>JGI12270J11330_10002058_pt1 | contig 14821 bp, 9 predicted proteins | sample PeaSoiMetSII2010_FD_11330 | JGI IMG/M metagenome (IMG submission 11330)
AGGGGGACGGCTTGCCGTCCCCTGGCTGGATGGATCTCACACAATCCAGGGTAGGGCAAGCCCTACCCCTACACCTTTTCAAAGCAGAGGGAACAATGACGAATACCGACACATCTGATCTGCGCAAACGGCGAGAAGCGGTGGTGAATGCCCATATCGAGGCGGAGGCCGTGACACATGATGTCGCTGCCGCGCTTGCCACCTTTCATCATCCCCGATACGAAGTTCCGGCTGTGGGAGCTGTTGCGGACGGAGGCGAAGCGGTGGAAGGTCTGCTCACTCTGCTGCTGGGGGCTTTTCCCGATTTTTGGCTCAAAAGACTGGCAACCTATCACGCCGATGACGCAGTTATCGTCGAATGCAAGTTCGGCGGTACGCACCGCGGCACGTGGGCTGGAATCGCTCCCACGGGAAATCAGATGGAGGTGCAAAGCGCACTGATCTTCGTCTTCGAGGGCGAGAATCTGGTGTGCGAGAAAGTCTATTTCGACCATGCCACGATCCTGCGCCAGCTAACGCCATCCGCGTGAACGCCACTCCCTCTTACACCGCATAGACGCTGAAAGTTGAATACAAATGGTTCTGCCGCTGCGTCTCAGCGGCCCTGCCGTCAGCATTTCGCAAGCTGGAGCGCAGGCTGCTTACACTTGAAGAACGCAGAGGCGCGGCACGCTGAACTTCATGCCCTCTTAGATTCCTCGCCTCGAATCGAGGAGCTATTTTTCATTGATCAGAATTCGAGCCGGGTCTGCCTCGTAGCCCTCATCGGCCAGGGTTTTCTGGACAGCCGCGCGAAGGCTGTTTTCGTCGGCACCCTTCGGCGCGTCGCAGTGCCGCCGGATCACCTCTTCGCCCGACGTAATCCGCACCAACCATTTCGACTTGGCAGCATCCCATGAGACTTCCGCACCATCTGCACGCATGGCAGCCTCCTGATACATCCTATATACCATTAGTGCAACGCGAAATGCTAGTCTCCTGTTCTAGGAAGAAGTGAACTGAGCGGGGCCGGGCTGAGATTCGTCGATGGAGCCGGACTTCCCAAGAGCGACTTTGAAGCCCCGTCAGGGGCGGCAGAATGTAGCCCACGGCGCAAGCCGTGGGTCCCGAGCGCGGCCCCTTCCCCCAGCCCCCTCCCCCGCCGAGCGGGGGTGGGGGCAGCTGTTCCCAGGGCTTACGCCCTGGGCTACTATCTTTCGCCCCTGCCGGGGCTGGTGCGACTCACAAGCATGCGCAGTTCACTTGTCAACGAGTGATTTCATGGTATAAGTACAGTCGAGTGCCCAGCGCGCGCCCAAGCACGTCGATAGCGCGCAATTCAACTTAGGAGACTGCCATGCAAACCCGCATCCTCGGCACCACCATGCCGGTGCTGGAAATTGTGCTTGACCCCAACGAGTCTGTCATCTCTGAGGCCGGGGAACTTTCCTGGATGACGAGTTCCATCCAGATGATGACACACACTCAGTTCGCAGGGGGTGGAGGCATCTTCGGTGTGCTGAGGCGTGTAGCGGGCGGGGGATCGCTGTTCATGACAGAGTACCGCGCCATGGGCGCTGCGGGCGGGATTTCGTTCGCCACCAAGCTGCCGGGGCACATTGTGCCCATCGAAGTCGGCGGGGGACAGGAATACATGATTCACCGGCACGGGTTTTTGTGCGCGACGCCGCAAATCCAGCTCAGCGTCGGCTTCCAGCAGTCACTGGGGGCGGGAATTTTCGGCGGCGACGGATTCCTGCTGCAGCGCGTCAGCGGTGTGGGCCATGCTTGGATCGAGCTTTCCGGCGAGCTGATCACCAAAGACCTCGCTCCGGGCGAAAACCTGCGCGTGCATCCCGGCCACGTGGGCGCGTTCCAGGCTTCAGTTTCCTTCGAGATCACCACCGTGCCGGGAATCAAGAACATGATTTTCGGCGGCGACGGAATCTTTCTCGCTTCTCTTACCGGGCCGGGAAGAATCTGGCTGCAAACCCTGCCCATCTCCAGATTGGCGCACAAGCTGATGGAGTATATGCCGCGGCAGCACAAGGAATCAGTCGAGGGCGGGGTCGTCGGCGGCATCGTAGGGTCGATTCTGGAAGGGATGAAATAAGCGGCGGTTTCTCTTACCATGGTAGGAGTCGACCGAAACGTCGAGGCTTCACACGATGCGGGAAAGCCTCTCTCGGCGCTGTCATTCCGAGTGGTCATGGGCCTGCGGCCCACCCAAAGGGATGAAAATTCGCGCGAGTGGCCGGCCGGTGTACGATAGGGTCGGCGTGGAATTGTGAAGGCCCTCTTCGCTCTGGATGAGTTGAGGCCGTTTCCGAGTGTGGCCCGGAATGTGCGTTTTGAACCCATAAATGTGTCGCGACCCCTCCCGCTCGCGGCGGGAGGGGTCGTAGCGCGTGAGAGTGCGTAACGTCTAACTGTGCACGTTCTACTCTTCCACGCCAGGAGAAGAACATGGCGTATAAGATAGCAGGGATTGATGTGCACAAGAAAGTGCTGATGGTGGTGGTTTGCGACGTCAGTGAGCGGGAGTGGGAGCCGCAGCGGAGGCGCTTCGGAACCACGACCAAAGATCTTCAGGAATTGTCGGCTTGGTTGCGCGCGCAAGGGGTGCAACAAGCGGTTATGGAATCGACGGCCCAGTATTGGAAGCCGGTCTGGTACGAGTTGGAACCGCATATGAAGTTGCAGTTGGCACAGGCCTTCTCCAACCGGGCTCCGCGGGGGCGCAAGTACGACTTCCGTGACGCCGAGCGCTTGGTGCGGCGTCTGGTGGCGGGGGAGTTGATTCTGAGCTTTGTGCCGGAGCCCGAACAGCGGATTGGGCGGACCCTGACGCGGAGCAAGCTGCAACTCACCCGCGAGGCGTCGCGGCTGCAGAGTCAACTGGAGTGCCTGCTGGAGGAGATGCGCCTCAAGTTGTCCAGTCTGCTGAGCGATCTGCTGGGGGTTAGTGGCTGCCGCATTCTGCAGGCTCTGGCCGCGGGGGAGACGGACCCGAACAAGTTGGCGGCCTTGGGGGATGACCGCCTGCACTGCACCCAGAAGCAACTGGTCGAGGCTTTGACCGGAACCCCCCAACCCGCCCACCGGCGACTGCTGGCCCAGTATCTGGAGCGCTATCAACTGATCACGAAACAGATGCAGGAACTCGATGGCCTGATTGCGCAAGCCCTGAAACCTCATGAGGACGCGGTGGCCCGTTTGGCGGCGGCGGCCGGCTTCGGAGTGGACTCGGCGCAACAAGTCATCGCGGAAGTGGGAGCGGCGGCGGCCACGTTTCCCTCCGCCGCCCACTTGACCGCCTGGGTCGGGACCTGCCCAGGAAGCGAGGAAAGTGCGGAAGAGAACCACAGTAGCCGCTCGGCCAAGGGCAATAAATATCTCCGCCGTATCCTGAACCAATGCGCCCACGCGGCAGTGAAGAAGAAGGGCAGCCACTTTCAGGCGGTGTTCCATCGTCTGCTGCCCCGACTGGGCTATAAGGGAGCGATATGGGCGGTGGCCCACCGACTGTGCCGTTTGGTCTGGAAGATCTTGCATGACCACGTTACCTACGTCGAGCGCGGCACCGACCTCGACCCCAGAACCAAACGCCGCCGTGCTCAGGCACTCCTGCGAAAACTCCGTAGTCTGGGGTACCAAGTCGATATCAGGCTCATCACCCCTGAAGCGGCAGCAGCATGAGTCAGCCAGAGATGATTTTCGAGAGAGCGAAGCGAAGAATCTCGGCAGTTACCGACTTAGCTGCGGAGATTCTTCGTTTTTCTGAAACGGTCTAGGGGTAGGGCTTGCCCTGCCCTCGGTTAGTAAGTGGCGTAAACGCGAGGGGACGGCAAGCCGTCCCCCTACAAGCACGTGAATGGCGGGAACCATTTTTCATGGTTGCTGGCTCCCGTCAGACGACGGGCGTGCGCGACTGGTCGCACGCTATTCTTCTGAGGACGCTGTCGAAAACTCCAAATCGTGCCCCGGCAGGATTCGGGCCTGCATGGCGAGAATGCGCTCCCGATCTTCTTGGTACTGTTTCCGATGGTGGGGAATCATGGTCAAAACCTGTTCATCGTGCGTGCGGCTCAGAAGAGCATCTCCCGCGATCACCGAGGGACGGTCCTCCGCGTGAACAATGATCGAAGCGTGGCCAGGAACGTGTCCGGAAGTGATCAGGCCCTCAAGGTCATGCGGCAGGGGGTGTTGCTCGATCCACCGGAACTGTGAGGGGTCTCCCAGTCGCTTAGGGTCCCACCAGCGCAGTGCGAATTTCCGGAGTTTACCCATCATCTCCTCTGCCTGCTCGTAGTCGAATGTCTCAGGATAGTATTTCAAGATGAGGGTCTCCCAATTCTGTTGGTCCAGAAGATCGGAGTAGGCGGCTCGGCACCAGTCATAGGACTCCTGCGAGCCAAAGATTTCGCTGGCTGGGAAAAGCGTATTGTTCGAAACATGGTCGATATGGAAGTGAGAGTTGATGACCGTCTTGATATCGGTGGGCTTCAAGCCACGGAGTTCCAGGGCCTTCGCAATCGAGTGCGCCTCGTGGGGCATTCCCGTGTCCACGATGATGTGATGATGCTCATTGGAGAGGAGCACCGAGGTCGCACCATGCCAACTTCCCGGCAACAGCACATCAACTTTCCACTCGCTCTTCCGCATGCCGCTCCTTCCACAAAGTTCGCAAGGCTTTCGCAAGTAGCATCGGCATTCGCGCCTGTGGCGGATTTGTAAGAGGTATCGGCCAGGGTACAGGCAGGAGTGCCTGTACTACTTGCACCTTGCAACGCCATTTTAGCAGTAACGGCTACGCCGCAGGCAGCAAAAAGGGGAATCGATGCTTTAATGAAGAGGGGCAGCCATTTCCAGGGAGGCTAGTGCTTACTTGCAGAAGTAAGCGTTCTTATTCGTTTGGCGTCGGAAGGGCGGGGCTTCAGCCCCGCCGCAGAGAACGGGGCAACCCCTCGGGGCTTTAGCCCCTGAAGCAGCCTTGCTTCAGGGCCTAAAGGCACCTTCAACCGTGCTCTGCGTACCGGCGGGGCTTAAGCCCCGCCCTACCATGACTCAGAAGAATTGCGCTTATTAACACAACCGGGCACTAACTATCTTCCTCAGCAGTCCAGCGGCTAAGCCTGAGAATATCCGCCGCGCGCGCCACGCCGATCGGCGTGGTGTTTCCATCCCGATCCACGACCACCACGTTTTCAGTGTTGTGAGCCTCCATTTCCGCGATCACTTGTCGGACGCTCTCACCGCGCCGGGCCACAACGTAGTCTTGACGAGCGACATCCCGAACTTTCAAATCGGAGTCGACACCTTTCAGTAAATCTCTTGCCTCCACGATTCCCGCGAGCCGGCCATCCGATTCAATAACCGGAATTACGCCGGTTGTTTCGGGGGTGACGTCACGGACCACGATTTTGACGTCGTCTTCGGGTTTGAGAGTCGTGAATTCCTTCCTCATCACCTGCTCGATCCGGGCGCGCATCAAAACCGGGACGGAATAATCCTGAAGAACAATCAAGCCTCGTTTGACGAGCTTGCCGGTCATGATGGATTCGGCGCTGAAGAGCCTGACGAATCCGTCGGAAATGACGCAGCAAACCACCAGGGGAAGTATCGCGTTGGGATTCCGGCTTAGTTCGAAGAGGAATACGATGGAAGTAAACGGTGCGCGGGCGATTCCCCCAAAAACCGCACCCATGGCGACTAACGCGTAAAGAGCGGGATCGCTTACGAAACCGGGAAAGAAGTGATGCCACACCTGCGCGTAGACCGCGCCGACGCCGCCGCCAACGATCAGGGAAGGAGCGAAAACTCCTCCCGTGGTTCCCGATCCAAGAGAGATAACCAGGGCCCAGAATTTCGCCAATGAAACACTCAGCAGCGTCCCGGTAGATAAGCGGTCGTTCAGCATGTCACGGATCGTGTCGTAACCTGTGCCGAAGACCTGGGGATAGAAATAGCCGATGATTCCAAGCAGCAGAGCCCCGCAAACCGGCGCCCAGACGAGGCGCGGCCTGATGGGGAAGTGGTTGTCGAACAGATCTTCCAGCCAGAAAAGCACCCGGATCATGGCAATGGCGATCAGGCCCATGATTAAGCCCATCAGAGCGAAAAGCCACAGTTCCTGCATGCTTTTCAAGGAAAAGGCGGGCGTGGGAAACAGTGGAGCCCAACCCCTGAAATGGACTGCGACGGCTGTGGCCACACTGGAAGAGATGGCGACGGGGATGAAGGAGCGGGCCCGAAACTCGAAGAGGAGTAGCTCAATGGCCACCAAGATTCCCGCGAAGGGCGCCACGAAGGTCGCCGCCATCCCGGCGGCTGCACCCGAAGCCAGCAGGACCCGGCGCTGGTAAGGAGTCAACTTCACCACTTGGGCGAAGATAGAACCGAACGCCGCTCCGGTTTGTATGATGGGGCCTTCCGCTCCGAACGGTCCGCCCGTTCCGATGGCAAAGGCCGTGGCGAGCGGCTTTAGTATACCAACGCGCATCCGGACCAGGCTTTTCCCAATCAGCACCGCCTCCATGGCTTCGGGGATTCCATGGCCCTTCAGGGTCGGCTCCCAGAAATGGACCATGATGCCCACCAGAAGGCCGCCGATGGGCGGGATGAGAATCACCCACGCTCCCAGGTGGTTGTGCACGGGATAAGTAATGGCAAAGGACCACTTACCGTAGAAAAACACATTGGTAAAAAGATATATGAGTTCAAGCAAACCTTGCGCCACCAAGCCTGCGATGAATCCCACGATGACCGCAAATGCGGATGTAATGGCTACGGTCGGTTCGAGGGCTTTGCCGAATTCCTTGAACCAAACAGTTCGAGCGCCGGCCTGGGGATTTGTTTCCGCCATGCGTTTTACTCAGGCTCCTTTTTCCGCTTCGAGGAACTTCGGCTTGGCCTTAAGAGCCTTGCCCAGGTCGAGTTGAATTCGCTCGAGCTCATGAAGGTGGAGGGTGGCGAGGCTGTTCAGAGCCGTATTGCCGCGCCGGGTCAGGCGGACGCGCACAAAGCGGCGGTCGCGCCCGCCCTGGTCCTTGTGGACCAGGCCTTTGCTGCATGCTCTCTGCACAAGCCCCACTACCGCGTTGTGACGCTCCTGCAGGAACTCCGCCAATTCGCTGATGGTCGCCCAGCCGCGTCCGGTGTATCCCGCGACGCCCAGGAGCAAGACGTACTGCTGGGGCGTCAGGCCATGTTCGCGCGTGGCCTTTTCGCTGAACCGCAGGAAGCGGCGAAGGTCGTATCGGAACCAGGCAAGGCGCCGAATCAAAAGGGAATCCGTTGGCGCATGCCCCAGGGAGCGGTTATTTGACTTCATAACGGGAAATTATATCACACTGTGACTTAGTTGGCTAATCGGTAGTGGTACAGTAGAGGCGGCTTTACGCCGCCATTGGGCGAGTTAAACTCGCCGCTACCTCATCAAGCTGTACCATCGCCGGCTACTCTTTGGGCCACTCGAAGGGAAACATTTTTCCGGCATCCTCGGGGGTAAGTTTGGCGCCGAGGCGGGCGGCGGCGTCGGCCAGTACGGGATCGCGGCCGGCGGCAAGGTCCGCGGCAGTGGGTAGATTCAGCTCATCCGGCGTTACGCCGTTGTGCTCGAGGCTTTTGCCGTCGGCCATGATGATGTCGGATTGGGTGATCGAAGCGCCGTAGAACACCACGATTTGGGCGCCCATTTTATAGGTGAAGAATTTCGCTTCCATGACGCTGCCCGCCGAACGGTCGCCGATCACCACGCCACGCTTCTCGAGTTGGACGACGCGCGCGAATACCTCGGCTGCGGAACTCGACTGAGAATCCACGAGTACGACCAGTTTACCGCCGAAGCTCTTACCACCCCTCGACTTGGCGATCTCCGGCTTGAGCTCCTTGCGCCCTTTACGGTCGCCGATCTTGACGTCTTTCTCGAAGATCCCCCCGAGCAGGTATCTGAGCGTTTCAATGGCACCGCCCGGGTTCCCGCGCAAGTCTATGATAAGGGCTTGATGCTTGCGAGCCCTATCGACCAGACCATTGACCTCTTGCTCAAGATAGGAAAGGCTCGGGATTTTGGCGCACAACAACTCGTCACCTAACGAGGCAGTGCGTATGCGCGCGAGATACCTTTTGTACTCCAAATCTCGAATCATGTTCTGGTGGTCCACGCCCCCGCTTTGGGTCGCCAAATTACGGACTTGGTCGAGTTCGACGATCTTAGCCGCGACGATGATAACGCGCCCCCGGCCGTTGGGGTCGCGAAGGCCAAACCGCACTGCAGACTGCGGACTAAGTGCGTTCAACTGGTAGTCCAATTTCGGTAACAGTTCCCGGCTGGGAAGGAGGCGCTCGATGACCACTATCTCGTCACCAGGCTTCACGCCTTTCGCCTCGGCGTCGCTGCCGGGTCGAACTTGCGCGACGTAACACCGGTCGCCAATCATGGCCATCCGAAAGCCGTAATCGTGCCGGGTAGTCCTTTGGGGCGGAATGAAAAAGGTGTGCGAGTCGTTGAGCGTATTGAGAACTGCGGCGATCTGGGTCAGCGCGACGCTGGAAGAAGTCGCATTCTTGATCTTACTCTTCGCCGCTGCGACTTCTGCCTCCCAATCCACACCATGTAACTGCGGGTCGTAGTAGTACTTTCGAATGTCCTTGCTGACATTCTCCAGCATCACCAGCACAGAAGCGCGATCATCTTTGGACATTCGCTGGGATCGAGCCGCTGGCACGAAAAACCCCGCCAGGGCTGTCAGGCAAAGAATGGTTGCGGCAGCCTTCTTTCCCCGCATAGGGCCTCCTGACAGATCGCGCGACGCAAAGGTGACTCCTGCGGCCCGCTTGAGCGGCAATAGCGGTTGGGGCCTTGGACCGCGAAGGGAGATTCGTCCTTCCTTACTCGGGGAACGTAATATCTTTATACAGCGGAAGATCGCGGGAAGTCGGCTCATATTTTAACCTTGGATGTTTGTGATGTAATGCGGGCGGGATCCTGATTGCAGACGGGCCGGCAGCGCGTGCGTGAGTACTAAATGAAGCGACATCCGACCACAAGGGCGTCGGCTCCAACACTCCATAGCGGCTGACAGCATATGCCTAAGGCCAAGGAGGGGCAAGAGAAAATACGGTTAGCACAGAGGAAGGAGGAAGCAAGTATCCCAAGTTCCCTTGAGCTACCTGCTTCCCCAGGTAGTCATTAGAGTTGAGTTACTTATATAGACGTCTAATAGACCGGAAAAGTTGCACGGCGAAAATATTTTGTGTTCCCGGGGCGCCAACAGGTACTGCTTTGCCCTTGGGATCATAGGAACAAAAGCACTTATCGAGAAATGGCCTTTTGGCTCGATGACCCGGCTTCTCGCTGACAAACGAGCCCCAACTGAAACAAACAGACCTCTCCTCAAAGGTAAGCCAGCCGCCCTCTCGCGGAAGTAAACCAGCGGTCCTCTCCCTAAGGGAGCATCGCCGCCAGAATGAGCCCGTCGCCCCACACCAAGCCGCACCGGCGGCGCGAGGATGTGGCCCACGGCGCCAGCCGTGGGATCAAGGCAGACAGAGGCACGCTGAGCCACGTAGTGGCGACAGAAGATCTGCGATTATCAAGACAGCTCTGTCGCCCCTCCCGGGGCTTTTCAGCGCGTCGGCCCTGCTTTCTCCCCACGGCTGTCGCCGTGGGCCACATTCTTGCGCCCGTCGGCTGACGGGCTCCGGAACCCGATCGAGCCTATTCTAGCGCCTATGGGGCCGGGGGTGAGGGGGCGTCACTTCTTCTCACGCCTTTAGAGTAAAGGTCGCTGCCACGGCGCCGCCCGTCATCACGTCGTACGCGTTCACCTTCCAGGGCCCTTTGGGGTCATTGTATGCCAGATGAAAATGCTCCGAATGAGGCGTGGATTCAACTCGCACGTTTCGCGCGTAGAGTTCGTAGGGTCGACCCTCGGGTGTCACAAACTCCAGGCGAACAACTCGAAATGCCCGTTCGGGCAAGGGCGCCTCGCTGCGAAGCGTGATAACAAGCGGGCTTCCCGGCTTAACCTCGGAAGGCGTTTCTACGCGCAGGGGCGGAATGGGCTGGGGCGCTCGAGTCAGGATCAGGGGGCTCCAGGGCTCAAGAGTCATTTGCACCTTGTCAGCGGCCCCCAGGTCGCGCTTGCCGCGGACATCGTAAGTCGGCATGGCAGACTGCCACGCGATGGTGACCTTGGCTTCCTTTTCAAGCAACGAATTATCAATCGGCCCGGCCCACCCGCGCTCGGGATTCGTGGGTAAGTCGCCCCAGCCCCCATCATCAAATTGAGGATTGCGGAAGACGGCCACATGCTCGTAAGCGCCATTCGCGAAGCGGACCACTTCCGCGCCGGGAAGGCGATTTCCAGACCCGTCGAGAACGCGGACCTGCGGTCCAATTCCCGCCAAGCCGAAAACCTGATCCAGAACTTCCGGCAAGCTCGTCGTCGAGTTCGCAACCAGCCGGTCGTATGGATAACGGGCGACTTCCACGTTCAAGAAGACAGCTTTCCCCTGGCCAAAATCATTGACCACCATGAGCGGCACGCGACCGCTTTGGGCGAGCGGCTTACCGGCCGCCGCAGCGATGGTCTCGTCGCCGATCGCGAGGTTCAGCTCCTTACCCCGCAAGCGCAAAGATTCGTAGTCTTCGAGGCCCGAAACGGCGGATCCTTTGGTCTGGCCTTTGACATGTGAGACGCCAAACACTTCGTCGAGCTGCCCGCGCCCCAGGTCGCGCCCGTGCTCGTCCATGGTCGCCGCGCGGCAGTCAGCCACGAGCAGCCCGCCCGAGCGAACGAACTGCCGGATCTGGTCCACTTCGTGCGCGCTCATGGCAAGCGACTGCGGCAGGATGAGCGCCCGGTATTCGCCCCGCGTGAGTTTGCCTTCCTCGATCTGCCTGCCGCCCACGAACTCATATTGCAAGCCGAGATCTTCAATCACTTTGGTCCAAGCGTTCCGGACGCCGGTGAAATGGCTGTGGCGGTCACCGCCGCTGTGCAGCATCCATCGCCGCGCATTCTCGACGTTGTCCAGCAGCCAATGCACCTGCATGGAGGGTTGCGAATAATGGATGGCGACGCCGTCGTGCAGCCGCCGGCTGTTGATGATGAGCTTGGCGACGCCCTGATGCAGTTCCTGGAAAGTGCCGGCAAAGGTTTCGGCCGAAGGGGTAAGCCGGCGAGTCTCTTCGTCCACAAACCGGTACTCCGGCAGGTTATCGTCCCAGATGATCGAGCCGCGGTGGCCGTGGACGAGGCCCCACCAGATGGGCTGAGGGGCGCGCTTTTGATAAAGGCGGTCTCCTTCCGTCAGCGGCGTTCCCGGCTTGTGCTCGAAGCCGTGGGTGGAAACCATAATGACCTCCGGATTCAGGGACCGGATGATTTCCACATTATTGCCGCCATTGTAAGGTTCAATAACATCCACCACTTTGACAACATTCTCGTAGTTATACCACCCGAAAGCAAATGGAACCTGCCCCCCTTCGGTAGCGCAGCGCGCTTGCGGGTCTTCCGCTTGGCACACGGCGCGCGCCCGGCCCACCGCATCCGCGAAGGTTTCGTCCATGAAGTTGCGAAAGTCGCACCAGGGCGAAACGTTCCAACCTTCGGTAGAGCGGACTTGCGATAGCTCGTGGTAGAAGCGGTTGAGGAAAGCCACGACTTCGGACCAGGACTTGAAACCCGCCGGGTGCTCCTCGGCATCCCAGGTGGTGTGAGTTCCCCACCGCACGTCAGCTGTTTCGATGGGACCCAATCGCTCGCTCAGCGCTTTTTCGGTCAACTCCGGGACCGAACGGATCTCACGCAGTAAAGCACGCAGGGGTTCCCACTGTTCGCGGCCGCCCCCTCCCGAGGTGGGCGCCGGGAAATTCGACCCCCACGCCTTGTTGATCCCTGCGAGGCCCCCATATTTCGCTTCGAGAGCGGCCATGGCAACTGCGTCGAAAGCCTGGTCAGTCGTGGTGCGATTGATCATCAGGTTGCTTTTTGCCCATGTTGAGCCATTGCGGAGGCTCACATCGTCCCAGCGGGTCTCTTCCGTTACTCCCCACTCGTGGGCGACGCCGGCGGGAGTGCCGTACATTTTCCGCAGATACTCTGCGAATTTGTTCGTGCAGAAAGTCGAGTGGCAGAAGTCGTTGGGCCGAATTTGATCGCCTTCGCCAAGTTCGTCGGCGATATTGTAAAACAGAGGACGGAAATCGCGATGTAAGCGCACGAATCGGGTGAGATGCTCCTTCACGTACTCGTCTGTCTTCGGATCGTTCACGCAGGGTTGGCGTATCCAGAGGTCCATATTGTTGCGATCAAGCGCGACCTGGTTCAGCAGTCCCCTCCAGAGGGGCTGATCCTTGTGGTAAATCGAAAATACTTCCCAGGCCATTTGGTCGACGTAGAAATTGAAATTATTGTCGAGGGGCGCATCGCCGCTTTCGCGATACGCGATCGTCGCGTCCACACCCGCTTGTCGCAGCAGGTCGTAAAACCCGTCGGGATAGTTAGCCCAACTGATGGCATGAAAATCATCCCAGGGGCTGGGGGGCGGAGAAAGCAGGAAGCTTGCTCCTTCGGCTTGCTCGACATCGTTCACCCATATTCGGATCCAGTTGCGGTAGGTCAGGCCCGCGCCCAGCTCGAAGGAGAAGCTCTGTGGAGCCACGCCGGACCGCGAGGCCGGCAGTTCGGTTTCTCCAACAATGCGGCCGAAGCTATCGAACCACCGCACAACTACAGGCCCCGGGGCCGGACGATCAAATTGCAAGCGCCCGTTCAGGACGTCGTGGCATTCATAAAACTCGCGATCAAGTGCGAGACGCGCCACCACCGAAGTGTCGCGCCCAGCCGGCTTCGTCTGCCCGCGTAGCGGCCGATAGCTCCCTACCACGGCGCTCGCCACAGGTGCGGCCAGCGCCGCGCGCAGAAACGAGCGTCGCGAAGACAAACGATTGCGGTGCACGGTTCCTCCTGTACTCCCTCGGCCTCAAAGCCGTTGCCAACTTCGCCACAGCTCTCTTGCCTCTGCTGCGGCTCTGCCGCCTGACTTGCGGAAAGGCTCTGCCTTTCCGGCGACCGCCCACCCCATATTTCTTCAAGTGAAGGCTGCGCCTTCCCGCGGCCCACGGCATGGCTCAACCCCAGCCGAGGCGTAGCCTCGTCTGGGAGCGATACAACAGCACCATCCCGGAAAGGCAAAGCCTTTCCGCAAGTCAGGCGGCGGAGCCGCGTCCCGTCCCGAGGCGCCCGCAGGGGTTGCCCTCATTCATTTCGCGGCGTTTGCGCCTAGCACCTTCTCGAACTGGGCGCGGAAATCCGCCCGGTCCGGCGCCAGGCTCACGGCTGCCCGGTATTCCGCTCGAGCCTTCTCCCTTTGTCCAAGCTCCAAATAGATGTTGCCGAGCAGGCTGCGCAGCTCGGAATTGTCGGGGCGGATAAGCTTCACCTTTTCGGCGCAGATTCGCGCTTCCTCGTACTTCTTCTGCTTGAACCAGTATCGAGCCATCAAAAAGTTACCGATGGCGGAATCCGGATCGATTTGTTCAAGTCTTTGCAAATGGGGATACGCAGCAGCCAACTCCCCGGCGTCGAGGTCCATCTCAGCCAGGTAAGCATTAGGTTCCCAGAGGTTGGGATCAACCTCGAGAGCTTTTTCGAAGAGGGCGCGCGCCTCGGCGGCGTGGCCTTGCTCCAATAATCGCTCAGCTCGGCCAAGCGGGCGGCCTGCCGCCTCTTGCCGGGCCGTGCGGGCGCGCTCGGCTGAAGCCACTTCGTCGAACTTTCTCGCATACTCCGCACTACGACTCGCGTCGCCTTTGCTACGGTAGGCGCGGCTCAGGTCGTAATAAATAGTCGGGAAGCTGGAGCCCGCGGATTCTACCTTCTTCAATTCTTCCATGGCGCTGTCCGTGTCGCCCATTGCCAGGTAAACAGAGGCAAGCTTTGAAACATATTCAGGATTATTCGCATCCTCGCGAACAGCATCCAGCAGGGCTTCCTTTGCGGCAGGAAACGCGCGCCGCCGGTAATAGATTTTCCCCAGCTCGAAATAGGCCTGGGGATTCTGGCTCGATTCCTGAAGGCTTCTTGCGAAGAATTTCACCGCGGTCTCCGGTTCCCCTTTCAACACGTAAACCTGGCCACGGTCGAGATCGATGCGGGCGTCGTTCGGGGCGACCTCCGCCCAGCGGTCAAGAACCCGGAGAGTTTCGTCGATCTTGCCCAGGCGGTAATAAACGTCGCCCAGCAGTCGGAGCCAGGCAGGGTCAAGCCGGCGAAGCGTGGTGTCACTCTTGAAGACCCGCAGGGTATCTTCCGCGGCAGCGGTTTGCATGAGCTGCTGGAACACGTGGGCCTGGAAAACCCGGTAATCAAGCTGGTCAGGGGCCAGGTGAACGGCTTCGGCAAGTTCCGCGGCGGCGTCGCGCATCTCGCCTGCCTGGGCCAAAGCCATGCCACAGTAAAAATAGGGGCGGGCATCCTGCGGTGCGCTCTGCTTTGCGGCATTGAGAGTCTTGACCGCTTCGGGAAGATTTCCCGCGCTCAGAAGCTTGATCCCCTCCGCAAGCTGGCCCTCGGGTGAAGGCGCGCTCGACTGGCCGGCGGCGGGGAGATTCACCACAAAGGCAAAAAGCCACAGAGCCACTGCGAAAGCAGAAATCTCTCGCGCCAATAAACTCCGAACTCCGCAACTTGCCATCTCGACCCCAATCCGTCGACAACCATCACGATGTAGGGGGACGGCTTGCCGTCCCCGCATTTCCGCTGCCCCCGACGAGGGTAGGCCAAGCCCTACCCCTACACCGATGACGCAGAACATAGGGAAGAATATCTCA
>JGI12270J11330_10002059_pt1 | contig 14813 bp, 11 predicted proteins | sample PeaSoiMetSII2010_FD_11330 | JGI IMG/M metagenome (IMG submission 11330)
CCGCCGATCGGATGGCGTGGCGGGTATATCCTGAGTCAAGCGGTCACGAATGGCTGCCGGCAGCCGCCGGGACCGCTTGCTTGCCGGATCGAAGTTGACGTAAACGGTTTCCGCGGTGAGCAACAATTCGCCCTCTGCCGACGACCTGATCTCGAAGCACAGGGTGAAGCTGCTATTGCCAACCTGGAGCGGCCAGACGGCGACCAGGAGTTCGTCTTCGAAGCTCGCGGGGCGCAGGAAGTTCAGCGTGGTACGGATAAGCGATGGGTCGCAGCCTTCGGCCAGCAAGCGCTGGTAGTCCCAGCCGATGTGGCGCAGGTACTCGGTCATTGCCACGTCCAGGTACTCGAGGTAGCGGGCGTGGTAGACGATGCCCTGCTGATCGGTTTCGTGGTATCGGACACGAAGCCGGTGCTCGAAGGCGCTCTGGTGCATTTCAGGCCAGCGCCCGGCCAACCATGCGCTCGAGGATACGCAGCGGCGACCGAGAGGGGTCGAGCATCGCCGCGGGCCGCAGCAGAAAAGTCTGCTCCATCATGAACTGGCCGGACAGGGCGGCATGGGAGACAGAGTCCGTATACACGATCCATGTCGAACCCGGCGGCATCCGCAATTGCATAGACGCCGCCGTGGCCTGGTAGTCTTTGTCCGCCTTCATACGGTCATGCATCTGCAGCATGATGTGGTCGTATTCGGTGCGCAGGCTTTTCGTGATTCCCAATGCGCGCAAAAGGCGGGCGTAGCCCGACGACGAAGCCGCAATCGAAGGCAGATACCGTTGCGCCACGGCCTCAAAGGGCTCGCCAATGTTCCAGACGCGGTCCTTGCCCTCGGGATTGATGTTGCTGAACACGCGCAGCAGCCGCTGCCCTTGATTGGGGCTGGACGGAAAGGCATCCACGTGCAGCCGCGTGTCATCCTTGCGCCAGGAGGTCGTCCTACCGGCGGCTTCCACCGGCCGATAGCTGGTGCGCGCCTGCTCCAGCGTCGGCGCGTAGTGCGGCAGCAGCGACCGGACCAAGGCAAGCGCTTGCCGGGCATAACGCTCCAGCATGTCCCGCAGCGCCGCGGCATCCGCACCTTCCAGGGCGCTACCGCGCAGGGTCCCGTTTCGAATGTCAAAGCTGACGTTTTTCACCTTCTGACCAACGGCGTCGGGGACAAGGAAGCGTCTTTCCGCCTCGCTGAGGGTGAAGGCAAGACGCGGGAAGAAAAGCAAGCCGCCGTTTTCGATCACGCCGGTTGCTTCCTCCTGCTGGCGATCGCTATAAGGGGCCTGCCACGAATCTTCCTCGATTGTTTGAACCCGAACCATGTCTACCAATCCCTGGCGCCCCAATTCGATTGTAAAGTTTACCCTGAGGAGCTACGGGACCGGATTCGTCTCGCGGCCAAGACCAAACGCCGCCATCGATTCCATCGGCCGGCGCCGGCACATGGACATCACCGGACACTATAAAGATCGCTGATGCTGACGCGCGGGCGCCGACGTATTTCGTGCTAGATGCGACGGCGCGACGAGGCGAAAACGACATAAAATCCCTTCTCGATGATCAAGCGATAAATAATGCCAAGGCCAACCGTCGAAATCGGTAGTGGCCCGCTGCGTGGTGCCAGGCGGAGCCGCGTCGCAACCCACGGATCAATACCCTTCACCGGCTGGCGCGTGCATCCGCTTGACTTGACAAAGGATGCGAGGGCAGCAGGCGCAGCACTGGGCGTGGCCGCGCTCGTGTTCGCGGCTGATCCAGCGCACGCGCAGGCTCTCGAACCCAGGTCGTACGCGAATGCGCCGGTCGGTCTTAATTTCGCCCTCGCGGCCTACGGCTACACGGAGGGCAGTGTGGCGGTCGATCCGTCGTTACCAATCAGCAATGGGCACCTGCACACCAACGAAACGGCCTTGGGATACGTGCATTCGCTCGATGCGTGGGGCGACTCGGCCAAGGTCGACGTCGTGGTGCCATATATCTGGCTCGCGGGAAGCGCACTAGAGGCGGGCCAGCCGAAGACGCGCGACGTGTCCGGAATCGGTGATTCGGTTTTTCGTGCCTCTGTCGATTTTTATGGGGCCCCCGCGCTTTCGGCCAAGGAGTTCGCCGACTACCGCCAGGACCTCATCGTCGGGGCGAGCCTGCAGGTAACGGCGCCATTTAGCCAATACGACGACACCCGACTCGTTAACCTCGGCACCAACCGCTGGTCCTTCAAGCCGGAGCTGGGAATGTCCAAGGTCCTGGGTCCATGGACTTTGGAGCTTGCTCCCGCGGTCACCTTTTACACCGTCAACCATGATTTTTTCAACGGTCACACGCTCGCGCAGGACCCGCTGTACTCGGCGCAGGGACATGTCATTTACAATTTTCCCAAGGGCATCTGGCTCGCCTTGGACGGCACCAAGTATGCAGGCGGCCGCACAACCATCAATGGTGTGAGGCAGGATACTTGGCAGTCGACTACCCGGGCGGGCCTTACCGTCTCGCTGCCGATCGATCGGAACAACTCGCTGAAGTTCTCCGGCAGTACCGGCGCATCGAGCCTGTCCGGTGGCGACTTCACGACGGTTGGCGTTGCGTGGCAGTACCGCTGGGGTGCGGGATTCTAGGGAAGCGACCATCCGGCGAACCGTGTGGCCCGCTGGGACCGGTCAACGCTTTGCCAGAACCAAACGTTTTGGAGTCTAATGGCGCGTCCAATGGTCGCAAAGACGGCCGCTCGCCTGCCTTGACTCCTGGAGCACACATGAATTTTTCGCGCTGCGTGACGGTGCTGGTTGCCGCAGCTGTGCTGGCCGTAGTGATTCCCGTTGCCGCGCAAGACACCCCTGCGCCTGCGCCGGCCGCTGGGCCGCCCCCCGCTGCGCCTCCCCCGGCTGCGCCGCTCCCCCAGGAACTGCTCGACTCGCTGCTGGCACCGATCGCACTGTATCCGGATCAGTTGCTGACGCAGGTCCTTATGGCTTCGACCTATCCGCTCGAAGTCGTCCAGGCCGCGCGCTTCGTCAAGGACAATCCCAACCTGAAGGGCCCGGCGCTCGACGATGCCTTGAAGGACAAGAGCTGGGACGCGAGCGTCTTGTCGCTTACCGCCTTTCCGCAGGTTCTGGACATGATGAACGACAAGCTCGATTGGACGCAGCGCCTAGGTGACGCGTTTCTCAATGACGAGGCGGGAGTGATGCGGACCGTGCAGTCGCTGCGCTGGAAGGCGCAGCAGGCCGGCAACCTCCAGAGCACGGAACAGCAGCAGGTCGTCGTACAGGATAAGACGATTATCATCCAGCCTGCGCAGCCGCAATACGTCTACGTCCCGGTGTACAACCCGACCGTGATCTACGGGCCGTGGTGGGCGCCCGCATATACTCCTTGGTTCTGGTACCCGCCGCCCATCTGGGGGTATCCGCCGTACCGCGTCGGCGTGGTTAGCGTCGGTTTCTACTGGGGCCCGCGCTATGCGGTCACTGTCAACAACTGGGGCTGGTGCCAGCCGAACTGGCACGGTGGCAGCGTCAATATCAACATCACCAAAAACAATGTCTGGGTGAACCGGCCGCAATACGCGCACTACCAGACCAACGGCAGCTGGAACCACAATGTCGAGCATCGCCAGGGCGTGGCCTATCGCGACACGGCCACCGCTAACAAGTATCGCCCGGCCAGTACTGCGGGAGTCCAGACACGCGAGAACTATCGCGGCCGCGACAACGTGACGCGCCCTGCGCCCGGTTCGGCCAGCAACGCGGCGCGGCCGTCGCCAGGTGCGTTCGAGCGTCCCGCATCGGGAGCCGGCGGCAACGCGTCGCGGCCCTCGCAGGGCACGCTGGAGCGTCCTGCGGCGGGGGGAGGCGGCGGCAACGCGTCGCGGCCGTCACCGGGCACGCCGGAGCGTCCCGCATCGGGAGGCGGCGGCAACGCGTCGCGGCCCTCGCCAGCGATGCCCGCGTCGCGACCAGCACCGTCGGGATCCCGGCCGGCGCCGGCGTATCAGCCGGAGTCGCGCTCGCAAGTGCAGCAGGCTGCGAACCGCGGCGCGCAAAGCCGCGCAACGGCGCAGCGTCCGGCAGCGCCAAGCGGCAATCGCAGTGGCGGTGGAGGCGGCGGTGGAGGCGGCGGTGGCACCCGCGGCGGACAGGGGCGGAGTGGCTGATGGAACACGGAAAGAACAACATGAAGATCACTTACGCTGCGGTCTGCGCGCGCGCGGCACTCGCGCTCCTGACGGCCGTCGCACTGGGCGCGCCGTTGGCGCGCGCGGCCGATCCGGCACCAGCAGTGGGCACCGCGCATGCCTATGTCCAAAGCACGTATGCGTCGCCGGAGGAAGCCGCCAAGGCCCTTGCCGATGCGATGCGCTCCGATGAGAGCAAGCAGATCTGGCGCGTACTGGGCCCGGGCTCTAGCAAACTCATACGGTCCGGCGACCCGGTGCAGGATGATCAGGCGCGTGAGGCCTTCGTCGCTGCATACGACAAGTCCGTGAAGTTCGAGCGCTCCGGCGACGACAAGGCGACGCTGCTCGTCGGCCCGGACGATTTCCCGTTCCCGTATCCGCTGGTGATGAAGAACGGCCGTTGGCAGTTCGATGCCAAGCAGGGTGACGAGCAGGTAATCGATCGGCGCATCGGCCGCAATGAACTCTCGGCGATCAACGTGTGCCTGGCCTACGTCGACGCGCAGCGTGAATACGCCGCGCTGGACCGCAGTGGCAATGGGCTGCTCGAGTATGCCCAGAAGCTGACGAGTTCGCCCGGCAAGCACGACGGGCTGTACTGGGAGACCAAGGATGACGAGCCGCCGAGCCCGCTGGGGCCGCTGACGGCGAGTGCGCGCAGCCAGGGCTACGGTGGCCCGGGCGCCGGGACCCCGTACCATGGCTACTATTACAAGATCCTCACGGGCCAGGGCAAGGACGCCCCCGGCGGCCCATACGATTACATCATTAACGGCAAGATGATCGGTGGCTTTGGTCTGGTCGCGTATCCCGCTCGCTGGGGCTCCTCCGGAATCATGAGCTTCATTTGCAACCACGAGGGCGTGGTGTACGAAAAGAATTTGGGCAAGGACACGCAGGCCGTCGTGTCGAAGATGTCGCTGTTTAATCCCGATCCGACATGGAGCAAGTCCAAGGATCAGTGATTCCGTCCAGCGTCAATCCAAGGCAAAGTCTCTGCGCGTGGTCTAGCACTGTTGGCAATCAGGCACGCACATACCATGTCTCATACCCTAATTGTTCTGCCCGACGATACGCCCAAGCTGATTCTCGATGCGCTCGCGACCGCGACGCGCTCGATCGATATCCGGATGTTCCTGTTCACCGATCCGACTTTGCTCGATGCGGTGATTGCAGCGCAGCGCCGTGGCGTGCACGTGCGTTTGATGCTCAATCCGGCACGGCGAAGCGGCGAGGACGATAATAAGTCGTCACGCAAAATGCTGGTTGCCGCCGGAATCGACGTCCGCGACAGCAGTCCTGCCTTCGCGCTCACGCACCAAAAATCCATGGTGATCGACGGCACGACGGGCTTCGTGGAGTCTCTTAACTGGGAGACGCGTGATCTCACGGAAACGCGCGACTATGCGGTAGTGACCACCCACGAGATCGAAATAGCGGAGATGGCCAAGTGCTTCGACGCCGATTGGAAACAGACCGAGTTCAAGCCCGACGCAAAATCCCGCCTTATCTGGTGTCCGAACAACGGTCGTGAGCGTATTGCCGCCTTCATCGACTCGGCGAAGGAAACCCTCTGGTTGCAGAACGAGCGCTACCAGGACACCGTGATCATCGAGCATCTGGTGCGCGCCGCCAACCGCGGGGTCCGCGTCCATATCATGGCGCGGCCCGCGCATACTCTCGCCAAGGACAAGCTGGACGAAGGCGTCGGCGGCCTGCGCATCATGCACGATGTCGGGGCCAAGGTTCACGCGCTTAAGGGCCTGAAATTGCACGGCAAGATGCTGCTCGCCGACGAGCAGCGCGCGATCGTGGGATCGATCAATCTCTCGCCAGGCAGCTTCGATGCACGACGCGAACTCGCCATCGAGACCGACGCCACTCACGTCGTGCAACGTCTGGTGCACACATCGCACCATGACTGGGAAAATTCGCATCCGCTCGACCTGTCCGACCAGGGCGTACTGCGCGACCTGGACAAGCACGGCGGCACGGGTGCAAACGAGCTCGGCATCGAGGCGGATCACGCGGCGAAGGGGCCTGCGAAGAGCTGAAGCAAGCGTGCGCCCGGGTCAGAGCATTCCCGGGGACGGATATTTGTGGACGCGCCACCGTGCCGGCGGCTACTCCGAAGACTTCGGCGGATAGTGCGCGTCGTACGTCGTCTGCATCTGCCGCAGCCGGAGCACGCCGTAGATCACGGTAATCACCATCGCGACAACCAGAATCCCGGCGAACCTCCGTTCCCAGAAGTACGCACCCTCGCGGTTGGCCGTATTGCTGGCGGTGATCAAGCAGGCAATGCCGATGTTGATCGCCCAGTTCACCGGTTTTGGCACGACGAACTGCACGGTACCGAAGCCGGCGAGCTGGTAGAGCAGGAACGGCAGGATCGCTGCCGACGGCAGCAGCTCGGAGGCGCCCAGCGAGACGTCGACGGCGCCGGGCGCCGTAGCGTGCAGCAGGTGACTGTTTGCCAGTTCATGGAATAGCGCCGGGATCGCACACAAGAACGGCACCACGGCAAGCAACTCGAGTACCAGTGCCCCGCTCCAGGTGCCGGTCTTGGACGAATGATCGGCGCCGGCAGCCGTTGATTGGGTACCTATGAAAAGGCCGCCAACGATGGCCGCCGCGCTGGAGAGCATTAGCAGCTCGACCGTAATGCCGAAACTCGTCGGTTCTCCCGCCTTGATCAGCAGCAGTGCCAGGAAGCCGGGGGTATAGAACATGACGCGCACCATACGCGCCCAAACGCGCGCGTCGCGTTCTGGCGGCAGGATTGGGAGCGGGAGACCGTCGGTCCCGATGGTTGGTCTTGTTTTCGCCATTCCACTGTCCCCGACGTGCGAAGAGTTTCGCGATCGATGCGTACGCTAGCACAGCATGGCTGTCCTGGAAAAGCGCAACTCGAAATCCCCTCATTGGCATCGCCGTCGGGCGTCCCGAGGTATCCGATCGGTCGCGACGCTTGCAACCATGCGGCTACCGGAACGCCGTAGCAGGGATTTTCATCCTGCTGGCCGTCAACTCCCATCCAAGAGGCGGGACGCTTGGGCCTACGAGCATATGTTCGCGGCCGACTTTTTGATCGGAAGCTCCCGCGGAAAATTGCACCACGGCGCCAAATGCACACGAGCCGTTCAATTCCGGCGCGCGGGCGCGCGCGCGAACTCCTCGAGTAGCCAGCTGCACAATTGCACAACCGCATTGCGAGCGCGCGAGCTTGGACGGACGAACAGAAAGGTGCCGTAGCCGGTCGGCAAGCGGATATCGGGGAACGGCATCGAAAGTTGGCCGCCGGCGACCATGTCCTCTCGAAACGGCCTGCGCGCCAGCACCACGCCCTGTCCGCGGGCGGCCGCCTGCATCGACTGGTCGACGTAGGTGACTACCATGATCGGCGTATTCGCATTGGGATCGATCTCGACGCCGGCGAAGGCGAACCAGCGCGACCAGGTGGCGGCGGTGTCGCTCGGCAGATCATCGTCCAATTCGATCAGCGGCAGCCGCAGCAGGTCCGCCGGCGAATGCAGGCGCCCGCCAAACCGATTCAGCAAGTCCGCGCTCAAGGCCGGTGTGAGATCTTCATCGCACAAGCTCACCGCGCCCGGTGGTGCGTCCTGCGGCGGGCAACGGCGCAAGGCGATATCGACGCCCTCGGCCTCCAGGTTAAACCGGCGGTCGTCNGCGTCTATTCGCAGCTCGATGTCCGGGTGGGCGCGTTGAAATGCCGCCAGGCGAGGTACCAGCCACAGCGAAGCAAAAGAAGGGTAGGTGGTCAGAACCACGCGCGGGGCCGTGGTTTGCCCCCGGATCTCGTCGACCGTTCGGTCCACCACGCTCAATGCCTGCCGCACACTGCGCGCCAGGCGCTCGCCCGCCGCGGTCAACGCCAGCGCGCGGGTTTTGCGCACAAACAGGCGATGGCCGAGGTCGCTTTCCAGGGCCGCCACCTGGCGGCTGATGGCCGATTGGGTCAAGTGCAATTCATCGGCTGCCAGCGTGAAGGAAAGGTGTCGCGCGGCCGACTCAAAACCCCGCAGAGCAAGAAGGCCGATCGGGCGCCGCCGCACCGGCCGGCGCCCACTGGCCGGCGGCGGCGCCATCCCCGTTCTCGAGACCTTGGCCGATCGCACCATGAATGCGCATTATGCATGGATATGACCCTGGGCAATCCTACATCGCACCGAGAGCGGCCAGCGCCAATGACCCCGCCATCAGTACCGACACCGGCACGAAAAGCGCGAGTAGAAACAAGACATCGTCAAGGAAACGAAAGCGTGGTGTGCAATTCATGATGAGTCTCCTTCGATCCAACAGGACGAGCTTGCGCGAGCTCGAGCTCCGCAACAAGCGAAATCATGGAATCGGACGCATGCGCATCTAGCATGCATGGGCGGTTTTACCCTTTGGGCCCGGCCCAGCTTTCGACTGATCCAGTTGGCCGCCACAGCCGGCATCCTTGATCGGGGTGCCAGCGCGGTATTCGTGCCGGTATCATTATTTCTTGGCTAATTGCAATTTGCGCATGAACCTAGTCATCCTCGATTGATGCAAACATCCCGTACAGGATTGCCAATGTCCAAGCCCGATCGAGCCAAGGCGCTGATCGCGGTCACATTCACGTTGCTCGCCTGCGCAACAAAGGCCGCGCCCAATGCGTCCGCCGAGGAATCATCGAAACAGTGCCGCGCGTTGGTCGCGCAGCTCTACCAGGAAGCCTGGCCCAAAGGGGGAACGGATGACGGAGCGGCCCAAGCCAAATTCGAAAGTCACTACAACACGAAGCTAAACAAGTGCTTGTATTTGGAAACCGTCTCGGAAGTCATCCGCAGTCCAGCCCTCAATCGGATCTTGCCCAGGGAGACGCAGCGTCTCGCGGACGCAAACGAGAAGAAGGACTACGGGAAGTACGACAGTTGGAGCGATGGCCCGCCCGTGAGGTGCTGGTTGAATCAAAAGAAGTGCAGCTCCAAGCAGGAATGGGAGCGCCTTATCAAGCCGTACATGGAAGACTGACTCCGGCCGGCGGACACGGCGCGGCCGAGAGTGGGCACTAGGGCCAGCGGGAATCGCGCTGGCGCTTTCAGCCAGGCGAGCTCTGGGAAAAACCGGATCCGCCACCAGCGGCATTTGGAGGCCGGGCGAAGTCAAACATTGCCGGGTTGGATCAAAAGCAGGGGAAACTGGTCGCTCGACAACCAAAGCCCAGCGACAATAGCAATAGCCGTAAGGACAATTGCCACCAACATACGATCTAAGTTCATAGCGCAAGCCTCCCGGGTGAACTGTCAGGTTGCGTGCCTGTTTGCAACGATACAACTGTCGTTGGCCGCGCGCTCGCGTGACTTATGAACCGCGCATGGGTATTCGCTGCATCGGCCGCAGCAAGCTCTCCTGCGGGCACACGTTGATCGGCGTCAAGGTGCTCGGCCGATGCGGGGAGGATGATGGCTACGGTTGCTGTCCCGGAGCAATGCGGTTTGCTGCTGGCGCGGCTTTTTCCGAGACGCGAACTGGTGCAAGGTCACTACAGGGCGGTATGCGATTCAGCGGAGGAGATAGAAAATGAGTTCCCATGCGTTGTTGCTTGCGGTTGCCGCGCTATGCAGCATGTCGCTGGTGCCGGGGTGGCGGTTGTACTCGTATCTGCCGGGACAGCCTCGCCGGCGGTGAAGGTGGGCAATAAGTAGCGGTGAACACTGGGCCCTTGGCGCCGCTTGCGGCGCTATTTAATGTCCTGCCGTGGTCCGCCTTAACGTGCGTGGTTTTATCGTGGACGACCGCGAAGAGGAAGGTGAAGCCGCTGGGATTGCGCTGGGGGATCTTGCTTTTGGTGATCTGGGTCATCATGTCCGCCGTGTTTTTACTGCTCCAGCATTTTTCCGACACCTCCGATCGCAGTGAGGTCGTATTCATGTTCTTGGGTGCGCCGGCCGGGTACGTTGTTGCCGACCTATGTGTGCGGCGGTTTTGGGAGCGCCGTAACGGGCACTGAGTTCAACCGTTGGTCGTTATTGTTCACCCCCTTGCTGTAATCCGGTGGGCGGTCGGTCGTCGTTGCGACGATCGCGCCGTTGGGCCGTCCAATTCTCGTTGCGGTCGTTTGCTCTCCGTTTGGTGGCCTCGGACCGGATCTTCGATCCAGGCGACGCCTCGACGGACCGCGGTTGCACGGCTGCGTCCACCTGCTTATTGCATTTGATCCAAGCCGCTGATGCGCTCGCGTGAGAGCACCGGTCACAGCGCGCAGGCCCTGGGCCCGACGTGCCTGCCACCGGGGATCGTTCGGCGTTGCGACTAGCCGGTAGCAGGTTTCCGGACAGACCGGCCTCGATGACCAGCGGACCTCACTTTCCGGAGAGTTCCGTCCCAGTGGAACTTTTGGCGCGGGCGCGTCGATCGACCAAGGTTGCATTGCAACGCCGGTCCGAAGCCGGCTGGGGGCGAGGCGAAGTACTTGCCGCACCGATCGTTGGCTTTTTTGATCGGCTCACAATGCGACAATCCAAAGCCTTTTCCAGGAGACCGCCATGGCACATCCCCTCAGCCGCTATCCGGTGGCGAGGCTCGAAGACCTGCCGGAAGATATACGCACCCGCGTTCTCGCGGTGCAGGAAAGAGCGGGCTTTGTCCCCAACGTCTTTTTGGCCCTTGCCCACCGGCCGGACGAATTCCGCGCCTTCTTCGCCTATCACGATGCCCTGATGGAAAAAGAGGGTGGTCTTACCAAGGCCGAGCGCGAGATGATCGTTGTCGCCACCTCCAATGCCAACCAGTGCCAGTACTGCGTGATCGCCCATGGCGCCATACTGCGCATCCGCGCCAGAAATCCACTGGTGGCCGATCAGGTGGGCGTCAATTATCGCAAGGCCGACATCTCGCCGCGCCAGAAGGCCATGCTCGACTTCGCTATGAAAGTGGCCTTCGAGTCATATGGCATCGGTGATGCCGACTTCGAGACCTTGCGCGGGCACGACTTCAGCGACGAGGACATTTGGGACATCGGCGCCATCGCGGCTTTTTTCGGACTCTCGAATCGCATGGCCAACCTCACCAACATGCGGCCGAACGACGAGTTTTATCTGATGGGGAGGCTACCGGCGAAACAAGCCTAGCGGCAGGGCGGGCTGACACGGGTGGCTCGCGCTCTCGGATCCGTAACCCATAGGAGGGATAGGATGATCTTCGCGTCCGCGCCGGCGCAGCGCATGGGCTTAACAAGGATCAATGTCGGGACTTGCGCCACGCTTCACACTTAACAAAGAGGATATTGATTGAACGCGGGGCTGTCCATGCTGATTGGAGCAATCGGTAGGCGCGAGCTGGTGTGCTGCGCGCGTGTCCTACCGCGCCAGAAGAAGCGGGTGCCGGCCGCCATTATGCCGCTTGTCGTTTACCACCGAGACTACTGAAGATGAAAATAGCGCTCCAAGTCGTTTTTCGCGACGTCCCCAAATCCGAGGCGGTCGAAGCGGCCCTACGCAAGCACGCCGCGAAGCTCGACGAGTTTTGCGATCACATCATGAGCTGCCGCGTGACGGTGGAGGAGCCCGCCAGGCACAAGCATCAGGGCAAGCTGTACTCGGTCCACATCGACGTGAAGCTTGTTGGCAAGGAAATTTCCTCAACCCGACATCACGAGCACGAGGACGTATACGTGGCGATCCGCGACGCGTTCGATGCCGTCAAGCGCCAGATCGAGGACCACGTGCGCAAGGAGCGCGGTCAGACGAAGCTGCACGAGCCGCTGGTGCGGGGCCGCGTGGTGCGGCTGTTGGAAGAGGGCCATGGATTCATCGAGGACGCCGACGGCAACGAGTATTACTTCGACCGCGCGAGCGTTGTGCACCCGAGCTTCGAAAAACTCGAGGTCGGAATGTCGGTCGAGTTTCTAGCGGAGCTGGCGGCCGCGGGCCGCCAGGCCAAGCGGGTGAGCGTGCCAGGAGGCCACGCTGCGTAGCGCAGGCGATGTTACTGACCGCGCCGGAACCACCGAGCGCTGCGATCGCTATGCAGCGGGCTTGCCGACGCCATCCAAAGCGCTGGAATTTTCCGAGGCTAGGGCGGTTGCCAGGTCGACCTCGCGGGCAAGCGCCCGGAGGGCTGGCGCGATCGCGACCGGGTAAGGCGGCGCGGGACCCAGAGCGCGCAGCGCCTCCGGCAATGCGGCGAGCTGCGCTCGCGCGTGCGCTCGGATCGCTGCCAGCGTTGGCTGCGGCGCACACACGTGGCCGGCGCGTATCACCGTCGCAAGCAGTGCCGCGCCTTCCTGCGGGTCGCCCTCGAGGCTCACCACGTCCTCGGCCATGCGCCCGCGCGCGTCGAATCGGCGGTACACCTGCTTGCGTCCCGGCCAGGTCGCCTTGCCTTCAGAGCGCTTGCGCCGGCCGCGGCCGGCGTATTCGACAAGCTTGTACGCGCAGTCGAGAAACGGCGCATCGGCGGCAACGTTCATGCGTGTGCCCACCCCGAAGGCATCGATCGGGGCTTGGTTCGCGAGCATTTCCGCCACGCGATACTCGTCGAGGTTGCCACTGGCCAGAATCGTGATATCTGGCTGGCCGCCGGAATCAAGAATCCGGCGCACCTTGCGTGCGTGCTCGGAAAGATCACCGCTGTCGATGCGCACGGCCGAGATTCGGATCGATTCGGCGCGCAGTTGTTCGGCCAGACGAACGACCTTGTGTGCTGCCGACTCGGTGTCGTACGTGTCGATCAGCAGCGCAGTGTTCTCGGGCTGCGCACGCGCGAACTGCGCAAAGGCAGCCACCTCGTCCTCGTGGGCCTGGACAAACGAATGCGCCATGGTGCCGAACACGGGGATCGCAAAGACCGCGCCGGCGAGCGCGGTGGCAGTACCGGCAAAGCCAGCGATATAGCTCGCGCGCGCCGACAGCAGGCCCGCTTCGGCGCCGTGTGCACGCCGCAAGCCGAAATCAATCAAGGGCTTGGCGTGGGCCGCCAGCACGCAGCGTGCCGCCTTGCTCGCGACTACCGATTGGAAGTGCAACAGGTTCATTACCCGGCTTTCAACGAATTGCGCTTCGCGCATGGGTGCAACCACGCGTAGCAGCGGCTCGTTGCCGAAGAATACGGTGCCTTCCGGCATGGCGTCGACATCCCCCGTGAAACGCAGGTCCGCAAGCGAGTCGAGGAAGCGCGGCCGGAAGCGACCGGTCGATTCCAACCACGCAAGGTCCTGCGGCGAAAAATGCAGTCGGGTCAAGTACTCCACAACCTGGGAAAGCCCGGCCGCTAACAGGAAGTTGCGATGTGACGGCAGTTCGCGCGCGAAGAATTCGAATGCGGCGACCTCGTTCATTGCGCTGGCGTGGTACGCCTGTAGCATTGTGAGCTCATACAGGTCGGTTAGCAGCGCGCCGTCCAAAGACGGCCCAAGCCGCGGCTCGCTAGCGCCTGGCGGGAAATCCATGGCTCACTCAGCCTTTGACACAAATCTTGGGGCGCAGGAACGCAACGCGGCGTGCCAAGCCGGCCCTTTCCGTGGCCCGGGCCACCGCGTCGACATCCTTGTAGGCGCCCGGGGCCTCCTCGGCGGCGCCGCGCATCGAATGGGTGCGAACCAGAATGCCGCGTTCACGCAACTGATCGATGAGCTCGCGTCCGCGCCATTGCCGCAATGCCTGGTGTCGGCTCATCAGGCGCCCGGCACCATGGCTGGCCGAACTGAACGCGCGTTCCTCCGACGCTGTGGTGCCAGCCAGGACGTACGAGCCGGTGCCCATGCTCCCGCCGATGATTACCGGTTGGCCGACGTCCCGGTAGCGATCAGGAAGATCCGGATGGCCGGGCCCGAAGGCGCGGGTCGCGCCCTTGCGATGCACATACAGGCGCCGTCTGTGGCCGGCGACATCGTGTTCCTCCACCTTGCACGTGTTGTGCGAGACGTCGAACAGCGTCTCCAGGCGCGCGTGCGGGAAGAAGTGCGCGAAAACACGCCGTGTCATTGCGGCCAAAATCTGGCGATTGGCGAGCGCGACGTTGGTCGCCGCGTTCATCGCCCCCAGGTACTGTTGCCCCTCGGGCGACTCGATCGGCGCGCACGCCAGCTCACGGTCCGGCAGTACGATGCCCAGGCGGCCTGCCGCTTTGGCGAGGCTGACGAGGTAGTCGGTTCCGATCTGGTGGCCAAGTCCGCGCGAGCCGCAGTGGATCGAAACCACGATTTGTCCGGTTGACAGTCCGAAGGCGGCTGCGGTTCGCTCGTCGTCGATGCGGTCGACCATCTGCACCTCGAGGTAATGATTGCCCGAGCCCAAGGTGCCCATCTCGCCGCGCTGGCGCTGCTTGGCATGGGGGGATACCGCCATCGGATCGGCGCCGGGGACGCAACCGCGCTCCTCGATGAACGGCAGGTCGGCGAGGTCGCCATAGCGGTGGCGAATCGCCCAGCCCGCGCCCTCGCGCATGATGTCGTCAAGATCGGAGCGCGCAAGGTGCAGCTTTCCCTCGATGCCGACCCCGGCGGGAATATCGCGCAACAGCCTGTCTGCAAGGCGCGGCAGGTGCGGCACGAGGTCGTTGAATGTCAGGCTTGTGCGAAGGCAGCGGATGCCGCACGAAATGTCGAAGCCCACGCCGCCCGCCGAAACGATCCCGCCGCGAGCCGGATCGAA
>JGI12270J11330_10002065_pt1 | contig 14799 bp, 10 predicted proteins | sample PeaSoiMetSII2010_FD_11330 | JGI IMG/M metagenome (IMG submission 11330)
GCTCGACGCCAGCGGCAACACCACCCTCACCGTCCCCGACGGCATCACCCTCAGAAACCCCCGCATCGTCTTCAGCAACGGCCTGATCGTCCCGTTCCAGGCACCGGTCATGAACGGCGACCAGTCAGTGACGGTCACCGTGCCGCCATCGGTCCAGGTGCAGGGGACGCTGACCGACAGCCAGGGCAACGCCTACACCTCGAACGGCCAGTTCGGCCGCGTCACGTTCATCTCGCCGCTCAACCCGGGGAACCAGGTAACGACCGACGGGACGGGCAGCTACTCGGTGACCCTGTTCGCCGACCAGAACTTCACCGTCACCGCGGAGGCCTACACGCCAGGCTACGGGGCCTACATGCAGTTCGTCGGCCTGCCGGTCGGCACCCTCGACCACAGCCAGACCTACAACGTGGTCATGCCCACCGCCCGCCTCACCGTGTCGGTACGCGACCCCAGCGGCAACCCCCTCACCGGCGGCAAGCTGGTGTTCGACAGCAGCAGCATCAGCCCGCTGCCGAACCTGCCCGGGACCACGGCCTACGCCGACACCGACAACGGTGGCGCGCTCGACGCCAGCGGCAACACCACCCTCACCGTCCCCGACGGCATCACCCTCAGAAACCCCCGCATCGTCTTCAGCAACGGCCTGATCGTCCCGTTCACGCTGCACCCGATCACCGGGAACCGGCACGCCTACATCATCTTCGACGCGACGACGGGCACCGTCCTCGTCGATGACCAGCCGCCTGCCGTCACCGGAACGCCGGACCGGGCGCCGAACGCAAACGGCTGGTACAACGCGCCCGTAACTATCACCTGGACCAGCACCGACCCGACGCCATCGTCCGGAACGCCGACGACGCCGTCGCCGACCACGCTGTCCGCCGAGGGCGCCAATCAGACCGTGACATCCGGCAAGTCGTGCGACCCGGCGGGCAACTGCGCCACCGGCACCGTCTCGGGGCTGAGCCTCGACATGACCCCGCCATCAGTCGCGGTCACCGGCGTCACCGCCGGAACCGCCTACACCCAAGGCGCAGCCCCGACCCCGGCCTGCTCCACGTCGGACACGCTGTCCGGAGTGGCCACCGATGCGACCTTGTCCGTCACCAGCTCGGGGATCAACTACACCGCGACCTGTAGCGGCGCAACCGACAACGCCGGCAACTCAGCCACGCCAGTGAGCGTCCAGTACCAGGTGATCCCGGCCGGCTGGACCACGGCGTCGCTCACGGACTCGGCTGGCGACCCCATTTCCGGCGCGTCGGTGGTGTTCCGGTCCTCGGGCGGCTCGGTCACCAACGCGACCACAAGCTCGGACGGAGTCGCCGGGGTCGCCCTGGCGCCAGGCACGTACTCGGTGACCATGTACTACGCCACCGGCTACCAGACCAAGACCGTCGCCGTCACCGCCAGCGGCCCCAACGCAGTCAGCTTCGCGACCGTAGCCGTCACTGCGCAGATCAACGACCCCAACAGCTCCGACCTCGCCAACGCTTCGGTGGCGCACGCCGGCAATACCGGCACATTCGGGCCGAAGACCGCGGTCGACGCCAACGGCCAGGTCACCTTCCAGGCACTGCCCGGAACGAACACCTTCACCGCCTGGGACGCCTACGGCTACCAGACCCAGACCGTCAGCGTCACCGGCCCCATGACCGTCAGCTTCGCCACCGTCGCAGTGACAGTGCAGATCAGCGATCCGAGCAGCGCTGACCTGGCCACCGCGTCAGTGACGCACGCCGGCAATACCGGCACACTCGGGCCGAAGACCGCGGTCGACGCCAACGGCCAGGTCACCTTCCAGGCACTGCCCGGAACGAACACCTTCACCGCCTGGGACGCCTACGGCTACCAGGCCCAGACCGTCAGCGTCACCGGCCCCATGACCGTCAGCTTCGCCACCGTGGCAGTGACCATCACCGTACTCAAGAACGGCAGCCCGCTTACGACCGCGGCCGTCGCGCACGCCGGCAATACCGGCACGTTCGGGCCGAAGACCGCAGTCGACGCCAACGGCCAGGTCACCTTCCAGGCACTGCCCGGAACGAACACCTTCACGGCCTGGGACAATTCCGCCTACCATAGCGTCACGCTGTCGGTGACGGGCACGACAAGTGCTTCGATCAGCGTGCCCTAGCGCGTTCTCCTGCCGCGTAGTCCGCTGGCATGCGCGCCTAGCGATCCTTGGTCGCTAGCGATCCTTGGTCGCTAGGACCCGGCCCATGGCTGTCGCTACGACTTCCGTCAGGTGGCACCTAAAATCAGCGCTATGAGGCGCAATGCGAGCCTTGCAGGCAAATGGCTGATGGGAGCGGCCGGCTCGGGCGCCGTGCTCTATCTTGTCACGACAGCGAGCGTACATCCTCATCCGATTTGGCTATATTTTATACTTTTCGGAATATTTGTTGCTGGCGCGGTGCTTTTCCTGGGCACGATGGGTACGACCGAAACTACCGCTGAGCCAGCGTACGGGCGCGCTGCGGCAGAGGGGCCGCGCTGGCCGCCCCCAAGCGCGATCCGCACAATCGAGGACTATGCTGCCACTTTGCACCGGACGTGGATCAGAGCCGGTGCGCCGGACGCCGTCACGCTCGAGCGCCGGATAGGAGGAATGGCTAAGAGTTATCAAATAGCCGCTCTCTTTCAAGCACCTACTCCAGATAGCTTGTGGGAGCCGGAAGATTTTCGGATAGCACTGCTCGTGCTTGAGGCGCTGGGGGTGCCTGAGGATCTCATCAAAGGCTGGAAGGCTGCCGCGATAAGGGCAACCGCGCATCAATTTAAGCGGATCAGGATACAGGCAAAAGCTCGGGTTCGAGAAAAACGCAAGAAATCTCAGCCCCACTGGCTTCGCATTACATGGTCAATCTCTGTAATAGGTACATATGAGTGCACTATCGCAGGATTGGCATATTCCCACTTGAACGATAAGCCCGCGTTGGGCATCGGCAACGGGTTGGCGATATTCTTTACGGTGTCCATTCCTTTGCTCGTTTCGGTAGTGGTCTTGGCAATAGTCAAAGAAGACTATCCCGCGAAATCAGAGGTTGGAAATACGGCCTGGCTGCTACCCAGGCTGGCGTTCCCGGTATGGAGCATAGGCGGGTTCCTCGTTGGCTTCCTAATACTTAGGCATCTCGGTCCGATCGGACATTTTGGCCATGATATCAGGAATTGGATCAGCTGGCGATTTTGACCTTCCAGCCAGGTTGTGAGTAAAAGCTCACAGCCCTGGCAGATACGTCTCATCATTGCCAGTCCACTCGAAGATCACGTTCGCCAGTTCCCGCCGGTCGCTTGGCGGGGGTCACCTTCCGAGCAGGTCGAGGTCGCGTACGCAGAAACCGTGATGCGCCCACTCCTCGTCCAGCACCACGTGCACGCACTCGAGCACCGACTTCCCCCTGGCGTACGGTGGCCAGCCCCGGCCGCCCGCACCGGCGCGGGCACCGACAGCTGACCGGCCGTCACGGCCGACAGCCAGCGCTCCAGCTCGGCGCGCCCTGCACGTCGCGCACGGCCAGCACCTCATCGAGCCCGGGGTCCGCCGCCCGATCCAGGCCCTGCTCCTCCTGGTCAGGGACGAAGTCGGGCGCCAGCCCGATCGCGGTGAACGGCTCGGCCGACCCCAGGCAGCAGCGACGGAACCAGGAGTCGTGCACCAGCACCAGATGGCGCAAGGTCTCTACCGCCGACCACTCGCCGCCGACGCGCTGGTGCTCCGAACCCCTGGGCATCCCCCAGCAGACGCTCGAGCGTCGCCGCCCAGCCGGTCCGCAACTGCCGGAAGGCCTGCCGCAGGTCGGCCGGATCGACTGTGCGGATCAGCAGCCGCACCGGATGCCGGCGGTCAAGCTCGGCCTCGACGTACGACGTCAGCTCCACTCCGTTGACCACCGGGTTACTGACCAGCCCGTCGATCACGGCGTCCTGCATCACCACCCCGACCAGACGGGCGCGAGTCAAGTCGCACTCGCGGAACTCGGCATCAGTCAGGTCCTGCGTGCCGCGCAAGCGCTGGTTCGGTGCCCCTGACATGCGCCTGACCTGCGGGAACAGCGTCACGGCGGATCCGGGCACGGGCATCAGCACGCCACACACGCCTCGCCGAAGACAACGGACGGAGCTTCGAATATGGCCTCTGACCTGCGAGAACAGATCGTCGTGGAGCTACGGAGATTCGAACTCCGGACCTCTTGCATGCCATACACAATCCGGCCATCGCTGCACGGGGCTGGAGGTGGCCCGAAAGGCCGTTCACCTGCAACGACGCTGGCCCGACGTCGCCCCGCGTGGCCTGACACCGGGCGACGCTGGCTCCCGACCTGGCTCCCAGAGAACTCGTTAGTGTCGGCTAATGGTTGCCTATTCGAACATGCTCTCGGCCGCCAGACGGACAACTCCGCACAGCTGATCGCATCGGCCGGAACCTGCACCGGCACTGACGCGGCCCTGATCGACCGGCTGCAAGCTGCCTACGCCGGCACCACCGTGGTCACCGGCCGGACCGAAGCCGAGATCGCCGCCTACTCCCCCGGTCTGCGCCTGCTGCCCCCGGAAAGACTGCCGTATGTGCCGGGCGACCCGATCACAGGGGGAACCGGCCGACAGCAGGCGCCTGCATCCTCGGCGAGTACACAGGCATGACCCCGGCGCCCGAAGAGCCAGGGGGGCGGCAGCCCGCGGTCTCCCGGACATCCGCGCGGAGACCGATCCCCTAGCCCCGCCGGGCAAGGACCGGGCTAGGCTGGCCCGCGTGAACGGCCCGGCCAGCAGCCGGCTCGCGCCGCTGCCGACGGCAGCATCCTCGTTGGCGGCCGGCCCGGGTCGCGGGCTGCGCCGTTACCGGACCGCTCCCCGTACAACCAAGCCACCCGCCTGCCGTGCACCGCGCCAAGCCGCCGTCCCGGCCGACACAGTCTCCCCGCGACACTGCGCGATTGACCTTGATCCGAGCGGATCTGCCTGGGCTCGTCCACATCTGCCGAATAGAGGGTGGGTGAAGTGAGCCGTCCATTACCGTTCGCCAATGGGCACTGGGTGGTCTCGGCTGGCACGACATGCTCACCGCAGCCGGTCGCACCTCAGCAAGAGGTTGACGTCCTCAACGACCAAGTGCACTCTGATGAGAGTAATCGAGGAACGGCACACCCAAAGAGGTCACCGCTGACGGCTACATGCATTCGGCGGTAGAGCCAGGATGGTGGAAGAGCAATTCATGCTGCGTCCTCGCACATCTTGGGAGAGGATCTTGCCATGCCCGATGTACCGCCGGTCCTGCCACCTCTGCATGATCCCATTGCTAATCGGGCGGTCGAGCCGTCGCAGATCTCCGCCTATCAGTCGTTCATTGCTGGTCACGCTGAAGGCCATGATCCGGTCGCCGTGGCTTTCCGCTCGGATGCTGCCTGCCAGGAGTGGGTGTTAGCCGAGCAGGCGGCGGGACGACTGCCGTTGGTCCGCGTCGTCAGCGAGGCTGAGCTTGCATCGGCTCGTCGCCGCCCACTTGATGAGTTCGAGCGTAAGCAGGCCGAACAGGACGGGAAGGTAGCACGACTGGCGGCCGAGACCGGGCTTGAGGCGGGCTCTGTCGAGCTAGTGCGCCGAGCCTTGGCGGAGGGTTTGGCGAACGATCCGACGATTCTGTATGACGGATTATTCGGAGGACCATCGGTCACCTTGTGGGGCGAACTTCCCGACCTCGCCATCGTCGGGTTCCGGAATCGGGCAAGCTCGGCAGCCGTTATCTTCGACGCCGGAACAGTGTTCACCGGTCTCGGGTGGCAAGGAGCGCGGTTCCGCATGTTCGGAATCCCGTTCGCCCAGTTCAATCTCACGCAGTTCGGTTTCGGAAAGGATACCCAGTCGTTTGTAAATGGGTGGGCGCTTTAGTACGGCGGCCGCATTGCATGAGAAGGCCGAGTTCGCTGGGGGGCCTGATGTCGGCTGTCCATGGACTGCACAACAATGCAGACCGCTGGATGCCTTGCCATCACCCGCGGAGCAATGCTTGAAACCTGTGGATCACAGGGAAAGAGGTGTACCTTCCCGGTGATCTAGTCGAGGTCTCAAGCAAGATCGGCGGTGCAACGCCGGTCGGGAAGGTACAACCCGATGCTCACCGTAGTCCCTGACGACTGCCCGGGCCAGCAGGGCGGCAAGGATGGCTCGCCGTCGCTGATTGATGAGATCGTGCGGGAGGGTGCCCGGTGGATGCTGGCTGAGGCGCTGCAGGCCGAGGTGGACGCCTACATCGCCCAGCTCGCCGGCGAGCGGGATGAGAGCGGCCGCCGCCTGGTGGTGCGGAACGGCTCTCACCAGGGCCGGGAGGTGCTGACCAGTGCGGGCGCGGTGCGGGTGACCGCGCCGCGGGTCAACGACAAGCGCACCGACCCGGACACCGGGGAGCGGAAGCGGTTCTCCTCGGCGATCTTGCCGGCCTGGGCGCGCAAGACCCCGAAGATCACCGAGGTGCTGCCGCTGCTGTACCTGCACGGCCTGTCGTCGGGGGACTTCGTGCCGGCGCTGGGCCAGTTCCTCGGCTCATCAGCGGGCCTGTCGGGCCCGGGTGATCACGAAGCTGACCGAGCAGTGGCAGGCCGAGCAGCGGGCGTTCGCCGCCCGCGATCTTTCCGCCGTGGACTACGTCTACCTGTGGGCCGACGGCATCCATGTGAACATCCGGCTGGAGGAGCACAAGCTGTGCCTGCTGGTGATGATCGGGGTGCGCGCTGATGGCCGCAAGGAGCTCATCGCCCTGGCCGACGGGTACCGCGAGTCCGCGGAGTCGTGGGCTGACCTGCTGCGCGACTGCGCCCGCCGCGGCATGCGCGCCCCGGTGCTGGCCGTCGGCGACGGCGCGCTGGGGTTCTGGAGCGCACTGCGGGAGGTCTTCCCCGAGACCAGGGAGGCCCGCTGCTGGTTTCACAAGATCGCTAACGTGCTCGGCGCGCTGCCGAAGTCTGCCCACCCCGGCGCGAAGAAGGCCCTCGCCGAGATCTGGGGCGCCGAGGACAAGAACCACGCCCTCGCCGCGGTGAACGCGTTCGATGCTGCCTACGGGGCGAAGTTCCCCAAGGCCGCCGCGAAGATAACCGACGACATGCGGCAGCTGCTGGCCTTCTACGACTTCCCGGCCGAGCACTGGGTTCACCTGCGCACGACCAACCCGATCGAGTCAGCCTTCGCCACGGTCAGGCACCGGACCAAGGTCACCAAGGGTCCTGGCTCGCGCGCCGCCGGCCTGGCCATGGCATTCAAGCTCATCGAGTCAGCCCAGGACCACTGGCGCATGGTCAACGCGCCGCATCTCGTCGCCCTGGTCCGCGCCGGAGCGACCTTCAAGAACGGAAAACTCGTCGAACGCCCGGGCGAGAAGGCCCAGCCCGAAGCTGCTTAAAAGATCTTGATCCACAGGTCTTGACTATTGCTCTCACCCGCGCCAAGTAGTCCTCATCTGCCGCAGAGGGTACGGCGTTGGTGGCCAGTTCCTGGTCGGTTGCGCCGACCGCTTGCTGATGCCTTTGCGTGGCTGCCCGTGCCGGCGGTCATCTCTATTGGGCTCGGTCGCCAGCACTTCGGCCAGTATGAACTCAGGCATCTGCCGGGCGGTGACGTCCGGAGAGAGCTGACGCGTGATCGTTGGCGATTTTCTGTATTGCAGTTGCCTGCAGCTCCCGCTGCAAGCGACGGCAGGCTGTTGGCCGCGCAGATTCGGCTGCGCACGCCAGGGGCCGGGTAACGAGGTAGCTGACAGCGTCCGCGTTGCTGGGGGCAGGCGCTCGGGCTGGCAGCCGTAGCTCGATCAACCCGGGCGAATGTTGTTCTCGTTCTTGATGATGCAACCGCGGCTGATTCATCGGACGATGGGTGTGCCTGCCTGATCTTTGGAGTTGCGAATGCGCCGGTCCTTGAGCTACGCCGATGCGGTCAAGATGCTGGGCGGCAGGGAGACTGCCCTCGTCAGGGTGCTTGACCGGTTTTCCGCGGTCGGTCTGCTCGCGGTGCCAGGGCTCGATTTAGTCGCTGCATGCCGGGAGATCGTCCGGCTCGGTGATGAGCTGCTGACACGCCTGGGCGAGCGCTTGCGCGGCATGGACCGCATGACGCGGACTGAGCGCTTGCGGGCGGCGCACGCGGTCATCGTCCTGACCGCGTATTTCGATAGCCTGCAGCAGGCGCTGGCGGAGCTGCCTCCCGGCTTCGCGGTGCGGATCGCGACGGCCGAGCAGGTGTCGCTGGCTGGCGGCGGGCCGGTCAGTGCCGGGCTGCGGGGCATTGCCGACGCGCTGATGAGCATTGATCCGGTGGAACCCGCGCCGCTTCGGTCGCGTGAGGCGATGGCCGGGATCCTGGCAGAGTTTTATGACGGCCTGTCCGGCCACGTGGCGATGTTCGTGACCGGGCTGGCGGTCTGGGACGTACTCGGCGAGGAGCAGCGCAGCCAGGTTGCGGGGACGCTGCGGGATTCGGTGCCGGCCCTTGCGATCAGCCGGTACGAGGAACTGTTCCTCCGGCTCGCGGGTGACTGCCCTGACTTCGGGATCTGGGCGAACATGTCCGATCACTACGCGACGCGCGCTGAGTTGCGCACCGGGCTGGCCGGCCTGGAGCGCCTGCTGGAGTCGATTGCGTGCGAACGCGCTCCGGACCAGCGCCGCGCTGCGCTGGCCCGCACTTACCGGGCTGCCCTGGCCAGGCCGATCGCGCCGTCGGGGGAAGTGCCCGCAGAGCTGCAGATCCCTGCTCTCGGCGAAGGGTATGTCGATCATCGCATCCGCGTCGCTGAGGTGAGTGCCTCATCCGAGCCGGGCCGCGAGTCCTGGTGGAATGCGGTGCCGGCCCGTGATGATGCGTGCCGTTTCCTCGCCGGGTACCTGACCTCGCCGGCGGCGCAGGAGACGCCGCTGATCCTGCTCGGGCAGCCTGGGTCCGGCAAGTCGGTGCTGACCCGGATTCTGGCTGCCCGTCTGCCGGCCAGCGATTTCCTGCCTGTCCGGGTGGAACTGCGGCAGGTGCCCGCGGAGGCGGATTTGCAGGACCAGATCGAGTTCGCTGTCCGCAGCGCCACCGGCGAGAGCGTTCCGTGGCCGCGGCTGGTCGAGTCGGGTGACGGCGCGCTCCCGGTCGTGATGCTCGACGGCTTTGACGAGCTACTGCAGGCGACCGGCGTTGCGCAGACCGATTTCCTGCTGCGTGTCCTGGCCTTTCAGGAGCGAGAGGCCGACCAGGGCCGGCCGCTGGCTGTGATCGTGACCAGCCGGACCGCCGTCACCGATCGCGCCCGGATCCCCCACGGTGCGGTGGCGGTCAGGCTGGAGCCTTTCGATGAGGACCAGGTCACCGCGTGGCTGGAGGTGTGGCGGCGGTCGAATGCCAGCCGGCTGGCCGGCCGGGGGATGAGGCCGCTGCCCCCGGACGTCGCCCTGAGCTACCCCGAACTCGCTGAGCAGCCCCTTCTGCTGCTCATGCTCGCCCTCTACGACGCCGACGCCAACGCCCTGCAGCGCCGGTCCGCGGAGCTTGGCCGGACTGAGCTGTACGGCCGGCTGCTGGTCGAGTTCGCCCGCCGGGAGATCCGCAAGCACTTCGGTGACCTGCCTGAAGCCGACCTTGAGCGTGCCGTCGAGACTGAGCTTCTGCGCCTGTCAGTTGTCGCGTTCGGCATGTTCAACAGGCGCAGCCAGTGGGTCTCGGAGACCGATCTGGACGCCGATCTGTCGGTGCTGCCCGGCGGGAACCAGGACACGCGCCGGCCCGGCGGACTGCGCGCGCAGCTCACCGCCGCCCAGCTGGCGGTCGGCCGGTTCTTCTTCGTCCACGAGTCACAGGCAACCCGCGACGACACGCGGCTGCAGACTTACGAATTCCTCCACGCCACCTTCGGCGAGTTCCTGGTCGCCCGGCTCGTGACGCAGGTTCTCACCGGCATGGCAGCGCGCGAGACAGCCGCCGCCAGCTCGCCGCTGGGCACCGCCGACGACGGGCTGCTGCACGCCCTGTTGTCCTTCGCGGCGCTCACCGCCCGCGCGCCCATCGTCGCCTTCCTGGGTGACCTGCTGGACCGGCTCGGCCCGCAGCAGCGCACGCTTCTCGCCGGCATGCTCCTCCAGCTGCACGCCCGCGCGCTTTACACGCGCACCGAGTCCGCGTACAGCCGCTACGAACCGCTCCCGCTGACCGTGACCGCCCGGCATGCCGCATGGAGCACAAACCTCACGGTCCTTGCCGTGCTCACCGCCGGAGAGATCACCGGCACCCAGCTCTTCCCCGGCGACCCCGACCCAGCCGTCCCGTGGCGCAACCAGGCCATGATGTGGCGCTCCCAGCTCACCAGCGAAGAATGGTTCGGCCTCCACGACGCGATTGCACTGGAGCGTACCTGGGACGGGCAGCGCCGCGGATTCCGGCTCTGGCGCCACGACGGCACATTTACCGCACCCGCCACTGACGTCTACTGGACCTACAACATCCCGCCCGGCCACCCGAACCGCAAGAGAATCTTCGCGTGGACCGGCCACAGCCCGACGTCGCTACAGCAAAAGACCAACTTCACATGCGGCAAATCCGATGACGTCATGAACCACGGGCTCCAGCCGTTCGCCCTCGCCTTCCCGACCGTCGCCAACGTCTTCGTAACCCTCGGCACCGACCGTCCGGTATCGGCCACCCACGCGCTCCTCGCGGCCCTCGTCGCCCCATACCAGGACGGCGATCCACCCGACTCGGCCTATCTGGACCTCGCGCACGTCACACGTGAAATCGCCCAGGCCTCCAACGTGGAGCACGACTACCGCACCTACCTGAAAACAGCTCTCGGCATACTGATAACAGCCGTCGAGCAAGGCATCGCCTCCCCAGCATCGCTCGAACCCCTGATCACCACCGCGAACGGGGGACATCCCGAAGACACACAGCTAGCGGAGATGCTCATCCACCTCGATGCCCTGCATGCCGACCACGGAACAGCCGCCACGCGCCACCCCCGCAAAGGATCGCCGTAATCATTTTCTGCACGCCCACCAGGGGCAAAGCAGGAGCGCCGTCACAGCGCAGGTTCACGGTTCCGCTGAATAACCATTCGAAGTCATCCACCATACGGAATCGCCCGCATCTGCCGCGTTGCGGAACTGGCGGCTGGGCCGGGTCTACTTCCTGGCCTTCTTGAACCCCTCTCGGGGACAACCGGACCCAGCCCTTGCCGCCAGGTTGGCCAGCCCTGCCAGCGTAGGTGAGCCAGCGATCGAGTTCGATTGATTTACCGCTCATGCCGCTGGTGGTGCGGTGGTGTTGGTGCCAGAACGTCGTGCACGAGCGATTGGTGAACGACAGCGGCGGGCTGCGGCTAGGCACGAGCCCGCACGCACCAGGCTGAAGCCGCGACCTGGAACGGCGCCGGCGGCAGGAGCTGCGCGCATCGGCTCCGCAGGACTTCTCGCCGCGCCTGATCCAGCTGGGTGACATAGGCACCCGCCGGCCCGACACCGAGCGTGAAGGGCTCCCACCAGTCAGCGAACGTCGTGAACGGGACGCTGACGGTCAGCGACGTGGGCTCGATGTGCGTCAGGCCAGCCGCTTCGCACAGTTCGGCCAGGTGACCCTCCCGAGCGCCAGCCAGCTCCGCCTCGTCACGCGCATGCGGGTCGATGTCGTGCACGGCCCGCCAGAACGTGGCGAGAGGACCGCCTGCTGCGGCGTGATCCCACACGCAGGCGGCGACCAGGCCACCGGGGCGGGTGACCCGTGCCATCTCCCGTAGCCCCCAGACAGGATCGGTCATGAAATGCACGACCAGCTGGGCGAGCGCGATGTCGAAGCTGCCGTCAGGAAAAGGAAGCTGCTCGGCAACGCCGCACCGCACATCGACCTCGGGGAAGCGCACGCGGACCGCCGCGGCGAACGAGCCGGACGGATCGATCGCCGAGACGGCATCGGCACCCAGGCGCTCTACCAGTTGCGCGGTCAGGGCTCCGGGTCCGCAGCCGACGTCCAGCACCCGCTGACCAGCCCGTACACCGGCCAGCCTCGCGAACTGAACCGCCAGAGGCTCTGAAAAACGACCCATGAACCGGGCATAGGAACCGGCGGTGACATTGAAGGTCACCACGCAAATGTATGCCGCCACTCGCTACGACCCCTGCGACGGGATGGCTGCCTGGTCCTCCTTGAAGTTCCGCTCATGCCGCTGGTCGGAATCAGCGGCGGTGGTCACTTCCAGAATGTGAACCGTGGCGCGGACTGGCTCAGCAGGGTGGTGACCGGCGCGGTGGACCAGGCGGCGTTCAGTTCGTCAGCGATTGCCGCGATGAGTTCCGGCATGTCTGATGATGCTGAGTCATGCATGGCTTCGGCCACGACAAGTACAGTGGCGGTCGAGTCCTGGACGGCCGTCGGCCAGGTCCAGGGCGCCGCCGCCGCACAGGTCCGGCACGGTGGCCGACCCCTGGTAGACGAGAGGACTGGACTGCTCGCCGCTGGGTACCACTGGTCGTTGGTCACCTGGTACGCCTGGGCCTGCATGGTCACCGTGAAGGTGCTCGCCGACGGGGTTGCCCCGGACACGCAGCTGACCGCGACGGTGACCTGGGCGGCCGAGACCGTCATCGTTAGCGAGTTGTGGTTGCCGGGCAGGGTGAAGTCATACCCGGCCTTGAGCGTGGCGCCTGGCGCGACCTGCAGGTGGCCTTCCATCGCCTGCGGTCCCATGCTGAAGCTGCCGGGGCAGCCCTGGGTGGCGGTGCCGCTCCACCCCCCCGGCGCTGCCGTTGGCGCTGTAGTGCCAGCGGAAGTTCGCCTTGGTGCCGCCGGGGCACGGGGCCACGAAGGAGCCTTCCTCGTTGGTCGCGACGTATTGGTTAAGTGATCCGTCTGGGTTCAGGAGCACGCCGCCGATGGCGTAGATGCTGCCGTTGGCCGCGAGTATGGCGCGGGCGCCGGCGCGCCCGCTGGGCAACGGGGGCGCAACGCATGGCCTGCACATTTGTGCTCGACCCATTTCGAAAGCGCCAGTCGCCGCTGCCGCTTTCTGTGTGACCCGGGATAGCAGATACCCGCCCCACTGAAGTCGCCGCCTGGGCCGGGCACAGCGTCGAAGTCCACATGCGCACGTGCGCCAAATGCATGACCGGCATCGAAGACGTCTGGATCACCCGCATGAACGACACGCTCCACCTCCGCTGAACCAACCCTACTAGTGCCTAGTTGGCGTGGCTCGATTCACGGCAGACATTCGCATCTCGCCAAGCTGCGGCTAAGTTGCCGGTGCGTCACCCTGCTTCCTTAAACTACGTGTCGAAACGAGGCATGGCGTTCGCCGCCGGGGCGATTGACCCAGTCGTCTGCGCTGCTGCAGATTGTGGCCAGAAATCATCTCAACCGGGTATCTTCTCTCCCGTCTGCTCCCCTGTGCCTCAGTCCATTGCGAGAAGGTTCTCGCCTAGCCGCGCCCGCGTACTACGGAGCTTTCGGGAAATATAACGATGAGAATAACCCACTTCGGTAGCGACCTGTGCCAGCGTCATGTTTCCGAAGTAATGCAAGAGCAATATCCTTTTTTCAAGGGGAGTCAATCTCTCAAGCAACGGCGCCAGAGAAAGCCGGGTTTCGAGGCTTTCCAGGTTGTCGTCAAGTATAGCTACTGACTCAAGCTCGCTCAGAGAGGTCGTGCGTCTTGCGCTATCCTCGCGCCGTCGCAGCGCATTGTAAGCGGTCCTTCTCACCAAACTAAACAGATACGAGTCCATCCGCTCCACGGAATCGAGCTCGTTCCAAGACCGGCAAATCCCAACGAACGCATCCTGCACAACATCATCGGCCATCTCGGGACCTACGATCATAGCCGCGTAACGTACTAGCGGCGCGAAGTGTTTCCTGTACAAGCTGTCCAGCACCTCACTGGCCGACCTGTCCGGCTGCCGCGTATCGCCGACAATGCTGGGATAGTCAACTCCAGCGACATTCAATGCGTCGGCAAGAAGGGCGATAAAAAGCCTCGGACTGGACTTAGCAATACGGTCAAATTGCAATCTTTTGCCGAAGAAGCCGGAAGAAACACGTCCACTTGTCATGGTTACATTTTCAGTCATCATCTGCTGCGACGTGCCGAATTGCGCCGATATCACGTCGTGTGTTTGAACAACGTGAAAGGCCGGTCCTGCATCCTTGCTTATGGCCGTCAAAGCGACCAGGGCTGGTTCAAGCCCCTGCCTTGATCCGGCCTGAGCCAAGGTAAGAGCTAGCATGTTAGCCGCCTGCGCAAATGGCCTGGGCTGCGTCACGACCAGGTCACGTGCGTGGCTGCGAACGCCGACATATTGCGGGTGAGCCGCTGTACGCAGAAGCGTGAGCAGCATTGCGACTGCATCTTCAACACCTTGTGCCAGTTGTGCAACCTCACGAAGCACGTTTGGATTTCTACCGAGGATATCCCCAAGTAGCAATTCAGCCAGTCGGTCAGGCTGAACAGCACCGATACCAACCAGGCCAGCACGTGCCGGATACAAGGCGGACAGCCAATTAACGACTTCCTCAGCATGACTCCCAGACGCTAGCGTCGCTACGGCAGTTGCCTGGACTTCGTCTAGGGGGCCGAGGAGGATTAGACCGGCAACCGCCCGCTCAAGCAAACTCCACGCTTGGCTCTCACGCTCGTCTCGATCTATTCGATCAGACAGTATCTCACGATCGAACAGACCTCGAGGGTTATTCACAGCCGATCCTGTAGAATTCCAGGGCAATGACAGCGGAGATCGTTTCGGCGAAGCTCGCGAGCGGCCGCCGGTAGTCCACGTGGAGGAT
>JGI12270J11330_10002066_pt1 | contig 14795 bp, 15 predicted proteins | sample PeaSoiMetSII2010_FD_11330 | JGI IMG/M metagenome (IMG submission 11330)
CGCCCACGCCGCGCATGTCACCGGCCCCGTCCTGAACCGCCTGTTTCAAGCCGCGCTCGAAATCGGCAAGCGCGTGCGCGCGGAAACCGAACTTGGTACGCGCCCCATGGGCGTCGCCTCCGCGGGCATGAAGCTCGCCGAGCGCATTTTCGGCAGGCTCAATGATCGCACCGCGCTTGTTCTCGGCGCGGGCACCATCAGCGAACAGGTCGTTTCCCAACTTCATGACCGCAACATCGGCCGGCTCTACCTTTCCAATCGCTCCCGCGAGAAAGCCGAGGAGTTCGCCAGGCAATACAAAGGAGAAGTGCTCGATTGGGGCAATTGGGACACTACACTGAAACTCCCCGACGTCATCGTTTCCGCTGTCGGAGTCCAGGAAGCCCTCCTCACCAAACCCCTGATCGAGCGCTCCATGGCCGCTCGCGGCAATCGCGCACTCTTCCTCATGGACCTGGGCATGCCCCGCAACATCGAGCCTGACGTCAGCGAACTCTACAACTGTTACCTCTACACCATGGAGGACCTCAGCGAAATCGTGCAGCAGAATCGCGGCGCGCGCGAGAATGAAGTTCCCAAGGCCGAAGCCTTGGTGGAAGAGCATGTGGCCAAGTTCATCTCCTGGCAGGCCAGTGTCGAGCTGATCGGTGTGCTCGATACCTTGCGCGGCAGCTTGAAAGAGCGCCGCGCCGCCTTCCTTCATGAGAAACTTGCCGGCATGAATCACTTCAGCGATGCAGACCGCGAACACATTGGCGCTCTCATGGACGAGCTGGTTGAAAAACTCTTGATCGCTCCCGCCGAGCGGCTCCGTGCCGAAAAGGAACTCCGCAAAAAGATTCAGAACGTCGAAACCATCCGTGAACTCTATCTATCCGACCGGGAGAAACCGTGAGGCCCCTCCGCATCGGCAGCAGAGGCAGCATCCTGGCGCGCTGGCAGGCGGAGTTCATCCGCAAGCAGCTCTTTCAAGTCTCCGGCGTCGAAGCCGAAATCATCATCATCAAAACCTCCGGCGACAAAATGCAGCAGGCGCCCCTCACGCAAATCGGCGGCAAGGGCATTTTCATCAAGGAGCTTGAAGAAGCCTTGCTCGAGGAAACCGTGGACCTCGCCGTCCACAGCGTGAAAGACATTCCCACGGAAACGCCCAGCCGTCTCCATTTCCCCGCCGTTTGCCGCCGCGATGACGTCCGCGATTGCCTCGTTTCCAGCAAAGGCGCNACNCTNGNCANNCTNAAGCANGGCGCGCGCGTTGGCACCAGCAGTCTCCGCCGCCAGGCGCAATTGCGCCATCATCGCCCCGATCTCGATCTTCGCGAACTTCGAGGCAACGTGGATACGCGTCTTCGTAAAGTTGAAAGCGGCGAATACGACGCCATCGTTCTCTCCAAAGCAGGTCTTGACCGCCTCGGCTGGAGCCAGAAAATCACCGAAGTACTTCCTCCCGAAATCTCCTTGCCTGCTGTGGGGCAGGGCGCTATCGCCATCGAATCCCGCGTGAAAGACACCGAAGCCGCGGACATTCTCGGCAAACTCGATGACGCCGAAACGCGCACCGCCATCATCGCCGAACGTGCCTTGCTGGCCGCCCTGCAGGGTGGTTGCCAGGTGCCCCTCGGCGCGTGGGCCCGCATCGAACGCGGCGAGCTAGTGATGGACGCGGTGGTCTGCTCCGTGGATGGCGTCCAGTATGTTCGCCAGCGCGCCACGACTACGCCGGATCAGGCTGCGCAACTCGGTGAGCACTTGGCCGGGCTCCTCATCGAAGGCGGCGCTCGCGGCATTTTGGAAGAGGTGCAACGCTCCCGTGGCTGAATCCTCCGCCAACGCTCTCTTGGGCAAGCGCGTCGTGATCACCCGCGCCGCGGAGCAGAGCCAGTCTCTGCTGGCCGCATTGCGCGAACGTGGTGCTCAGCCGGTGCTCCTGCCCATGGTCGCGTTCGCGCCGCCGGACGATTTGCAGTCGCTGGATGACTCTCTCCGCCACCTGCACGAATATCACTGGGTTTTCTTCACCAGCCAGAACGCCGTGCGCGCCGTGCAGGAGCGCTCCGAGCATCTTAAGCTTTCCCTGCGCGATGCCCTCGGTGCTGCTCAAATCGCCGCCGTGGGCCCAGCCACCGCGGAAGCAGCGCGCGCCGCAGGCCTCGCGATTGCCTACGTCGCCAGGGAGCACCATGGCGTCGCCCTCGCGCAGGAATTGCAATCCGAAGTTCGCGGCAAGCGCGTGCTCCTCCCGCGCAGCGACCGCGCCAATCATGACCTGGTTGAGACCCTGCAACGCCTCGGCGCACGTGTTACCGAAATCGTCTCTTACAAAACCCTCCGCCCCGCTTCCGATGACACGCGCTACCTGGAAAACATCCTTCAGGACGTACCCGATGCGGTCTTGTTCTTCAGCCCCTCCGCCGTGCACCATTTGCGGGAACTCCTAGGCCCGCAGCCCTTTCTGAACTTGGCGGAGAAGAGCATCTTCGCAGCGATTGGCTGTGTCACGGAACGCGCCCTCCGCGAAGCGGGCGTGACGAGGCTGATCGTTTCCTCCGAGACATCCGCCCCCGCTGTCCTCGAATCCCTCGCAAGTTTCTTCTTGAATTCCGGGCACAGCTTGCCCGCAGGAGTGAAACACCCATGAGCTTCCCTACACATCGCCCGCGGCGTCTCCGCCGCACCGAAGCCCTGCGTGGTCTGGTGCGCGAAACCCGCATCACCACTGCCGGATACATCTATCCCATGTTTGTCTGCCCCGGCACGAATGTGCGCCAGGAAGTCGGCTCCATGCCGGGCGTTCACCAGCAATCGGTGGATCAGATCGTCGAGGAATGCCGCGAAGTCGAGTCGCTCGGTATCCCGGGCATCATTCTCTTCGGCCTGCCGGAATCGAAAGACGCGCGCGGCGCCATTTCCTATTCGCCCGAGGGCGTGGTGCAAAAGGCCATCGAAGCCATCCGCAAAGCCGGTTTGCATCTCCTGGTCATCACGGACGTGTGCCTTTGCGAATACACGGATCATGGCCACTGCGGCGTGATCGAGCACGGCGAGATTGCAAATGATCCCACGCTCGATCTCCTCGCGCAGCAGGCGCTCTCTCACGCGCGGGCTGGCGCCGACATCGTCGCCCCTTCGGACATGATGGACGGCCGCGTCGCCGCCATCCGCAAAAAGCTCGACCAGCACAATTTTGAAAACATTTCCATCCTGGCGTACGCCGCGAAGTACTGCTCGGGTTTTTACGGACCTTTCCGCGAAGCCGCGCAATCCGCGCCGCAATTCGGCGATCGCCGCAGCTATCAGATGGACCCCGCCAACGCGTGCGAAGCCCTGAAAGAAGTCGCGATGGACATCGAGGAAGGCGCCGATATGGTCATGGTCAAGCCGGCCCTCCCTTATCTCGACATCTTGCGCAGGGTGCGGGACCGCTTTGACGTGCCCGTGGGCGCGTACAACGTCAGCGGCGAATTCGCGATGGTCAAGGCGGCGGCGCGCAATGGCTGGATTGACGAAAAGCGCGTCGTCCTGGAAATTCTTACGGGCATTCAGCGGGCCGGCGCGGATATAATTCTCACCTACCACGCCAAGGATGCGGCTCGCTGGTTGAAATCCTGAACGCCAAGGTGCGCACATGAGTGCAACGCTACGCCACTCTCTCCCCGACCGCCGCCGCTCGCGAGAGATATTTGCGAAGGCCGAAAAGGTCCTCGTCGGTGGAGTCAATAGCCCCGTCCGCGCCTTCCGCTCTGTTGGCGGCGAGCCGCTCATCATCGAAAAGGGAAGCGGCCAGCACCTTTACGATGCCGACGGCAACGCCCTGCTCGATTACGTCTGCTCCTGGGGCGCGATCCTCCTCGGCCACGCGCATCCCGCTGTCAGCGCGGCCATCGCCGAGCAGGCGCACCGTGGCGCCAGCTTTGGCGTAACCACCGAACTGGAACTCGAACTTGCCTCGCTCATCGTGAAAGCGATCCCGTTCCTCGAAAAAATTCGCTTCGTTTCCAGCGGCACGGAAGCCACCATGAGCGCCGTGCGCCTGGCCCGTGGTATTACCAAGCGCGATTTCATCGTCAAGTTCGCGGGCTGCTATCACGGCCACGCCGATAGCTTCCTCTCCCAGGCCGGCTCCGGCTTGGCCACGCTCGGCATTGCCGAATGCCCGGGAGTCCCGCAAGCCCTAGCCGCTCTCACTCTCAATATTCCCTATAACGACCTCAATGCCGTTGTGCAAGTCTTCGCGCAGCACAAAGATAAAATCGCTGCCCTCATTGTCGAACCCGTCGCCGCCAACATGGGCGTCGTTCTTCCCGAGGATGGCTTCCTCAAGGGGCTCCGCGAAATCACGCGCAAGCATGGCGCGCTCCTCATCATGGATGAAGTCATCACCGGCTTTCGTCTGCACTACGGTTCCGCCCAGCAACTCTTCGGAGTGCAGGGCGACCTCACCACCCTGGGCAAAATCATAGGTGGAGGCGTTCCGGTAGCCGCGTATGCAGGCAGCGCGGAACTCATGGATCACGTTGCCCCGCTCGGCCCGGTCTATCAGGCCGGGACGCTGGCCGGCAATCCTCTCGCCATGCGCGCGGGCATCGCCACTCTGCAGGAGCTGAGCAAGCCCGGCCTCTACGAAGGTATTAATGCCCTCGCCGGGAACCTCGCCGCGGGGTTGCAAAAAGCTCTTTACGATGCGGGTATCGCCGCGCAAGTGAACAGCATCGGTTCGCTCTCCACCGTCTTTTTCGCATCGCAACCCGTCACCGATTACGCCGGCGCCAAGCGCTGCGACACGCTACGCGCGCTTCTTCCGTGATATGCTGCAGCGCGGCATCTTCTTGGCGCCTTCGCAATTCGAAGCCGCTTTTGTCTCGGCCGCGCACACGTCCGGCGACATCGACCGGACGATTTCCGCCGCTGCCGATGTGCTGAAAGAGATCGCAGCTCAGCCGTCTGCATAAACCTAGCTAAAGGAGAAGGAAGCAATGCATGAAGTTCTGGAAGCTCACGAAGAACACGGGGGGCACGAGGAAAGCCCGTTCACCATCCCGGTTTCGGTCACGCTCTCGATTTTGGCTGTCCTTGTCGCCATCTCGACTCTGATGGGCCATCGCGCCGCAAAGGAAGAGCTTCTTCTGCAAACTCAGGAAGCCGATCAGTGGGCCTTTTTCCAAGCCAAGAATAGCGGCCTGCATGGCATGCAGACCGGCGCTGACATGCTCGGTACCTTCACCACCGTTGATAAGGAGAAGGCCGAACAATTGCGCGAGAAGTATCTGAAAGAGGCAGACCGCTACACCAAGGAGAAGGCCGAGGCCAAGGAGGCAGCCGAAGACCTTAAGAAAGAAAGAGCCGTCATTGCCCGGAAAGCCGACCGCTACGAGGTCAGCGAAGTCCTCCTGGAAATTGCGCTCATTCTTACCTCATTCACTTTGATCACAAAGAAGAAGTTCTTCTGGTTTGCCGGCTCGCTTCTCGGCCTCGGCGGCATCGCCCTGGTCCTCAGCAGCTTCCTGCTCCACTAGCGCCCAAAGCCTTCGCCTGGATCTGGCTGCGTAGGGGTCGAGCACCGCTCGACCCCATCTCGGCAAGTCGTAGGCCCCACCGTCATTCCGAATGGAGTCTGCGGAGTGAGGTACGCTTTTCCATCGCACGCTTTTGTGCGAGGAATCTCTCTTCACTTTGCGACCTTCTCACACCAGCAACCCTTCACGCCGTTGCCGGGGGCCGCGCGCCTCGCAGCAGCGCGACCTCCGAGTTCAGATGATCAATACGCTCCAGCAACTCCCGATGCCGCCGGTCTTCCACATCGGGCTTCTTCCCGATGAACGACAGCGTCCCTCCCGGTTCCAGGATGCACTGATCCACCTCTGCCAGCGATGAAAAGCCCTGCTTCCGAGCCGCCGCCTCAAGTTGCGCCATGGTGATCAATTCACTCTTCAGATGCTGCGTGCGCACCCGCCCGCCTTCAATCAACACATCAGCGTTTCCTTCCACGATCCGGTCGAGTTTCTTGTGCTTGTACAGAAACCGTATCACCAGATAGTTTATCGCCACCAGGGAAGTCGCTCCCAGCAACCCGCCCGACACGGAATTATCATCGCCAATGATGGCGTTCTGCACCGTGTTCGATAGCGTCAGCAACACCAACCAAATCGAAGGGGTTCAGCTGCACCAGTTCGCGCTTCCCGGACAGCCGCAGCATCACCACCAGAAAGAAGTACACGATCACCGGCCGGAGTATCTTCTCCAGGATCGGGAGCGTGATCACAAACATATCCTTCCACATATCGTGCATGGCGCTGCATCCTCCTCGCATCTAACTCGAGCGCTTCATCGCCGTTCCCATGCGCCCAGGATGCCTTGCAGCGTAACACGCACCCCTCCCAGCCCGCAGCCTGTGTCGCATAGCGCCTGTCCTTTCGTACAGTCATGCTTTCGCAACCCTTTTCGTGGTGAGCGTTTACTCCTGAATGAGTTATGATTAATCTTCTAAGAAGGCAGACTATCTTTGTCGCAGATGATCTCTAGTTGGACCTAGGCCTACGGAGGCTTCTGGTACTCCCGCCGGGACGGGAAGGTTCGCTCCGACCGGCCTGTGAAGTGGCTACTTCATGTCACAGAAAATGGTTTCGGAGCCGGGTAACCGGCTCGGCGCGCACCAGTTGGCCTCACTCCTCGATTCGACTCAGGAACTCATCGCTATTCTTGATTCTGATGGCACAGTGCAGTTTGCCAATGAGACTTTCCGCCGTTCCCTGGGCTACAGCCCCGATGAGCTGCTAGGCCGGGGATTCCAGGCAATTGTTCACGCGGCCGACGTGGAACTCATCCGCGGGCGTCTCCAGGAAGTTGCCGCCCTGCCGGGTTCCAGCGTGCGTGAGCGGTGCCGCTTGCGCACCCAGGATTGCTCCTGGCGCTGGTTTGAACTGGTCTGCCACAATCGCCTTCATGACTCTGGCATCGAAGGCATACTCCTCAACGCCCAGGACGTTACCGCACTCCAGCGCATGGAGTCCGAGCGCCAGGTTATCTCCGACGTGGTTCACGCCCTCAATCAAACCTCCAACCTCGACCAGCTGCTCACCGGCATCCACGACGCCCTGAAGCGCATCGTTTCCGCGCAAAACTGTTTTGTGGCTCTCCACGATCCGGAGCACGGCACCTTTGAGTTCCCCTTCTTCGCGGACGAGTACGACACGGTTCCGCCGCCGCAGAGAATTGGGCGCAGCTGCACGGCCTACGTTTTCCGCACCGGTCGCGCCATGCTTATCCCGCAAACCGATTTTGACCGCCTCGCCGCTCTTGGAGAGGTCGAACTAGTCGGCTCGCCCTCGCCCGCCTGGCTCGGCGTCCCGCTCAAGACGCCTACCGCCACCATCGGGGTCCTCGTCGTTCAGCACTACCAGAACGAAAACGCATATGATCTCCGCGACCTCGAATTCCTCGATTCCGTCGGCGGCCACATCGCCCTGGCCATCGAGCGCCGCCGCGCCGAGGAAGAGCTTCGCAAGAATGAATCCATCCTGCGCCTCCTCTTTGAGCACAACCCCATGCCCACCTGGCTGTATGAGGTGGAGTCGCTCAAGTTTCTCCGCGTCAATCAGGCCGCCGTCCAGCTCTACGGTTATTCCCACGAAGAATTTGAGGACATGTCCATCCTTGCCATCCGCCCCGACTCCGAGCGCGAAAAAGCGGTGGCCTACATTCGCGAGATGGAGGACGGCACCCAGGAGCACGGCTTTTGGCTGCATCGAAACAAGGACGGCAAACTCTTCGAGGTCGAGATCATCTCCCACGCTTTGGTCTACGCCGGCAAACGCGTCCGTCTGGTTGTTGCCCAGGACATCAGCGACCGGCGCAACCTCGAACTGCAGCCTGGTTGTTGCCCAGGACATCAGCGACCGGCGCAACCTCGAACTGCAACTCCGCCAGTCACAGAAAATGGAAGCCATCGGACGCCTGGCCGGAGGTGTCGCCCACGATTTCAACAATCTACTCATGGTGATCAAAGGGCACACAGAGCTTTTGCTGAATGTGTTGCCGCCCTCGGATCACATTGCCCACAAGATCGAGCAGATCGACCGCTCCGCCGACCGTGCCGCCGCTCTGACCCGTCAGTTGCTCGCCTTCAGCCGTATGCAGGTGTTGCAGCCGCAAGTGATCAATGTAAACTCCATCGTCGAGGAAATGGGCAAGCTTCTGCCGCGCCTCATCGGCGAAGACATCGAACTCGTGGTTCGCGCCGACCCGGAATTGGGCACGATTCGCGCCGATGCCAGCCAGATGGAACAGATCATCATGAACCTTGCGGTCAACGCGCGCGACGCCATGCCCAGCGGCGGCAAACTCGTCATCGAAACAAGAAACGCCGACCTCGATCAAACCTATACCGCCAGCCATCCCTTGATGAAGCCCGGCCCTTACATCCAGATTACCGTCAGCGACACTGGCTGCGGCATGGACGCGGAAACTCAGTCGCATATCTTCGAACCCTTCTTCACCACCAAAGAAAAGGGGAAAGGCACGGGACTCGGTCTCGCCACCGTCTACGGCATCGTTAAGCAGAGTGGCGGCTTCATCTGGGTCTACAGCGAACTTGCTCAAGGCACTTCCTTTAAAATTTATGTCCCCCGCCTCGACCAAGCCGAAGAGCATTCCCGCGCAATTCCGCCCACCGCCGAAGTGCCCACCGGCACCGAAACTGTCCTCCTTACCGAAGATGAGCAGGACGTCCGGGAAATCGCCAGGGAGTTTCTTGAGTCTGGTGGCTACAAGGTCATCGAAGCCAAGGACGCCTCCGACGCCATCGAACTGGCCCGCCGGCACAACGGCGCCATCGATCTGCTGGTCACGGACATGGTCATGCCCGGCATGACGGGGCAGGAACTCGCCGTCCATCTGCAGCGGGAATTTCCGGGGCTTTGTGTCGTCTTCATGTCGGGCTACAGCGAACACGCCGCCACGGAAATGGCCAACGCCGATCCCACCGTGCGTCTCCTCTCCAAGCCCTTCAGCCGCGGCGCGCTTCTCCGCACCGTTCGCGAAAGCCTTCACAGCAGGAAACCCAACTAACCTCCGGCACTTGGAAAGACCTCTACCCCGCAGCTCAGGCCTTCAGGCCTGAGGCTTTTCTTGGGTTTGACTCGCGGCACGGTCACTCCTGGCTATGCGCTTGGTTTTGCTTCCGTAGGGCCGGCCTTCTGGGGCCGTCCGATAACCTCAGACGATTCAGCGCGCCCCATCGCAGTGCCAAACGTAGGGGTCCATCACGCCGGACCTCATCTCAACAAAGCGCAATCTGTTTGTCATTCCGAGCGTAGCGAGGAATCTGATTTTCTTTCCTTGGGCGCGTCGTGAAGTCCGTTCTATGCCAACTTGGGATGCTTCCGGTGCCACTGCGTGGCCCGTTGAAAGATTTGTCCCGCTTCCAGCACCGCCGCGTCATCTCCAGCCCGCCCGATGAATTGCAGTCCCACCGGCAAATTCTTCTCCGTGAAACCGCAGGGCACGGAAAGCGCCGGCAATCCGCAAAGGTTTCCAATCGCTCCCGCTGGGTCGGGAAAGGCAAGCCCTGTGATCAGATTCGTTGTCAGCGGTGTCGCCGCGACCGGCTGCGCCGCCGTCGCCAGCACGTCGTAGGCCTCGAACAGGGCATCCATCTTCTTCTGCAGGATTTCCCGCACGCGCTGCGCCGTCGTGTAGTCGCCGCCCGTCACCGTCAGATTCACGTAGCCGCCGGTGCGCCCAAGCGGGTCATGCAACTCCCTCACGCCGCCTGAGCGGATGAGTTCCCCGAACGAGGAAGCCACCTCGGCCTGCAGCACCACGCCCGCCGCTTCTTCCCACGGCCCCTCCGGCAACTCCGCAGCCCTCACCGACACAAAGTGCCGCGGTAAAATCTTGTGTGCCGCCTGAATCGCTTTGCTCACGCCCGGCTCATACTCTTTCCACGCATTCGTCAGCCAGCCGACGCGCAAGCCCCGCCTCTTCAAATCTCCCGCAGGCGAATTCGTGAACGCCGCCTTATCCATCGCCAGCATGCTCCGGTCCAGGGGATCATGTCCCGCAATGGCCGCAAAAATACTCGCACAATCTTCCGCGCTTCGCGCCATCGGCCCGATTTTGTCCAGCGAATAGCAAAGCGCCATGGCCCCGTGCCGGCTTACCCGCCCATACGTTGGCCGGAATCCGCTCACGCCGCAAAATGCCGATGGGCACACAATCGAGCCCCACGTCTCCGTTCCAATGGCAAATCCTGCCAGTCCCGCCGCCACGATCGCGCCCGATCCCGAAGACGACCCGCACGTCCAGCAAGTGGTGTCCCAGGGATTCTTGGTTTCGCCCTGCAACGACGCCGAGGCATACATGTACCCCAGCCCGCCCGCCAACTCGATCATTGCGGCCTTGCCCAACAGCACCGCGCCCACATTTTTCAGGTGCTCAATCACGGTCGCGTGGTAATCGAAAACCTGCTCGGCAAAGGGTTTCGCTCCCCAAGTCGTCTGCACGCCTTTCACCGCCAGCAAATCCTTTGCCGCATACGGAATTCCATGCAGCGGCCCCCGGTAATGTCCCCGGTGGATATCTTTTTCGGCGGCGCGCGCCTGGTCCAGCGCTTCCACCGGCAACAGGCGGGCATAGGCATTGAGCTGCGGCCCCAGTTTTTGGCTGCGTTCCAGGTACGCTTCGGTCAGTTCGACAGGGGAAAGCTGCTTCGTTTCGATCCGCTTTGCCAGTTCGCCAACGGATTCGTAGAGGATGGATTCTTTCAGCATGCGCGCGCTCCCATCATGGTTTTTTGGCTGCTGCGGGTACAGCGCCGGCCGCCGGAGCGCTCATCGGCTTCTTCTCTCGTTCCACAAGTGGCTTCAGGTAAAGGGCGGGCGCATCGCCATTTTCCAGATGAAAAGCGCGCAACTTCTCCAGTGAACTCTGCAGGTTGTAGCAGCCCTCGCGCACCCGTTTCTGTTCTTCGCTATCGAACCGGCTGCCGTAAAGGCTCATGACCTGCTGAAATCGCGCTTCGGCCTCTGCGCGGCCCTCGGCGCTCAACTTCTCCGCGCCCTCCGGCAGTTGCTCGTTGCTTGCGGCCGCTGCGGGCCCCTCGAAAGCAAGTCCTGCTGGAACCATTGCCGCGGAGAGCAGCGCTGCTTTCCGCGCAAATTCTCGCCGGTTAATCTTCTGCCCTTTGCTCTTGTTCATTCTCGGCACCCCCTGATCCATCGCTACGACACCTGCAAGGGCACAACACCCAATCCATGGCCAAGCTACCCAATTCCCTCTGAGCCGTCAACTGGACGAAGGGCTAGGAGGTAAATGAGAGTGATCCCGCTCCTCCCGTCGCACCATCGCGGTGCAATGCGGAATGGCATGGGCATGCGAGTGGTAGCGGGACCCACTTGTCCGATGAGCGGGCGTTCATCAGGCACTGGATCCACTTAGCTGGTTCCAACGCCTGGGAAAGACCGTTGTGTTATCTTGCTGAAGCCGGCGTCGAGGTGAAACATGCCGTTCTGGGAAAGATTCAAGTCAAAAGAAGATCTCCGTAGCAAAGTGTTAAAAGAGCACTCCTCAAAGTCTCCTAAAGATGCAGTGGCGTTTTCCCTGCAGTCGTTTGGGCTGACACTGCTGCAGCAGGAATCCGCCCTAACTCTCAAACAGAACGTTTTCATTTCTCCTCTGAGCATTTTTCTGGCACTGGCCATGACCGAAAACGGGGCATCGGGAGAGACCAAGGTTGCAATGCGCAAGGTGCTGGCCTTGCCTACCGGTGTGAGCGAAGAAACGGTCAACTTGTACGTTGCCACGCTTATGAAGTCACTTCAGTCGGTCGGTGAAGCCGAACTCGCCCTTGCAAATGCTCTTTGGGTAGACGTCAAATCGACGATCTCACCGGATTTTGTGAGCGTATGCCAGGAGATCTATGATGCTTCCGCCCAGGCGATCGACCTTAGCCAGCCTTCGTCTGCCGCCACTATCAACGCCTGGGTATCCGAGAAAACTAGGGGCAAGATTCCTACTATCGTGCCGCCCAACGGAATCGCGGGCTTGGCCGCGATCCTTACCAATGCCCTCTATTTCAAAGGCAAGTTTTGGACCCCATTCCCGAAGGAAGCAACTGGACCTATGGCCTTTCACCTTGCGGATGGGCGTGAAAAAGTGGTGCCGATGATGCGCATTTCTGGTCTGCATGGTTCGTATCGGAGCGGAACACGATTCGAGGCCGCAATCCTCAATTACAGGAAGTCTGGAATTGCGCTTTACATGCTCCTCCCCAGCAGAGGTACGAGTCCCGAACAGATCCTAACCGAAGAGTCCGTAGAAGAATTGCAGGTGGTGGACGAATCGGTTTCACTCGATCTATCCATGCCTCGTTTTACCATCGATTTCAGCAGCTGCCTCAAAGAATCTCTTACACGGTTGGGGATGGGTATTGCGTTCCAATGTCCGGGCGCGGACTTCTCGGCACTCGGGTCACCACTCTTTTTTCTCGGTGAGGTGATACACAAGACGCGCCTGGAAGTGGATGAGGAAGGAACAGTCGCAGCAGCGGCGACTGTCGTGATGGAGACATTGAGCGCCGGCGGGCCCCCAAGAGTTAACCGAAGAACGCTGGTATTCGACCGCCCATTTGCTGTTCTGCTCCGAGACAGAATGACGGGCACGATCATATTTGTCGGTGTCGTCTATGAACCCTAAGGGCGACCGCTTGTCCCGCAAAAGTTGGCGCGATTGAGTCGCCTTACCGGTAACTTGGGTGCCGGCTCCCACTTTTCCGATTACCGTCAATCAGGAGTTAAAGGGGCCGGCAATCCGCCACGCGAGACCTCAGTCCCCGGGTCGCGAATCGTTAAGCAGTTTTGCGATGTCCTTGGTCGGCGCACTCCCGAAGAAGCGGCTGTATTCTCTGCTGAACTGCGAAGCACTGAGATAGCCCACGCGATGGCTTGCAGTGCCCGCATCTGTCATCGTGGATAACATGAGCCGCCTCGCCTCCTGAAGACGCAGCACCTTTTGATAGTGCAGCGGGCTCATCGACGTGACGCACTTAAAGTGCTCGTGGAACGAGGAGACACTCATGTGCACAAGTTCGGCCAGTTCTTCGACCTTCATGGGTTGGGAGAAATTGGCGCGCAGCCAGGAAACCGCCTTCGCAACGCGGTGCAGGCTGGATTCGGCAAAGCCCATTTGAGCCACGCGAACACCAATAGGGCTGCGGAGTAACCGGATTAGAATCTCATCCACTACAAGTGGGGCGAGCAGTTCAGCATCACCGGGCTGCGCCAGACACTCCATTAATCTTGTTGCGGCGTTGACGATATTCACGTCGCGCGGGGCAACGTAAACGGCGCTCCGCTCTTGAACGGGAGGCACGCCGCGGGGAAACACCTTCAAGACCAGTTCGGCAATCTTGTGCGGGTCCAGGTCCAGCCTTAGAGCGAGGTAAGGCTCGGAATAGCTGGCTTGCGTAACCTGGGCTGCAACCGGCAGGGCAACGGAGAACACCAGCATACGCGACGCGTCGTACTCGTAGACCTCTTCTCCAACAATGACGGTCTTGGCTCCTTGTGCGATGAAGCACAAGGACGGCAACCGGAGGGCATGTGCACACTCGGTGTTGGTTCGTGAAGCGCGACTCACGGTCAAACCCGGGATGCGCAACTCAAAACTCCCGTCGTGCGGGGCATACGCGGCAATCAAACGGGCCAATTCAGTCGTGTCGCGTTCGTTTGGGCCCGCAAATAAGTCTGCCCGCCGCGGAGACGCAGTTTTGCCGTTGGTTCTCATGCCTTCGAGAATACCTCTTTTGCAATCATGATGGCGCTCATTGCATTGGGCCAACCTGAATAAAACGCCAGGTGCGTGATGACCTCAATCAATTCTTCCTTCCTGACGCCGTTCTCCACAGCTTTGCTCAGATGAAACCGCAACTGATCCGGACGGTTCAAAGCAATCAGCGCCGCCACGGTTGCGAGACTTCGGTCCCGCTTGGAAAGCTCCGGGCGCTCCCAGACATCGCCAAAAAGCACGCGGTCAGTCAAATCGACCAGCTTGGGTGCGAAGTCACCAAGCATCTTCTCGACTGCTGAAGGTTCTTTACTCATGCTCATAGCTCCTTCTACATGCGATGACACGGACGGCCTACTCCACGAACCGCATGTCCGACTCGGGCGAAGATCGTCCCGAGCTTTCCGCCCATCAACCCCGAACCCAAGATGCCAACTCGCATGCTGCTTTCCCTCTGGCCAAGAATCGGTTTAGTCCGATTTGAGAGAAGCCATGTCGATGGAGAAGCGGTACTTCACATCGGACTTGAGCAGTCTCTCGTAGGCTTCGTTGACCTTTTGGATAGGGATGATCTCGACATCGGCGGTGATGTTATGTGCGCCGCAGAAGTCGAGCATCTCCTGGGTCTCGGCGATGCCGCCGATGAGCGAGCCGGAAAGGCTTCGGCGTCCGAACAGAAGGCCCATTGCTGGGACGGCGAGAGGCTTCGTCGGTGCGCCGACGAGGGTAAGGTTGCCGTCGCGGCGGAGGAGTTGGATGTACGAGTTAATGTCGTGGTCGGCGGAGACCGCGTCGAGGATGAAATCGAAGCTCCCGGCGTGTTTCTGCATTTCGTCGGCATTGCGCGAAACCACGACTTCGTCGGCGCCGAGCCGGAGCGCATCTTCCTTCTTGTTGGGTGAAGTCGTGAAGACAACAACGTGGGCTCCGAACGCATGAGCAAACTTCACCCCCATGTGTCCCAGTCCGCCGAGGCCGACCACACCGACTTTCTTTCCTTTGGTGACACCCCAGCG
>JGI12270J11330_10002090_pt1 | contig 14706 bp, 10 predicted proteins | sample PeaSoiMetSII2010_FD_11330 | JGI IMG/M metagenome (IMG submission 11330)
GGCGGTCGTGGCGTGGAGCAGCTTCGGCAGCTCCAGCACGCCGGCACCGGCGATGATCGGCGTGGCCAAGAGGAAGGAAAAGCGCGCCGCCTCGGCATGGCTGAGGCCCAAGGCGAGCCCGGCACCCATGGTGAGGCCCGAGCGCGACAGGCCGGGGATCAGGGCACCAGCCTGGCAGAGGCCGATGAGCGCCGCCTGGCGCAGGCTCAGGTCTGCAGCGCCGCCCCGGGCCGCCTTGCGTCGCAGCCTTTCCGCCACCAGCAGGACGATGCCGTTGAGCGCGAGAAACAAGGCAGCCACCGCGGGCGCGCCGAACAGGCCGCGGAAGAATTTCTCCAACAGGAAGCCGATGACCGCGGCCGGCAGGGTGCCGGCAACGAGGAGCAGCAAGAGGCGCCGGCTTTCGGCCACGGCGGGGCCTTGTCCCAGGATGCCGGCGAGAATCCCGATCCAGTCCCGCCAGAAATAGACCAGCAAGGCCGCGGCGGTGCCGAGATGAAGCATGACGAGGAACGGCAGAAAAGCTGGCGAATGCTGGTCGATCGACCAGCCGAGCAATCGGGGCAGGATCACGGCATGGCCGAGGCTGCTGACGGGGAAAAGCTCGGTCACCCCTTGCAGGGCGGCGAGCAGGATGGCCTGGATCTGGGACATGGTGCTCCTTGGTCGCTGCTGAGAAACGGCTCGGCCCGACCCTCCCGCCGGCCGACGGGACTATACCGGTGCCACCCGGCGGACGGTCAATGCTTGCCCACCAGCGCCAGGTTAAAGCCGAGGCCGATCAATGAAGTGACGGCGATCACCGCCGCCATNGGCACCGCCGTCCCGTTGGCGAAGAAGCCGACCGCCCCGCCGGCCAAAGCGCCCATGGCGAANTGGAGCATGCCCACCAAAGCTGACGCCGAGCCGGCAAGCTCCGGATGGGTCGACATGGCTCCGGCCGAGGCATTGGCGCCGACCATGCCGGTCATGCCGAGGAAGACGAAGAGCCCCGCCGCGATCCCGGCCAGCGCCCAGAGGCCGCTCGCCGCGATAGCAAGCAGAACCACGCCGCAGCCGGCGGACGCAATGCAGCCGATGCGCAGCATCCGGTCGGTGCCGAGCCGTAGGACGAGACGGCTGTTGGCCATGTTGACCAGGATCATGGAGACGATGTTGACGGCGAAGAGATAGCCGTAGTTCTGCGGCTTTATCCCGAACAGCACGATATAGACGAAGGGCGTGCCGGAGATGTAGGCGAACAGCCCGCAATAGACGAAAGCCGAAGAGAGGGCATAGCCGAGGCAGCGCCGGTCGGTGAGGAGCCGGCGATAGCCCGCGAGCATGCCGAAGAGGTTCGTCTTTACCCGTCTTTCAGGCGGCAAGGTCTCGGGCAGGGAAAGCAGCCCCGCCAGAACCAGCACGCCGAAGGCGGCCTGGGCCCAGAATATGGTCCGCCATCCGGCCAGCAGCAGGATCTGGCCGCCGATCACCGGGGCCACCATAGGGGCGATGCCCATGACCAGCATCATCATCGACAGCATGCTGGCCGCTCGGTCGCGTTGGAAGATGTCGCGCAGCATGGCGCGGGCCAGAACCGGCCCGGCACAGGCGCCCAGCGCCTGGACGAAACGCCAGAGCGACAGGGTGACGATGTCGCCGGCGATGCTGCAGCCCAGGCAGCCGACGACATAGAGGACAACTCCCGCGGCGATCGGCCCGCGCCGGCCCAGCCAATCGCCGAAGGCGCCCCAGGCGATCTGGCCGGCGCCGAAGCCGAGCAGGAAGGCCGAAAGCGACAATTGGACCCGATCCTGGTCGATGGCGAAGGCTCTGCCGATCGTCGGCAGGGCGGGCAGATAGATATCGACCCCCATGGGCCCGAAGGCCATGAGCATGCCGAGCGTGGCGATGAACAGGGGGCCGACGACCACCGGCTTCGATCCGGCGGCGCGCTTGGCTGGCATCGGGCTTTCCGGGCGAGAACGGGGAGGGTCTGCAGCTTCGGGGATGCCGCCGGCCGAGGCAAGCCCTCTTCAGGGCCCGGCCACCTCTCGCCGGCAAAGCCAGCCGGGGCCCTGTTCAGGCCCCGAGGACCCGGCCGCGTTGTCTATTTGGTCAGCAGATTAGCGCTGATATAGCCTGTCTTGCCGGCCACATGCACATGGGCCCATTTGCCATGGTTCACCAGTTCGATGACATCAACCTTGGTGCCATGTTTCAGGGTCGCGAGCTTGTCGGACTTGGTCGTAGGCTTGGCCCGGAGATGGGCGTAGCTGGTTCTGACGGACATCTGCAAGTCCGCCGCCGGCTGAAAGGAGGAGCCGACAGCGAGGCGCGGAATGTCGAGAGAGCCGGCCCCTGCGCTCGCGGCGGAAACGAGGACAAGTCCGATCGCGGCAAGGAAAGCGGAACGCAGAAGCATAATTCGTTCTCCGGATGAGAGTTGCGATTGCGGCCCCATACTAGGCAAGGGACAGGGCGATTCGCATCGGGAAGATTAAAGTTTCGCGGGCCGCCAAGCCTAGCCAGACGGTTCAATGCCTGGCTGTTGTCACGAAGTTCGCACGGGAGCCCGCTTCGCCCCGCCGCAGGAACAGAAGGAAACAAAGCGACAGGGCGAAGAGAACCCCCAGCATCAGCCAGGCTTCGTTGAAGGAAATCGCGAGGGCCGCNCGCTTCACCANCTNGGCGACCGTCTGGCGCGTCGCCTCGTCGATCGGGGCCATGACCTGATTGTGGAACTTGTCNGGCGGGAGGCCGACGGTGATGGCGGCAGTGGGATCCCCCGCCTTGAGGCGCTTCACCAGGCCGGCCACGATGACCGGCGGTCGGAACGCCAGCATCGTGTCCACGAGCGCAATCCCGATGGCGCCGCCGAGATTGCGCAACAGGTTGAAGAGCGCGCTGGCATTGGCCAGATGCTCGCCGGTCTTGCCTTCCAGCGCGATGGTGGTGGTGGGCAGCAGGCAGAACATCACCGCCAGCCCGCGCAACACCTGGGGCCAGAAGAGTTCCCGATAATCCGATTTGTACGTGAGGAACCCGTCGGCGATCAGGCCCGCGGCGAACAGCGCATAGCCGACGGTCGTCAGCCAGACCAGATTGAAGCGCTTCTCGGCGGCGGCGGCGATCGGTGCGGCCAGAAGTTGGGCAGCGCCGCCCACGATCATGATCTCGCCGATCTCAAGCGGGGTGTGGTCGCGGACCAGGCCAAGGAAAAGCGGCAAGAGATAGACCGAGCCATAGAGGCCCATGCCCAGGATGAAGCTGAAGAAACAGCCGGCGGCGAAACGCCGTTCGCCGAGCAAAGTCAGCTCCACGACCGGCTCGAATCGCGCCAGGCAGCGAAGGATGGCGACGATCCCGCTGACCAGGCAGGTTCCCAGGAGCAGCCACACGATAAAGCCGCTCCAATCCCTTTTTGGCCCCTCCTTCAGCAGGATTTCGAAGGTGCCGAGCGCAAGCGCGATGAGCGCCGCCCCGCGGTAGTCGAGCCGGCCCAGGATCTGCCAGTCCGGCTTTTCGTCGGCCAGCATCAGCCCGGTCAGCAGCATGACCAGGAGCCCTGGGCCGGGATTGATGAGGAACAGCCAGTTCCAGGAATAGGTGTCGGTGATGTAGCCGCCGACCACGGGGCCAAGGGTGGGGGCCAACATGGCCAGCAGTCCGGCGAGAGTTGCGGCCAGCAGGTGCTGGCGTTCGGGGAAGAGTTCGAACACGGCGGTGAAAACGGCGGGGATGACGGCGCCGCCGCAGAAACCCTGGACGACGCGCCAGGCGATGAAGGGCCAGAAGCTGGTGCTGAAGGCGCAAGCGAGGCTCGCCGCCGAGAAGCCGGCGATGGCGCCGACGAAAAGGAACCGCAGGGACAAGAGCCGGGTGAGACGTCCGGTCAAAGGGATCGCTATCACTTCGGCGGTGAGATAGGCCGTTTGCACCCAGCTCAATCGGTCCAGCGGAATGCCGAACGCCGTCTGGATGTCGGGGAGCGAGCTGGCGACGATTTGGATGTCGAGGACCGCCATGAACATGCCGACGCACATGGCGAGAAAGCCGACCCAGACCCTGAGCGGCGCGCGCGGCACTTCGCCAGCCAGCGCGCCGGTCGATGGCAGCGATTCGGCGGGGATCTCCATGCGACTCGCCCGAAAGAGGTCCGGAAAACGCCTGCAGCGAGCAAAACTGGGGCCTTGTTTCGCCACAAGTCAACTCGCCCGTATCGGCTACTTGGTCTCGAGGTTGCTGATTCCCCGCCAGTCCGCAGGCGCCGCCGGGGGCATTTCGCCGAGGCGACGCGCGAAAGCGGCCGCATTGGGATCGGCGGCGGCTTCGGCCTGGAAACCGGCGGCGGCACGCGTAAAATCCCCGGCGCGATAGGCGGCGAGCGCTGCCGCATAAGCGGCATCGCAACGATCGGCCTCGGCCGGGTTCGCCTCGAGAGGCTGCGGAGCGAAAATCCTGACCGGCGCCCTGCGGCCCTTGACGCGAACCAGATCGATCTCGCGCCAGCGGAACTCGTCCCCCGCTTGCGTTCGTACGGACTCGCCGACGAGCACCTCGGTGCCGTAAGCCTTGTTGGCGCCTTCCAGGCGCGAAGCGAGATTCACCGTGTCGCCCATGACCGTGTAGTTGAAACGCCGGCGCGAGCCGACATTGCCCACCACCGCTTCGCCGCTGGCAAGCCCGATGCGCGCCTTGAGACGATGGCCGGCGAAGGCGGGCTCGGACCGGTTCATCTCGGCCAGGCGCCGGCGGCAGGCGAGCGCTGCCCGGACGGCGTGGCGGGCGTGGTCCGGGTCGCTCACGGGGGCGCCGAAGACGGCGACGATGGCGTCGCCGATATACTTGTCAACGAAACCCGATTCGGCCTCGATGATATCGGTCATGGCAGTCAGATAGGCATTCATCAGGTGGACGAGCGCGCCTGGCGTGAGGCTCTCCGAAAGCCCGGTGAAGCCGGCGATATCGGTGAACATGACCGTCACCTGCCGGGCTTCGCCGCCCAGCTCCGGCAACCGCTCGCTTTTCAACATGCGGTCGACCAGGGCCGGGGCGAGGTAGAGCGAGAAGCTGTTGCGCAGCAGCCGCCGGTCCCGGTCGGTCACGGCGAAGCGGTATCCCAGGAGCACGGCCAAGGTCAGGCCGGCGGCAAGGGGCGGGGTCAACAGAGGCAGCACCAGACCCTGATGGAAGGCAAACGTCGCGGGTAGGGTCCAGAGGATCGCAATGGCCGCGGTTGCCAAGGCGGCGCGGGAGGCCGGCAACAGCTGGGCCGCGGCGGCGGCGGCGAGCGCCAGGAGCAGGACCAGGGCGCCGGAGGTCCAGGGGCCGACCTCGCGCAGCGCGTTGCCGGCGACAAGATTGTCGACCGCCGTCGCCAGCACATAGACGCCGGGGATCGTCGCCCGCACGAGGTCCTCGCGGAAGATGTCGTTCATGGGCGGATTGACACAGCGCTCTCCCAAGCTCGGATGTTCCGGCCGGGTGATGAGACGCATCGAGGTGAGAAGCCGGTCCTCGATGTCGAGCACGGTACCGAGCAGCACGACCTTGCCGGCGAAATGGCTGCGAAAGAACCCGGCATCGCCTTTCTCCTCGCAGGCGAAGAGGTCGGCCAGGGAATAAGTGGCAATCGCGTCGGGTCCGGCGAAGTTCAGCAGCATCGCGTTGCCGGCCGAGCCGGGGATGGGGCGGCCGGCGAGGGCGAGGCCGCCGTCAGGCGTCGTCACAGGCGCTTGGCTGAGGGCCCGCGAGGCAAGCTCGAGAGGCAGGCCCCATTCGGTCGTCGTATCGTTGCCGGATTGCAGACGCTGGAAGCTGAGGGGAATGCGCCGGACAACCGAATCCGCATCGCTCAGCACATTCACGTCGCGCAGGTTCGAGGCGCCGACCATGAAGGCCTGGGCGGGAAAGGGGTGGATGGGAAAGCGCTGGTGCTGGGCCTCGCCGAGAACGATCTGCTTGGTGAGGGCCGCATGGCGCAGCGCCAGCAGGAAATCCCGATCGAAGCCAGGCACCAGGCCCTCGCCCGAGGCGGCGAAGATGACGTCGAAGCCGACGACCTTGGCGCCCGACTGGACGAGGGCGGTCAGCACCCGGGCGATCTCCGGCGTCCAGAATTCCCGCGGCAAGTCGGCGAAGGGAGGACGGCGCATGGTCTCCTCGTCGATGGCCACCACCGCCACCGGCGCGGCCGCCGGGTCCACATGGGTCGGCGCGAATTTTTCGCGCAGCCAATAGAGAAGATCGACGGAAAGCCCGGCGAGCCCAGGGGCGGCCAGAAGCTGGACCGACAGGCTCAGCACCAGCGCCACGCCAAGGGCGACGGCAAGCCGGCGCCGGGTCATCGAGGATCGATGCTCAGAGCTTCAGCAGGCGGCTCACCGGCGGAAGCGCACCCGGTGTCGCTGCCGGAGAAAGGGCGAAGACGAGGCTGCGGCTGCCGGCCGAAGCGCGATAGAGCCCGCCGGGCTCGAGTGAATCGCCCTGGCGCGCGAAATCGTAAAAGCGGTCGCGGATCAAGTCGGCCGGCTTCAGGTCATAGACCATCCGCTCTTCCGGCTTGTCCAGCCGCTCGATGACCAGCATGCCGCCGCCCGGCAGCTCGACCAGCGGACTAGAGCCGTAGAGCGTGCGCTCCGGCGCCGGCAGCTTCTTGCCGCTGCTCGAACTCGTGCCGCGGAAGACGACGACGGCACTCGCCTCGGCCTCGGCCGTGGAAAGCTGCAGCTGGCCGCCGTCGCAGGCGACCTTGCCTCGTGTCACGTTGCCGCCTTTTACATCGCTCTGGTCGGTGCCGACGGTGACCACCCCCGCGGCGATGGTCTCGCGGATGCAGGAGTGGAAATAGTCCAGGATCAGGCGATCGGCTGCGGCGAGATGGATGACCTTGCCGGCGGCAAGATAGTCCAGCGGGCCGATGCCCGCGACGTTGCCGGCCACATCCTCCACCATGGCGGCAGGGCCGGCGAAGGCGGCAACCGGCGCGACGAGCCCCAGGAACAAGATGGCGATGACGAATTCTTTGCGCATGGCGTCCTTTCTCAACGGCCGCCGTCACCCACCAGGGTGAAGGGTGCCCAGAAGATCGGATGGGCATAGCTGAACAGGGTCTTTCCCGAGGCATCCACGTAGCCTGGTCCGTCGATCAGAGACAACATGGCGGTTCTGAGAGCCGTCGCGCGGGTCGCGCCCGGATTGCGGGCCAGTGCCTTGAAGGTGCCCGTGGTGATGAGCCGGGCCGACGTCGTCTCCACCGGCCAGTTCGTCACCAGCACGGCGCGCGCACCGGCATAGATGAAGGCGAGACCCANNCCNGTCACCGCCTCGGCACCCGCCCCATTCCCGGCGGCTGTATTGCAGGCCGAAAGCACCACCCATTCGGCATTGAGCCTGAGGCCGAGGATCTTGGTGGTGGTCAAGAGGCCGCTGCCGGCGACGCCGGCGATGCTGGGCGCGGTCAGCGCCAGCGCGGGCTCCGATAGGCCGGCGATATCGCCGGGAACCAGGCCGTGGGTCGCGAACATGACGACGCGCCGGTCGTCGAGCTTCAGGGTCCTGACTGCCTGCTCATTGGCCCGCTTGCCGAGATAGACGTCGGCAATCGGGTTCGCGTTCAGCGCCTCGGCCGCCGCGCGCAGCTCTTCGGCGGTCTCCGGCAGGCGCGGCAGCACGGAAAGGTCCGGTGCCGTCGAGGTTTCCTCGGACAGGCCGCGGAACTTCACCCGCGCGCCCCGCGTGGTGATGCCGCCGCCCCCGGCCGCCGAGGCAAGCTGCATCGCGGCTTCGCCTTCCTGGGCTTCGGCCTTGTTGAACCAGGCGTCGCCGAAGCCGATGAAGGCTTTGGGTGCCGGCGCGGCGGCGGCGAGCGTGGCGAGGGACCGCAACGCGGCGACCGACGGAAGCTGGGTAATCGAGGCCTGGCGGATCAGCCAGGGCACGGACTTGTAGCCCGAGAACAGCGGTTTGCCGGCCGGATCCACTACCGGCTCCGCAGGGGCCGTGACCAGCAGCGCAAGAGGCAGCTCGGCAAGCGCGCCGTCGGGGACGACGAGAAGATCCTTGGCACCCCTCCAACCCTGCTCGACCGGGCGAAGCAGGGCGTCGTAGAGTCGNCTCGACGCCACTACATCGAAAGCGGGGATCTGGGCCAGGCTGTCGGCGTTGGGGTCGAGCGCGCGGCGCAGCGCCGCGACGTCGCGACTGATGTCGGCCGTTCCCAGCGCCGCGGCGCTGAAAGCCACCGCGCCTTGCCCGCGCAAGGCCCAGACATAGGTTCTGTCCTCGGCCACATAGGTGGCGATCAAGGCCTGATCCGGTTTGAGCAGGGCCTGAATCTCGGCGGGGGTGATCGGGCGCGGATCGATCAGGTTCACATAGTCGGGAAAGCGCCTTTCGATCTCCTCGCGCAGCGTCGCCCTGGCGCCGCGCAGCTGATCGACCTGCACGCGCAAGCTCTGGATCGCGCCCGGGTCCTGCTGGTCTTCGGGCACGGCGAGCGCCTGGGCCAAAGTGGCGTTGAGGGCCGAGATCTGGCGTTCGGCATCCTGAACCCGGCGGACGAGGTCGCTCAAGCCCGAGTCATGCACGGCGGCGCGCGCCGCGGAGGCGACGAGCGCTTGCTGAACCGCCTGGCCACGGGCCGCGTCGGCGATGCGAAAGGCCTCGCTTGCCGCTGCGTCCTCGCCGATGGATGCCCGCTCGGTCCACAGCAGGTTCAGGTACCTCTCCAGGATGAAACGCAATCGGCGCTGGCGGCCTTGGGCCGAACCCTGGTCGTCGCTGCCGTAGCGCGCGCTGCTGAGCAGGACCGGCAGCGCGGCGCGGAAGGCCTGGTCGGCGCCGGCGCGATCGCCACTTGCCGCCAACGCTGCGGCATAGAAGCCTTCGGCCTCGGCCGTGTCGTAATGCTTCTCGCCGAGCGCGTGGCGCCGGTGATCGTAGATCCTCTTGGCGACCGCGATCGCCGCCTGCGCCTGGCCGGTGCGCAGCAGCGCCACCTCATAGGCGGGGTTGCTCAGCATGTTGTCCGCTGCCTGGGCATTGTCGGCCATCCCCTGGCGGATCAGGTTGAACTCGGTCATGGCCTCGCCATACCGGCGCTGAACCACAAGAGTTTCGGCAAGGTTGGCGTAGGCGGCATTGAGCGGGCCCGAATCGGGCGCATGTCCGAGATGCTGGTAGATGTCGATAGCGGCCCGGGCCAGCTTCTCCGCATCCCTGGCCCGCCCTTCCTCCAGCAGGATTCCGCCGAGGACTTCCAGGCTCTGGGCGGTTTCGCTCGCGTAGCGCCCATGCCTTTTCAGTTGGTCGAGCAGGGCCAGCCTTGCTGCGCTCTCGGCCTCGAACAGACGGCCCTGCTGAGCGAGGTCATGGGCGAAATTCTGCAGGATGGCATCCTGGGAACCGACGACGGCATCCAGGACAGGCTTGGCCTGCGGGTTGTCGGCCGACTGCATGGCCTCGATGCCCGCGAGATTCTCGGCCAGCGCCTTGCGGAAATAGGGCTCGGCCTCGGCATAGTGGCCGATGGCGTCGAGGAACGTGGCGTGAGCCCAATCGGTCCGGGATTGGAAGAGCGAGGCATTGTCTCCGAGATTGGGCCAGTTCTGCGACCTCTCCAGAAGGGCGTCGATCTTGTCCAGCGTCTCGCGGGCCTTGTCGAACTGGCCGAACCCGACGTAGAGGTAGACGAGGCTGTAGTACTCGCTGAACAGCGCACCCTGATGGGCGCTCTTGCCCTGCTTCTTGCCGCCGCCGCCCGGGCCAAGGGATTCGAGGAAGGCGACCTTATCCTCGCGCAGGGCCAGGGCCTTCTTGCGGTAGCCGGCATGTGCCTCGGCAACGCCCAGCAGATTGGTCGCGGTCGCGTAATCGCCGACCGCCTTGTCCCGATGGGGCAGGATCAGGTCGTAAGCTTTTTGATAGTCGTCCAAACGCTGGGCATCGTGGCCGATGTCGCCGGCTGCCGCGCCGCGGGCGAGGTAGAAACGGGCCAGCGGAATGTCCATCAGGTCCGTCGGTGGGGCCTCGTCGGCCTTGGCCTGGTTGGCCGCCATGGCGGCGGGATCGGGCCTCTGTTGGTCGAGGATGGCCGTGATGTCGGCGATGTTGCCCGGCGGTGCAGCGAAACCCCGGCTTTCGACAGCACCCACGATGGCGCGTGCCTGTTCGAGGGTTGCCTCGGAGTCGTCTTGCGCGAACGATTGGCCGGCAGCAAGGCCGCAAGCAACGAGCAGGCCAAGCAAACACCTCCGTCGCAATGACGGCGCCCGCAATCTAGGACGACAACAGATACGTATGGTCAAGGCCCCCGCCCCGCGAGATGGCCGCGCCGATGAGCTTACACGGGCGGGTCTGTACCGGAAACCGGGTAATGATTAATTCACGGCGGGGATTTCAGTCCCATAGGATCAGCAGCGCCGGCCGCCAACAGGCCGCGCCGGCTGAAGGAAGCGTGGACAACGGCGTTTCTCATCGGCGGCCCTTTTGCAATCCATCGATCAAGGCCGGACAGCGCCGACCCGCAGGCCGATTCACGGGCGGCCCATGCGATTCCTGCGTTCTGGGGATCCTGCGGCGCGAAGCGCAGGAAGCCCTCAAGCAGCGCGTGATACTTGCCATCGGCGGTCGGAAAGCGAGCCATGCTCACCGAGGGTTTTCCCTGTGACCGCCGATCGAACCGGAGGAATACATGCAGCGTTCAAGTCGTCTTGCCCTGGCGCTCGCGGCGGCAGTTGTCGCCGGGGGCGTCGTCGTGCAGTCCCTTGCCGATGTCGGGTCGGGGCCCACCGCCAACGGCGCCGAAGACCAGCGCCATCAGGTCTCACAACACCAGGTCTGCGTCGAGCGATACGCCCATCGGGCCGGGCATCTGGCCTATCTCGAGGCCAAGCTCGAACTCAACGCCGACCAGCAGGCACTCTGGGACAAATGGAGCCAGGCCTCGGTGGCCGGGGCCGAAAAGCTGCGCACCGCCTGTCTGGCTGCCGCGCCCAAGGCCGACGCCAAGTTTACCGCCCTCGACCGGGACGCCTTGGCCGAGACCATGCTGAGCCTTGAGATCGACAACCTGAAATCCGCAAGGCCGGCGCTCGAGTCCCTCTACGCCGCGCTGACCCCCGAACAGCAGGCGGTCTTCGATCGTCAGGGCGATTGGCATCACCGTCATTGGCACGCTCATGACGGCGGATGGGGCGGGCACGGAACCCTCTAAACGGCGACTGGCGGGCGCTCCGGATCCCTGATTGACGGAGTCCGAGGCGCAATTTTCATCCCAAGCTCCGCCGGTCGCGGCTATGATCGGCGGGGTTGGGGATGAAGGCATTCCGGGATCTGTGATGAGGGTGCACGGCCGACGATCATTGACCGAAGGCGCGTCTCCCCCGATCACGAACCTTGCAGGGCCTCTCTGCTATGCCGCCCGCGACGTGTTCCGGCCAAGGGCTATCGTTTTCGACTCTGGCTCGGACTAAAAATACAAGAGTCGAAGGCATCGCCATGCACGAGTTCTGGCAACATCTGTCCGGTCAGTGGGCGCTCTTCACGCAGCAGCTGACGCTCGAATGGGAGGCCATGCAAGTCCAGCCGGGCGGCCTCGTGGGACAGATGATTTCCTGGTTCCTCGCCTTCGGCCGGTGGCTGCGCACGGGCAACAGGGGCATATTCGTGCTGCTCCTGGCAGTGATCGTGTTAACCCGCCGGTTTCTGCGCAATCGTTGACAGCCGACCGGAAGCGCCGTTTGGTCAAGCGAGATGCTTGTCCATGAAGGCGAGGCTGCGCTCGAGCGCCAGCTCGTGACTGGGGCGATCGAAGCTGGCGCGTTCGTCGCAGCTGAAGCCATGGCCGGCCGGATAGATGTAGACCTTGGTCTCCGGCCGGGCCGCCATGACCTTGCGGACATCGGTCATGGGGATGCCGCTATCCTTCTCGCCGAAATGGAGCAGCACCGGCACCTTGGGCTTCTCCTCGGCGTGGGCAGCGATCATACCGCCGTAATAGCCGACGGCGCAGGCGAGGCCCGAGAGGCGCGTGGCCGCCAGGAAGGCCAGGGAGCCGCCCCAGCAATAGCCGATCACCGCGACCTTGCCGGTGGACTGAAGACTGCCGATCGCCGCCGCCATGTCCTTCAGCGTGTCGTCGAGGGAGATCGCGGCCCGCAGGGTGCGCCCGCGCTCGATCGCCGCCGCGTCATAGCCGATATCGATCCCGCGCTCGGCCCGGTCGAAGAGCGCCGGCGCCAGGGCCGCGTAGCCAAGAGCGGCGAACCGGTCGGCGACGTCGCGGATGTGATGATTGACGCCAAAGATCTCCTGGATCACCACCAGGCCTGCTTTGGGCCTTCCGGCCGGATCGGCCCTGTAGCCGGCAAGCTTGAATCCGTCGGCGGCGGTCAGTTGCAGCGTCTTTCCCAAGGCCGGTCTCCTTTCGAATGCGAGATGCCCAAGCCATCTTCGGATATCCGGTCATCGGCCGGCAATAGGATCGATCTCAGTCCATGGCCGCTTGTGCCGCCGGTGCGGCCGCCGGTCCGTGGCGCGGCGAGGTCAGCAGCAGGACGAGCGGCATCGCCATGATGGTCAAGATCATCAGCAGCTTGAAGTCGTCGACATAGGCGATCATCGCGGCCTGCCGGTTGATCTCGTCGTTGAGGGCCATGGCGCCTGCCGGCGTCGTCGCGTTCCAGTACTGCTGCACCGCTGGCTGCATCAGCGCCCGGTTGAAGGGCGTGATCCAGGCGGCGAGCTCCGAATGGTTGACCTGGGTGTTCTGGGAGAGGAGCACGGTGACGGCGGAAATGCCGGCGCTCGAGCCGACGTTGCGCAGCAGGCTGAACAGGCCGGCGGCCTCGGTGCGCCGGGTGACCGGCAGGCTCGCGAAGGCGACGGTGGAGAGCGGAACCCAGGTGAGGCCGAGGCCGATTCCCTGGATGATGCCGCTCTCCACGATGTCGCTGGCCGGCACGTCGAGGGAAAAGCCGACCATCCAATACAACGAATAGGCCGAAAGCCCGAAGCCCGCCATCAGCACGAGCCGCGGATCGATCCAGCGCATGGCGCGGCCTACGACGAGCATGGCGATCATGGTGCCCATGCCGCGCGGAGCCGTCAGCATGCCGGTGGTGATGACGGGATAGCCCAGCAGGCTTTGCAGGAGGGGCGGCATCAGGGCGAGGGTGGCGTAGAGAATGACACCCACGACGAAGATCAGGATCAGGCTGACCGAAAAGCTCCGGTCCCGGAAGATGCCGAACGAGATGAAGGGTTTCGGCGTGGTCAGGCTGTGGGCAATGAACAGATAGAAGCACAAGCCCGCCAAGCAGGCCTCGATGATGATCTCGTAGGAACCGAACCAATCCTTGAGTTCGCCCCGGTCGAGGAACATCTGGAAGGCTCCGATGGCGATGCTGAGCATGCTGAAGCCGAAGACGTCGAAGCCGAGCTTGTGATTGCGCGGTGTCTCGGCCACGAACGTCGAGATGACGAAGAAGGCGAGAATCCCCACCGGCACATTGATGTAGAAGACCCAGCGCCAGCTGTAGTCGTCCGTCAGCCAGCCGCCGAGCATCGGCCCGAAGATGGGACCGACCATGATGCCGAGGCCCCAGATGGCCATGGCCGAGCCGTGGCGCTCGCGCGGGTAGCTGTCCAGCAGGATCGCCTGCGAAAGCGGCACCAGGGCCGCGCCGAAGGCGCCCTGCAGCAGGCGGAAGAGCACGGCCTCGGTGATCGACTGGGCCAATCCGCAGAAGACCGAGGCGACGGTGAAGCCGACCACCGAGACCAGGAACAGGCGCTTGCGCCCGAACCGGGCTGCGAGCCAGCCCGTCGGCGGCGTCATGATCGCGGCGGCGACGATGTAGGAGGTGAGCACCCAGGTGATCTGGTCCTGGGTCGCTGAGAAAGTGCCCTGCATGTGGGGCAGGGCGACGTTGGCGATGGTGGTGTCGAGTGCCTGCATGATGGTCGCGAGCATGGTCCCGAAGGTGACCAGCGCCACATGCTTGGGCGGTTCGTGATGATCGTCGCCTGGACGCGTCATGGGCGGACCCGGCTTACTGCAAGTCCTCGCCGCTGTCCGCCTCGGCATGGCCGATCAGCGGCAGGCTCCGGCGGTGGCCGGTATCGATCTCGACCACGGCGCTCATGCCGGTGCTGAGCGGCGGGTTGCGGACGCCAGGATCGAGTTCGATGCGCACGGGAATGCGCTGCACCACCTTGACCCAGTTGCCCGTGGCGTTCTCGGCCGGAAGCACCGACAGCTCATTGCCGCTGGCCGGGCTGAGGCTCGCAACCTTGCCCTTCCAGACGCGATCGGGATAGGCGTCGATGGTGACGCTCACCGTCTGCCCCGGGCGGACATAGGTGAGGTCGGTCTCCTTCATGTTGGCCTCGACCCAGATATGCCCGGTCTCTACCAGATTGAAGGCCTGGCTGCCTGCGGTCAGGTAATTGCCGACCTGAAGACTGGGCACCTGGCCGACGACCCCATCGGCCGGTGCCGAAACCACCGTGTGGCGCAGATCGAGGGCGGCCTGGTCGCGCTGGGCCACGGCCTGGCGGTAGGCGGCATGCTGCTCGATGGGCATCTCCGGATCGCCGTCGAGCTGGGCTACAAGGGCATCGATCGCCCGCTGTTCGGCGGCGACGGCGAGCTTGGCGACGTCGAAGGAACGGCGGGTCTGGTCCAGGGTCGATTTCGGCGTGAAGCCCTGGCCCATGAGC
>JGI12270J11330_10002097_pt1 | contig 14688 bp, 8 predicted proteins | sample PeaSoiMetSII2010_FD_11330 | JGI IMG/M metagenome (IMG submission 11330)
GCCGAGTCGCAGCGGCAGGCCGAGGCTCAGCGGCAGGAATCTCAGCGGCAGGAATCTCAGCGACAGGCCGCGGCGCAGCGGCAGGAAGCCCAGAACCGCGCCGACGAGCAGAGGCGCCAGGACGATCAGCGGCAGTCCAGCTCCAGGAAACAGTAAGGCTCACAGCACTTCCAGGATCAGACACTTCAAGTAGAGGGTCTCGGGAACCGTCAGAAGGATGGGATGGTCCCGAGCCTGCGTGCGGCGCTCCAGGATGCGCAGCGTGCGGTGGGCGTCGAGCGAGGCCGACGCGATCAGCTCCAGAAAATCGGCCTCGCTCAGATGATGTGAGCAGGAGCAGGTCACCAGGATGCCTCCGGGAGGCAGCAGGTGAAGCGCGCGCAGATTGATTTCCTTGTAGCCGCGGGCGGCGGATTCGAGCGACTGGCGCGACTTGGCGAAGGCCGGCGGGTCCAGCACGACGAGCGAAAAGTGACGGCGGGCGGAGGCGTAACCGGCCAGCAGGGAGAACACGTCGGCTTCGCGGAATTCCACGTTGGCGATGGCGTTGGCCTCGGCGTTGGCGCGGGCGGCGGCGATGGCGGGCGCGGAGCTGTCCACGGCTTCCACGCTGGTGCACTTCGCGGCAAGGTGCAGGGCGAAGCCGCCCGTGGAGGTGAAGCAGTCGAGCGCGCTGCCGCCGCGGGCATAATGGGCGGCGGCGAGGTAATTCTCGCGCTGGTCGAGGAAGATGCCGGTCTTCTGACCGTGCAGGAGATCGACGCGCAGCGCGAGGCCGTTCATCCGCACCATCACGGTCTCGGGGACCTCTCCCGCCAGCACCGGCGATTCGAGCGGCAACTGCTCCTTGGCGCGGACCGGGACGTCGTTGCGGGCCAGGATGCCGCGCGGTTGGAAGATCTCCTCGAGGCAGGACGCGATCTCGGATTTGGCGGCATCCATGCCCTGGTCGAGCGTCTGCACGACGAGGTAGTCGCCGTATCGATCGACCACGAGCGCGGGCAGGAGATCGGCTTCGCCGTGGACCACGCGCCAGGCGTCGGTGTTGTGTACGACGTTACGGCGATGCTCGACGGCGGCGCGGAGGCGGGCGAGGTAGAAGCCGCGGTCCACCGGAACGGTCTCGCGCGAAAGCATGCGGAGGGCGATGAGCGATGCCGAGCTGTAGTGCGCCGTGCCCAGGGGACGGCCGCGCGCGTCGGCGACCTTCACGGCCTCGCCGGGCTGCGCGCCATTGCGATCGGTGACATCACTCGCGAAGATCCACGGGTGACCGGAGGCGACGCGATCGGTCGCCTTGCGGTTCACGCGGACTTCGTTCATCGCATGGCCTGCAGGCGGCGGATGCGTTCCTCGGTGGGGGGATGGGTGGAGAACAGCCGGCCGATGCCCCCGGCGACAAAGGGCTTGATGATGAACAGGTGCGCGGTGGAGGGAGTGGCCTCCATGGGGATGCGCTTGGACCAGCCGTCCAGCTCCTTGAGGCCGTTGATCAGCGGGTAGGGCGAGCCGACGTACTTGGCGGAAGCGGCGTCGGCGTCGTACTCGCGCGAGCGCGAGATGGCCATCTGGATGAGGAGCGCGGCAAACGGCGCGAGGATCATCATGGCGATGGCGGCGACCATGTTTCCGCCGCGCTCGTCGTCGTCGCCCGACGGGCCGAACCACATGGCCATGCGGGCCACCATGGTGATGGCGGCGGCGATGGTGGCGGCTACGGAGCTGATGAGGATGTCGCGGTGCAGCACGTGGCCCAGCTCGTGAGCCACCACGCCTTCGATCTCGTTGTCGTTCATGATCGTGAGGATGCCGGAGGTGAAGGCCACCGAGGCGTGCGAAGGGTTGCGGCCGGTGGCGAAGGCGTTGGGCGACTGCTCGGGAATCAGGTACAGCTTGGGCATGGGAAGGCCCATCCGCTGGCAGAGGCCCCGCACGATAGGCGCCACGCGGCGGTACGCCTCGGGATTTTCGGTCTCGGTGACGGGCGCCGCGGAGTACATGGAGAGCGCGATCTTGTCGGAGAAGAAATAGCTGGCGAAGTTGGCGACGACCGCGAAGGCCAGGCCCATGTAGAGGCCGTTCCGGCCTGCTATGGCGCCGCCGCCCAGGACGAGCAGGGCGCTCAGCAGGCCGAGAAGGACCACGGTTTTGACGGTGTTCATGAGTGGGTTTGCTCCACCGGGACGAGGCGCGTGAACTGAAGGCCGCCGCGATCGGGGGTGACGTCCACCAGGATGGTGTCGCCTTCGATGAAGTCGGCGTTGATCAGCTTGAGCGCCAGGGGATCCTGAATCAGGCGCTGGATGGCCCGTTTCATGGGGCGCGCGCCGTACTGCGGGTCGAAGCCCTCGGCGATGATCTGGTCCTTGGCCGCGGCGGTGACTTCCAGGCTCACCTTACGGTCCTGCAAGAGCTTCGCCACGTTGTTCAACTGGATGTCCACGATCTGGCCGAGGTGCTCGCGAGTCAGGGCGTTAAACACAATGATATCGTCAACGCGGTTCAGGAACTCGGGGCGGAACTGCTGCTTCAGCGTATCGAGCAGCATCTTGCGGGGGACTTCGGCGCCTTTGTCCTTGCCATGAACCGAGAAGCCGATGGTGTTCTTCTCCACCATGCCGGTGCCGACGTTGGAGGTCATCACGATGACGGTGTTCTTGAAGCTGACGGTGCGGCCCTGGCCGTCGGTGAGGCGGCCGTCGTCGAGGATCTGGAGCAGCGTGCCGAAGACCTCGGGATGCGCTTTTTCGATCTCGTCGAACAGGACGACGGAATAAGGCCGGCGGCGGACCTGCTCGGTGAGCTGGCCGCCTTCCTCGTAGCCGATGTATCCGGGAGGCGAGCCGATCATGCGCGCCACGGCGTGTTTCTCCATGTACTCGGACATGTCGACGCGGATCATGGCGCGCTCGTCGTCGAACAGGTAGTTCGCCAGGGCGCGGACCAGCTCGGTCTTCCCCACGCCGGTGGGGCCGAGGAAGATAAAGCTGCCGATGGGCCGGTCCGGATCGCTGAGGCCGGCGCGATTGCGCAGGATGGCGTTGGAGACCAGGCGCACGGCTTCGTCCTGGCCGATGACGCGGTCCTTGAGGCGCTCGGGCATCTGGACCAGCTTCTGGATTTCGCCTTCCATCATGCGGGTGACGGGGATGCCGGTCCACTTGGCGACGATGCGGGCGATATCGTCCTCGCCGATTTCCTCTTTGAGGAGCGCGTTTTCCTTCACGGATTCGAGCTCCTGCTCGGCGGACTGGATATCCTTTTCAATCTGCGAGAGGCGGCCGTAGCGGAGCTGCGCGGCTTTTTCCCAATCGCCGGCGCGGGTGGCCTTCTCCTCTTCGAGGCGCATTTTGTCCTGCTCCTCCTTGAGCTGGCGGACGCGAGTGATGGCGCTTTTCTCGCGGTTCCAGCGCTCCTTGAGGCCGGCGGCTTCGCCGCGCAAATGCTCGAGCTCGCTTTCAATGTGGCGCAGGCGTTCGTGCGAGGCGGCGTCCTTTTCCTTGCTGAGGGCCTGGCGCTCGATTTCGAGGTGGGAGATGCGGCGGTCGAGGTCGTCGATTTCGATGGGCATGGAGCCGATCTGAAGGCGCAGCGCGGAGCCGGCTTCGTCGATCAGGTCGATGGCCTTGTCGGGGAGGAAGCGGTCGGCTATATAGCGGTGCGAGAGCACGGCGGCGGCGAGGATGGCGGAATCCTTGATGCGGACACCGTGGTGGATTTCGAACTTCTCTTTGAGGCCGCGGAGGATGGCGATGGTGTCGTCGACCGAAGATTCGCCCACCATTACGGTCTGGAAGCGGCGGGCCAGGGCGGCGTCCTTTTCAACGTGCTTCTTGTACTCGCGGAGGGTGGTGGCGCCGATGCAGCGCAGCTCGCCGCGGGCGAGGGCGGGCTTGAGCAGGTTGGCGGCGTCGATGGCGCCTTCGGCGGAGCCCGCGCCGACCAGGGTGTGAAGCTCGTCGATGAAGCAGACGATCTCACCGTTGGAATCGATGATCTCTTTGACCACGGCCTTGAGCCGGTCTTCGAACTCGCCGCGGAACTTGGTGCCGGCGATCATGGAGCCGAGGTCGATGGCGACCAGGCGTTTGTTCTTGAGCTGGTCGGGGACGTCGCCGCGAACGATGCGCTGGGCGAGTCCTTCGACGATGGCGGTCTTGCCGACGCCGGGCTCGCCGATGAGGCAGGGGTTGTTCTTGGTGCGGCGGCTGAGGACCTGCATGATGCGGCGGATCTCTTCTTCGCGGCCGATGACGGGATCGAGCTTGCCTTTGCGGGCGGACTCGGTGAGGTCCTGGGCGTAGCGCTCGAGGGCCTGGTACTTGGTTTCGGGATTCTGGTCGGTGACGCGCTGGCTGCCGCGGACGGAGACGAGGGCCTTGAGGATGGCGTCGTGAGTGGCGCCGGCGCGGTCGAGCAACTGGCCGGCGGGGTCGCTGCGCTGCTCGGCGAGGGAGAGGAGGAGGTGCTCGGTGGAGACGAACTCATCCTTGAAGCGGCCGGCTTCGTCGAAGGCACGCTCCAGGATGTTGTTGAGCGGCTGGGAGAGGAACATGCCGGGCTGGGCGCCGCCGGTTTTCGGCAGGTTGGCGAGCATGCGCTGGGCTTCGGAGACGATGGCGTCCGGATGGGCTCCACACTTTTCGAGCACGGGCCGGACGATGCCCTCCTTCTCCTGGGCGAGAGCGATGAGCAGATGCAGAGGGAACATGACCTGGGTGCCGCTCTGCTCGGCTATGCCCTGGCACTGTTGCAAGGCCTCCTGGGCCTTTTGGGTGAGTCGATCGATTCGGAACATGGGGACCCCTAAATAAACTTTGGGCCGGGAAGGCCCGGCCCGTCAAGATAGCTGTCGGGGGGCGGTTGACCCCTGCCGACGTGAAAAACGCGCCCGCAAGCGGGCGTGGCAGGCTGAAGCCTGCCCCACAAACTAGTTATTAGATGCGTTAGGCCTTGACTTCGACTTTGACCTGGCGCGGCTTGGCGGCTTCCTTCTTGGGAAGCGTGACGGTGAGCACGCCGTTGTTGAACGCTGCGCCGACCTTTTCGGTGTCGAAGGAATTGGGCACGGCGAAGCTGCGCATGAAGGTGCCGTAGCTGCGCTCAATGCGGTGATAGCCCTTGCCGGATTCGTTCTTTTCGAACTTGCGTTCGCCGGAGATGGTGAGCGTCTGGTTCTCGACGCGGACATCGATGTCCTTCAGGTCCACGTCCGGGAGGTCGGCCTTCAGGACCAGATCCTCCTCGGTCTCGAAGATATCGACAGCGGGAGACCACGGACGGTTTGACTGCGGCTCGGAGAGCAACCGCGTGAAGGCGTCTTCGAAGACACGGAGATTGGCTAAAGGATCGAAATGGCTGAGAGACATGTTGATTGAACTCCTCATAGTGAAAGTTGGTGGAGGCCGGCTGGCGACCTCACCCAATTGCAATCATAAAATATGCGCGTAATATTGTCAAGTATCATGAGCATGTATTTTGGAGGAAAATGTGCGTTGAAAAAGCTGTGGCTGGTGGGTGACGCATCGGGTGACGAATCGCATGGAGAGTGGGGGAATCCATTCGGCTCTCACTAAGATGCTTTGTTTCTGTTGGTTGCGAGGATGGCTCGGATGTTGGGTGACGCATCTGGTCCGCTGCGAGGGGCTTTGGGCGGGGGTAAGCCGGCGAGGCGCCGGAGCCTCTTCGGGCTGGATTCGTTCTGCATCAGGTTCCGCACTTCCCTCTCAACCCTATTATCCGCCCGAGGTGTCCCGGAGGACGGGTGCGGCGGATCGGGTGCAATGGAATAAGTGGTGCAGGATCATGGGATTAGAGGGAATTGAAAAAAGTTCGAAGTCTTGTGACCGGGATTTCGAGGGAGTGCGGCCGCAGTGAGGCGGTGAAGTAAGCCATTCAGAATCAAAGGGATCGGGGACGCTAACCGACTGCCGGTTGAAAGCCGGCGGGTTGGCTTGCGACTGAAAGTCGCCTGAAGGGAAGCGGTCGGGACGCGGCAGCCAGGAGTGGCTGCGCCACCATCAGGCGACGCGGAACTCGCCGAGCGCTTCAAACGGGCCACGATGTTGCGGACGGGCGTGCCGGCGTAGATGTTGTGCACCGGATTGAAGACGTAGCCGCCGCCGCGCGAGAAGGACGCCTGAATAATACCAGGACGCCGGAGGACAGCTACGAGCGGTTGCATGCAGTCGGGAGTTGTGCAAAATTGGGTCCATGGAACGCGACCGTGTCATAGCCGCTTTGAAGGCCCAGGAACAGGAACTCCGCACGGCTGGCGTGTTGAGCGTGTCTGTGTTCGGCTCGGTCGCACGCCGGGAGGATCCCGCGCACGATGTCGATGTGGCGGTGCGGCTCGGCGAGAATTTCTCGGCGCCAGGTCTCGATTATCTCCGGCGCTTGAGCGAACTCGAAGGGCGTCTGTCCGGAATACTGGGATGCAAAGTGGATGTCATCGAAGAGCCGGTGCGCAAGAAACGTCTTCAAATAGAGATCGACCGAGACCGCGCCCGTGCCTTCTGACAAACCCGCCCGCCGCCTGGAAGACATCATCGGGTGTTTGCGCAGATGAAGTGACCGGGACTTCACGGGATCTATGTCGCCGCTGGCTCCCACCAGGCCTCTTCTCCAAGAGCCTAGGGCGTTTATGAGGACCGGTCCGATCTGTTTCGGAGCGAGAAACGAGGTACGCATCAAGATTCGAAAAGTCTTAGAGGCACAGGCTCCCCGAACCAGCCTTCCCGTATCGCAATATCTGCAACGGCCTTCGCCCGCCGCGCCACGCTACGGGTGCAACTCTCGTCCGCAAGGCTGACCAGGTAGCTGGGGTACATTGCTGGTTCGCCAGCAATTGCCTTCGCGATTGCTAAGCGCATGATGCCAGCTCGTCTGCGGCGGAGGGCTAGCCTGTAGGGCTCGAGTGCTCCCGATTCGTAGCAGCGCTGAATTCGCTGCAGATCCGGCTCCCAGTCTCCGGTGCCAAATCTCTCGACGTCAAGCGCTTCACTTTGAACGAACTCCAGAATGGCGGGATCGTTGTCGACCTGATCCGCGAAAAAACGTTGATGTAGCTGGTGTGCCGTCTCGGGGACCGCGCGACTCGCCAAAGCTACAACTGTTCGAGCGGATAGGCTTCCAGTGAGTGCTTTAGCATCGAACGATGTCATGACATCTTCTTTTCGAAGATGGGCAAGACTGATCGATAGTCTGGTAGAGGTGAATACTTGATGCCACTGCTGGTCGTCCAACCGCACCAACGTGTCGTTCAGACTCTCATGTACTGCCGCTAGGGTCTCCGGGGTCGCCCATGTCATTGCCACCAAGGAGACTATCATGCGATCTTCTGGAGTACGGGCCGCGCTGAACTGCCCTTTCCACCACAGCTTTGAACCAGACTTCAACCGAGCATGTCTGGTTCTGCGACAGAGACTCCTAGAGCGATCCAGTAGATCCGGGGAATCCCCACACCGCTCCGAACTTGATTTGATGCCGGCGGCTAGATTTGCCAAGGAGAAGAAAGCCCAACGATCACCCCACTCGGCCCGACCGGCCTCCACAATCCGCTCCCACGGTGAGATTTCCGTTGCCCACTCGGCAGCGGTTTTCTCAGACTCCTCCTGTGCGAGAGCAGCAACTTCAACGCACTTTCTGTGGCTCAGGTACAGTTCGGTGTTTGTCGCGAGTTCTGGCCCCCAGTGCAGGTGCTCCGGTACGTTCTGCTGGGCTAGCACCTTTGACAAGGCGACTGGCACCCGATCCGAAAACGCTGTTGCGTACCGGGTAAGATCAAGCGCGTGGCTCAACGCGTCGAGGGCCGATTCCATACGCCGCTGGTGATGTGGACGCATTTCCCGCGCCAAAATAGCGGCCACGGACAGCTCAAAAGTCCTCTCGTCCCGCTCCAGATAATCGAGCCGCCTAGCCCGATAGAGGAGATCCATAGACTCTTCTGAGCAATCCGGCCTCTCTACAAGGTCGGCAATCTCGCTCAAAGCAAGCCGAGATAGGACTCCGAGCCTCAGACCATACTCTAGCCACCGAGGCGGCATCACCGAACTCGCACGTTCCCGCCACGCCGATATGGATTCGTCTACTGATATAACGTTGGCTCTGAGCAGCTCGACAATTTCAAATCCGTAGTCGGCCGGAGGAGCGCTTGCAAGGATGTCGAATGCCCTTTTAACTAGTTCCTCTCGACCGCACTTGGGCGGCAGTGTAATCGGGTTCCAAGACGTTCGATGCCGACGTGGGTGCGACCCAGAGGCTAATAGGTACCGTAGGCCGATGCCGTCAAGCACTAGCTTCACTACCTTTGCGACTGACTTGGGATTCTGCGAAAATACCCAGTCTGCCAATAACGTACAAGCAAGCATTCTAGGATGCGTAGTCGTCTTAAATCCTTCATCGTTCGCTAGCTCTTCCAAGCGCTCTACAAGCGCTGGTAGCTCACCCTTACTGAAGCACCCCGCGTAGAACCGTGTGACGTTCGTCCAGTAGAAGTTTCGAGCGAGAGCGTCAAATCGATCTGGCTTCGTTCCACGTTGTTCTTTTCCAGGCGGCGAGTACGGAGCGGTTTCATACAAAAAGCGACCCGCGAAGTATTCACGTAAGGGCTGTACCTCAAACTCAAACGTACCCTCGACTCGAGAAACCAAAAACACGACTCGCTCGACCATTCCCGTGAACAATTCCGTTGCAAGGGTTGTTGGCTGTTCCTCTCGGGCGAGATAACTCGCTAGAGTCTGCTGCAAACGATCCTGTGAGATACTTCCGCGAGCGTCTCCTTGCTCAGCCTCAGATTGGAGCACCCACGCAAGGTACCTGTGAATGTCTATCAAAAGGTCGCGATGCTCGCGGACTACAGGGCTCTTTTCTGATTCTCGGTTGAAGAATAGATCAACATAGTTGTCATAGAGCGCTGTCCTTTTGTCGGGGAGAGAACTCCCTCGGGTGAGAATTAGGCTCAGCAAAATCGTCAGCTGCATCGGATTTCGGGCGAGATCGCGAAGGTGCGGGTATTCGAGTTTGTCTCTGAGCGTCTTCTTGAAGTCGGATGCCTCTTTGCCGTCAATCCGTCGACCTCGAAGCCATTTGTCCGCGTATTGGTTGATCAGAGACTGCGTCAAGGAGGCGAGCTGAAAGTAAGGGTATCTATCTGGCGGCATGCCAGGGGAATTTGCGAACGCCGCCGGACGGCTGGTGACTACGGTCTGAAGCGACGCCGCGTTAGCCTCCAACCGTTGAATACCCTTCATGATCTCCTCAACTACCTCGTGGCGTCGGTTGATGTCGGCGACCTCATCCAATCCGTCTAACACGATAAGGACTGAACTGATTCGGAACACTGCCAAAAGATCGTCAGTCGTAAAATTCGTACCGCCAGAATGGAATCCAATGAGAGCGGCAATGAAGGACTCGATGGACTTACGCCACCCAGCGGGAGGCTCCTTCTTCTCATCGCCACCGAAGGGATCTTGCCTGCCTAGCCACGTGGCAAAATCTCGAAGATCTATTCTAATCGGCAAGCGGGGAGGCACGTCTCGGTACTCAAGAGGAAGCTTCCCTAGGGCCTCGGCATCCTTCAGCAGCCTCATCCGATGCACTTGGCAAACATACTGCGTTATCGTCGATTTACCCTGCCCTGGTGCGCCTTCCAAGACAATGTGGGGCAATCTAGCCTGAAACTGTGCGTCCAGCAACAGGGCTGCTGATCCGACTGGCGCCTCGCCATAGTGTCGGTAGTCATGCTGATACATCGTTGCCTGAGCGTCATCAGGGTCGAGGGTGCGGTGGAGAATATTCCCAACGATTCCCTGGAATAGCCTGGCTTGCCGATAGTCGGACCCAAGCTCGCGAAATACCACGGGGACATCCACGAACAAGTCGATCAGATGATTCTGGAGTTCGACTTGCTTGAAGCGGACCTGTTCATCAGTGCTGTACTGCTGGGCGAGAAATGCCCGAATCGCGCCTTCCCTTCGCTCATGATGCTCGGACAGCCCTGATTCGATTACGGCCCGAAGAAAGTCCGGACCGGTCATGAGCTCAGGGTAGACCCACTTGACCGCCCAGGCGTTGTCAAGGCGCCGGTTGATGTCATCACGCCACCAACACATGAATGGGATGGAAAGCTCACCACGGAAGCGGTCGCTAAGTTGGTCCATCGATCCGACATCGAGGTGGGAAGTGCCTTTGATGTTGGTGATCAGGTAGAACTGTATGGCTCCGCGCGGCACCAACTTCTTAACTTTCGGAAGTTCCTCATCCATTATCGCGAGCAACCACTTGTGTGGATCGGCCTCTGCCAAAGGCCTTCTGGAGTACTTGACTTGAAAGATGACGAATTTGCCCGCGCTCTGCTCAGAAATGTAGGAAATTGCGTCGCGTCCGCCGTCGGGTTGCGCAACAGGGAAACACTGGACATTGGGGTGCTCTCGTAACAGGAGCGCCTGACAGAATTCCTGAAAGTGCTCAGGGCCAAGGTTCTCTAGTGGGTAGTCCATATGTGTTGGCCGCAGCTTCGAGCGGTCATCCTCAATATACATCGAAGGGAAAGCACCCGCAGGTTCGCAATGGCGAAAAAGCTTGAGGCTGGGGCGCGTTCGGTGCGTAATGAACTCAGACCCGCAAGTTGATCGAGGGCACGGCCCGGCGGTCTCGCACTCCACCGAACCAGGAGCCCAAGAAAAACCCGGCTGAAGGGTCGCGAAAAGACATTAGTCACGCAAGCCACCATCCCGCCCGGAGTGCCAGTGCTGGCGGGTCGCTCCCGTGAAACGCCGTTGACGGAGTCAGGCCGGCCGTTGAAGCGCTTGGCCGTTAAGTGGGTAGTCTGTAAAGTCAGAGGCGAATCGCCGGGTGATGTTCCGGAGCTTTTCCGGCGTCCAGCTTTTCCGGCGTCCAGCTTTTCCGGACTCCAGTTCACCGGATGGACTTGAGGACGAACGCCTGGCTCCCATATCGGCATTCGCGGTAATTCGGTGAGGATAGAATAGGAATATGGTGCTCAGCGCACAGGAAGAATTGCGAATCCGTGCCGTCCGGGCACTCCCGCCGGAAAAAGTTGGGAAGGTCCTGAATTGGGCTCGTCCACTTGCTGATCTCGCGAGCGGGCGCCCGATCCAGTGGTCCGATTCCTGGACTGACGAGGATCTCGCTGAAGCGACCGCGTCCGCTGTGCGGCGCTTCGAAGATCAGGAACGGAAGGACCGTTGAAACCCGGAGACGTTGTCATTTGGGCGTTTCCCGGCGCGCAGGTTACCAAGACTCGTCCCGCAGTGGTGCTCTCAACGGAAGACTACCATCGACACAGGCCCGACGTGCTGGTCGGCCTGATGACGACACAAGCTCCGAAGCCGTTGGCTCCGACCGATTGTGCGTTGCGTGATTGGAAGCAAGCGGGTCTGCATGCGGCGTCGTTCTTCAGGCTGTTTCCGGTCACTCTACCCCAGCGCGAGGTCCGGTTGATCGGAAGACTCTCCGATTCGGACTGGGAGTCGGTGCGGGTGTGCTTTACGGCTGGGTTTGGCGTCGAGTAGTTTGCTACGACACCGGTCGCACCCCGCTGAAGAACCGCTCCCTTACGGTCGCGGCTCGGTAACTCTCTCAGGAGCCGCGGAACTCGCCGAGCGCTTCGAACAGGGCCACGATATTGCGCACGGGCGTGCCCGCCTGGATGTTATGCACCGGATTGAAGACGTAGCCGCCGCCGCGCGAGAAGACTTCGCAGCGGGAGAGCACCTGACCGCGGACTTCCTCCGGCGTTCCGAACGGAAGGGTGTGCTGCGTGTCCACACCGCCGCCCCAGAAGACGATGCGGCTGCCGTATCGCTCCTTCAACTCGCGCGGATCCATCCCGGCGGCGGAACACTGGACGGGATTCAGAATGTCGAAGCCGCACTCGAGGAACGGATCGATGAACTTCTCCACCGCGCCGCAGGAGTGCTTGAAGGTCCGCCACGGCGTGTTGCGGTGAATCCAGTCGTTGATGCGGCGGTAGAACGGCGACCACAAATCGCGGAAGGTCGAGACCGAACAGAAGGACGAAGTCTGGGTGCCGAAATCCGTCCCGCAGATGTTGATCACATCCACCAGAGGAGCCACGCGCGCGGCGATCCGCTCCAGGTTGCGCAGACCGATTTCGCACTGTCCCTCGAAGACGCGGCGGATGTAGTCGCGGCGCGAGCGGATGGACATGTACCACTCGCTAATGTCGCGGATGCCGCGCGGATTCTTCAGGCTCATGCCGGGCACCAGCGCGATGTCGCCGAAACTGGTTCCACCAAAACTGGCCACCACCGCCCTGCCGGTGGCGCGGGCGGCTTGCGCACGGCTCTCGAGATCGTCCAGATCCGCATCGGAGACCGGCCCGAATTCCTCCAGGTTGTCCGCGGGATCGAGACGGTCCTCGTCGATGGGCTGCTGCCGGATGATGCCGTCGAAGAAATATCCGCCGGCGGGCATCTTGGCGCTGGGCGGCACGGCGAGGTCGCCCGAAGGATAGAGCAGCGTGGCGCCATCCGCATCTTTAGTCGTGTTGAAGCCGCCGGGCACCAGCACCTCGAGGCCATCGTCCATACGCCAGGGCTTCCAGCCGTCGAGCGGAAAGCCGAACTTGGTGGCTCTCCTCAAGAGCGGTTCGGTGTCGATGCCCAGCAGCGCTTTCAGATCGCCAGCCACCTCGCCGAGCATCTGTCCGGGATCGATTACGCGGACCGGACCGGGGTCGAGCGAGAAGTATTCGCGCAGCGCCGTAACGCAACTGACGTGGATGCCCGAGACGAAGGTCGATCCGAGATCCACCGGGATGCGGCCGGGCGCGCGGTGGCCGAGGGCTTCGGCGATGCGGGCCGCGGGCGCCTGGGCGGTCATGCGACGCCTCCCACACGGCTCGCCAGAAACGCGCGGACGGCATCGGCGGAATCGAGAGACATCGCCTCGCGAGCCACCGCCTCGGCTTCGGGTAGACTCCAGCGCAAGATGGCGCGCTTGAGCTGAGGAATGAGCGGCGCGCTGACGCTGAATTCGCGGAGCCCGAGGCCCAGGAGCAAGGGCGTCGCCAGGCGGTCGGCGGCCAGCTCGCCGCAGAGCGTGACTCCGATACCGGCGTGGCGGCCGGCATCGATGGCCTGGCGGATCAGGCGTAACACGGCGGGCTGAAAGGCGTCCGCGAGGAAGGCCACGCGGGCGTTGGTGCGGTCCGCGGCCATGGTGTACTGCGTGAGGTCGTTGCTGCCGATGCTGAAGAAGTCCACTTCGGGGGCCAGTTGGTCGGCGACTGCAACGGCCGAGGGCACTTCGATCATGATACCCACCTTCACTTTCTGTCGACCCGGGTCAGGGGGAACACCGGGCGGGATAGTTTTCCCTTGGGGCGGCTCGGGGGGAACGCCGGGAGGGAGGGTTTTCGCTGAGGGCGGCTCGGCCGGAACGCCGGCGGGGATGGCTTTCGCTGGGGGCGGCTCGGCCGGAACGCCGGCGGGGATGGCTTTCGCTGGGGGCGGCTGAACGGCCGCGAGGATCGCTTTCGCTTCGCGCAACTCGGCCAGCGAAGAGACCATGGGGAAGAGCACCTCGACGGAATGGCCGCAGGCGGCGCGGAGGATGGCCCGAAGCTGCGTCCGCAACAGATCGCGGCGGCTCAAAGTCACGCGGATTCCGCGCCAGCCGAGAAACGGGTTGGCCTCCTCGCCGATGTCGACATAGGGCAGACTCTTGTCGCCGCCGATATCGAGCGTGCGGACGACCAGGGGCCGGGGGGCCAGCGCCTCGGCGATGGTGCTGTAGGCGGCCAGTTGCTCTTCTTCGCCGGGCGCGGCGGCGCGGCCGAGAAACAGGAACTCGGTACGCAACACGCCCACGCCCTCGGCGCCGCAGTTCAAGGCATCGACGACTTCAGCCGTGTGGCTCAGGTTGGCGAACACCTGGATGCGATGCCCATCGCGCGTGGCGGCGGGGGCCTGGCGTTCGGCCTGAGCGGCGCTCCGGTCAGCCAGCCATTGCCGGCGGCGGAGCTCAAGTTCGCGTGCCCGATCGGGCGCGGGCGACACCCAGATGGTTCCACGCTCGCCATCCAACGCAACGACCGTGCCGTCGGGGAGGGCGGAGATGCCGGGCCCCAGCCCCACCACCGCCGGAATTCCCATGGCGCGCACCAGGATGACGCTGTGCTGGTTGGCGCTGCCCATCTCCAGGCACACGCCGAGGACGAGCGCGGGATCGAGCCCGCCGGCTTCGGAGGGAGTCAGGTCGCGCGCGGCGACTACACACGGTTGGCCGGCGGTGGAGTGAAGCGGCGCAAGGCCGATGAGCCGGCGCAAGACGCGTGCGGCGACATCTTCCACGTCGGCCGCGCGCGCCCGCAGGTACGGATCCTCCAACTGGTTGATCCGTTCTGCGAATTTGCGCGACGATTCGCGCCAGGCGAATTCCGCGGCGGCCCGGCCGCCGGCGATCATGTGCGATGCGGCGGCGATCAATTCGGGGTCTTCGAGAAAGAGCAACTGGGCGTCGAAGATGCCGGAGGCGCCGGCAGCGTGGGCCGCGGCCCATTCGTAGAGCTGGCGGGTCTCTGCGCGAGCGGCGTGAATGGCGTCGAGCAATCGGCGCCGCTCGGCCTCGGGGCCGGCGGCCACGCGGGCGGTCTCGGGAAGAGCGGCGGGGCGCGGTCTCACCAGTGGCCCGATGGCGATG
>JGI12270J11330_10002101_pt1 | contig 14682 bp, 11 predicted proteins | sample PeaSoiMetSII2010_FD_11330 | JGI IMG/M metagenome (IMG submission 11330)
TCTTGCCGCGCCGCAACGACATCATCCTCTGCCGCAACGTCATGATCTATTTCGATGAAGCCGAACAGAAGCGCCTCATCGAAAAGTTCTGGCACTGCCTGAATCCCGGCGGTTACCTCCTTGTCGGCCACGCCGAGAGTCTCTTCGGACTTTCCACCAAATTCCGCATGGTCCATGAGAACAATGGCACGGCCTACAAGCGTCTCGAGGTGAATGCTTGAGCTTTCTGCCCGAGGAACGGAGTTCGGAGCTGCGCGCCCTCTTCTTTGAGAGCGCCGCGGAGCTTCTTCAGACCATCAACGAAGCCGGTCTGCGCCTCGAAAAGCATCCCGCCGATGAGGAACTCCTCCGCGGTGTGCGCCGCGCCGTGCACACCCTCAAAGGCGATTCCGCGGCCTGCGGTTTCCAGAAGCTCAGCGAAATCGCCCACGAACTCGAGGACATTCTCACTCTTCAGATCGGCCAGGCTCACGGCAACAAACTCGCTGAAGTCGTCCTTGCCGCCGTGGATACCTTTGAAAGCATGCTCAGCGCCTATCAGAAGCAGCTCGAGCCGCCTCCCGCCACTCCCCTCCGCGCGCTCATCCAGGGTTTGCTCCAGTCGCCCTCTGCCTCTCCATCACCGGGCGAATCCCCACAAGCCGAGATTTCCGCGGTTTTCCATTGGAGCGAGTACGAGCAGCTCATGGTTTCCGAAGCGCTCCTGCGCGGCGACAACGTCTACAACATCGCCCTGCGTCTCGATCCCAACAGCGCCATGCGCGCCGCCGCCTTCCAGCTCGTCCGCAACGTCCTCCACGCCTGCGGCACTGTCATTGCCCTTCGCCCGGAGGACAACCTCGCCGCCGCTTCCGTGGAAGTCGTCCAGGCCGCCATCGCCAGCGCCCATCCCATCGAGCACGTGGCTCATCGCTGCCGCATTCCTTCGGTCGTTTCCGATCTGCGCATCGAACCCGCCAACCGTGCGGAATCCGCCGAACATGAACTCCTCGGCGATATCCTCGAAGCGCAAGCCGCCACGCGTGCCGCCGATCCCGCGGAGCCCGCCGCAGCGAAGCAGTCTCCCGCTTCCGCCGTTGCTACCGTCGCGGAAGCCACCTTGCGTGTCGATGCCGCCCGCATCGAAGCCGTCATGAACCTCGTCGGCGAATTGATCATCGGCAAGTCCATGCTCAATCGCACCCTCGCCGAATTCGAAGCGNAGCATTCCCGCGATCCCGTCCGCGTCAANCTCGCGGAAGCCGTCGCCTTTCAATCCCGCGTTCTCGATGAACTGCACAAGTGCGTCTTGAAAATCCGCATGGTGCCCGTCGAGCAGCTCTTCCGCCGCTTCCCGCGCGTGGTCCGCGACATCGCCAAGCTCTGCGGCAAGGACATCGCCCTCGAAGTGGCCGGCGAGCACACCGATCTCGACAAAGGCATACTCGATGCCCTCGCGGAACCCCTCACCCACCTTGTGCGCAACGCCGTCGATCACGGCATCGAGCCTTCCAGCGAGCGCCTCAACTCCGGGAAACCCGCTCGCGGCACCGTTTTTCTCAATGCCTATCATCAAGGCACACAAGTGGTCATCGAAGTTCGCGACGATGGCCGCGGCATCGATCTCGACCTCATTCGCGGCCAGGCCGTTCGCAGTGGCTTGCTGAAAACAGAAGACGCGCAGCGCCTCGACTCCCAGGACGTCCTCAACCTCGTCTTCGAGCCCGGTTTCAGCACCGCTTCCGAAGTCACCCAAGTCTCCGGCCGCGGCGTCGGCTTGGACGTCGTGCGCACCGTCCTCGACCGTCTCAAGGGCACCGTCCACATCTCCAGCTCCCTCGGCAAGGGCACCAGCATCCAACTCCGCGTTCCTCTCACGCTCGCCAGCATTCAGACCCTGCTCTTCCGTGTCGGCGGCCGCCTTTTTGCCGTCCCCCTCTCCTCCGTCATCGAAATCAGTCGCGTCAACGAACACGAAATCACACGCGTCGATCAGCGCGAAGTTCTTCGCTTGCGCGAACAGATTCTTACGCTGGTGCGCCTTGCCGCCCTCAGCCGCATCCATGCCGTCGAGGCCCCCGGCGAAAAAAAGAAAAAGAGCTTCGTGATCGTCATCGGCGTCGCGGAAAAACGCTTCGGCTTGGTTGTCGACAGCCTCGTCGGCGAGGAAGAGCTCGTTATCAAGGCCCTGCCCGGGGACATCGTCGCCAGCGATCTCGTCAGTGGCGCTTCCATTCTTGGGGATGGCACCGTTGTCCTCATCTTGAACGTGCCCGCCATTCTTTCACGGTTGTCGCGGTCCTTACCCTTGGGGGCCATCGCATGAAGGAGCGCGTCCGAGTTCTCGTGGTCGATGATTCCGCCCTCATGCGGAAGCTCATCCCCATTATTCTCGAACGCGATCCCGACATTGAGGTCGTCGGCACCGCCATGGATGGCGCCTTTGCCATTCGCAAAATTAGCGAACTCCATCCCGATGTCGTTACGCTCGACCTCGAAATGCCCCGCATGGACGGCATCGAAACTCTGCGCATGATCATGCGCAACGCTCCGCTCCCCGTCCTCGTCTTCAGCTCCCACTCCAAGGAAGGTGCCTACGCTACCTTCAAGGCCTTGGCTCTGGGTGCCATCGATTTCGTGGCCAAGCCCCAGGATGCGGCTGCCGGCCACCTCGATCCCGTCGCTTTCCAGCTCATCGAGAAGATCAAAATCGCCAAGCGCGCCGGGGGATCGAAAACCGTTCCCAAGCCCCAGGCGGATGCCGTTGCGCCCGCCAAGAAACGCCCTCGCGCCGCGCATGCCCCCAATCGCGTGATTGCCATCGGCATTTCCACCGGCGGCCCCAACGCGCTGCAATACTTGTTCTCCCAGATTCCCGGCGATTTTCCCGCCACCTTCGTGGTCGTTCAGCACATGCCGGAAGGCTTTACGGAGATGTTTGCCCGGCGCCTCGATGAGTGCTGCGCCCTCGATGTTCAGGAAGCCAAATCCGGCGATCTGCTTATTGCTGGCCGCGTTCTCGTCTGCCCCGGCAACCGCCACATCATGGTTCGCCGCATGCCGCGTGGCGATATGGTTGTGCTGTCAGACAGTCCGGCCATCAACGGCCATCGTCCCTCCGCGGACGTGCTGTTTCATTCCGTGGCCCAGGAATTCTCGCTTTCCTCTGTCGGCATCCTCATGACTGGCATGGGTGAAGACGGCGCCGAAGGTCTGGGCGCGATCAAAGCCGCCGGAGGCCATACCATCGCTCAGAGCGAAGAGACTTGTGTTGTTCCCGGCATGCCTCGCGCCGCCATTCTCAAGGGTTACGCCGGCAAAATCTTGTCGCTCGATAATCTGGCCGCCTATCTGGTCAGCCACTACGGCGCCGACCGCGCAAATTCTGAGAAATTCGACGCCCAAGAGAAATCCGACAAACCCGAGAAAACGGAAAAGAACGAAAGGACGCCAGTTTCGACGACGCGGAGCTGAACGGCTCCGCGGCGCCAAAGGAGAAGGTTATGCAACAGTTTCAACCCTTACTTCGCAAAGACCAGCAGCCCGTGCGCTACCTGGTCGTGGACGACTCTGTCTTCGCCCGTAAGAACCTCATCAAGATGATCGAGCAATTCGGCGGCGAAGTAGCGGGTGAAGCCGGTGACGGTTTGACCGCCATTGCCGAGTTCAACCGCACCAACCCCGATATCGTCCTCATGGACATCACCATGCCTCAAATGGAAGGCATCGAGTCCGTCGAGCGCATCGTCCGCCAGCATGGCGACGCCCGCATCGTCATGGTCTCTTCCGTCGGTTATCAGGAAAACATTCTCGCCGCCCTGCAGAAGGGCGCCAAGCACTTCGTCCAGAAACCCGTCAAGCCCGAAGTGCTTTACGAAATTCTCCGCTACGTCCTTGGCGACGATCCCAATGCGGCCGCCGTCCCTGTCGAACTGGCCGGGGAGCATCATTCATGAGAATGGAACTCATTCAGCCCTTCATCAACGCCGCCGATGCCGTGTTCGCCGAATCGCTGCAGGCGCCCACGAAAATCGCCGACCTCTCCATGGACGAGAACACTTATCGCCGCAAGGGTGTCGCCGCTCTCGTCACCATCAAGGGCGACATCGAGGGCCGCGTCATCCTCGATCTCGCGCCCGAAGTGGCCATGCGCGTGGCCAGCCAGCTTGCCGGTGCGGAACTCCCGGAAAGCCAGCAGGTCATTTGTGAGACCGTCTGCGAACTCGCCAACATGGTCATCGGCAATTCCGTCACGCTTCTCAATGACCAGGGTTTCCGCTTCAAGGTTTTTCCGCCCGAAATCCATATGAACGAGGAGGGACTTGCGGGCAGCGTGGATACTGAGGCCATGGTCCTGCATCGAAACCCCCTGCGGCGAAATCTATATCAACATCGCCATGCACTACCTCCATCGCCGCCGTCGCGAACAAGCCAGCGTCCACGCCCTCGACTAATCTCTTTCTGTATCTCACAGCCGGGTGCCCCAGGTACCGCTTTTGTACCTGGGTCTTGGGTTTCTCTTGAAGCCTTGTCATCCCGAGCGAAGCGGCCCGATTTTTCCTTCGCGCCGAATTGTGGCGCGTCGGGCCGCGCAGTCGAGGGATCGTGGCAGCATCTAGCCGGCACTCACACTGTTAACTGCAACCTCTTGGCTGTTGACTGTGAACTGTAAACTCGCATCCTCCGCTCCTTGTCAGGCGTAGAATGTCTCTAAACACCCGGAGGGAGTCCCAATGAATCCCAGAGAAGGCCGTTTCACGCTCGCAGTAATCTTCCTCGCGGGCTGTCTGACATTGGCTGCGGGATGCCGAGCGCATTCCCAAGGAGGTGCTGCCATGACCTTGGAATTAAAGAGCCCCGATTTCACTTCCGGTGCCACTATCCCGAAACAATTCACTTGTGATGCAACGGACATTTCGCCCGCTCTCGCCTGGAACGATCCGCCGGCTGCGACTCAGAGTTTCGCTCTGATCGCCGACGATCCCGACGCCCCCGTGGGAACCTGGGTGCACTGGGTGCTGTTCGATCTGCCCGCAAACGCGCGCGCTCTCCCGCAAAATGTCCCCAAGCAAGAGCAACTCGCGGACGGTTCGCGCCAGGGCCGCAACGATTTTCGCAAAATCGGTTATGGCGGGCCTTGCCCTCCTCCAGGCAAACCCCACCGCTATTTCTTCAAGCTCTACGCCTTGGACACAAAGCTGAATCTCCAGCCCGGCGCCACCAAGAAGGATGTCGAGCGAGCCATGCAGGGCCACGTTCTGGCACAAGGGGAATGGATGGGCCGGTATGCCCGCTGATTCAGGCGGCTGAACGCGGTTCGGTTCCGCGTTGCTGCTGGGCGGAACTCCTGCGGTTTGCCGACTTGCGAGGAGTTAGCGACGTGGTCTGGCGATGAGTTCCGATTCGCCGACCATTCGTCACTCCCAACGGTGCTACTCACCTTGGCGAATTTTCGGAACCAATGATTCGAGGGGAGGAATTGAGAATGACGCAGTCAAGAAATGCTCAGCCGGTTGAATTCCGTCCTGAATGGCCTTTGCGAGAATCTCCATCGCCTGTCCCGCAAGCGGCGGAATGTGAATTGTCGCCGCGAGCGATTTTTCGCGCACCCAGGCTTGACCCGTGGCCTGCTGACCATCACATCCGGTGAAAGGCAAGCTCAGCCATCGCGAACGCTCCGCTTCGTTGGTGATCTCCTGAAAAGCTTTGCGAGCGCCCATGGCCATCGAGTCATCCTGCGCGCCGACGAGCTTAATTGACGCGCTTTGTGAAGTAGCTAGTTTCAGCCAGGAACGCACGGCCCGCCCGGCACTTTCCTCTGTCCACTCGGCCTTCAGCATCGCCAATTGAATGCTGGCGGGCTTCGTCTCGAGCATCCCCAGCTCACGCTCCCGCGCCGAGAGGCTCTGCGAAGGTCCTTTGATGTAAAGAACAGAACCCCCTCCGGGCAGCAACGTTGCGAATTGTCTTCCTTGAATCCGTCCAATCTCGTAGTGATCGGAACTGACGGCAAAAATGGGTGCGGTTGCCGTCCTGCGGAGGTCCGACAAGTAATCCGGCCTCTTGTTCAGGACCGCCCAGCCTATTCCAGCGGCGCTGGCGGCCCGGGCCACTTGCGGCATGGCCGTGCTGCCGACCGGTTCCACCACAATCGCATCGGGTCGAGACTCAACCGGGCCTTGGATTGCTTTCAGAAGCTGCGTGCCCTGATTCACCGCGTCGTTATCAGCAAACACGATTTCCGCATCGCTCCGCAGTTTGCGCGCCGCATCTTTTGCGGATTGGCCTTGTGCCACTTGGAAATCGTTCTCGCGGGTGTGCAGCGATACCAGAAATCGGAGCTTTTTCATCATTTCGTGAGTTTACCCCTGACCGCCTTTTAACGATACGCGTGGTTTGCTGAAGTTGGTCCCAGTACGAACCTGTCCGGTAAGCCGAAACCGGACATGTGGGTAATGGTACGGACCTGTCCGGTTAGGCGACTTCGCCGGAGGTGACCCCCATTCCGGCGGTAGAATCATGACCATACAAGACCGCTCTCATGACCGAATCCAGAACGATGCGTGTTCGTCGACTTAGGAGGGCACCCATGCAAGCAACGCGAGCGGCTTTCGCTTTTTCGTTGTGGCTGGCACTCTTTCTCTGCTCCGCCGTCTCGGCACAACAGATCGCATCCATGAAGCTATTGACTCCGGAAGTGGGCTGGGCGGCCACCGCGCAGAAGCTTTTCTGGACCACCAACGGCGGCGCGCAATGGAAAGACATCACACCCAAGCTGAAGCACGAAGAGCAGGGCATTTCGTCGGTCTTTTTTTTGGATTCGTCCACGGGCTGGGTTCTGTTGCGGTGCGGCGACGATACCTGCTTTGAATTCGCTTCCACCACCGACGCGGGCCAGAGCTGGTCCATCGTGCACCCGAAGATTTCGGACCCCAGTCAACATCCCGAGGACGGGTCAGGATTTTCTCTCGGCACGTTCCTCGATTTTGCCGATTCGCAACACGGCTGGGCGATCTTGAAACGAGGCACAAGCACGTCGTTCAGCTCGGGCGTGATGCTCCGAACCGTTGATGGCGGTCATACTTGGACGCAGTTGGGGGGCGTCTTGCCAATAGCGGAGCATTTCCACTTCGTGACCTCCAAGGTGGGATGGATGGCGGGCGGCCCCGAGCACGACCTCTACGTGACGCACGACGCCGCAAATTCGTGGCAGAAAGTGGAGTCGTTGCCGGATATGGGTGATGACCTGCCAGTGTTTGAGAGCGAACGTCGCGGCCTTCTGCCCGTCGGCAACATTGTGCTTGCAACTGAGGACGGAGGCAAAACATGGAAGCAAGATCGGGAACTCACGGGCGCGCCGAATTACGACTCTTTAACGATTGCGGACTCTGTCCTCATCGCCGCCCACAGCCAACTCCAACATCAACCTCAAGGCGAAAACAAATACATTTTAATAACAAACCTCTCACTCTACACCCTCGGCTCAGGCCGGAATATCTCCAGCAATTCCGCCAATATTTCCTCGGTGGGAAACGCGAAGCAACTGAGTTTCATAAATCGGAACCAAGGTTGGCTCAACCTGTCCGGAAGGCTATTCGCCACGCGGGATGCCGGCAGGAGTTGGCTGGACATTACCCCCGGCGGCCCGCCACCTCCGCCGCGCGTGTGGATTCAAGGCACACCCAGGACCGTGCCGCGGGGTAAACATTGATGGATGAATCCTCTTCGATTCATCCACGCGTAAGATGATTTGTTCTTGAGTAGTAGGCGCTGAACTCAAAACTGAAGACTGACAACTGACAACTGACAACTGACAACTGACAACTGACAACTGAAGACTGCTCTCCGCTTACTCCGGCGTCCTCACATACGCTGCCCCGTGCCGGAAAAGCCCCGCCTTTGCGATGGGCTGCGAAAACACGATCCGGATCGGCACAAATATCGCTCCCGCCCCCGGCGTGTACGGCACCGCCACTTCCAGCCGCGTCCCTTCCGGGTAGTGGTTCCTGCTCCGGAAACTGATTCCGCCCTTCGACAAATCCTCGCACACCGCCACTTCTTCCTGGAATCCTCTTCGCCGTATGCACGCCAGCACTCGCGCCTTCACCCGCGTCCGGTTTCTCCGCGGAATCACCCGCTCTTCCAAAGCCGTCCGCGAAGGGAGCGTCTCGTCAATCTTCGGCTCCGTAGCCGCTTCCACCCAGATCGACGGCGCATCGCAATGCCGGCACACCCGCGCCACACATTTCCGGATCTCGAACGACTTAAGTTCCATCTCGTTCAGGTACACCACCTCGCGCCTCTGGCAGAAGCTGCACTCCATCAACAGCCGCGCCAGCGCCTCCTCGGCCTGGTGCATTGCCGGAAACTCAATGTCCCAGAAATCCGCGCGCGGCTCCAGCATCGCCACCGCGTAAATGAATCCCTCCGGTTCGCGGTCAATCTCCGCCACAATCCTCGCGCGCGTTGAACTGGTTTGATCGCCTTCCAATTTGCGATGCAGCGTGATCTCTTGCCCGGCGAACAGCTTCTCCTGCAGACGCAACACGGCGCCGTTGCGGCTCACCAGCATCGTGTTCGCCGGCTGCTTCACCGCCATTCCATCGCTGCCAAACCACGATGCTTCCACCTGCAAGCGCAGCGTGATCCGGTCGCTTTGACGTATTCCTTCGGCGCGCATGTCTTGGTTGGTGATAGGGATGCCTTCCTCGTCAGGGTACCACGCCAGCAGCCACCGCCGGTCTCTGCGCACCCCCTCTTGTCGAACCCACTAATAGCCCTCTCACACCGCGCCCACCGTTACCCTTACGAAGACACCCCTGCGTTACACCGTTTCCAATTTGCCCGCCTTCCGCCACACTATTTCCAGTGGGCCTCATCCGCCCTGGGGTACCCTGGGTGTCTCTGTGTGTCTTGAGATCTTAGAGTGAGCAAAGTCATCCCCATGCCTGACAGCACAAGACCTGCTTCTCCTCGCATTACGGGTGTGCGCGACCGCCGCTACACCATCCGCTATCCTTTCGCTGCCGTGGCCGAACTCACCGACATGCAAACCGGCCAGAAAGTCGACGGCGTCACGTCCGATATCTCCCTGGGCGGTTGCTTTATTTGCACCAACAAAGCCCTTCCAATGAATTGCCGGGCCCGCCTGAAGCTCACCCGCAAGGACCAGCTCTTCGAAGCTCTCGTCGTCATTCGCATCGTCAAGCCCCGCGTCGGCCTGGGCATTGAATTCTTCGATCTCGACACTCCCTCGAACGAAATCCTCGCTGGCTGGATTGACTCTCTCCGGCGCCCTCGCTAACCAGCCTCTCTCACGGAACTCCGCCTTCGCATCGCTCTGCTCCCGCTCGACTTGTTCTCGTTATGCGGGTCCAGCATGTTGAGCCCACCCCGGCAAGGTGTCACACCCTGTCATTCCGCCCGGCGACGCACGTTGAGATTCCGACCGGTGTCACACGTTGTCGTCCCGACCGTTGTCACGCCTCCTCATCCCGACCTTCGCCACACATTGTCATCCCGAGCGCTGCGAGGGATCTGCTTTTCGCAATCGCCCCCCCGAACGCCCGGAAACCTCCACCCGTCCAAAGGACCCAAGCGCTCCGGCCATGGGAAATCGTTATTCTTCCCATGAATTGTGCACCCGTCACATTCCAAGCCACGGCATCGGTGATATAGTACCTCCGCTTTTTCAGGGTCGTCTCAGACTCAATTTGGCTTCGGCGTTCCCCGGTTGCGGACACACTGCCCGCGAACAGCCACGCCAATCTGCGGCGAACGAGACGCATGGCCACGGAACGCGGCAGAGTGCCCCCGTGTTGTCAAACTTTGTGTGGCCCAGCCGTAAGAGAAAGCGTGGAACGAGCCGTTGTGCCGCCAGTTTACCAGTCTATAAGAAGGAGTAGCGCGCGTGAAAAACACAATGCGAACTGCCGCCAGCAAGAACGGAAATAAAAAAACGAAAACGTTGCCTTACAAAAACCCCGCCCTGCGCTCAGCGGAACGCGTAAAGGACCTTTTGTCCCGAATGACGTTGGAGGAGAAAGCCGCGCAGATGCTCTGTATCTGGATGCAGAAGGCCCAGACGCTGGTGGATGCCGATGGCAATTTCGACCTGCAGAAAGCCCAGACGGCCTTCAAGAAAGGACACGGGCTTGGCCAGGTGGGCCGCCCCAGCGATGCGGGAAAGGGCAAAGACGCACGCGGCATGGCGGAACTCACCAATGCGATTCAGAAGTTTTTCATCGAGAACAGCCGCCTGGGAATTCCCGTGATGTTTCACGAAGAGTGTTTGCACGGCCACGCGGCTCCCGGCGGCACCAGCTTTCCACAGCCCATCGCACTGGGAGGCACGTTCGATCCGGAATTGGTCGAATCGCTCTTCACCATGACCGCTGAAGAAGCCCGCTCTCGCGGGGCGCATCAGGCGCTCACGCCGGTGGTGGACGTGGCGCGCGAACCGCGCTGGGGCCGCGTCGAAGAGACTTATGGCGAAGATCCCTACCTCGTCTCGCGCATGGGCATCGCCGCGGTGCGCGGCTTTCAAGGTGATGCCAAGTTCCGCGACAAAAAGCGCCTGATTGCCACCCTGAAGCATCTCGCCGGCCATGGCCAGCCGGAATCAGGCATGAATTGCGCTCCCGCGAATGTCTCCCTGCGCGTGCTTCGCGAGACCTTCCTCTATACCTTCAAGGAAGCCCTTAAAAAGGGCGGCGCCATCAGCGTCATGGCTTCCTACAATGAACTCGACGGCGTTCCCTCTCACGCCAATAAGTGGCTTCTTCAGGACGTCCTTCGCAAGGAATGGGGCTTCAAAGGCTTCATCGTTTCCGATTACTTCGCGATTTGGGAATTGGGTTACCGTCCCGATACCCACGGCCATTTTGTCGCCAAGGACAAAAAGGAGTCGACCGCCCTGGCGGTTCAGGCCGGCGTCAATATCGAATTGCCGGACCCGGATTGCTACCTCCACCTCGTTGAACTCGTGCGCAAGCGCGTGCTGAAGGAATCCCAGCTCGATGAACTCGTCGCCCCCATGCTCTTTTGGAAATTCGAAATGGGGCTCTTTGACGATCCATACGTCAATCCCGACGAAGCGGACCGCGTCGTGGGTTCGGAGGCCCATCGCGAACTCGCTCTCCGTGCCGCGCGTGAAGCCATCACTCTGCTCCGGAATGAAGGCAATACCCTGCCGCTCGACCTTAACCGCCTCAAGACGATTGCGGTCATCGGCCCGAATGCGCATCGCAGCCTGCTCGGCGGCTACAGCGGCGTTCCCAAGCACGACGTCACCGTCTTCGACGGCATTACGGCCAAAGTCGGTGGCCGCGCCAGAGTGCTCTATAGCGAGGGCTGCAAGATTACCATCGGCGGCAACTGGAACCAGGATGCCGTCATCCCCAGCGATCCTGACGAAGACCGCAAGCAGATCGCGGAAGCCGTGGAAGTCGCCAAGAAGTCGGACGCGATCGTGCTGGCCATCGGCGGTAACGAACAGACCTCGCGCGAAGCCTGGGGCTTGAACCACATGGGCGATCGCACCAGCCTCGACCTGATCGGGCGGCAGGAAGAACTCGTTAAGGCCATGGTCGCTCTGGGAAAGCCGGTCGTGGTTTTCCTTTTCAATGGCCGGCCGCTCTCGATCAACTACGTCAGCCAGAATGTTCCCGGGATCTTCGAGTGTTGGTACATCGGCCAGGAAACGGGCCGCGCCGTGGCCGATGTCCTGTTCGGCGATTTCAATCCCGGCGGCAAGCTGCCCATCAGTTTCCCGCGTTCGGCGGGCCATTTGCCGGTTTTCTACAATCACAAACCCTCCGCGCGCCGCGGCTACCTGTTCGATGATGTGTCGCCGCTCTACGCTTTCGGCTACGGTTTGAGTTACAGCACGTTTGCCATCAAGAACGTTCGCTTGGCGAAGAAGACCATCCGGCGCAACGAATCCACCCGCGTCCTGGCCGACGTCACGAACACCGGCCAGCGCGAGGGAACCGAAGTCGTCCAGATGTACATCCGTGATTTGGTCAGTTCGGTGACGCGCCCCATCAAGGAGTTGAAGGGCTTCCAGAAAGTTTCCTTGCGCCCGGGCGAAACAAAAACCGCCTCCTTGGACATTACTCCGGACCACCTCGCGTTTTACGACGTGAACATGAACTACGTCGTCGAACCCGGCGAGTTTGCCATCCTGGTTGGCAATTCCTCACGCGACACCGATTTACAGAAAGTGATTTTACAGGTCAAGAATTGAACGTTTAAGAGACGAGGATTCATATGACTCAAGCCATTGGAAGACTTTCTGTCAAGGAAAAGGTCGGGTACAGCCTCGGCGATATGGCGGCAAACTTCGTTTTCCAGTTCATGATTGCGCTTCAGTTGGACTTCTACACCCACACCTTCGGGCTCACTCCGGCGCAGGCGGCATACATGTGTCTCACCATAGGGCTGGGAGTCGCGGTTCTTAACCCCATCATGGGTGTGATCGCCGACCGGACTACCTCGCGGTGGGGCAAATTCCGCCCGTGGATTCTCTGGACAGCCGTACCCTTTGGGGTCATCGGCGTCCTGACGTTCACGACGCCTCACATGAGCATGGGTGCGAAGCTCATCTACGCTTGGGTCACCTACATCCTGCTCCGCGTCGTTTACATCGTCAACAATGTGCCCTATGCCTCCTTGACGGCCGTCATGACCGAGGATCCGGATGAGCGCACCAGCATCTCGTCCTACCGTCAATTCGCCGCCAACTCCGCCGGCTTCATTATGCAAAGTCTTGCCATCCCCATGGTTGCATTCTTCGGCCATGGCAATGATGCGCGCGGTTATCAGTTGACTATGGGCCTTTTGTCAGTGATCAGCGTTGTTTTCTTCATTATCACCTTCCTCACCACGAAGGAGCGCATCCAACCGGACCCGCAGCAGAAAATGTCACTGGGCCAGAGTCTATCGGACCTGTTCCAGAATCGTCCCTGGGTCGTGCTGTTCCTGGTCACCTTGTTCTATTTCACCGCAATTCTCGTGCGTGGCAATGTCATGCTGCCGTATTTCAGATACGTCGTAGGCAAGGTGAACCTCTTTTCCTGGTTCAACGGTTTCGGACTCGCCTCGCTGCTCCTAGGCGTTGCCTTGTCCACCGCGGTCTCCGTCCGCGTGGGTAAGCGGGCACTCTTCATTGTGAGCATGCTCGTTTCAGGAGCCTTGTGCACCCTGTTGCTTTTCCTGCCGCCGACGGCCACGTACCTGATCATCGGAACAGAAGCGCTCCGCCAGTTTGCGTTCGGATTGTCGGGTCCGATCCTCTGGGCCATGATGGGCGACGTTGCCGATTACGGTGAATGGAAAACCGGCCGGCGCGCCAGCGGCACCGTTACCTCAGCCGTCGTGTTCGCCCTTTGGGCGGGTCTCGCGCTCGGTCAGGCCATCGCCGGATGGCTCCTGTCTGCCTACGGCATGGTGTCCGGGGCCGCGGTACAGACCGCACACACACAAGCGGGTATCCGTCTGACCGCAAGCCTCTACGCCGGCCTTGGCTTCTTTGCCGCGGCGGTGTGCCTGTTCTTCTACCCGCTGTCTCGTGAGCTGACCAGGTCGATCGCCAACGATCTCACTGAGCGGCGGAAGGGCTTCGCAAAGTGAGGACCATGGACCGCCGCGTCGCAAAGCATCCTCTGCGTGTGCTATTCGCAGGATTCTCCTGCCTGGCCATTCTTTTCCTGACTGCATTGCTAGCAAGCGCTCAAACTCCATCTGGAAGTCTTCAGACAAACGGCTCCCGGGAGGACACGGCTTCAGCCGTGCCGAAAAGCCCTGCCATTTCAGGGGTTTCAACCCCTGAGGTGATACCTTCCCTCAAGGATGTCTTCAAAGGCTCCTTCCTCGTTGGTGCGGCGCTCAATCCGGCCCAGTTCACCGAGCAGGACGCCCGCGGCGCCGCGCTCGTCAAAGCGCAGTTCAACACCATCACCCCGGAGAACGTCTTGAAGTGGGGACTTGTCCACCCCCAGCCGGGCGGCTACAGTTTTGAGCTGCCCGATCGCTACGTGGCCTTCGGCGAGAAGAATCACATGTTCATCGTCGGCCACAACCTCGTGTGGCATAACCAGACGCCCGCATGGGTTTTTCAGGACGACAAAGGGAATCCCGCGGACCGCGAAACCCTGCTGAAGCGCCTGCACGATCACATCCTGACCGTGGTGGGCCGCTATAAAGGCCGCATCAACGGTTGGGATGTCGTCAACGAAGCCCTCGAAGAAGACGGCACGCTGCGTCAAACGCCCTGGCTGAAAATCATCGGCGACGACTATCTCGTCAAGGCCTTCCAATTTGCTCACGAAGCCGATCCCCAGGCCGAGCTCTATTACAACGACTACAACATTGAGAACGAAGCCAAACTCAAAGGCGCTCTCGAACTTCTCCGGAAACTTCAGGCCCAGGGTGTTCCCATCTCGGGCGTCGGGATTCAAGGTCACTGGCACATGGACTCGCCTTCCAACGAGCAGGTGGACGCCGCCATCACCGCTTTCGGCAAACTCGGCCTCAAAGTCATGATCACGGAACTCGACGTCGACGTGCTGCCCCTCGCGTTTCAATACATGGGCGCGGACGTCACGCTCTCCGCCGAACTCCAGCCCAAGTTGAATCCGTACCCCAAGGGTTTGCCGAACGATGTTCAGCAGGCGCTTGCGCAGCGCTACGCCGGCCTGTTCA
>JGI12270J11330_10002105_pt1 | contig 14674 bp, 16 predicted proteins | sample PeaSoiMetSII2010_FD_11330 | JGI IMG/M metagenome (IMG submission 11330)
AGGTTTTTACCAACTATTCAAACAGCAGGGCCGGATACTAATCCGCTTGGACGAACTTGAGTCGCGGTCATCCGGCGGTCATCACGGGTCGGAACACTCGGGTGGACAGGCTGATGCGCCCGGCTTGCCTATTCAAAGTGAATTCCCTGCCTTCAGTCTTCCAGACCTTAAAGGCAATGTCGTGTCGCTGCAAGACCTTCGCGGCCGGCGGGTTTTGCTGGTGAACTGGAACTTCGAGTGCGGATTCTGCGATTCGATCGCCCCGCAATTGGCTTCTCTCGAGCCCAGTTTTCAGCAACGCAACGTTCAGTTGCTGCTCTTGGCCCATGGCGAGTCTGCCCCGAACCAGGAGGGCGCGACCGAGCACGGCCTGAAATGCCCAATTCTGCTCGTGAACGGGCGGGAGGAGGGCGGGGCTTTCGAGACCGAGGGCACACCGGTCGCATACCTCGTGGATGAGGAGGGGCGGGTGGCGGCTCCGGTGGCCCGGGGAGCGGACCGCGTTCTGGCGCTGGCCCTCGAAATCGCCGGCCCGCAGCCCCCGGCACTCGGGAGTGAGGAGGTCGCAGCGGCGCGCAACGGGGATGCAGACGCACCGCACTCCGCCGAGACGCCCCAGCCGCACCGGCTGAGGCTGCCCCGGTTTCTTCTCAAATACGAGATCGGGCTGGGGGACGTCATTAAGCGCTTGACGTCCGCTATGGGAATCAAACCGTGCGTTGGATGCGAACGTCGCGCCGCGACGCTTAACCGCTGGCTAGTTCTTTCCGGTGTCGGGGGAAAGGGCCTACCAGCAGGAACTTCTGCGCCGGATTTTCAGTTGCCCGACCTCCAGGGCCACACGGTTTCGCTCCAGGAGTACAGGGGCCGGCGCGTGCTCCTGTTCTTCAGCGACCCTCAGTGCGGACCGTGTGACGAGCTGGCGCCGCACCTCGTGCGCGCATATCGTGAAAGAGCGAATGACGGGGTGAGCATCGTAGTGGTGGGGCGGGGGAGTGTGGAAGAGAACCGCCGCAAGGCGCAGCAGCACGGCATGGAGTTTCCGGTGCTGCTTCAAGACAGGAAGTGGAGAGTGTCAAAGGCGTACGACATTCTCGCCACGCCTGCGGCTTTCCTGATCGGGGAAAACGGCCTGATTGCCAGCAATCCGGCCGTCGGGAAAGATGCTATACTGGCGCTGGTGCGTAACGGCGGCGCGTAGTCAGAAGGGGTGAGAAATGGGCGCATTGATAGACGATATTTCCAGGGTCATTGCCAGTCCCGTCTCCAGAAGGCAGGCGTTCAAGATGCTAACGGGATCCGTGGGAGGCGCCGTCTTAGCTTCTTTGGGCTTTGGCAGGGCTGCCCGTGTCTTGGGAGCGCAGATTTCCCCGTGTCCAGAGCACGGAGTCTTCTGCATGGGGCGCTGCTTTCCGCCGGGCAGGAAGTGCTGTGGCGACAGGATGATGTGCGACGCTGACCAAGCCTGCTGCTCGAATACTCACTGCTGCGATAAGTCAACGAATTGCTGCGGTAATTCGTGCTGCCACAACACTCGGATCTGCTGCAACGGGGTGTGCTGTAATGTACGAACCCCCTGTTGTGGGAACCAGTGCTGCCCCGCCCCCCGAAGCTGTTGCAACGGCGCATGCTGCCGACCCTTTTCGGAGTGCTGCGGCAAGACAACATGTTGCCCGCCAGGCTCTTATTGCTGCGGCACTGAGTGCCACCGGACGCGACCGTCGCCCAGCACTGGCTGTATACCAGTAGGACGTCCTTTCGGACCTCCTTTTTAGGTGGTAGCCGGTGAGCTTGCGCCGCATTCGGCAATGAGCACGTGGAAGGGCCGCGGGGGCAAATGATTCAGTCGCAGTTGGGGGGCGTTCCCCAAAGCGAAATCTCACCGCACCTGCGAGTGCGAGCGGCGGTGTTCCTGCTTCTGGTCGCCGTCGCAAGCGTGTGGTTGGCGGGCGAGTCCCTGCTGGCGGGAATGGTCTCCTCTTTCGCGACGCCTTCCATAGGACGCTGGCTGGTGGCATGGGATGCGAACGACCCTCGCCTTGAGGATCAACTCGGACAAGTTCTTAAAGACACTGATCGGGGCGAAGGGCTGCGCCATCTGGAGCGCGCAACGCAGTTAAGTCCTGCCAGCCGGCTCTACTGGTCGGACCTCGAGTCAGCCTGCGAAACCGCAGGCGATGCGCAGTGCACGGACCAGGCCCGCGAATGCCTGCTGCAGATATGTCCCATGGCGCCGGGTTACTATTGGCTGGAAGCTGATTCCTGTTTGCGGACGAATCGGCTGGACTTGGCTTTCGCGCAATACCGGCGCCTGCTCGAACTCGATCCCTCCTACGCCGCGTCGGTTTGGTCCAGTCTTCAGGACTTGCATCAGCCGGAGCATGTTTACGAACGAGTGCTGGCGGATAATCCCCGTGCCGAGCTCAGGGTAGGATATGTCGATTTTCTGAGCGATCAGGGTGACAACGAAACAGCCTTTCGGATTTGGCGGCAGCTCGCCGCAGGTTCTCTTTCCTTTCCTTACAGATCTGCGGCGCCTTACCTCGATCGTCTGATTGCTCTGGGCAGAATCAACGAGGCCCTGAATGTCTGGCAGGATCTCGAGCGGCTGGGAATCGTCGAGCCGGGCTCAGAAAAAGGCAACCTGATGTTCAACGGCGAGTTTGAAAGACCTCCGTTGAACTCGGGGTTTGACTGGAGAACCGGCAACACAACGTATCTGGCCGTCGATTTTTCCGCTCCCCTGGCTTACCACGGAAAACACAGCCTTCGCATAGACTTCACGGTCAGCCGCAACGATCAATACGAACCCGTCTTTCAAATCGTGCCGGTCCTCCCGCGCCAAACCTACAGGCTGGAGGCATACGTCCGCACGCAGGAGATCACTTCCGACACGGGTCCCTGTTTGCTCGTCCGTGATCTCACTCCGGGAGGATTTCCCGACGCGGTCAGCGAGACCTCCGTGGGGACGACGCCCTGGCACCTCGTGCGGGTGTCTTTTACCACGGGACCGCATACCCAGGCTGTCCAGGTTTCATTTTGGCGGCCACGCAGCAGGGTGTTCCCGACGGAGATTGCAGGGACCGCCTTGTTGGACGCGGTATCTCTTCGCCCCGCAGGCAGCCCGAGATAGGATCAATCGGGGTCATCTGCGAAAGCAACTGAGGAACCTATGCCCACGCCAAAGCGCAAGCGTTATGGACAGCTCATCGGATTAAAGCCTGAGGCCTACGAGAAGTACGTCGAATATCATTCGAAAGTGTGGCCGGGAGTGTTGAAGACCATCTACGACTGCAACATTCGCAATTACTCAATTTTCTACAAGGACAACTCTCTCTTCGCCTATTTTGAATATGTGGGTGAAGATTTCGAAGCTGACATGGCAAAGATGGCTGCGGATCCCACGACACAGGAATGGTGGTCCATCATGATGCCCATGCAGCAACCCGTCGCGACGCGGGCCGAAGGCGAATGGTGGGCGGACCTGAAAGAAGTGTTCCACGTGGATTGAGAGGCAATGGACAAGACTATCCGCAAGTACAGCAATCTCGAGCAGATGAAGGCTGACGAAATTCGGGAGTGGCAGCGACTCTCTGCTGCAGAACGGATGGAGGCGGTTGCGGAGATGACGCTTGCGTCATACCGGATAAAAGGACTCATCACAGATGTTCCAAGACTTGAAAGAACTCTTGTCCGTCTTCAACAGCCGGAAGGTTAAGTACCTCATTGTCGGTGGGTATGCCGTTTCGTTTCATACCCAGCCCCGCGGCACCAAGGATATCGACCTGCTGATTAAACCCGACGCCGAGAATGCCCAAGCTGTTTACGCGGCCCTGGCGGAATTTGGCGCGCCGATGGAAGGCCTTACGCCCGTTGATTTCAATGATCGTAAGACGTTCTTCCGCTTGGGGCGAGCGCCGCTCATGGTTGATCTCCTGACGGATATTGGCGGCGTCGATTTTGACCAGGCGTGGGAACGCCGCGTCGAAGCCATTATCGATCCAAAAAGCGGACTGAGGGCGGCATTCATTGGCAGCGAAGACCTGATAGCCGCAAAGCTCGCGGCGGGCAGACCCCAGGACATCGCGGATGTGGCGGCGCTGCGCAAGGCGGCAGAGTGCAAGAAGTGATGAAGCGAGGATTGCTCGATTTCCGCCACGTCTCAGTGATGCTGGGCGGCAAACGAGTGCTCGACGACGTTACACTGACGATCGGGGCGGGGGAACACGTCGCGATCCTGGGGCCGAACGGATGCGGCAAGTCCACGCTGATCAAGACCATCACGCGGGAGTGTTACCCGCTGGCGGAGCCCGGATCATCATTGACAATCCTGGGGCGCGAGACGTGGGACATTTTCGAGTTGCGCCGGTTGTTGGGGATTGTCTCCAGCGAATTGCTCGAGCGCTCAACACGGGAGATTACAGGCCGGGAAATGGTGCTCTCCGGATTCTTCAGCAGCATCGGGGTTCAGCCTTATCATCAAATCAGCAGGGCAATGACTCGAAAGACCAATCAGGTGCTCGAACTTCTGGGGGCCGGGCATCTGGCCGATCGCGAGATGAACGGGATTTCGCCGGGGGAGGCGCACCGATTGCTCATCGGCCGCGCCCTGGTGCACGATCCCATGGCTCTGCTCCTGGATGAGCCGAGCAAGAGTCTGGATTTTCGCGCTGCCCTGGGACTCCGGGATATTTTGCGGAAACTGGCCCGGGCCGGCACGGGAATCCTGATGGTGACGCATCACCTTCCCGACATTCTTCCCGAAATCGACCGTGTCATCCTGCTCCGCGAAGGCCGCGTCTATGCCGATGGCCCCAAACGCGAGCTTTTGACCACTCGGCGACTCTCCAAATTATTTGGCCTTCCCGTGCAGGTCGCGCAGCGCGACGGCTACTATCACCTTTGGTGATTGTCACCACCGGGGTGAAAAGGCATAGGCGTTAGATTAGGCGTTGCGACGGAGTCTCGACGGGACCCAACAGACCCTACGAATTCTCCCCAAGTGGGTCAATTTGAATTGATCCGCACCAGGGCGTTCCCAAAGGCCAACAGCGGGGTGAGTCTATGCTAAGCCGTCGATCGCGAGTAATCGGTGGCCGCTGGATCGTCGCCCGTCCGTGGTAACTTCCGAGTAGCGCGTGATCCGCTCGGAATGTTTAATTGTCAGCGGATTCGTCGATAAACACAATGCGACCAAGTGAACCACCAGTTTTCCAGGTGAGGATGTAGCCACGGTCGTAACCGTTTTGTGGGTTCTCCCTTTATTGCGGAAGGATTGCCGAGTACTTGCCGCCGGGTAGGCGTCTTGAATCCGGGCGTGTATTCAATGGTTTTGAATTTTCGTCAGGCTTGACGGAGTGCTTGGTCAAGATATCCAGAAATGCGCTCTTTGTTCGCCGCGAGGCTCGAATATTGTTTTTCGCACACATCGCTGAAGCGGGCCAAAACCTTGCGGTTGACCTCTTCCTGATCTTCGAAAATCCCAACCGACCGGAAGGGGAGTCCCCAGCGTTCGAATTGCAATATACCAATCGTGGCGTCACGTACTTTGTCGTCCGAGGGCAGTGCATAAATGTACAGTGGACTGCGAAGATGGTTTACACGGCAGTCGACGACGTACTTGCCCTCAGGATCATGTTCTGGATCGTGCCAATCGAACTGCCGGCGGGGTTCGGGAACCTTTTCACTTATGAATTCTCGAAAGTCTTCGAGAAAAGTAGACCTAATTCGCTCGCGCGAAAGATAGGTTACATCGGTTATTTTTAATAAGGCCTGCACGAAGCTGTAGAGGGCGTCTCCATAGCCGCCATCCTGAATTCTCATCATCAGTTCGCCCCTGCGATCTTCCACGCCAAACGAAGATAGGGCGTTGGTGATGATTTTTTGGCGCGTGCCCTTCTGGAGGTCCTTCTCTTCCAGGTCGTAAGTAAGGTGCATATAGGTGTGCCCCTCGTCTGAGAGGGTCCAGCCTGCTGACTCTCTCTTGAGCACGATCACCAGGTGGTCTCCATCTTCGAATAGGAAGGGCGTGAAGACGCGAAAACGGTCAATCCCCTCACTTCCCAGACGGAGACGGCTCGAAACCTTTTCTTTGAATTCGCGTTCGATGGTTTCAAGGGACATAACTTCGCTCCTCGCTCAAATCGCTGCTTTTAGAACAATTTGCCCTGCGGGCCGTCCGGAGCCTTGAAGTTAGCGTCATCAAAAAGACAGGCAACCGCTTCCTCGAAATTCGAAAAGCGGTCAGTCGGCTCAGCGAAAGAGTCCTCTCTCATGCCCAAATCCTGATACCGTTCGGTCGCCGTATGAATATGGAAACCGTAAAAGGTTTCCCTTTCGATCGCGTTCGTATGCTCATGGCTCTTCCCGTTATATCGCCGCAATCTGAACACCTGTGTTGTTCCCGGCACGCAATAGGCAAGGATAACGGAGAAGTCAAAGCTATTGTACATGCTCCTTCGGAGGATTACGCGAAAGTCCGAGCCGGAAATTCCTTTCAAGTCCAGTTCCCGCTCTTCATGGCCGGACTTCGGCTTGGTCCGGAGCCGCTGCAAATGGTCGGGAGGCAAGTCCTTGCGCTCTCCTAGAAAGTTCTGGATCTCGAGGTCGGTAAGTCTCGTGGCCATTAGCTAGACTTAATACGCTAAAGGCAAGGAGAAATCAAGAGTCACGCGGGTTGTTATCTGCAGAACGACCCTCTCACACCGGGCTGGCAAATCGCCTTTAAATCTTAGGCCTGGGCTGGCTGGCGCCTCCAGTCGTGAGTATCCGATAAAGACGTCATGGCGCATAGTCAACGGCCAATGGGTATCAAAAAATCTCTTTCCACGCGGGCAGGGTCTCCAGGTGCTCCATGGCCGAGCGGTCGTTATTCGCCGCCGACAACGCTTCGATGAGTTCGTTGGCTTCGGGCTTGAGGCGCGGCTTCAAATGATCGAGAAGACGCTTGAGATCCCACTCTTGCATCGCATCAGGGCGTAGCAGTTCTCTCTTCAGATTTTGCAACGCTTCCGTCGGGGCGGTGCCGTTGAGCAGCGCAAAAACGACCCGGAAGAAATAAACGCGCTGCCCGGTGTAAGGTAGCCAGTCCGCCCGGTTCTCCCACGCCTTCTCCACTTCGGATTGGGCTTCTTGGTCGCGATCCATCAGGAGGAGGACGCGCGCTTTTGACCACCCAGCGGCTCTCCAAATTATTCGGCCTTCCCGTACACGTAGCCCAGCGCGACGGCTACTATCACCTTTGGTGATTACCACTACCGGGGTGAAAGGGCATAGACGTTAGATTAAGCCTTGCGACGGGGTCCCGAAGGGACCCAACAGACTCTACGAATTCTCCCCGAGTGGGTCAATTTGAATTGATTCGCACAGCTCGTTCACAGAGGCTGAGAGGGGTGTAAATCTACGCTGCGCCGTCGATCGCGAGTAATCGGTGGCCACTGGATCGTCGCCCGTCCGTGGTAACTTCCGAGTGGCGCGTCACCCGCCCGGAGTACTTCTCCGGCCCGAAAAGGCGGTTGATCGTGTTCATGCAGCCCTTGGAGTCGGAGATGTTCTTGGTTCTTCCTCTGAGTCGATCGCCGGTGCCGTCGAAGCGGCCGCTTTGGCCGTTACCGCTTCGCCAGATGACGTACTTTTCTTCCCTGGATCACGTATGACCTGCGGCGAAACCTCCAGCATAGGTGCGAGATCAACATTTTGGAGTGAATAGCGAATAGGTTCGAGCGGCCACGTCTGGCTCCCTACGCAGCCATATTGCAGCAAGGCGGTGAGCTGCCGTGACTGCGTCCAACCTGAGCCGCCGGGGTCTACCGCGGGCATTGGATCATTTTTTGTACTTACGGCCCTGGAAAGGGCAATCTCCTCCAGCTTCGAAAGCAGCGAGGTATCAGTGCATAACTCGCCAATCAGTTTTGGCCAAGCTAGACTGATAGCAACGAATTTTCCAAGCTGTTCGAAGGTCAATTTCGGCTTGCCGCTGTCACCGTCGTCAAACAGCCCGAGTTGATTGGCGATATATGCCTTGAGCCGGAAGAGGCTGACGAACTGTTTCAATCTTCGTGGGCCCCGCTGTACTGTGACGGCAACCATCTTAGCGACTTCACGCACGCGTCCTGAGTCGCCGTTGAACTCGAGGTCGCGTTCGATTCTCCGCTGGGTGGGGTTGGGAAGCGAGGATGTAGGTAGCGACTCACTTTCCGCAGCGGGCGTCACGGGCACAGTCGTCGTTCCCTTGGTCGGTAGTATCGACATCTTCTTGAGGAATTCGTCAAGGCGTTTGACATTAGGTGTGGGAATTTGGAATGGCAGCTGAATAAACTTTTCCAGAAAGGCAAAGCCGTAGTCAATGCGGTCAGCTGCACCTGGGCCATATAGAAAGGGCGCGAGGTCCTTATACTTCGCAGCAACACCGGCTGCTACCTTCTCCCGGTCCATGCCAATAACGAAAACCAGCCTTTTGTCGTCGCCAATCAGAAGATTAAAAGCCTGCATCAATTCGGCGGCCTTAGGAACTTCGCAGCGGTCCAAGTCATCGATGAAGACGAAAATCTTGTTGACGTTCCGAGCATAAATGTCGACCATGCGCTTGAAGTCGTCGTGAAACTGGTCTACGAACGCCACGCGTTCGGCATAGTCTGGTCCGCGAAGATACCGAGTAACATGGGTTTCAAACGGGCTCCCGAAGACCTCCTTCAAACCTTTGAAACCCTGCACGAGTGCTGCCATCGTCACGGTACCTGACAAAAACCATTTTAGCTCCCCGGCCCCGAGGCTCTGCAAGGTCGCGAAGCAGAAAACTATTCCGGCTATCCATGCCATTGCCTTGATCGACGCCGTCGCGAGGCCGATCTGGTCAGGGTTGACTTTGGCGCGCAGAAGCGCGAGTTTAAGACCGGCCCCCCACGGGTGGGCGACTTTGCTCCGCAATTCGCGACTGAAAGCCAGTGCGAACGCAGCCCACACCGCCTCCTGCTTATCCTGACGCCAGGCGTTGAACCAAAATGTTCGCGTCGCCGGAGGTGGTTGGCCATCGGCAACCGATTCCTGCGAAGGAGCCTTCAGCGATTTCTCAAGTTGCATCATGAAGGACGACTTGCCGCTACCCCATTCGCCTTCGATCGAAAGTGTGAGCGGCCCGCTCGTGTGCTGGCTCAACAGGAATTTCGCGAGGGCTAAGACGTAGGGCTTAAAACCTAGTTCGTCGTCCGTGGTGGGGGCGTCACTAATGCTCGCCAAGTCAATCGATAGCGAAGCGTTTTCCTGGGGGGAGCCCGCCGTTGTTGCGGGGTTGGAATCCGCGGGCAGAGATTCTGGGGCGATTCCTCCAGGGTCAGGACCATCCTCAGTTGTTGCAGCGTGAACACGATCGGTTAAATTGTCGGGCGCGGTAGAGGAATCCTGCGGCTGGTTCTTTAGCTCCTGCGACCCCGTGTGTAAATGCCGCCGGTACCACTCAATCCCCTGGGGAGAAATACGCGGGAAATTGGGGTCCGAGTCCGCCGTGAAATAATCTGTGTTCAGTAACCACTGGTATGCACCGCGATACGCCGCCCTAATGGCGTCGTGGAACTTCCCTGGGTAGCCGTCTACCACTCGATGTGCGTTGGGATTAAGGAGATTTCCGAGGTGTAAGTCCTTGGCATTAGGACCCCCGGCTTCGGTGATCAGCACCCATGCTCTCTCGTCCGGGGGGAGATCGATGAAATGTTGTGCGTCCGGAATAATGGATGAGATAGCCATGTGTACCCTCTCTCCTAGGATTCGGAACGCTTTCGAAACAGCTGAGCCAAGCGGCATCCGTCGCTACAGGTAATATAGCTCAAAATCAAGATGCTGCCGAGGTGTAGAAATCTTACCCCGCCCGCGTGTTGGGGCAACCAGAAACCAACCAGCGTAACGTATTGCGACCTTGCTGCGACTCTGGCGCCGGCAGTCCCGGGCGTATGGTCGGCAATCCGGAAGATGGACCACACCCAGCAGATTAGTCCTCGTTGGTGGAACCTGGATCACTGCTGACCCAAAGAAGCTCAGCACCCTGTCTATTTTTTGCGGGTTTAAGGAAACCCAAGGCAAGATCACTGAGGTGGAAGCCGGGGCTTGAAAGTGACAAGAAGATGGCTACATATGCCTCCTGGAAACGCATGTGAGCTGTCATTCTGAGCGAAGCGAGGCATCTGCATTTATTTCCCCGAAAACAAATGCAGATTCGTCGCTGGTCCGAACTGCGCCGTCATTCCGACCCTGAGCGCAGCGAAGGGGAGGAATCTCGCACTGGCCTTTTTGGGGCGGTCTGCCCGACGCAGAGCGAGGTTCCTCGCTTCGCTCGGAATGACATCTCATGGTTTTTGCAAACCCGGTCTTATGCCTGCTGTGGCGGCGAAGGATGCGCGACGGGCTCCGCCTGCGCCGGCCGGAACAACTCGCGTTTCTGCCATTTCAAGCGCCGTATGAAGCACCCCGGTGTTATTCGCTTGACAAACCGGGCGAGTAATGATAGGCTACAGTTCTGTGTCAACTCGTGGGCGCTGGGTCGCAGGGAGCCCTGGGTGGTTGCCGGCGGACAGTGAGGATGGGTTAGGTTGGGTCGCGGTCAGAATGGGGCTTAGCGCAAAATATAAATATCGCGGGAACGAAGCACGTCCCGCGCAGGTCATTGCCGCGAAAGCGGGGACTCGTCGTGCCCATATGGACCCACGCTTTCGGGGGGGTGACGACCTTGACGGTGGGTTTCCTGACTCCGTTACCCGACAACTTGTCCTTGTTGTTTGTTTTCATAGACATTCCCGGTTCGTTCGTAAGAATTCTCGCAGCGCCGACCTTCAGGCCGACACAATCTCGCGTGCTGACCTGAAGGTCAGCGATAGACGACAATTTGGCATTGTTGCTTGTTTTCATAGAGATTCCCGGTTCGTTCGTAAGAATTCACGCAGCGCCGATCTTCAGGCCGGCACATTCCCGCGTGCTGACCTGAAGGTCAACGATACACGACAATTTGGCCTTGTTGCTTGTTTTCATAGACATTCCCGGTTCGTTTGTCTAAAAACAGCTTCCAGCATCCCCCCGGCTCTTCCGAAAGACTGTCATTCTGACCCTGAGCGGAGCGAAGGGGCACTCAGGATGAAAGTCGGAGGCGAACCGCGCCTGGCGAGCCCCCGTTTCTGCACGCTTCCACTCGTCGTCCGTGTGTTATCCTCTAGTTTCTCGACTTCCTGACACGATGCCGGTTATCAACAACGCGAAGACGGAAGAGGCTCCCCTGGAGAAGGTGTTTGGCCCCGGGGGATGGCTGGCGCGCCGTCATCCGAATTACGAGTACCGGCCTGGCCAGCTTGAGATGGCGGAGAGCGTTGAAGCGGCGAGCGAAAACCGTCAGCACCTGATTGTCGAGGCGGGCACGGGGACCGGCAAGACGCTGGCTTACCTGGTTCCGATGATGCGGAGCGGGCGGCGCGTGGTCATCTCCACCGGCACCAAGAACCTTCAGGAGCAACTCTTCTTCAAAGACATCCCGTTCTTGAAGAAACTCTTCCCCGACGTCCGTGTCGCCCTCATGAAGGGGCGCCAGAATTATCTCTGCCGGCAGAAGCTCTACGACATTGAAAAGCAGCCGGTGCTGAACGGCCTCGAGGAGGTGGCGCAGTATCCGAAGCTGAAGGACTGGGAAGCAAAGACGGAGTCGGGAGACCGAGCCGAGCTGGGCTGGCTGCCGGATTCGAGCGAGCTTTGGGCGAAGGTCGACGCCCGGCGCGAGACTTGCACGGGGCAGAAGTGCGCCCAATTCGACCGCTGTTTCATTACCCTGATGCACCAGCGCGCCGCCGCCTCCGACTTGATTATCGTCAACCACCACCTCTTCTTCGCCGACCTCGCCATACGCGGATCCGAGGTGGCGAGTCTGCTTCCCGATTACGAAGCCCTGGTGTTCGACGAGGCGCACGACATCGAGGATGTGGCCACACAATATTTCGGGCTCCAGGTGAGCAACTATCGTTTCGAAGAACTGGCGCGCGACACGGAAGCAGCCTTGAAGTTGAAGGGAATGAAGAGCGATGAAGTGCTTTACGCCGTCGCTGAGTTGCGGCGCCGCGCGGAGGTCTTTTTCGACCTTTTCCCAAACCAGGAGACTCGCTCGAGCTTCGATAACCGGGAATCCTTCCTGCAAGTGCACGGCGGTCCTTACACCAGCCTGCTCAATGCGCTGGTGCTGCTGGAGACCGAACTCGGCCGCTTGAAAGACCGGCCCGAGGAAGTCAATAACCTGATGAGGCGCGCCGTCGAACTGCGCCAGGCCCTACAGGCGGTCCTGGAAGGTAAAGAGCGGAACATGGTCTATTGGTGGGAGCGGCGCGGGCGCGGCGTGTTCGTGGAGGCCACGCCGATTGATGTGGCGCCCGTCCTGAAGCAGCGCCTGTTCGAGAGCGTCGACACGGTGATTTTGACCTCCGCCACGCTGGCCGTGGGCGGCAACTTCGATTTTCTGAAGAGGCGCCTGGGAATCGAAAACGCCAAGGAGCGAATCCTGGATTCGCACTTCGATTTCCCAAGCCAAGCTTTGCTCTATACTCCGCTACACCTGCCCGACCCCCGCGAGCCAACCTTCACACGCCAGGCGGCTGAAGAGGTTGTCCAACTCTTGAAGGCCACCCGCGGGCGGGCGTTCGTGCTCTTTACCTCACACCAGCAGATGCGCGAGGTGTACGAGCGCGTTCACCCCCACTTGCGCTACCCCATGTTGATTCAAGGTTCGATGCCCAAGACCGAAATGCTCGAGCGCTTCCGCAATACGCCCCACGCGGTGCTCTTTGGAACCAGCTCCTTCTGGCAGGGCGTGGACGTGCAAGGCGAGCAACTGAGCGCGGTGGTGATTGACCGCCTCCCCTTTGCTGTCCCTACGGATCCCGTCATCGCGGCGAGAATCCGGCAGATCAACGAAGAGGGGGGCAATGCTTTCATGGATTACCAGGTCCCGCAGGCCGTCCTGGCCTTGAAGCAAGGGTTTGGCCGGCTCATCCGCAGCCAGACAGATCGCGGAGTCCTTGCCATTCTCGACAACCGCATGATGCGCAAACAATACGGCAGGACTTTCCTGGAAAGCTTGCCGCGTTACCGCAAGACGAATCGGCTGGATGAAGTGAAGGGTTTCATGCAAGGATAGGGACTGGGGACTAGGGGCTGGGGACTCGGCACTCGGATGAAAGCTATCAGCGTTCAGCCGTCAGCCATCAGCGAGCGGTTCTCTCTGGCTGAGAGTTGAAGGCTGACAGCTTTTCCCTAGCCCCCAGTCCCCAGCCCCTAGTCCCTCGCCAAAGGAAACTCAGTATGTACGAAATATCCGTTGATTACACCTTCGCCGCGGGGCATGCCCTGCGCAACTATAAGGGGAAGTGCGAGAACGTCCACGGACACAACTACAAGGTTCGCGTAACGCTCGCCGGAGACAAGCTCAATGGGGACGGATTGCTAATGGACTTTGTTGAGTTGCGGGCCGAACTTAAACGGCTGGTCGAAAAACTCGACCACCATTTCCTCAACGATATTCCACCCTTCGACGAGTTGAATCCTTCGGCCGAGAATCTGGCCAAGTATATTTGCGGCGAGATCGAACCCCGGGCAGCGAGTCAGAGTTTGCAGGTGCAGGGCGTTACGGTGTGGGAAACAGATACGACTTCAGCCACGTACAGACCAGAAAAGCAGTGATGAGTGACAAGTGACGAGTGACGAGCAAGAAAGGCAAGAAGAACCGACTGACGAGTGATAGACAACAAGGACCGCGATGAATCACAAGCGGTACGCAAGAAGAGTCGGAGCGTAGCGGCGATTGACTAATAGCGAGTGAGGGACCTATTGGCTTAGATCTTCCTGCTTGTCACTCGTCACTGCTTTTCCTACCACGTCCAGAAGGCCACGGCGGGGTGCATCTCGGCTTGGTGCTGCTGCGCGCAAACTTCCTGCTTGCAGAAGTAAACATCCTCGCACCAACGGCAACGTGCTAGATGCACCCTTTCACGGAGGGCCCCGCAAATGGCGCAACCTTCCAACAGGTCCGCAACGATATGCCGGGAGTACTTCCGCCAGGTGTCTTCAGCTTCATTCTGTTCGCGGATCTTTCCCAGTTCATCCTGCGTCAACATAATCCGCTCCTCGCGCGCTTGCCTAATTGGATGCAATCAACATGCCAATGCGTACACCCGTCCGATAATAAAGTTTGCCCCCCTGCCTTAAGCGTTGCCTCGTCAATTAATTAGATTAAGAATCGCCCCAAGACATTATGCCACGTTCCTCGCAAATAATCATCTGGTGAGTGAGGAATTCGCCGCTCGAAAAGCAGGATTCAGGAGTCAGGAGACAGAACTTCGGGCCGCGAGCCAGGAGTGTCCGAGGGGGTGCCAAGTCGAGACGTCGAGCGGCGGGGTTTCATTCTGACTCCTGGCTCCTGAATCCTGTAACCTGACTCCTGGCTTCTGACTCCTGCCTGCGAATCATGTAAAATGGATTGGATTGCGGAAGCTTCGAGTGGGGCTTGCGAGAAGAGAATGGTAATCACCGAGATTTTCAAGTCGATCCAGGGCGAGTCCACCTACGCCGGCCTGCCCTGCCTTTTCGTACGGCTGACGGGCTGCAACCTACGCTGCCACTGGTGCGACACCGCCTACGCCTTCTACGGCGGGCAGAAGAT
>JGI12270J11330_10002116_pt1 | contig 14639 bp, 13 predicted proteins | sample PeaSoiMetSII2010_FD_11330 | JGI IMG/M metagenome (IMG submission 11330)
GGCCAGCGCCGGTCACGCTCCTGCCACGGCGAAATTTGCCACGCGGGCCACGCTGGCGGCCTCAGTGAGCCATCAGCACGGGCAGGGTCGTCTGGGCCAGTACGTCGCGCGTGGCCCCGCCCAGGATCATTTCGCGAATCCGGCTGTGGCCGTATGCGCCCATCACCAGGATGTCGGCGCCGAGGCTCTGGGCATGTTCGAGCAGCGCGTGGCCGATGGACTTGCCATGAGGTTCGACATTTTCCACCACGGCCCTGAGGCCATGCCGGGCGAGATAGGCGACCAGCGCATCGCCGGGCGCCCGCTTGTCGACCCCCGGCGCCGTCAGCACGCTGATCGTCTCCGCCTTCTCCAGGAAGGGCAAAGCGGCCGACACGACACGGCTCGACTGGGCGCTGCCGTTCCAGGCAAGCGCGACCTTGCGCCCGATCGCGGCCGGCGGGCTAGGTGGGGCCACCAGCACCGGCCGGCCCGTGTCGAACAGCGCCGAATCCAGGCTGGCCGCGAGCTGCCCATCGGCGTTGGAGTCGGGCCGGCCGATGACGGTCAGGTCTGCAAGGCGTCCCGCAGCGGCGAGGACCACGGGCTCGGGGCCCATTTCCTGACGCCAGGTCATGCTGATGCCGGCCGTGGCGGCGGCCTGGTCGAAGGCGGTACGGGCCTTCTCGGCGCGCCCTTCGACGGCCTTGGTCATCGCCTCCATCACCTGCTCGACCATGGCTCCCGACATGCCTTCGCCGACGATGGGCACCAGGGTCGCCGGGTCGGCGCGGACGTGGAGCACATCGAGATGGGCGCCAAACTGCCTCGCCACGGCAATGCCGGCGCCGAGCGTGGCTTCCGACAGCGGACCGCCGTCGACCAGAGCCAGGATCAGTTTCGGTGTCATCGCTTCGCTCCTCTGCTATCCCCCATGAATCCAAGACTCGGGTGGAGACATGCCCTGGGCATCGGCACGAATCAAGCGAATCCCGGCCGCGCCTCCGGCAAGCCTGCCGGATCCTGATGGATTATGATCTCCGCGCCCGGGAATGCGTCGAGAATCGCCTTCTCGACCTCATCGGAAACCGCGTGGGCCTTGAGCAAGGGGATGTCGCCGTCGAGCTCGAGGTGAAACTGAATGAAAGTCGAGTGGCCCGAGGACCGGGTCCTGAGATCGTGGAGCTGGCGCACGGCGGGATTGGAGAGCGCGATGTCGCGGATGCGCCCGCGGGCCGCCTCCGGCAGTTCACGGTCCATCAGCAGGTCGAAGGCCGATCGGGCGATGTTCCACGCAGTGAATAGAATGTAGCAGCCGACGCCGGCGGCGCAGAGCGGATCGGCCAAGGCCCATTTGAACTCCCGCCAAACCAGCAAGGCAATGACGACGGCGCAGTTGACCAGCAGGTCACTGAAGTAGTGCTGGGCGTCGGCGCGGATAGCGACCGAGTCAGTCTGCTTGACGACGTGGCGCTGGAACAGCTGCAGCGCCGCGGTCAGCAGGATCGAGACCGCCATCACCACGAGGCCGGCGGCGCTGTTCAGGATCGGCGAGGGATTGACCACGCGATTGCCGGCCTCGACCAGGAGGAACAAGGCCGAGCCGGCGATGAAGGCGCTCTGTACCAAGGCCGCCAGGGGCTCGGCCTTGCCATGGCCGAAACGATGCTCCTCGTCGGGGGGAACAAGCGCAGTGCGCACGGCCACCAGGTTGACCAGGGAGGCGGCCGCATCGAGCAGGGAATCCAGCAGGGTCGACAGCATGCTGACGGAATCGGTGAGGAGATAGGCCCCGACCTTGGCGGCAATCAGGATCCCCGCCGTCGTGACCGAGGCGTAAGTGGCCATCCGCATCAGCCGCCCGCGTTCCTCGCCGTACAGGAGCGCGGTCATGGATAGAGCTTCGTCATCAGCCAGCCCGTCCCATCCCGCGTGTAGACCATCCGGTCATGAAGNCGGAACGGGCGATCCTCCCAGAACTCGATGCGCGACGGGCTGACGCGGAACCCCGACCAGTGAGGCGGCCGCGGAACNGGGCCGATGGCGAACTTCGCCGTGAACTTGGCGACACGGGCCTCGAGCGCGAAACGCCCTTCCAGCGGCCGGGACTGGTCCGAGGCCCAGGCCCCGATCTGGGAGCTGCGCGGCCGGCTGGCGAAATAGGCATCGGCTTCCTCCGGCGAGGTCGGCTCCGCCATGCCCTCGATTCGGACGCTCCGGCGCAACGACTTCCAGTGGAAGCAGAGGGCAGCTTGGCGATGGCTCAGGAGCTGCTGGCCCTTCCGGCTCTCGTAATTGGTGTAAAAGACGAAACCCCGGGGATCGGCGCTCTTCAGCAGAACCATGCGCGCCGAAGGCATGCCGTCGGCCCCGACGGTGGCCAGCGTCATGGCCTCGGGGTCGTTCGGCTCCTTCGCCTTGGCTTCCTCGAACCAGGCGTCGAACAGACGAAACGGTTCGGCAAACTCTTGCACCATGCATCCGCTCGGTTTGGACACGGCAGCGACCGCCGTGCCGGCCAGGAGCGTGCATGTTAACGCAAGCCATCGCCACGCTGCCAGACGCATGACGCGGTACCGAGCTGCCCGACGCGCTTTCGCAAGCAAAACACCATGGCCCGGCCTCGTTGACCAAATGCCTCATTAATGTAGGATGCCTCGCATTCTCAATGATCTTTCACGGGGTTAGGCGGGTTTCATGAGCGATCGAAGCGGGCTTATGGCCGGCAAACGCGGCCTGGTCATGGGCGTAGCCAACGACCGCTCCATCGCCTGGGGTATTGCCCGTGCCGCAGCCGAGCAGGGCGCGAAGGTCGCCTTCACCTACCAGGGCGAGGCCCTGCTGAAGCGGGTGAAGCCCCTCGCCCAGTCCCTTGGCGCCGATCACATCCTGCCTTGCGATGTCGCGGATGAATCGAGCATCGACGCCGTGTTCGCCGCGCTAGGCGAGGATTGGGGCAGCCTCGATTTCGTCGTCCACGCCATCGCCTTCTCGGACAAGGAAGAGCTGAAGGGCGGCTACCTCGAAACGACGCGGCGCAACTTCGCCCAGACCATGGACATTTCCTGCTACTCCTTCACCGCCGTCTGCCAACGCGCGGTCAAGCTGATGCCCAATGGCGGGAGCTTGCTTACCCTCACCTATTTCGGCGCCGAACGCGTGATGCCCCATTACAACGTCATGGGCGTGGCCAAGGCGGCGCTCGAGGCGAGCGTGCGTTACCTGGCGGCCGACCTCGGCGGCCGGGCCATTCGCGTCAATGCCATTTCGGCCGGGCCAATCAAGACGCTGGCTTCGTCCGGCATCGGCGACTTCCGCTACATCCTGCGCTGGAACGAGTTGAACGCGCCGCTGAAGCGCAACGTCACCATCGACGACGTGGGCGGCGCCGGGCTCTATCTGCTGAGCGATCTTTCGCGCGGCGTCACCGGCGAGGTGCATCACGTGGACAGCGGCTATCACGTCGTCGGCATGCTGCGCACGGACGCGGTCTCCGAAGTCAGGGCCATGTTGCAGAACTTCGACCCGAAAGAGTGAGGCTGTGTCGCACAACAGCTTCGGGCGCCTCTTTCGGTTCACCAGCTGGGGCGAAAGCCATGGCCCCGCCATCGGTTGCGTCGTCGACGGCACGCCGCCCCTGATCCAACTCGACGAAGCCGACATCCAGCCCTGGCTGGACCGGCGGCGGCCCGGCCAATCGCGCTTCGTCACCCAGCGCCGGGAAAGCGACCAGGTGCGCATCCTTTCGGGCGTCTTCGAGGGGCGGACGACTGGAACGCCCATCAGCCTGATCATCGACAACGAGGACCAGCGCTCGAAGGACTACAGCGAGAACCGCGACAAGTTCCGCCCTGGCCATGCCGACTACGCCTATTGGAAGAAATACGGCATTCGAGACCACCGGGGCGGCGGCCGGTCCTCGGCCCGCGAGACGGCCAGCCGGGTGGCGGCGGGCGCGGTCGCGCGCAAGGTCATCGCGCATGTGACCGGCAAGGCGGTCGAGATCCGCGGGGCCCTCATCCAGATCGGGGCTCAGGCCATCGACCGCGGGCGCTGGGATTGGGCCGAGATCGATCGCAACCCCTTTTTCTCGCCCGATCCCGGCGTAGTCGAGGGTTGGGGCGAAATGCTGGACGGCTTGCGCAAGGCGGGCTCCTCCACGGGCGCCGTGGTCGAAGTGGTCGCAAGCGGCCTGCCCGCGGGCTTGGGCGCCCCGATCTACGGCAAGCTCGACGCCGACATCGCCGCGGCCATGATGAGCATCAACGCGGTGAAAGGCGTGGAAGTCGGCGAGGGCTTCGCCGCCGCGCGCCTCAGGGGCGAGGAGAACGCCGACGAGATGCGCATGGAAGGAGACCAGGTCTCCTTCAAGAGCAACCACGCCGGCGGCATTCTGGGCGGCATCTCGACCGGGCAGGACATCGTTCTGCGCTTCGCCGTCAAGCCGACGAGCTCGATCCTGCTGCCGCGCGAGACCGTGACGACCGGCGGCGAAGACTCGGAGATTTCGACCAAGGGCCGACACGACCCTTGTGTCGGAATCCGCGCCGTGCCGGTGGGTGAGGCCATGCTCGCGATCGTGCTGGCCGATCACCTGCTGCGCCACAGGGCGCAATGCGGCTGACCGACTAGCGGCGGAAGACGCCCACCAGCTCCAGATGGGGCGACCAGGGGAACTGGTCGACCGGGAGCACCCGTTCCAGGCGGAAGCCGCCGTCGATCAGGATTCGGGCGTCGCGGGCGAAGCTGCCGGGGTGGCAGGAAACACCTAAGGCGAGATCCAAGTTCGAGCGCGCGATTTCGGCGGCCTGTTCCTTGGCTCCCGCGCGCGGCGGATCGAAGACCACCGCATCGAACCGGCGCAACTCGGCCGCCGTGAGCGGTGCGCGCGCCAGATCCCGCCGCTCGGCGCTGACGCGTCCACCGAGGCTGCGGGCAGCCGCGGCAAGGGCCGAGAGCGCCGGCCCGTCACCCTCGACGGCATGAACCTTGGCCGAGGCCGCAAGGGGGAAGGTGAAGGTGCCGCAGCCAGCGTAGAGATCCGCGATGCGAGCGCGCCCGGCAACCGTGATCGAAACGGCCTCGGTCAACAGGGCCTCTCCGGCCGCGGTGGGCTGCAGGAAGGCTCCAGGCGGCAGCGCGACGGCCACCTTGCCGAACACGGCGCGCGGTTGCCGGCGCAGGATCACCGGCTCGGCATCGGGCCCGGCCGAGATCCGCGCCAGATCTTGTTCGGAAGCGAGCATCGTCAGCGCCTCGCGGGCCACCAGGTCGGGAGAATGCCGGCCTTGAATCCAGACATCGATCCCACTGTCCGTCGTCAGGACGGCGATGTCAGCCTTCTCCCTTGGGCCAAGGACGGCAAGCAGCGCCCGCCGCAAGGGTGGCAGCAGGGCAACCAACTTGGGGTCGAGGATGAGGCAGACCTGAAGATCGACGATGCTGGCGCTGCCGGAGGCGTTGAAGCCGAGCGTCAAACGCTCGCCGCGCCGGGCTGCGGCGAAAACGGCGCGTCGCCGGGTCGCCTGCGGAAGTATGCGAAGCGGCAGGATCTCGGCTTCGATGCCACGCCGTGCCAACGCTTGGCCGACCAAGGCCTGTTTCCAGGCGACATAGGTCTCGGGCTTCACATGTTGGAGCGCACAGCCGCCGCAAGTCCCGAAATGCCGGCAGGGCGGCGGCGCGCGACCCGCTCCGTCCTTCAGGCGCAAGACGATCCGGCCCAGCTGCCCGCCGTCCCGCTCCCCGACGATCGTCACCCGAAGGTGGTCGCCCGGAGCCGAGAATGGCACGAAGACCGCACCATCCCCGGCCTGGCCGCCGATATAGCCGACACCGTCGCCGTGGCTGCCGAGAGCGGCGATCTCGAGGTCGATCTCGGGAGCCTGGCGACGGACCGAAGTCGCGGGATGGGCCGATCGCATTTCTTCTGCTTCTCTCCCCCGGCGGGATCGCTATCATAGCCCGCCATGCGCCTGCTGCGGTTCATCGGAATTTCGATCGTCGCGCTGTGCGCCGTCGTCGGCGCGCTGTTCATCGCGGCCGTGTTCGGCATCGTCCTCAGCCTGCACAACTTCTCCAAGCTGGCCGCCGGGCCACCGCCCCAGCGCATGGTCCTGACCCTCGACCTTGCCGATGGCCTGGTGGAGACGCTGCCCACGAACCCCTTCGCGCTGGCTTCCATGGGCAAGGCCGTGACCGTGAACGACGCCTTGAAAGCACTCTGGCAAGCCGGGAGGGATGACCGGGTGAAGGTGCTGCTGCTGCGGCTCGGTACCGGCGCTATCGACCTGGCGCGCGCAGAGGAGCTGGCCGACGCGGTGACGACGTTCCGCCGCTCCGGAAAGCCCGTCATCGCCTTCGCCGAGGATTTCGGCGAGGGTGGCGACGCCAACAGCAACTACGTGCTGGCGACGGCGGCGAGCCAGATCCTGCTGCAGCCTTCCGGCGAGGTTCATCTGACGGGCGCCGCGCTGCAGACGCCCTTCTTCCGCAGCGTCCTGGACAAGCTCGGGATCCAGGCGCGCCTTGACCGGCGGGAGGAATACAAGGGTGCGGCCAACAGCTTCCTCGACGATTCCATGCCGGCACCCCAGCGCAGCAACATGCAGGCGCTGGTCGACTCCCTGACCCAGCAAATCGCCGACGCTGTCGCCAAGGGACGGCACATCGATCCTGTCCAGGCGCGCGATATCGTCGAACACGGACCATACGATGCTGCCGCCGCGCAGTCGGCCAAGCTCATCGACGGCACCCGCTATTGGGATCAAGTCGTGAGCGACGCCCTCGGTCTGGCCGGGCCCGGCGCCAAGACCTACGGGATGGCACAATACATCGCCACCATGCCGGAGCCTCCGAAGACGGCGACTCGAATCGCCATCGTCTACGGCGTCGGCAACATCGTGCTGGGAGACGGCAATACGAGCCCGCTGGCCGAGGATTCGGTCATAGCTTCCCGGCGGATGTCCGACGAACTCCACAAGGCGGTGGACGATCCCAAGATCGCCGGCATCATCCTCCGGATCGACAGCCCCGGGGGATCCTACATCGCCTCGGACGCCATCTGGCGCGAGGTGGCACGTGCCCGCGATCTCCACAAGCCCCTGGTGGTCTCGATGGCCGGCGTGGCCGCTTCGGGCGGGTATTTCCTTTCCGCGCCGGCCGCGGTCATCGTCGCCGAGCCGGCCACGCTCACAGGCTCGATCGGCGTCTTCAGCGGCAAATTCGTGATCAAGGATCTGCTGGCCAAGCTCGGCATTACCGTGGACAGCGTGAGCGTCGGCGCCAACAGCCTGGCCGACAGCGCGACGGCCGATTACACGCCCGCTCAATGGGCGTTGCTGGAGGCCAATCTGGACCGGATCTATGGGGATTTCCTGGCCAAGGTCGCGGACGGTCGCGGTCTCAGCAAGGATACGGTCCGCGCCGCCGCCAAGGGCCAGGTATGGACAGGCAGCGCTGCCAAGACCGAGGGGCTGGTCGATCTCTTGGGTGGAATCCGGACCGCGACCGACGAGGTGCGGCGCTTGGCCAAGATCGATCCAGCGACCGAGGTCGACGTCGAGCAGTACCCCTCGCGCGCGGACGAGCTCCAGACCATCCTCGCCCGAATGCTGGGCGCCGAAGGCGATACCGCGGTGGCGCTACGACCTCTGGTCCGCATCCTCGAGGCCGCCGCATCCCTGACCGACGCCTATGACGCCGTGACGGGACCGGCCCCCGACGAAAGCCTGCGCGCCGCCATACCCTGACGTCCTTCAGGCTCCGTGCCGCGCGGCGATCAGATACTCGATATTGCCGTCCATGCCGGTGATGGGGCTCTCGGTCAAGCCCAGCACGCGCCAACCCGGGCGGTTGGCGAGCCAGTCGGCGACGCGCCCGCAGGCCGCCTTGCGCAGATCGGCGTCCCGGACGATGCCCCCTTTGCCTACGGCTTTCTTGCCGACCTCGAATTGAGGCTTGATCAGGGCGACGAGGCTGGCCTCCTGCGCGGCCAGGGAAAGCGGGCGTTCGAGCACCGTTGCGAGGCCGATGAAGCTGGCGTCGCAGACGATCAGGGACGGCAGCTCGGGCAGCTGAACGCGCGTCAGATTGCGCGCGTTGAAGCGCTCCAGCACGACGACGCGAGGATCCTGGCGCAGCTTCCAGGCCAGCTGACCGCGGCCCACGTCGACGGCGTAGACCTTGGCGGCGCCGCGCGCCAGGAGCACGTCGGTGAAGCCGCCGGTCGAGGCGCCGACATCGAGGCAAACTCGGCCCGCCGGATCGATAGCGAAGAAATCGAGCGCGAAGGCAAGCTTGACCCCGCCGCGGGAAACCCAGGGATGGTCCTGGCCGCGCAGCTCCAGGGCGGCGGCTTCGGCGACGAGCTCGCCGGCCTTTTCGATGCGCCGATCGCCACTGAAGACCTTGCCGGCCAGGATCAGGGCGGCGGCGCGGCTGCGACTATCGGCCAGACCCCGCTCCACCATCAGCAGATCGGCTCGTTTCTTCACGGGCCCAGGCGCTTGGCCAGGCGGTCGAAGCGAAGTCCGAGAAGAATAGCCGTCACGGCGAGGCCAAGGGCGAGCCCGATCCAGAACCCCACGGCCCCATAGCCCGCCCAGAAACCCAATAGGCTCGCCGCGCTGATGCCGACGAGCCAATAGCCGATGAAGCAGATGGCCATGGGCACCCGCGTGTCCTTGAGGCCGCGCAAGGCGCCTCCGGCAACGGCCTGGGTGCCGTCGAAGACCTGGAACAGCGCCGCGATGGGCAGCAGGGTCAAGGCCACCGCTAGCATCGGCTGGTTGCCAGGCACCGACAGATCGACATAGAGGCCGACGAGAAAGCGCGGCAGGGTCAGGAACAAAGCTGCCGCCAGCAGCATCCAGATGACCCCCAGATGAAGCGCCGTGTAGCCGGCCCGCCGCGCCGCGGCGGCCTGGCGGGCGCCGACGGCGCGTCCGACCCGAACCGTCGCCGCCTGTCCGACAGCATAAGGAATCATGAAGGTAAACGAGCAAAGCCCGCCGACCACCGCATTGGCCGCCAAGGCGGCGTTGCCGAGCACGGCGATCAGCAGGGTCGTCGCCACGAACAGGCCGTTCTCGAACATGTAGGAACCCGCAATGGGCCAGCCCAGACGCAGGATCTCCCAAAACACCGGGTCGGGCCTGGTCAGATTCGAAAATACCCGGAAGGCATGAAACTCGCGGTCGACCCGAAGATAGACCGCAACTGCCAGGAACTGGAGCCAGCAGCTGATGGTGCCGCTGAGGCCGATTCCCGGCACACCGAGTCGGGGCATGCCGAAGCTGCCGTAGACGAACAGATAGTTGCTGAGCGCCGTCACGCCGATGGAGAGAATGGCAACGATGGTGACGATGCGCGGCCGGTTGGCTGCCGTGGCGAAAAAGCGCAGCGCTGAATAGGCGAGGAACCCCGGTATGCCCGGCAGACACCAGAGCAGCAGGCCCTGGGCGAGCCGCACCGTGCGTGGGTCGTAACCCAAGTGGGGCAAGACCAGGATCATGCCCAGCAGAATCAAGCCGCAAGGCAGCGACAGGGCCAGAGAAAGGCGCAAACCCTGGCGGGCGACGATCGCGGCCTTGTCCCGATCGCCGGCGCCCAAGGCATGGGAAGCGATGGCCGCCACCCCTGCCAGCACGCCCATGCCGAGCAACAGAGGCGTGAACTGCAGATTGGCGCCAAGCCCCCCGGCGGCGAGCTCATCGGCCCCCAGACGCCCGACCATGACGTTGTCGACGAAGATCGTCGCCATCTGGGCGAGGAAGGCGATGGCGATGGGAAGCGCCAGCGCGAGGGTGGCGCCAGCTTCTCCAAGCCAAGTCGTTCGGCCTTGCGGCCGGGCTGTCGCGTCGGCCGCCATGAGGGATGCAGCCGGTCTTACGCGCGGGCCGTGGCCTGAGCGGATTCGCGGCCCAGGGCAGCGAGAGCCGTGGCGACTATGTGCTTGGCGTCGAGGCCGGCCTCGGCATATTGGATTTCGGGCTTGTTGTGGTCGATGAAACGGTCCGGCAGGACCATGGGCCGGATCTTCAAGCCCCCGTCGAGCATGCCTGTGGTCGCCAGATACTGAAGCACATGGGACGCAAATCCGCCGACGCCGCCCTCCTCGATCGTAATCAGCACCTCGTGCTCGCGGGCTAGCCGGCGCACCAAGTCCTCGTCCAAGGGCTTGGCGAAGCGGGCGTCGGCGACCGTGGCGGAAAGCCCGCGCGCGGCCAGATCCTCGGCCGCCTTCAGGCATTCTTGCAGACGGGTCCCATAGGACAGCAAGGCCACGGCCGTACCTTCCCGCAGGACCCGGCCGCGACCGATCTGCAACGGGGTCCCGCGCGCCGGCAGCTCGACCCCCACGCCCTCGCCGCGCGGATAGCGCAAGGCGGAAGGCCGGTCGTCGATCGCCGCTGCCGTGGCCACCATGTGGCAGAGCTCGGCCTCGTCCGCGGCCGCCATCAGCACCATGCCGGGCAGGCAGCCGAGATAGGCGATGTCGAAGGAGCCGGCATGGGTGGCCCCGTCGGCACCCACCAGGCCTGCCCGATCCATGGCGAACCTGACCGGCAGGCGCTGGATGGCCACGTCATGGACGACCTGGTCGTAGGCCCGTTGCAGGAAGGTGGAATAGATCGCGCAGAACGGCTTGAATCCTTCGGTCGAAAGGCCCGCGGCGAAGGTCACGCCATGCTGCTCGGCGATGCCGACGTCGAAGCACCGATCGGGGAAGCGCTTGGCGAAGTAATTCAGGCCGGTGCCCGACGGCATGGCGGCGGTGATGGCGACGATCTTGTCGTCATGCTCCGCCTCGGCGATGAGGGCATCGGCGAAGACCTTGGTNTAGCTCGGNGCGTTCGAGGCCGCNTTGACCTGGGCCCCGGTGACGACGTCGAACTTGACCACGCCGTGATACTTGTCGGCGGCCTTCTCGGCCGGCGGATAGCCATGGCCCTTGCGGGTGACAACATGGACCAGCACCGGCCCCTCGGACGATGCATCGCGCACATTGCGCAAGACCGGCAGCAGGTGGTCGAGGTTGTGGCCGTCGATCGGGCCGACGTAGAAGAAGCCCATCTCCTCGAACAAGGTGCCGCCGGTTACCAGGCCGCGGGCGAATTCCTCGGCGCGCTTGGCCGCCATCTCGAACCGACGGGGGAAGTTCTTCGCCATCTCCTTGGCCAGATGGCGCAATGACCGGTACGACTTGGAGGAGATCAGGCGCGACAGATAAGCGCTCATGGCCCCAACCGGCGGGGCGATCGACATGTCATTGTCGTTGAGCACGACGATGAGGCGGCTGTCCATGGAGCCGGCGTTGTTTAGCGCCTCATAGGCCATGCCGGCGCTCATCGCGCCGTCGCCGATCACGGCGATGACGTGGTTCTTGCGCCCCTCCAGGTCCCTTGCCACGGCCATGCCGAGGGCGGCCGAGATGGAGGTCGAGCTGTGAGCCGCGCCGAAGGGGTCGTATTTGCTCTCGTCGCGCTTGGTGAAGCCGGAGAGCCCGCCGCCCTGGCGCAGGGTGCGGATACGGTCCCGCCGGCCGGTCAGGATCTTGTGCGGATAGGCCTGATGGCCGACGTCCCAGATCAGCCGATCCTCGGGGGTCTCGAACAGGTAGTGCAGCGCCACGGTGAGCTCGACCACGCCGAGGCCGGCACCCAGATGCCCTCCCGTGACCGACACGGCATCGATGGTCTCCTGACGCAGCTCATCGGCGAGCTGTCGCAGCTGCGACTCTTGCAGGCGACGAAGGTCCGCCGGCACATGCACGGAATCAAGCAAGGGCGTTTTGCTGTTCGCCAAGATGACTTTCCTCAAGTGATTGGGGGTCGGACTCTAGCCAAGTCCTACCCGGACCGACGAAATTCCGCTTTTTCTACAAAGAAATCAAGAGACTGAGCTGAAAACCTCGGGCCCGCTCCGGTGGCAGCCGGCCAGTTCAGTCGAATTTGGCTGGTTGGGTGGAAAGGCTGCCATCGGTCCCAACGACGATGCGGTCGACCTTTTCCTGGGCCTCCCGCAACTTTTTCTCGCAATGACGCTTGAGCGCGGCACCCCGTTCATAAGCCCGGATCGCCTCTTCCAGCTTGGAATCGCCTTTTTCCAACGCCTTGACCAGAGCCTGCAGCTCGGCAAGAGCGTCCTCGAAGCTCAGATCATCGATCGCCGGCTGTTTCTTGCCTTCGGCCATGGCCTTTCGATCTCCAATGAAACTATGCCACAGCCATGAGGGCCTGGACATGGGCCGCAGCGCTGGCGGCGAGTGCCTCCAGGTCATAGCCCCCCTCGAGAGTCGAGACAACCCGGCCGCCCGCATGGCGATCGGCGATTGTCCGGAGCCGTTCTGTCGCCCAGGCGAAATCCTCTTCCTCCAGCTCCAGATTGGCGAGCGGATCGGCCCGATGGGCATCGAACCCGGCCGAAATCAAAAGGAAATCGGGGCGGAACCGGTCGAGGGCCGGAAGCACACGGCTTTCCATGGCCCTCCGGAATTCCTCCGACCCGGCATAGGGAGGGAGCGGCGCGTTGCAGATATTCCCAACCCCGGTTTCACTCGCCGCCCCGGTTCCCGGGTAAAGGGGCATCTGGTGGGTCGAGGCGTAGAAGGCTTCGGGATCCTTCTCGAACATCGCCTGGGTGCCATTGCCGTGATGGACGTCGAAATCGACGACGGCCACGCGCCTCAGCCCATGCACGGCGCGGGCCTGGAGCGCGCCCACCGCGACGTTGTTGAACAGGCAAAAGCCCATCGCAGTTCCCGGCTCCGCGTGATGGCCGGGCGGGCGGACGGCGCAGAAGGCATTGGCGATCTCGCCGCCCGCGACGGCATCCACCGCCGCGCAGACCGCGCCGGCGGCCCGGAGCGCCGCTTCCCCGGATCCGGGCGAAAGCGTCGTGTCGGGGTCGAGGGCGAACAGGCCCGCCGCAGGCACGGCATGGAGGATCGCCTCGACATAGCTTCGCGGATGGACCCGGCAAAGCTGCTCCACCGTCGCCCGCGGCGCCTCCGCCCTCTCGAGAGACGCAAAGCTCTCGCCCTCCAGCGCCGCAAGAATGGCTTGAAGCCGAGCCGGGCGCTCCGGATGGCCGGGGCCCATATCGTGGCCGAGGCAGGCGGCGTGGGTGTAGAGCCGGGTCGTCATGCCGGGCCATTCTTGCCGGCGGTAATGCCAAATGCCAGGCAATTGCCACCTGACCCGCGAGCGCGGGCCGAGAATTCCGACCCTATGCTATGGTACGGGGCGCGAATGCCGGCAAAGCGCTGCAGCCAGGGTGGGAGCCCGTCATGTTGGTATTCCGACAGCTCTTCGATCCGCAGTCCTCGACCTATTCCTATTTGCTGGCGGACGGGGACAGCGCAGAAGCGGTGCTCATCGATCCGGTCTTCGAGCAGGCGCCGCGGGACAGCGCGCTTGTGCGCGAGCTGGGTCTGAAGCTCCAGTTCACGCTGGAGAGCCATGTCCATGCGGACCACGTGACCGGGGCCTCGATCCTGAAGCATCGTCTCGGCAGCCAGATCGCGCTCGGTGGCGCCAGCGGCGCCGAGGGCGCGGACCGGTACCTCGCGGACCGCGAGCGGGTCGTCTTCGGCAAGCGGTATCTCGAGACTCGCGCTACGCCCGGCCACACGAACGGCTGCGTCACCTATGTGCTGGACAACGAGAGCATGGCGTTCACCGGCGACTGCCTGCTCATCCGCGGCTGCGGGCGCACGGATTTCCAGCAGGGAAACCCCCGGACCATGTTCCGATCAGTGCACACCCAAATCTTCTCGTTGCCGGAATCCTGCCTGCTCTATCCAGGGCATGACTACCGCGGGCTTACGGTCACCAGCGTAGGCGAGGAACGGCGCTTCAATCCGCGCCTGGGCGGACAGCTGAGCGAGGACGATTTCGTGGGCTATATGCGCAATCTGGGGCTGCCGCATCCCAAGCAGATGGATATCGCCGTCCCGGCCAATTTGAAATGCGGGCAGCGGGAGGACGGGCCGCCGGCCGATGAAGCGTCCTGGGGGCCGCTGACGCTGACCTTCGCCGGCGTCTGGGAAATCGAGCCGCATTGGGTCGAGGAACATCTGCGCGAGCTGCAGCTCGTCGACGTGCGCGAGCCCGACGAATACAGCGGGCCGCTCGGCCACATCCCGGGGGCGAAGTTGCTGCCCCTCGGAAGCCTGAGCGAGGCAGCGGCGGTCCTGGTCAAGGACAAGCCTGTCGTGACCGTGTGCCGCGCGGGCGGGCGCTCGGCCCAGGCGACCCTGATCCTTAAGCGGCTCGGGTTCTCCCATGTCGCCAATCTGCCGGGCGGCATGTTGCGCTGGCGGGCGCACCGCCAGGTCGTCGAGGGCGGGAGCGACTGACCTTCCTCTCAGTCCGCAAGCAGCCTTCGCAGGCCATGCCAGAACAAGGCCGCCCAGCCGAAGATCAGGGCTAGGCCACCAAAAGGTGTTGCCCAGGCGAATCCGCGCCAGCCCACAAGCGCCAACAAGTACAGACTGCCGCTGAACAGGACCGCGCCCAGGAGCATCAGCCAACCGGCGAGCGCCAGCAGCCGCGCAGGCTGCCTTTCATAGAGGATGCCGATCCCCAGAAGCGCCAGGGCGTGCCAGAGCTGATAGCCGCTCCCGGTACTAACCCAAGCCAGGGCCGCGGGATCGA
>JGI12270J11330_10002120_pt1 | contig 14615 bp, 9 predicted proteins | sample PeaSoiMetSII2010_FD_11330 | JGI IMG/M metagenome (IMG submission 11330)
ACCCCATGAACTACGAGACCATCATCGTCGAGACGCGCGGCAAGGTCGGACTGATCCGGCTCAATCGTCCGCAGGCGCTGAACGCACTCAACAGCGCGCTGGAGCGCGAGTTGGACCAGGCCCTCGACGCGTTCGAGGCCGACGCCGCTATCGGCTGCATGGTGATCACCGGCTCGGACAAGGCGTTCGCCGCCGGCGCCGACATCAAGGAGATGGCGGACAAATCGTTCGCCGAGGCGTTCCTGGGCGAGTTTGTGTCAAGCTGGGACCGCGTCGCGCATATGCGCAAGCCGGTCATCGCCGCGGTCGCCGGCTTCGCGCTCGGCGGCGGNTGCGAGCTCGCCATGCAGTGCGATCTGATCATCGCCGCCGACAATGCCAAATTCGGTCAGCCCGAGATCAAGCTCGGCGTCATNCCCGGCATCGGCGGCACGCAGCGCTTGACCCGCGCCGTCGGCAAGGCGAAGGCGATGGACCTCATCCTCACCGGCCGCATGATGGACGCGCAGGAGGCGGAGCGCTCGGGCCTCGTGGCCCGCATCGTGCCGCTGGCGAGCCTGGTCGAGGACGCCGTCAAAATCGCTGAAACGATCGCGTCGATGTCGCTGCCCTCGGTGCTGGCGGCGAAGGAGGCGGTCAACCGCGCCTTCGAGACGTCGCTCGCCGAGGGCGTGCGCTTCGAACGCCGCGTCTTTCATTCGCTGTTCGCCACCGCCGACCAGAAAGAAGGCATGGCAGCCTTCATCGCCAAGCGGCCGCCGAAGTTCGAGAATAAGTAGCAATGAGCGTCACGCTGTGCGAAGTTTGAAAAAGTTGCGCGCTGTGAGGACGTCTGATCGACGCGACAGGTCGGTTGATGTGCATCAATGAGCCGCGGGCTTGCGCAGCTAATAATTTAAATTTTAATCACGGCGAACGAACGGCCGTTAGGTCGGCCTATCTTCCAGCTGCGGAAGAGCGTTCTGGCGACCAAAACCGCCGCTGAGGTCATCTACGTTATTTCGAACGCCCGCCAGGGACTTTTGCTATATCCCGAACTCCGGACGTATTAAGCCACTGAGAAAATCGATGTATCGTACAGGAAGGCCACACCATGCCGAACCAAAAAACATTGGATGATTTCGTGGCGCTCGTCGTCAGTGGAAAGCACGATGAAGCACTCGAACGCTTCTACACCGAAGACGCCACGATGCAGGAGAACCTGGGCGACGTCCGCAAGGGCCGCGATGGCCTCGTCGCTCGCGAACGTGCTACTATGCGCCGTTTCAAGGAAATTCGAACCACCTGCGTGAATCCGGTCTTCGTGTCTGGAGATCTTACGGTCGTCCACTGGATCTTTGAATTTGTGCGCGCCGACGGCAGCGTTATGCGGATCGAGGAACTGGCCCATCAGCGCTGGTGGAGCGAAAAAATTGCGGAAGAGCGATTCTATTATGACCCGGGCCAAATGAAGTAGTGCGTGCGCCTCCGCTAACCGTGAGAAGCGCTCACTTCCTCACGCAGATCACGCGCACCACTGATTGCTCCACGGCGGTCACGCCGGTCGCGGCGGTCGCAGGCGAAATGTGATGCTCTTGCAGGAAAGCGCGGACGGTCTCGGCCGACACCAAGGTTGCGGCCGGGCCGTCGCCGCCACTGCCGGCGACGACGGACGGGTTGAGGTTCACCATGCCGGCAAAGCGCCCGCGCGTGTCGAGCGCTGCCGCNCCGGAAAAACCGGGCTTCGGCGCCGGCGCGAGAGCCTGCGCGGTGAGGCTCGCCGCAGCGCGCGTCACCGCGCCGCCGCCCACCTGAGCCAGCGGATCGGCGACGCCGACGAGCGTGAGCTCGTTGCCTTGCGCGCTATCGCCGCTGTCGGCGCCAAGCGCCGCGGCGATGAGGTTGCGCGCGCCATAAAGGCGGATGAGCGCGAGATTGTTCGCCGGGTCCGCGGCGACGCGTTCGGCGTGCCCAAGACCGGGCACGGTGATCGCCTGGCATTCGTCGGTGAGGCGCGCCGGCGCGAGCAGATCGCCGTCGCTCGTCACCGCGATCGCGGTCCCGTACTCGACCGTTCGCCGCAGTCCCGGCAGCGGCGCAGCATTGGGGTCCGGGAATCCGGCAAACGAACTGGCGATCGCGACCGCAACGCGGCCCATGATGCCTTCCGTGGCCTGATCGTAGAGGATGCTGACGCCGCGCACCTCGCCGCCACGCGCGTCGGCGCGGACGACAAAGTTCTTCAGTCCCTGAACGCCGACAATAACGAAACTGTCGGGCTTGAGCGCGCTCGAAGTGACTTGCCGGTGTGACGCCTTTTTCTCCTCGTCGAACAGCGCCGGCAATGCCGCCTCGGTCAGGTGAAAAGTCTCGATCTGAATCTGTCCCTGCGCCGAGGTCCAGCGGCTGCCGGTGCGGGAAACACCGGCGCGGGGCACGAGTTTTTCGGGCAGGCCGAGACGCGCGCCGCTCCCCGCATCCTCGATCAACCGCCAGCCGACNGNCTCCGCCGGAAAATTCACGGCCGCTGGCGAANCGCGGTCCAGCATGGCGAGACTGCCGCTGTCCTTGTCCTTGTTCCTTTTCTGGGTCGCCTTGCCGCGCCTCTGGCGGCGGCCATGTCCGGCGGTTTCGTCAGGGGGCGCGGCAGCCGACGGCCGCGCCGCTACGCGCGATTTTCCAGCTGCCGGTTGTTTCAGCGCGGTCCGGTGTACGGCGCCCTGCGCCGCCATGGTCACGGTCGCCTTGCGCACATGGGTGACCTTGGCGAGCGCCGGCGCCCACGCCGCGCCCGCGATGAGGCCGCCAATGATGATCGCCACCCTCACGTGCATAATCACACCCGCCGTCGACCGCCGAGCGTAGCCGAACCGTACACCAACGCCAATTGCAGCGACGAAAACGCCGCGCATCCAAATACCGGCGAAACCTTGCGGTGGCCGCGGGTTCCATTCAAGCTTATGTTGACGTCATGTTGAATGCCGACGAACTCGAACGCTATGCCCGCCACATCGTGCTGCAGGAGGTGGGCGGGCCGGGGCAGGCCGCGCTGCATCGGGCGCGGGTGCTGGTGATCGGCGCCGGCGGGCTCGGCGCGCCGGTTATTCTCTACTTGGCCGCTGCCGGGGTCGGCACGCTTGGCGTGATCGACGACGATGTGGTCTCGCTGTCGAACCTGCAACGCCAGGTGATCCATGCCACGCCGGATGTGGGCAAGCCGAAGGTCGAGACCGCAGCGGCGATGATCGGCCGGCTCAATCCTCACGTCGCCGTGGAGCAGCACCAGGTCCGGCTCGATGCGGCGAACGCGCTCAGCCTGATCGGCGGCTACGACATCATCGCCGACGGCTCGGATAATTTCGCCACTCGGTATCTTGTTTCCGACGCCTGCTATTTTGCCAAGAAACCGCTGGTGACGGCGGCGCTCGGTCCGTTTGACGGCACGCTCACCACCATCCGCGCCCACGAGCGCGGCGCCGACGGCAAGCCGAACCCGACCTATCGGTGCCTGTTTCCGGAGCCGCCGCCGCCCGGCACGGTGCCGGCCTGCGCCGAGGCCGGGATTCTCGGCGCGCTTGCCGGCGTGGTCGGCTCGATGGCGGCGCTCGAAGTGATCCGCGAAATTGTCGACTTCGGCGAGGGCTTGGTCGGCCGCCTGGTCATGATCGACGCGCGCGCGATGCGGTTCGAGACCTTGCGCTACGCCTGGGACCCGGCGAACCCGCTGTCCGGCGAGCACGCGACCATCCACGATCTATCGATGCATCAGTGACCGTCATCGCCGGCGAAGCAAAGCGAGGCTACTTGCTCCAGGTCGCCAGGATGGTCGAGCCTTTGAGCACCGACCATTTGTTGTCACCGGCGGCGACGACCGTGAAGCAATTTTCCTTGGCGCCTTTCCAGGTCGTGCAGAAGCCGTCCTTCGACAGCTTCCAGGTGCCCTCGCCGCGGTGGCCGGTGCCGATTGGCACGCGCTTCATCTTGCCGTCCGCCGCGAACGTCATCTTGAATTTGACGTTGGAAGGCGTCGCGGCGGTGAACGCCTGGCCGTTGAAAAATGTCGCCTGAATATCGCTCGGCGAAAGTCTTGCCGCGGGTGGTGCAGCAAAANCCGACGTCGCGAAGAAGANGCCCAATGCGCCGCCCGCGACCACGCCGGCAATCCCTGTACGCATCGCGCNCCTCCGCAGCTCGTGATTCGAGAGAGTGAGATGATAAGCAATTTCCACGACTATGCCGATACGCTCATTCACCTTGCCTGNCCATGATAGACGCTGTTCGGCCGCATGTCGGTGGCGGAAGCGACGCGGTTCGACATGTTGAAGAAGCNGGCAACGGCGGCGATGTCCCAGATNTCGCGGTCAGTAAAGCCGGCGCGACGCANNCCTTCGCGATCCTCCTCCTCGATCAGCCACGGCTCGACGGTCAGTTTGACGNCAAAGTCGAGCATGGCGCGCTCGCGCGCCGACAGCCGCGCGGCGCGGTAGTTCATCGCCATCAGTTCGCCGAGCNGCGGATCGCCGGACAGCTGACGCACCGCGGCGCCATGGGCGACCAGGCAGTAATAGCACTCGTTGTGCGAAGATACCGCGACCGCGATCATCTCGCGCTCGAGCTTGCTCAGGCCCGACGGCGCCAGCATCAGGTCGTTGTACATGGGCGACGAAGGCGGCGAGCTTCGCCGGGTCGAAGGCATAGGCCTTCAGCACATTGGGCACGAAGCCGAGCTTTTCCTCGCATTTGGCGAAATAGGCGGCCATTTCCGGGGAAAGCGGCGCCGCCGGCAGGTTGAGCGCGGTGATCTTGGTGTCATCGTCTGCCGCGGCGCCGGCGCGCGGCTTGGTCGCGCGGTTGGGGGTGGCGGCTTTGCTGTTGCGCTTTACCATGGTCTGGGTGTCCCTGCTGTCATGCCGCGGTCAGACGACAGACGATAGAGTGAGTTTATAATGTTGAGTGGCGCATGGGCGCGTCGGGCGAGTAAAATCGCATCGTATCGCGTTGCCTGCCAAAAAGGGAAATATGAACGTCCAAGATATTCCCCGCCCTGAGGACGATGCCGCCGCCCAGACGCTGATCGAGACGGCCGCCGCCCTGCTGGCCGAGCGACGGCGCGACATCCCGCCGGATTTCCTTATCGAGATGTTCGGGCACGCGGTGCCTGACGACCTCGAGCGCTACCAGCCGGCGGAGCTCGCCGGCATCGCCGAGCACGCGTGGTCATTTCTGCTGCAGCGCAAGCCGGACACGCCGAAGATAGTCTTCGCGCCGGCCGGCGCGAGGCCAGCAATAGCGGTGCTCGAAATCCTCAACGATAATATGCCGTTCCTCGTCGATTCGGTTGTCGGTGAGCTCAACGAGCGCGGCGCCGACATTCGTCTTTTGGTCCATCCGGTGTTCGCGGTCGAGCGCAACGAAGCCGGAAACCTCATCGCCTTTAAGGGCACACACAAGAGCGCCGGCGCCCGCGAGAGCTTCATTCACATTCATATCGAAGGCATGGAGGATGCGGCGCCCCGGGCGGACATCGTGCACGCGCTCGAAGAGGTTCTCGCCGACGTCCGCGTCTGCGTGCAGGACTGGCGGTCCATGCTGGCGCGCGTCAACGAGGTCGCCGCTGAGCTCAAAGCCAATCCGCCGCCGCTTCCCGCCGATGAGATTGCCGAAGCGATCGAGTTTCTCCAATGGGTAGCGGCGGACAATTTCACCCTGCTCGGTGCGCGCGACTACGCCATTACCGACAGTGAAGCTGCGCTCGAACCGGAGTTCGAGACCGGTCTCGGCCTATTGCGATCGCCCGAGATGCGGCTGCTTCGGCGCGGCAGTCAGCTGGTGACCATCACGCCCGAAATCCGCGAATTCCTGAAAGAGCCGAAGCTCATCATCATGACCAAGGCCGCGGCGCGCTCGCGCGTGCATCGGCGCGTTCCCCTGGATTACATCGGCGTCAAGTACTTCGACCATGAGGGCAGGGTCGTCGGCGAATGCGTGTTCTGCGGGCTATTGACCTCCACCGCCTACACGCGTTCGGTGCACGCCATTCCCTATCTGCGGCGCAAGGTCGACCATGTTATCAACCGCGCCGGCTTTGATCCGGGCAGCCATTCCGGCAAGGCCCTAGTCAACGTACTGGAGCACTACCCGCGCGACGAATTGTTCCAGATCGACGAAGAGACGCTCCATCACTTCGCGCTGGCGATCTTACAGCTGGATGAACGTCCGCGCGTGCGGGTATTGCCGCGGCGCGACCGTTTCGACCGCTTCGTTTCGGTCCTCGTCTACATTCCGCGCGAGCGCTACGACAGCCAGATCAGGGCGAGGATCGGCGATTATTTTGCCGCCGCCTTCAAAGGGCGCGTGCGCGCCTTTTATCCGTTTTTCCCGGAAGGTCCGCTGGTGCGCGTCCACTTCATCATCGGGCGCTACGAAGGCGAGACTCCCGTCGTCGATCGCGCCACTCTCGATCGCGCGGTCGAAGCCATCGTCCGGACCTGGGTCGACGGCCTGCATGACGCGCTGTTCGCCGGCCCCGACCCGGCGGCCGGGCGTGCTTTGTTCGCCCGCTACGACGACGCCTTCCCGATCGACTACCGGGAGGTCTACCCGCCGGCGGCGGCGGTAACCGATATCCACGTCATTGAGGCGCTGACCGCCGAGCGCCCGTTGGGCGTCGAGCTTTACCGCGGTTCCGCCGCCGAACCGGCGAGCGCCGGGCTCAAGGTCTTGAGTCACAGCCGCCCGATTCCGCTCTCCGAGCGCGTGCCGGTGCTGGAGAACATGGGTTTCCGCGTCGTCGACGAGCGCACCTACCACATCCAGCCGCGCGACGCGGCCGATGTCTGGTTCCATGACATGACGCTGGAGAGCGCGTGGGGCCAGCCGTTCGAGCTCTCCGCGCTCAAGGAGCGGATCGAGGCGTGCTTCCTCGCGGTGATGGGCGGGCGCGCGGAAAACGACGGCTATAACGCGCTGGTGCTCGCGACCGGGCTCGTCTGGCGCGAGGTCGCGCTGATCCGCGCGCTGTCACGCTTTCTGCGGCAGGTCCGGGTGCCCTACTCGCAGGATTACATGTGGGCGACGTTGCGCAAGCACGCCGCCATCGCAGCGCAGATCGTGACCTTGTTCCATACCCGGTTCGATCCGCATCTCGATGTGCCGCCGGATGAACGCGCGGCGCGCGAGCTCTACATCGCCTCCTCGATCGAAACCGCATTGCAGGCGGTCGACAGCCTCGACGAGGATCGCATCCTTCGCCGCTTCGTCAACGCCGTCCAAGCCGCGATCCGCACCAATTTTTATCGCCCCGACCGCGGCGGACAGGACCTCATTGCGGTGAAGTTTACCAGCCGCAAGCTCGACGATATGCCGCTGCCGCGGCCGCTTTACGAGATCTTCGTCTATTCGCCGCGGGTCGAGGGCGTGCATCTGCGCTTCGGCAAGGTGGCGCGCGGCGGCATCCGCTGGTCCGACCGGCCGCAGGATTTCCGCACCGAAATCCTCGGCCTGGTCAAGGCGCAGAACGTCAAGAACGCGGTGATCGTGCCGGTCGGCGCCAAAGGCGGTTTCGTCCCCAAGCATCTGCCGAGAGGCGGTCCGCGCGACGCGGTTGCCGCCGAGGGGACCGCCGCTTACAAGCTCTTCATCTCGACGCTGCTCGACATCACCGACAATATCGGAACCGGAACGGCGGGCGTCATCCCGCCAGCCGACGTGGTGCGCCACGACGGCGACGATCCCTATCTGGTGGTCGCCGCCGACAAGGGTACGGCGACCTTCTCCGACATCGCCAACGACATCGCCATCGCGCACGACTTCTGGCTGGGCGACGCCTTCGCCTCCGGCGGCTCGGCCGGGTTCGACCACAAGAAAATGGGCATCACCGCTCGCGGCGCCTGGGAATCGGTCAAGCGCCATTTCCGCGAGATGGACGTCGACGTCGCCACGACGCCGTTTACCGTGGTCGGCGTCGGCGACATGTCGGGCGACGTGTTCGGCAACGGCATGCTGCGCGAGAAAACAATCAGGCTCGTCGCCGCATTCGATCACCGCGACATCTTCATCGATCCCGAACCGGATGGGGAACGGTCGTTTGCCGAACGCCGGCGGCTGTTCAACCTGCCGCGATCGAGCTGGCAGGACTTCGACAAAACGATCATCTCCAAGGGCGGCGGTGTTTTTCCGCGCAGCGCCAAGGAGATCAGGCTGTCGCCGGAGGCGCAGAAGCTGTTCGGCGTCGGCGAACGGCTCACCCCGCAGGAGCTGATCCGCGCCATCCTTAAGGCCCAGGTCGATCTATTGTTTTTCGGCGGCATCGGCACCTATGTGCGCGCCGCCGACGAAAGCGACGAGGCGGTCGGCGACCGCGCCAACGATGCCGTTCGCGCCGTCGGCAAGGATCTGCGCTGCAAGGTGATCGGCGAGGGCGCCAATCTCGGCATGACCCAGCGCGGCCGCATCGAGGCAGCTCTGCGCGGGGTACGGCTCAACACCGACGCGATCGACAATTCGGCCGGCGTCAACACCTCCGACATGGAGGTCAATATCAAGATCGCGCTGAGCATTCCGCTCCGCGACGGTCGCCTGACGATGGACGGGCGGATCGCGCTGCTCGCCGAAATGACCGATGACGTCGCCGGCCTGGTGCTGCGCAACAATTACCTGCAGACGCTCGCGCTGTCGCTGGCCGAACGTCACGGCATGGAGGATTTCGGCTTTCTGCAGCGGCTCATTCAGACGCTGGAAGCGCGCGGGCTGCTCGACCGCGCAGTCGAGTATCTGGCCGACGATACGCAACTCGCCGAGCGCCGCCGCCGTTCGCAGCCGTTCACGCGGCCGGAACTGTCGGTACTGCTCGCCTACGCCAAGTTGACGCTGTACGAGGACCTGCTCGAGTCCGCGGTGCCGGACGATCCCTATCTTGCCCGCGAACTCGGCCGCTATTTTCCCAAGGCGATCGCCGAGCGCTTTCCCGACGCGCTCCGAAACCACCGGCTGCACCGGGAAATCGTCGCCACCCAGCTCGCCAATTCCATCATCAACCGCGGTGGGCCTTCGCTGATCGTTCGCATTGCCGACCAGACCGGCGCCGCGCCCGCGGCCATCGCATCGGCCTTTGCCGCCGTGCGCGACAGCTATGGCATGACCGCGCTCAACACCGCGCTCGACGGCCTCGACAACCGGATTCCGGGGAAACTGCAGCTCGAACTCTACGCGGCGGTGCAGGACCTCCTGCTCGACCGCATCATCTGGTTCCTGCGCCATGTTGATCTGACGAAGGGCCTTGCCGACGTGGTGACGCACTATCGCGACGGCATCGCCGTGGTTGCTACCGCCCTGGACGGAGCATTATCGGAAGAGGCGTTACGCGCGCGGGCGGCGCGTCGCCAAGCGCTGATCGAAGCGGGCGTGCCCGATGAGCTCGCCGGGCGGATCGGCGATCTCGGCCCGCTCACCGCCGCGCCCGACATCGTGCTGGTCGCCGACCGCACCGGCAAGGCGGTCGGGGAAGTCGCGGCCACCTATTTCGCCGCCGGCACGTTCTTTCGCCTCGACCGCATCGCCAGCGCGGCGAGCAACATCCCGATCGCCGATTATTTCGACCGGCTGGCGCTAGATCGTGCGCGGGATTCGATCGGCGACGCCGAGCGCCGTTTGACCGCGGCCATGATCGGCAATGGCCTGGCTGGCGCCGGCGCGGTCGAGGCCTGGATCGCGCCGCGCAAGCCCGAGGTTGAGCGCATCCGTGGCGCGATCGACGAGATCGCCAGTTCCGGCCTCACCTTGTCGAAGCTGGCCGTGGCTGCGAGCTTGCTCGGAGATCTGGTGAAGCATTAGCGCTTGATCCGCAAAATGACTGGCCCGGACGCGACCCGGGAGGGCGTCGGTTTTGCGGAAAAGATCATGCGCTGCCAAAGTGTTAGAGCGCAAACGGTTCAAGCCGAGGCGATTGCGGCCGGGCAGGAGCCGGGCAGCGGCCCGCGATATTGCCAAAGCGTTGCCACAAAAAAGAACCCCAAGCAGAGTACACGCTTGGGGCTCTTGAGTTGTTGCCTCAAAACCTAGGCTTTTTCAGCCGGGCGGCAGGGTGTCGGGGGATGGGGGGAGCCGCCCGGTTGGCCTATTTGCGAAAAATAGGCGTGCGCGCCAAAGATGCAATGCGGATCACGCGTTAGTGTTATCGGCTGCGGCAAAACGCCCATCCCAAGTTACCGCGAGCGGCCGAGGCATGCTCACGCGATGCAACAAGAGCGGTTCCGTCGGGCGCTCGTCGCCGCGCCGGCATCGTAGTGCAACGCAATTAAATTAAACCGCGTTTCGCCGACCGAAGGCCTTCAGGGCAAAAGGCTGGCCGCGTTGCGCCGCTTGTCGGTCTTGGGCTACGATTGACGCGCTGCAGGTGCTGCCGTTTGCCCAGATGATCCCGGTCGCCGTGAGGTTCACGATCATCATAATGGCTTTTTCGTTTGCTGCAGACTGCGGTGAGATTACGCGATGAATGCGATCCACGCGTTCCAGCCGATCTACGCGATCGCCGGATTCGCCATCGGCATGCTGGTGGGAATGACCGGGGTCGGCGGCGGCTCCCTGATGACGCCGGTCCTCATTTTGTTGTTCGGCATTCACCCGGCAACCGCCGTCGGAACGGACCTGCTCTACGCCGCGGTGACCAAGACGGCCGGCAGCGTGGTGCACGGCTTCAACCGCACCGTCGATTGGGCCGTGGTGGGGCGATTGGCGGCCGGCAGCGTGCCGATGACCGTCCTGACGATCGTCGCCTTGAGTTACGTCGACATCAACGGCGCGGCGGCCCGGGAACTGATCGCCGGCGTGCTGACCGTTGCGCTGTTCGTCACCGCCCTGACGTTGATCTTTCGTGACAAGATCATAGGCCGCTATGCGGCGCGGATCGGCAGTCTCGCGCCGAAACGGATCGCCGCCATCACCGTCGGCGTTGGCGCGGTTCTTGGCGTACTGGTGTCGATCTCATCGGTCGGCGCCGGCGCCATCGGCGTCACGGTCCTTATTCTGCTCTACCCGAAGCTGCCGACGGCGCGCATCGTCGGCTCCGATATCGCGCATGCGGTGCCGCTCACGCTTGCGGCCGGCATCGGACATTGGTTCTTGGGATCGGTCGACCTGCAGGTCGTTATGTTTTTGATCCTGGGATCGGTGCCGGGAATTTTGGTCGGCAGCTATGCCGCTCTCCGGATTCCGGAGTTCGCGCTCCGCATCGTGCTCGCGGCAGCGCTGCTCGTCGTGGCGACCAAGCTGTGTTTGGGCTTTTTTCCGTCATCGACGAACGTCATCGCGCAAACCATTGCGCCGCATTGATCGACGCATGCCTGCCATGGCCGGGTTTGTCCCGCCTGCAGGGCAAGATCGGTTAGAGCGATTCACCCAGCCCGGGGCTGCTGTTGGGCATGCCGTAGCGATGCAGATCGCTGCCATGAACCTCGAGCCACACCTTGGCCCGTTCTTGCTCCGGACAGAGGCGGCGGACCATTCGCCAAAACCTCGCGGAATGATTCATCTCGATCAGATGGGCCACCTCATGCGCGGCGAGATAATTGAGCACGTAGCTCGGCGCCAGGATCAGCCGCCAGGAATATGACAGCACGCCCGCTGTCGAGCAGGACCCCCAGCGACTCGCCTGGTCGCGCACGGAGACCCGCTTGATCGTGACGCCGAGAGCGGCGGCAAACTGCAGGCTCGCGGCCTCGAGTTCGCGCTTGGCCTCGCGCCGCAGGAAATCGCCGATGCGGCGATCGACGTGCGGAGCCTCACCGGCGACGCACAACAGCCGCTCGCCGGCGCTACCGGTCTCGATCCAGACGGTGCCGCGCGCGCCGCGGCGATGCGCAATGCGGTGCGGCACTCCGCGCAACGGAACCTCGATGCCCTCGGCAAACCGCACCGCTTCCGGCAGCCGGCCCAGCCGCGTGGCGATCCAGCTGCCGTGCTTCTGCGCGAACTCGCGCGCTTCCTTTAATGTGCCGCGCGGCGGAATGGTGAGAACCACTTCGCGGGTCGCGGCCTGAATGCGCAAGGTGTAGCGACGCGCCTGCCGGTGCCGCCGCACCCGCACGAAGTAGATCGATCTGTCGAAGAATACCTCGATTGCCTGAGGCTCACTCGGGCGGCGATAGAGCAGCGCGCGGTACGGCATTGGTCACCCCGAACCCAGCCCCCAACGCCGATACTGCCATATCCGGCGGCCGGCGCAGCCTCTTTGTGGCGACTCCGGTGGCATACAAGATCTTGTGCCTCCAGCAGATAGAAGGTGCCAGTGCATGTAAATAAACAGATGAATTTAGCTTCAGATTATTGGTGAATAGCCGGAGGAGAAGTTCACGCCAGATGATTCGAAATCCGCCGGATTTCTCAAGGTGTTAGGACCACCGAAGCGGCGGATTGCGCCTTTGTGCCAGATAAAGCGGGCGTTCAGCGCGATCGTTGATCGATGCGGGTCCGGCCAAAGTCGGCGACCGCGGCGGCGCGTTCGCCGTCCGGAGGCGTACCGCCATTGTGCGCCAGGCGTATGGCCGCGCCGCTACGCTGGATGCGCCCGCTTTGACTTATCGACAGCACGAAATCGGCAATGCGCGGAGCGATCTCGGAACGGAAGCGCGAGCCATTGAACACGCCATAATGTCCGACGCCTTGCTGCAGCCAGTGCGCCTTGCGGTCGGCGGGGATATTGACGCAGAGCTGATGCGCGGCTTGCGTCTGGCCGACGCCGGAAATGTCGTCGTGCTCGCCTTCGATGGTGAGCAAGGCGACCCGCTTGACACGGCTCGGGTCGACCGGCCGGCCGCGATGCGTCATTTCGCCGAGCGGCAGCGCGTGACGCACGAAAACGGTATCGACCGTCTGCAGGTAGTACTCGGCGGCAAGGTCCATGACCGCCAGGTATTCGTCATAGAATTCCCGGTGCTTCTGTGCCGAGTCGCCGTCGCCGCGCACGAGATGCTGGAACAGCTCCCGGTGCGCCTCGATGTGCCGGTCAAGATTCATGCTGACGAAGCCGTTGAGCTGCAGGAAGCCCGGATAGACGTCGCGCATGAAGCCGGGATTGGGAAACGGCACCTTGGTGATGACATTGCGGCGGAACCAATCGATGCCGCGGCGCTCGGCCAGCGTATTGACGACAGTCGGATTGATCCGGGTGTCGATCGGTCCGCCCATCAACACCATGGAAACCGGCACATACGGATCCTCGTCCGCCTCCATCAGCGCGGCGGCAGCCATGACGGGCACCGCTGGCTGGCATACCGCAATCACATGGGTGTCGCCGCCGAGCGCGTGCAGCATCGAGATCACATAGTCGATGTAATCGTCGAGATCGAAGCTGCCCTCCGACATCGGCACCATGCGCGCATCGCTCCAATCGGTGACGTAGACGTCGTGATTGGGCAGAAACGCTTCGACCGTGCCGCGCAGCAGCGTCGCGTAATGGCCGGACATCGGCGCGATGATCAGCAGTCGCGGCTGCGGCCGGCGCGGCCGGTGCTCGAAAACGCGTTCGAAGTGAATAAGGCGGCAGAACGGTCGTTCCCATGCGGTCGAGATATGCACCGGCACCTGCTGGCCGCCGACCGATGTCGACGAGATCCGCCATTCCGGCCTGCCGTAGCGGCGCGTCGAGCGCTCGAACATCTCGCAGGCAGCGGCGACCGATTTTCCGAAGGTCGTGTAGTACAGCGGATTGGCCGGGTTCTTGAAAAACAACCGCGTGGCGTCGGCCCACGCCCGCGACGGATTGAGCGCCACATGGCTCATCTCGTAGAGCCAATACAACGGCGTCGACAGCAATAAGCCGTTGCCGGGCACGCTAGGCGCGCCGCCGAATTCTCCGATGGCCATGGATGATCCTTGCCCGGCTCGCTGCAGTGCAGCATTGTGACGCTGGGGTGTCATGCCGTCAATATAAAAGCAATTCTTCAATTCTTTACGTATGAGACGCAACGATTTCCCGCCCCGTCGGTGGCGTAGTGCGGCTATTCGCCCGTCTGCATCAAGGAGCCGTGGCGGCGGGCGCTCTGTAAGAGCTTGAGGAAGCCGAACGTCCCACCGGCAAAGAACAGGACGTTGAGCCCCAGCGCATCGATCATCAGGTCGGGGTGAAAGGTGTGCTCGATCAGGAGCGCGCGCATCCCCTCGAACACGTAGGTCGGTGGTAATACCCATGCCAAAGGCTGCAGCCAGACCGGCAGCGTCGTCACCGGGTAGTAGACGCAGGTCAGCGGCATGAACAGGAACATGATCGACCAGGCGAAGCTTTCGGCGCCAAGGCCGTTGCGCAACACCAGGCCGGACACGAAAATTCCAACCGCCCAGCTGGTCAGCATCAAGTTGATGAAGAATGCCACCAGCGCCAAGCCCAGCCCGTAAAGATTGAAGCCGAAGAAAAGAAACGCGAGCAGCGTGACCGGGATCACGCCGATCAGCAGCCGCACCAAGCTCATCACCATCAGCGCGATGATGAACTCGAAAGGCCGCAGCGGGCTCATCATCAGATTACCGATGTTGCGCGACCACATCTCCTCGAGGAACGAGATCGAGAAGCCGAGCTGGCCGCGGAACAGGATGTCCCAGAGCAAGACTGCGCCGATCAGGGTACCGGCGGCGCGCGCAAAAAA
>JGI12270J11330_10002125_pt1 | contig 14592 bp, 15 predicted proteins | sample PeaSoiMetSII2010_FD_11330 | JGI IMG/M metagenome (IMG submission 11330)
TCCGCGCTACCCGGAGGTGACCGCGGAGCGGCGCCGGGACCTGCTGGTGGTCAAGGGCGAACTGGAGGCCCAGGCGCCCAAGGGCGCCCCCGCGGACCCGTTCGCCGCCAAGAAAGCCGCGGAAGAAGCCAAGAAAGCCAAGAAAGAAGCCAGGAAAGCCGAGAAGGCTGCGGCCAAGGCAGAGGCAAAGGCCGGGAAAGCAGAAGCCGAGGCCGAGGTCGGCCTGGCTGCCGGGAACGGGCACCGGCCTGAGTAGAGCCAAGGCCAGCCGGCCCGGGCGAGCCGCGCCCGGAGCAGGACGGGCAGCCAGGACGGGACGGCGCCGGCGGCCCCGCGAGCCAGCCGGGCCCGCAGCGGCACGGCCCCTGCCGGGAAGGTCGGGAAGTGGCCGGTCAGGTTAGGGAACAAGATGCTTAGCTGCCGGACCTAGGTACCTCTCACCGTCGCCGTCATGGTGGTCGCCGAAGACACGGACCGCGTAGGCGGCGGCCTGGGTGCGGCGTTCCATGCCCAGCTTGGCGAACAGCGCCGACACGTAGTTCTTCACGGTCTTCTCGGCCAGGAACATCCGCTCGCCGATCTGCCGGTTGGTCAGGCCCTCCCCGATCAGCTCCAGGATCCGGCGCTCCTGCGCGGACAGCCCGGCCAGCGGATCATGCTTGACCGACTGATCACGCAGCCGCGCCATCAGCTGGCTCGCCGCCCTCGGGTCCAGCATCGACTGGCCCGAGGCCACCGTCCGCACCGCGCCGACCAGGTCGGTGCCGCGGATCTGCTTGAGCACGTACCCGGCCGCGCCGGCCATGATCGCGTCGAACAGCGCCTCGTCATCACCGAACGAGGTCAGCATCAGGCAGGCCACCTCGGGCATCCGGGACCGGATCTCCCGGCACACCGACACCCCGTCACCGTCGGGCAGCCGCACATCCAGGACAGCCACGTCCGGGCGCAGCGCCGGGATCCGGGCCAGCGCCGAGGACGCGGTCCCGGCCTCGCCCACCACCCGGATATCCGGCTCCGCCTCCAGCAGGTCACGCACGCCACGGCGGACAATCTCGTGGTCGTCGAGGAGGAAGACCGCGATCGGCTTCCCGGCCTCGCCGTCGGGCACCGGACCGCTCACCGGATTAGTCACAGTGACTCCTGACATTCGCGTGTTGAACTCCAAAGGTCATGCCGGATGGAGCTGTATGTCACGGCAACTTTAGGCAGTTCGCCCGCCTCAGGCTAAGGACAAAAGTCCCTTGTGAGCAGCCGGACGGCCCTGCTTTCTGAGGCCCTGCATGCCAGCGTCGGTGAGGAAGACTGCCGCCCGTCTCCGTCTGCGCATGGGTGACCGGCGTCGTCCTGGCCGCCATCGGCGGCCTCACGCTCTGGCGCCGCGTCTGGTCGCGGCGGGCAGCCTAGCGCCGAGCGGAGCGCTGGCGGTCAGCGGGAAACAGTGTCCGCGCTGTCGGCGAGCGACAGGTAGGTCTCGTCCTCCTGGACCGTGTGCAGCCGCAGGATGGCGTGCAGCCCGTAGAGGATCCCGCGCAGGTCCACGATGTCGTCCTCGTCGGGAGCCCGGGTGCTGATGTCGTCGATGAGCCGACCGAGCCGCGCGATCTGGTAGGCGATCTCGGCGTGAGCCCGGCTCATCGGCGCGGTCGGGTCAATGCCGCCGAGCAGCCGGTTCAACGACGGGTACAGCTCGGCCTCCTCCGCGCTTTCATGCGGCCATACCTCGCGGGTGAGCATGCCGTGCACCTGGCGGACCCGGGTCATCGCACCGGGTGAGCCCAGGGCGTCAGCGGCTATCCGCAGCTGCTCGATGTCGGCCCGGATGGCCTGGTGCTCGGTACGGAACCGCCTGGTGAGCGCGGTATGGGCAGCCGTCATCCGGACATCGGGGGCGGGCGGCCGCAGCGCGCGCAGCGCGTTGAGTATCACCGCCACATCGATGCCCTCCTGAAGCAGCGCGCCCCACACCGCGGGCAGCAGCCCGGCCGCGGCCGCGCCCATCGCGGCCAGGGACATGCCCATCCCGGCCAGCACGCTCTGCAGCGCGATCCGCCGGGTGCGCCGGGCCAGCGCGGCGACATCTCCCAGGCGGCCGAGATGATCGACGGTCAGCACCGCGTCGGCCGCTTCGGAGGAAGCAGTGGAACCCCGCGCTCCCATGGCGATCCCGACGTCGGCCAGGGCCAGCGCGGGGGCGTCGTTGATGCCGTCGCCGGTCATGATGACCGGTCCGCGGCGCTGCTCGCGACGCACCACGTCGAGCTTGTCCGCCGGAGTCAGCCCGGACAGCACCTCGTCGACGCCAGTGAGCGCGCCGACCGCGTCGGCGGCCTCGCCCCGGTCGCCGGTGGCCAGGACGATGCGCGTGACGCCGCCGCGGCGGATGGCCCGTATCGTCTGCCTGGCATCCGGCCGGATCCTGTCTTTCAGTACCAGCGCGCCGGCCGGCTTGCCGTCAGCCGCGACGAACACGGTCAGCGCGCCATCCAGCCGGGCACGCCTGCGGACCGTGCCGGCCCAGTGGGGATTGCCGGTCACCCCGGCCCAACTTGCGCGCCCGAGCCGGACCGCCCGTCCCCTGACGGTCCCCGCGATGCCCTGGCCCGGCTGCTCCGTCACCGCCTCGGGCAGGACCAGCGGGCAGCCACGCTCGGCCGCCGCGCGCACGATGGCAGCCGCCAGGACGTGCCCGGACACCTGGTCCAGGGACGCGGCCAGGGTGAGGATCTCCTCCGGCGGAATCGCACCGGCCGGCAGCACCGCCGTCACCGCCGGCTGGCCGGCCGTAAGCGTCCCGGTCTTGTCGAGCACCAGCGTGGTGCACCGGGCCAGCCGCTCCAGCACGCCGCCGCTCTTCACCACCACGCCACGTCGCGCCGCCGCGGACAGTCCCGACACCAGGGCGACCGGTGCGGCCAGGATGAGCGGACAGGGCGTGGCCACCACCAGGACGGCGACCGCCCGCACGGCGCCGCCCAGAGCCCAGGCAGCCCCCGCCACGACCAGGGTCAGCGGCAGGAACCACATCGCATACCGGTCCGCGAGCCGGACGAACGGCGCCTGTGACCGTTCCGCCTCCGAGACCAGACGGATGATCCCCGCGTAGGTGCTGTCGGCGGCGCTCGTCTCGGCACGCAGGTCGAACGGGCCGCCCGCGTTCAGCGTCCCGCTGCGGACGCTGTCTCCCGGGCCGTGCTCAGCTGGCGACGCTTCGCCGGTGATCGCGGACTCGTCCAGGACCGCGACCCCCGCGGTCACGGTGCCATCCACCGGCAGCACGTCGCCAGGTGCCACCAGCAGCACCTCGCCGACCGCGATCTCATCCAGCGAAACCGTCTCCAGCGATCCGCCGCGGTACCGCCGGGCGGTCCTGGGGGCCCGGGCCAGCAGTGCGTTCAGGTCGTGGCGGGCCCGCTCGGCCGCCCATGCCTCCAGCGAGCGCCCGCTGGTGAGCATGACGCTGATCACCGCCGCCGCGAGCAGTTCGCGGACCGCCATCGCGCCCGCCAGCGCCAGCAAAGCGATGACGTCCACGCCGACGCGTCCGCGGCGGACGCTGTCGGCCGCGGACCACAACGCGTAACCGAGCCCGCAGGCCGCCGTCGCCAGCCAGGCCACGTCCGAGACCCCGCCCGCCCCGGCCAGGCGCGCCAGCCCGCCCACGGCCAGGCCCGATATGGTCACGACGAGCAGCACGGGCGCCGCCCGCCGGCCGAACCACGCCCATGCGCCCTGGACAAGAATCCTCACCATGCTCCGAGCCTGCAATCGGGTCGGCTGGCCAGCACCGGGCCAGAAGACCCGGTTATCAGGGTCCTTTGCACTTCGGCCTCGTCGGCTACGAACCGGACGCTGCCTCGGCGGGCCGGTCGATGAGGATCTGGCCCTCAACCTTCGCGGTCTATGGCACCGAGGTGCGAGCGCCGCCCGCCCCCACCCGGGCCGCGCTCGCACGCTTTATCTCAGATCCACGGCTCCAGGGAGAACGGGATGGGGTCGCTGTGCCCGAACGGCCCTAGGTAACCGCATCGGGGGATCCAGCCTTGTTAATGCCGCGTTTATCGCAGGTGGGGCACTGGCTGTGGTCCTAATGCTGCTGGGGTTCATCGTGGCGCATAAGTAAGCCGTGGTCCTGGCCGGCTCGCTGCTGGGTAACCGCCAGGTGTCAGAGGGCGGCGACCGTGTCTGCGGTGGCTTCACCGCTGCGGACGGCGCCTTCCATGTAGCCGTTCCACTGTGGCGCGCACTCGGTGCCGGCCCAGTGGATGCGCCCGATCGGTGCGCGCCACGCCTCGCCGTAGGACGTCCAGACTCCGGGTGCGAAGTGCGCGCCGTAGCAGCCCCGGGTGAATTCCTCGGCCATCCAGTCACGCTCGATGTACTGCTCGGGGCGTGCCGCCGCCTGGCCGAAGTAGCGGACGAAGCAGCCGATTACCGCCTCCTGCCGCTCGGCCTGGCTGCGGCGTGCCCACATGCGCGCCTGCTTGCCCTCAAGGAAACCCATCAGGACGCCGGGCGTGCCGGACGGAGGCGAGTTGTCGAAGGTCACCTTCACCGGTCCGGCGTCCGAGGCGGCCTGCCCGTTGAGCCCGTCCTTGCGCCAGAACGGTTCGGGGTAGATGGCGTACGTCTTGATGACCGAGCCGGCCGGCATCCGCTGGGTGAGCTGATCGCGCCAGGATGGCAGCGGCGGGTCGTACTCCAGCCGGCCGGCGAGTGCCGGGGGAAGCGTCACGACGGCCGCGTCCCCGTGGTATTCCGAACCATCGCGGGCGATGACGCGGACCCCGTTGCCGTCGTGCTGGATCCGGCGCACCGGGCGGCCCAGGACGACCCGCTCGTCCAGCGCGGCGGCCATCGCCTCGGCTATGCGGACCGATCCGCCGACCACCCGGTCCTGCTGTGCTCCCCGGTCGACCGCGAGGAGCGTCTCCAGGCCGGCATTGGAATGCGCGTAGAACAGTGCGTGCAGCAGCGACACGTCGCTGGCCTCGGCGGCCCACACGGCCTCGCAGGCGATGTGGAAGTAGGCGCGCCCGGCCTTGGTGCGCAGGTTGCGGCGGATCCAGCTCTCCCACGTCTGCCCGTCGAGCACCTCGGCGTCCGGGGTGAGCCACGGCCGCTGCAGATCGGTGCGCGCGGCGAGCCGGGTGAAGCGCAGCAGGCCCTGGGCGAGGTCCGCGACGGCGAAGGGCGAGATGCGCGGGACGGCGCCCTTGCGCGGCTTCATCCTTGACTTCCTGCCCTGCAGGTCGAGCAGCAGCACTCCCTCGTCGTTCCAGGTCCGGAACGTCGACAGCCCCAGCTCGCCGACCAGCTCGTACATCCGGCTGTGCCCCTCGCCGAGCCACTGCCCGCCGAGCTCAAGCGGCGTGCCGTCATCCAGCACCAGGCCCTCGGTACGCCCGCCCACGCGCTCGCGGGCCTCCACCACGGTCACCTCCTGCCCGCGCGCGACGAGCCGCCGGGCGGCGGCCAGTCCCGCCAGCCCGGCGCCGATGACGACAACGTTGCTCATCCAGCCTCCCTTGCGCGGTCACCGTCACCACCGGGATGCGGCCGCGGCGGCCCCAGGTGCGGCCCTTAGGCGGCCTCAGGCCGTGGCCGGACTCGTCCCCGAAGCACAGCCAGGCGCCTAGGCCGCCGCCGCCCTCAGTCCCGCCGTAACACCCGGTCCGTTCGGGATCATGAAAGATCTTTGGACCGAACGTACCGGGTTTCACCTCTCTGTGCCGGCCGGGAGCTTAGCTGGCGCTGGCGCCATCCCGTGCCCGTAACAGGGCCGAAACGTGCAGGATTTCGTCCATGTAGCGACCCGCGGCCTGCGCTGCCTCCTCCGGCGTCCGTCCCTGCTCGCGTGCGTGGAAGTACGCGGCATACCAGTCCCACCAGTTGTGCGGGGCGTGGCTCTTCTCGTAGGGGTCGTGATGCTGGGCCGTTTCGTGGAGCAGGCTGGCCAGGGTAGAGATGTCCGTGGTGGGGTCCTGCCACTCGCGGCCCGGAAGCCGCGTCTTGATTTCCTGGAGTAGCCACCCGTTGCCGTCCGGGTCGCTGAACGAGGCATACGTCTGGTAGGAGCGGCCTTCCGGATCGGGGCCCGGAACACGGCCCCCCGCCAGGTGGAAGACCTCGCTGACCTCAATGCCCCGGCTAATGAGGTCGGCTCGCGCCTGGTCGATGTCGTAGACGGCTAGCAGCAGGCGCTGAACCGACCCTGGCTCGCCGGTGGTGAGGCCCTTTCCGAAGGCGACCGAGCAGCCCGAGTGGGGGGGTGTCAGCTGGACCACCCGGAAGGCGTCGCCGCGGACGATGTCAGCGTCCAGCCGCCATCCGAGGCTCTGGTAGAAGCGCTTGGCCCGGTCGACGTCGGAGACGGGCAACGTCACGACCTCGAGCTTCATGTCGACGGTCCCCGCTTCGGGTATCTGGATCGAGGTGCTAGGACTTGCGTCGGTGCTGGTCACGCTGACCTCCGTCGATGGATTGGTACTGGCACCAGCGTGTCGCGTCGACTGGCCCGTCGCACCCGTGGAGTCCCTGGCTAGTGCCCTGGTGCGACTCGTCCCCGTCCGCGGTCTAGCCGAAGGTGAACGCGTAGGCCTGGGCGCCGGGGTCGGTGAAGGTGATCTGGAAGGTGCGCTCGGTGACGGGCCGGTGCTGGCGGATGAGCTGGTAGAGCCGCGGTTCAGTGACGGTGCCCCGGCCCTGGCCGTCCACGTCGGTTCCGTGGTCGTCACCGGACGGCTGCCCGTCCAGGAGCACCTCGAACCGCACCGCGGTTCCTGGCGTCTGCGGGCTCAGGACCATGTTCAGGTCCCGGGCGTGGAAGCGGCAGGCGATCTGCCCGCCGGCCGTGTCGGCCGTGGCGGCCTCGCCCCCGGCCGTCCAGTCTCCGGACAGGGCCCAGTGGTTGAGCCGCAGCTGCGCGGGGGCCTCATAGACGTGCGGCCTGCCCGGTACCAGGTCGCCGGGAGAGGCGAAGTTCTCGGTGCGCTCGTACCCGGTGTAGTTCTCCGGTGACCTCAAGCTGGCCCAGTCCGCCGGTGCTTCGACACCGCGGGCCTCGGGCGAGACCAGGTCATGCCCGGCGCGGCCGGATCCGGCCTCGGCCAGCAGCCGCTGGATGATCATCTCCGACTGCTGGTATTCGCCTTCGCCGAAGTGGTGATGCCGGATACGTCCCTGGGCGTCGGCGAAGTAGAGAGCGGGCCAGTAGTGGTTGGCGAACGCGCTCCAGACCGCGTATTCGTCATCGAGCGCGACCGGGTAGTCGATTCCCATGTCCTTCACGGCCCGGCGCACGTTCCCGGCGTCGTGCTCGAAGGAGAACTCGGGGGTGTGCACGCCTATTACAGCCAGTCCCTGGCCGGAGTATTTGCCGGTCCAGGCGCGCAGGTAGGGGAGCTGGCGGAGCCAGTTGACGCAGGTGTAGGTCCAGAAGCCGACCAGGACCACCCTCCCGTGCAGCGCGGCTGGCGTCAGCGGCGGCGAGTTGAGCCACCCGGTGGCGCCGCCGAAACCAGGCAGCCTGCTCTCGACGGGCAGCTCGGCCGAGGCGGTGTGCAGCCCGGCAGGCACGGGCCAGTGTGGTTTCATGACGATGCCCTTTCCCTGTGGGCTCATAATCTGAGTCAGCCGCAGTCATCGCGGACGATCGCGCAGTGGCCTCAAGCGTGCGAACCTCTGCTGATGTCGCCGTGCGCCAGCTCTGCCACCTGCTGTTTGGAGATGCTGAGATGGATGCCGCCGGTAAACCCGGACACGCTGCCGGCGGGGATAGCCACGTCGTGGTGACGCCGCAGAGGGCCTTCCTTGATAAGTACGTGCACGTGGGTCACCTGGTGCGTGCCTGGGTCGATGCGGAGCGCGCGGAGCTGCCCGATCTCACCGTCGGTGGCATGGACGTGGTCGCCTCGGCGTTCCTCCTCCTCGGCGGGCAGCAGGACAGGAACGAGGTCTGTTTCTCCCTCGAATATCGCGCGGGCCGGTGAGGCCTTGCTGCCGTCCACGACCGGCTCGTCGTCGTCCGCTGGTCGCCAGCCCTCCGGGACCAGCTCTACCGGGCCGGAGTTGAAGACCTCGGCCAGAGCGTCTTCCGCGGCGGTGAGGTTCTTGAACTCCGCCTCGGTGTAGCCGAGCCGGATGATGCTGTCCTGAGCGTCAACACGATCATCCAGCCGGACCAGCCGGGCTAGCCCCTCCCGGCCCTCTGGCTCGACCACGAGATGCGTTACCGTCCGGGTGCCGCGGTCAACGACTACGGACTTCACATAGCCGGAGATCTTGTCATCAGCGGTCCGAACCTCGCCGCCGATCACGAGCATCATCTCAGTCATGACCACCCTCCTCGCTCCACAGCGTCAGCGCAGCAGGCATGTGCGCTTCTCGTCCGGCTGGGATGGATGGGAAACACCCTAGGCGCACCGGCCGCGAGAGGTCCAGGGTCTTCCCTGGTCCGCAGGACCTGCGGGCCGCCTGAGGATGAGCGCGTCGGCACCGCTCCGGCCCGGTGTATCAGATCGGCCTGCCGCTCCTCTGTGCAGGGTGGGTAGCAAAGGACTGCTGGAGGTTCAGCATCCAGCACCAGGCCTGCAAAGATGGGAGAACCAGTGGCCGCAAACAAGTTTGTGCTCAAGCATCACCAAGTCGAGGTGGATTACACCCTCGGCGCTACCCCGGGGCTCCCGGTTCTGTTCTACCGGGACGGCAGTCCCAGCCCGAAGAGCTTCACCGCCTCTGAGATCACCACGGACCAGACCGGGCTCGGGACACTTGTCTCGGTCGCCTTGGTGGAGTCGATCGACACGGGCGGCGAGAGGTTCGGGTTCTTCCTCCCGCAGCTCGACGTCCCGCGGGGGGAATCCGAGGAATTCCGCACGGTCGGCGTCTACGAGACATTCAGCGGGCCTGACTCCATCCCGCACCGTGACCCGTCGTGGCGGTGCATCCAGCTGGACGGCACGGCGCAGACGGTCATCGTGGAACTCTAGCAGCTGCGCACGGGTGGTACTCACATCCGGCCGCCGACGGATACTCGGCGGCCGGATGGCGCCGGCGCCCTTACCAGGGGAGCGGGCCTTCGGCCCCGATGTAGCCTCCGGTTGGCCCGTCCGGGCCGATCTGCGCCATCCGGACGATGATCTCGGCCCCCTCCTCGACGGTCTGCGTGCCCATGTTCCCGTTCAGGTCCGTCGCGGTGTAGCCGGGCTCCACCGCGTTGATCCGCATGTCCGGGAACGCCTTCGCGTACTGCACGGTGATCATGTTGACCGCGGCCTTCGACGCCGGGTAGGCGACCCCCGGGTAGGCGTACGCCGGGGTGCCGGGAGTGGTGAGGCGGGTCATCGAGGCCAGGCCGCTGCTGACGTTGACCACGACCGGGGCGGCGGACCGCCGCAGCAGCGGCAGGAACGCGTGAGTGACGCGCACCACGCCGAAGACGTTCGTCTCGAACAGCGACTGCATCAGGTCGGCGGTGATCTCCGCGGCGCCGGGCACCACGTTCCCCCCGGTGCGCATTTCGATGCCGGCGTTGTTGACCAGCACGTCCAGTCCGCCGTCGGCTTCGATGGTCTTCGCCGCCGCGGCGACGGACGCGTCGTCGGTGACGTCGATGAGGACCATCCGCGCGCCCAGTCGCTCGGCGGCCCGGTGGCCGCGTCCGGCGTCCCTGCTGCCGACGTAGACGGTGTGACCCGCGGCGATGAGCCGGCGGGCGGTCTCGAAGCCGAGTCCCTTGTTAGCTCCGGTGATCAGTGTTGTCGTCATACCTCGACGCTAGGATTTAGAGCGTGCTCGAAGTCAAGCCGCAGCCGGTATCCGGGCTCTTGGCTGAGACGGCGGCACGGCGCGTCCTGCCTCAGTGATGTGCTGAGAAGATCTCCCGTACCTCACGGGCGGCGTAGAAGACCAGTACGTATCCGGCGGCTGGGTCTGCCCACCACCAGCCGAACGCGGCGTTGAGGGTCAGGCCCAGGAGCACGGCGGCGGCCAGGATCCCATCGATCATCGTGACCAGCCGCCGGACAGCCACCTGACCAGGCTGGTACGTGCTGCGGGAGCACGCGCGATCACCCGGTCAGGGCGTGATGGAAGTTCCGCAGGGCGAAGGTTGAGCGGCCCGCGCTGAGAGCGACCGCCACGGCGACAGGCCACGCCAGGGCGGGAGCAGTGAGCAGGACCGCGCCTGTCACCGCCGCATCCACGATGGCGGTGCCGACGCAGCCCGCGGCCGCTGCCCGGCACACCGGTCGGTAATGCCGGCCCAAAGCCGCGGCGACCAGAAATCCGATGACCGCGATCAGCAAGACCCCGAACAGGACTCGCGCCACCATGGGGACTGGCCACTGCCACGCCCGGGCCGTGATGAGCACGATGGCCCAGTACGTACCCACGCCAGGCCCGACGGCTAGTAGCCTGCGGGCAGTCCTTCGGCCGCGGCTGGCATCGGTGAAGGCGGCCATGATGACCCGCGGCTCGCCGAACTCCGCTACCGCCGCCCGCGCAGCTGCATCCTGAGCCAGGCCCCGGCCGAGGTAGCGGCGGCAGGTCTCGTCGAGCCCGTCGGCCAGCTCTTCGACGATCCGCGCGGGAAGATCAGCGGATAGCTCAGCCAGGTAGCCGTCGATCAGGCCGGGTCCGGACATGGCCTGCCCTCCAGCGCGGCGCTCATCATGGCAGCGAAATCACGCCAGTCAGCCCGCTTCCCCGACAGCGCCCTGGCCCCGGCGGCAGTCAGCTGGTACAGGCGCCTGCGCCGCCCGGCCGCAACCGACCATGACCCGGCGATCAGCCCTGCCTGCTCCAGCCGGTGCAGCGCCGGGTAGATGGTCCCGGTCGGCAGGTCCAGGCGCCCGTCCGTGCTCTGGCGCAGCGCTTCCATCACCGCATAGCCATGCCGCGGACCCTCTTCGAGGGCGGCAAGCAGCAGCGCGTCCAGGTGACCCTTCAGCTCCTCCGCCCGCATAAGTAGCAACACTACTCTAGGCCTTCCCACCAGGCAATCTCCTAGGTAGACTGCTCCCGGCAGCGCAAACAGCGCCCGGCTTCAAGACCCGCCAGGCAAGTGAGCACCGCGCAGCCAAGATCACCATGCCGCGGCGTGCCATTAGTTTGTGATCGCAGCTGTGGACGGCCGAGACTCGCAGCCGATGGTCCAGATTTGTGAGCTGCCTGAACCTGTATGTCTGCCGCAGCTACTCGGTGACCCGCTGCGTGGCAAGGGTGTGGCCCGCCGATCGGAGCCGGTCAGCGAGCGCGGTACCCATGGCCGTGGCTGGCGTCAGAATGCCGGCCCGGTCGGGCAGGCGGTCCCGGTCCAGCGCGAGGCACAGCGCGGTTTCGCCGAGCATGACCGATGTGGCGGCGTAGCCCGGGTCGCCTCGGGCTTCGATGGTGCCCAGGTACCGCACTCCGGCCGAGGTGCGCGTGTGGATCTGGATGCGGAACAAGCCCGTGCGGCGGGTCTTTTCGCCAGGGCCCTCGCCGGGTGCTGGCAAGAGCTGGCCGAGCAGTGCCCGAGATGGCCCGAACGTCAGCCCTGCCTCCACGGCCTTCAGCGCGGCGCTGACCGCGGTGCCCACCATGGGCGCGGCCGGGCCAGCGCCGAACCCGGTGACCTCCCGGTAGCGGAACCGGCGTCCGTAGGCCCAGCCCTGCAGGGCGTTGCTGCGGCGCACCACGCGGGTGTTGATCCCGGCCATCACGAACGGGCCCAGCCACATCCGCAGATCACTGTCGTAGCGGACCCAGTCCAGATCACGCTCGCCGCCGAGGTCGGGTTCGGCCGGCCGATCAGGGCTGAGCGCATAGGGATCCTGGACCACCTGGCGGCGCTCGGCATTGGCCCGCACCTCATCCTGCTGCCCCATCATGGAGGCCAGCGTCCCGCCACTGACACCGCCCTTCAACGCTGTCACGACAAGCGTCGTGTCCTGCAGGTCACCGGCGTCATCGGCACGGGCGGCAAGATGCAGGAGCAGCACTCCGAGGTCGGACGGTATGGAGTCGAACCCGCAGCAGTGCACGATGCGCGCGCCCGCGCCGACAGCAATGTCGTGGCAGTGGTCGATGCTGTCCCGGATGAACAGCACTTCGCCGGACAGGTCCGCGTAGTCGGTGCCTGCGGTGGCGCAGGCCTCCACCAGGGCAAGCCCCTGGGCGCGGTAGGGCCCCACTGTGGTCACGACTACCCGGGCGGCCCGTGCTAGCGCCGCCACCGACACCGGATCGGCCGAATCGGCGACCAGCAGCGGCCAGGCCGACGCGGCCGCGCCCAGCTGGGCCCGGACATCGGCCAGCCGCTGCGCCGACCGTCCGGCAAGCCCGATGCGGACGCCGCCGGGAGCATGACCGGCCAGATAGCCAGCTACCAGCCGTCCGGCGAAACCGGTGGCGCCGAACACCACCACGTCCAGCTCGCGGTCTCCGCTCACCCACTCATCCTATGGAAACCGCCTCCGCGGTGCTGCCCCGCGCAGCCGCCAGGTACGGGTCTCACCGATGGCGGCACGACGGATGAGGGCCTGCCGGGCGGGACCGCCGCCGTCATGCCACGCTCGGGAACGGCATCACTGTCATTCTCCTCGGATCGGCCGGTTACCGTGCGCCTCGTTGCTCGCCGGGTGCGGCACTGCTAGCCTTCAGGCTTTCCCTAAGCCAACACGGAGGTACAGGATTCACATGCTGCGCCGAATTTCCCTCATCGCCGCGTCCACGGCGATGCTCGCCCTCAGCGCACTGCCGGCTTCTGCCGCCACTATGCACATGCAATCCAGCACCCACTCGATCTCCTTCCCGAGTCTGCACGGCGTCAAAGCTTGGGGGAACTACACCAAGACCAGCAAGGGCGTCCGGCTCTACGTGTGCGCCGAAGACACCGTTTCCAGCATTTTCGCGGCCGCAGCGGTCGCGCTGGCGTCGAACGCCAGCGGCAGCCTGCACGCCAACCTGGGCGCGGTCGACGTCGGGTATCACCAGACGGTGTGCCGGAGCATGACCTTGCGCTACACCGCTCACCTCAAGGTTTACACGTTCACCGCTACCAACACCGGGCGGATCGGCAGCCGCAGCAAGACCAAGACCATTTACTAAACGCGGACGACCCGGGGCCGGCCGCGGCGAGCAGCCGTAGCCGGCCCCGGGTGGTCACCGGCGTGAAAGACTTCCGGTATGTCCATCCGGCTCGGCAGCGCGGTGATCAACTGCGCGGACATGGAGCTCATGACCCGTTTCTGGTCTGGGGCACTCAACCTGGCTCCCTCGTCACAGGCCGCGGGCGATGACTTCCGGGTACTGCGGGGCGAACATGCCCGCCTCTCCCTGCAGCTCGCCCGTACTCCGGTCACCGCCAGGGACCAGATGCACCTGGACCTGTACACCGACGACCAGGCCGCCGAGGTCGAGCGCCTGGCCGGACTCGGGGCCACGGTCGTCCGGCACAACCGCGATCCCGATGACGACTACGTGGTCATGACCGATCCCGAGGGCAACGAGTTCTGCGTGTGCGCGGTAGCGGAACTCTGAGCGACGGCCCCCCGGGGATAAATCCGTTGCGCCTGTCGTCCGGCCAGCCCAGGATGTGGCCATGACGAGCGACGGGGAATTCGTCTGGCGGCCGATCGAGCCCGCGGACGCGGGAAACTGGTCCGCCTTGCTGATCGCCATCCAGGCTGCGGACCACGGCTGGGACTTCTTCTCCGAACAGGACCTGCTTGAGATGTTCGGCGATCCGGACCGTGACTTCCCCCGCGGTTCGATGGGCGTCTTCACCGGCGGCGCCATGGTCGGCTACGGCATGCTCGGTTGCCGGGAGGCGGCCGACCCCGTCCACGAGATGCGCTACTCGGGCGGCGTGCATCCCGCCTGCCGACAGCGAGGTCTCGGCGGGCAGCTGCTCAGCTGGGCCGAGACGGCCGCCGTCCCGCTGCACCGGGAGCGCTACCCGGACCGGCCGCTGTCCCTATCCGGCTCCTGCCTGTCGCATAACGCCGCCGCGGCGGCGCTGTACGCCGCACGCGGCTACCATCCCGTGCGCTGGTTCCACGCGATGGTACGGGACCTGACGACGGCGCTGCCCGAGGTCCCCGCACCGCCGGGCGTGCAGATCACCCCCTTCACGCCCGAGCAGTCGGAAACCGCCCGGCTGATCCGCAACGAGGCATTCACCGATCACCGGGGCTCGACGGAGATCTCGGCCGAAGGCTGGGCGCATTTCAGGGCGGCGAGCGCCTTCCGGCCCGCCTTCAGCTTCCTGGCCTACGCCAGCGACGAGCCGGCCGGCTTCGTCATCAGCCACGAGTACGACGTGTACGCCGAGGCGACCGGAATCCAGGACCTCTTCATCGCGATACTCGGGACGCGCCGGGCCGCGCGGAAGCGGGGCATCGGCTCTGCCCTCTTGGTCCGGGCGCTCACCGAGGCCAGGACCGCCGGATTCACCTCGGCGTCGCTGACGGTGGACGCCGATTCCCCGACCGGCGCCGTCGGCCTCTACGAGCGGACGGGGTTCACCGTGGACCACACCTCGGTCACTCAGTCCAAGCCGCTGCTGCCGTAACTGGGTTGCCGTAACTGGGCTGCCCTAACTGTTCT
>JGI12270J11330_10002129_pt1 | contig 14588 bp, 13 predicted proteins | sample PeaSoiMetSII2010_FD_11330 | JGI IMG/M metagenome (IMG submission 11330)
CTTCCCGTTAACCCGGTGTTCACCCCGCTCAGTGCGGCAACTCGGTAACGTCCCTTGACACCCTCGCGGCGGGTGTGTGAGCATTCGAACGCTAAACGTTTTAGGTGCGTTTATCCTGCACTCTTAGCTGGGGGAGAGGTGGGTCGGCAAACCGTTTTGGTACCGCCGCCCGGGCCCTTTTCGGGCAGCCGCAATCCACTTCGGGGACAGGGAAGCTTTCAGGAGGCACTGGTGAGATCCTCATATCGATTCGCCCTCGCGGGCATCGCCGCCGCGACGTTGTTCGCGGCCGGCTGCTCGTCGTCGAGTTCCTCGGCGAGTTCGAGCGGCAGCAGCACCAACTGGGCGACGGAGACCTCCGCCTCGGCCGGAGGCGGCATGAACGCTCTTGTCGCGGCGGCCAAGAAGGAAGGCACGCTCAACGTCATCGCGCTGCCGCCGACGTGGGCGAACTACGGCGCCATCCTTTCGGCCTTCACCGCCAAGTACGGCATCAAGATCAATTCCGCCAACCCCACAGGCACCAGCCAGCAGGAAGTCGACGCGGTCAAGACGGAGAACGGCACCGCCAAGGCGCCGGATGTCCTGGACATCGGCATGGCCGTCGCCTTGGCCAACACGAACCTGTTCGCACCGTATGAGGTCAGCACCTGGAGCAGCATCCCCACTGCCCAGAAGGCGCCGAACGGTATCTGGGTGCAGGACTACGGCGGCTACATGGCGGTCGGGTACTCAAGCAAGTTCGGGACGATCACCTCGCTGAACCAGTTGCTCGGCCCGCAGTTCAAGAACGCGGTCGCCCTGAATGGCAACCCGACCTCGGCTAACGCCGGCCTGAACGGCGTCATGATGGCGAACCTCGCGGAGGGCGGAACGGCCGACAACATTGCCGACGGCGTGTCCTTCTTCTCCAAGCTCAAGGCCGCCGGCAACTTCTCCCCCATATCGGCTACCGGGGCCACGATCAAGGCGGGCACGACCCCGGTCGTGTTCAACTGGGACTACCTCAACCTGCCGAGCTACGTGGGCGTGTCGAACTGGAAGGTGTTCATTCCGTCGAACGTCGCCCTGGGCGGGTACTACGCGCAGGCCATCAACAAGAACGCGCCGGACCCGGCGGCGGCCCGGCTGTGGGAGGAATTCCTCTACTCCCAGGCCGCCTCGGGCGGGCAGAACCTCTGGCTCGAAGGTGGCGCCCGGCCGGTAGAGCAGGCGGCCATGCAATCTAACGGCAGCATCAACACTGCCGCGGCCTCCAAGCTGCCCGCGGTCACCGTGACGCCAACGTTCCTCAGCCCGACCCAGGCCACCGACGCCGCGAATTACCTGGCGGCGAACTGGGCGAAGGCCATCGGCTAGCGAGGGACGGTGGCTGTCGCTGCGACAACCGAGACCGGCGCCCGGCCCTCGTGGTCCGGGCGCCGGCCGTCTGCTCCGGCCTGGGCCGGCACCGTCCCGTTCTTCGCCTACGTCGGGGTCTTCCTGCTATGGCCGACGGGGATCGTGGTCGTCGACGCGCTCAAGAACCCGAACGGCTCGTGGGCGTTCTCCAACATCAGCGAGCTCGGCGACCCGCTGGTGCGCGGTTACTTCATCGGCTCGTTCAAGCTGTGCCTGCTCTCGTCGGTGTCGGGGGCCGTGTTCGGCGCGATCCTGGCCTATGCCGTAGCGTCGGGGAACCCGGACGGCATGGTGCGCAGGCTGTACCTGGCCATCTCGGGCGTCCTCGCCCAGTTCGGCGGGGTCACGCTGGCGTTCGCGTTCCTCGTGCTCCTCGGCCCGGTGGGGCTGCTGTTCCACGCCAGCTGGTACTTCGACTTCCCGTGGGGAATCGGGCTGATCTACACGTATTTCCAGATCCCGCTGATGGTGCTGGTCTTCCTGCCCGCGATCGACGGGCTGAAGGTCCAGTGGCGGGAGGCGTCGGAGAACCTTGGCGCCTCGGCGTGGCAGTACTGGCGGTATGTCGGCGGCCCGCTGCTGGCGCCAGCCTTCCTCGGCACCACGTTGCTGCTGTTCGCGAACGCGCTGTCGGCCTTCGCGACCATCGAGGCCTGGGAGAACCAGATCGCCTATATTGTGCCGCAGCAGATCAGTACCGCGCTGTCCAGCGAGGTCGGGCTGAGCAACGTCAACGTGGCCGACCTGCTGGCCCTGGGCATGGTGATCATGGTGGCCATCGTCATGACGGGATACGCATTGCTGCAGCGCAGGGCGGCCCGATGGCTGCGGTAACCGCACTCAGCGAGACGCCCGCCGCCGCGTCGGCCGGGCGCCCGAGCGGCATGCAGACTCGCCGGCGCAGGCGGCTGAACGTGTTCCGCTATCTGGTCTTCACGGTGTTCGGGCTGTTCTTTGTCCTGCCGCTGCTGGCGATGGCCCGGTTCTCGCTGGAGGGGGCCAAGCTCGGCACGTGGTCACTGTCGGCCTGGCGGCAGATCGCCTCGTTCCAGGGGATAGGCGTTCCTCCCCTGCTGAGCGCGATCGAGATCACCCTGGAACTCGCGGCCATCACCTGCGTGGTCACGCTGGTGCTGCTGGTGCCGACCATGATCTGGATCCGGCTGCGGGTGCAGTGGCTGGCGCGCACCGTAGAGTTCCTCTGCCTGCTGCCGCTTACCATCCCCGCGATCGTGCTCGTGGTCGGCCTCGGTTCGATCTACAACAGGATCCAGCATTACGAGCTGTCCGCGCTCATGCTGTTCTGGGTCTACGTGATCCTGGCGCTGCCCTACGCCTACCGGGCACTCGCGGCAGGGCTGAACGCGATCGACGTGACGACCCTGTCGGAGGCCGCGCGCAGCCTCGGGGCGAGCTGGTTCACCGTGATCGTCCGGGTGATCGCGCCGAACATGCGGCAGGCCATTCTGAACGCCCTGATCCTGACCGCCTCCCTGGTGCTCGGCGAGTTCACCATCGCCTACCTCCTGCTCTATGACAACCTGCAGGTGGAGCTGTACTCCATCAGCCGGAGTACGCCGAACGCCGGCGTGATCTTCTCCACCTCGTTCGCCGCGCTGCTGTTCGCCTTCGTGCTGCTGCTGATCCTGTCCTACGCTGGCCGCCTCCGTCGCGGCCGGGGATGAGGTGCCGCTCGTGGCTTCTTCACCGATGACCAGAACGCAGGACGGCGTGGCCAGGACCGCCGTCGAAGTGCGGATGGAGGGACTGAGCCGGCACTACGGCCCCGTCGTGGCGCTCGACCGGCTGGACCTGACCTTGCAGCCAGGTGAGCTTGTCGCCCTGCTCGGCCCGTCGGGCTGCGGCAAGACCACCACGCTGCGCCTGGTCGCGGGGCTGGAGGACGCCGACACCGGCCATATCACCGTCGGTGGCAAGGACATCACCCGCGTCTCGGCCGCCAAGCGCGACATGGGCATGGTGTTCCAGGCCTACTCGCTGTTCCCGCACATGACGGTGCGGCAGAACGTGGCCTTCGGGCTGCGGCTGCGGAAGGTCAGCGGGGCCCAGCGGGACAAGCGGGCGATCGAGATGCTCGACCTGGTGGGACTCGCCACGCAGGCGGACAGGTATCCGCACCAGATCTCCGGCGGCCAGCAGCAGCGGGTCGCCCTGGCCCGCGCCCTGGCCATCGAGCCGCAGGTGCTGCTGCTCGACGAGCCGCTGTCGGCGCTGGACGCCAAGGTCCGGGCGCAGTTGCGGGACCAGATCCGCCGGATCCAGCTTGAGGTGGGCATCACCACGCTGTTCGTCACCCACGACCAGGAGGAGGCGCTGGCCATCGCGGACCGGGTCGGCGTCATGCGGGAGGGCCGTCTCGACCAGCTCGCGCCGCCCACCGAGGTCTACTCGCGCCCGGCGACGTCGTTCGTGGCCGAGTTCGTCGGCCTGAGCAACCGGCTGACCGGCGAGGTCCGGGGCGGCGAGGTGACCGTCCGCGGCTGCACGCTGCCGCTGGTGGAACGCGATGTGCCTGATGGCCAGGTGGTGGCGCTCGTCCGGCCGGAAGCGGTGACCCTGGCGTCTCACACCGCACCGGAGCCCGGGCCGCTGGTCGGCACGGTGATCGCCGTCACCTTCCTCGGCGCGACCAGCCGGGTCACCGTAGATCTCGGCGACACCACGGTCCTGGCTCAGCTCTCGACCTCAGACGCATCCGCGCTGCCGGCGGGCAGTCGCGTAACGCTGACCATCCGCCCCGACCCGGTCCTGGTTTCGGCCAGCTCGGAACCGGCCGCCGCGGCCGACGAAGAGGCATGAGCGGGCCCGCGAGCGGAAGGTACAGCGTGAGCGGCAGGCTTCCACGGCTGACCACCCATCGCCGGCTCAGTCATGGAGCGGTTCTCCGCCACGGGCTGTCAGCTGCGTACCGCGCTGTCGAGATCGGCGCGGGCGAGCCGCACCTCATCCGGGATGACTTCGGCGCAGGGCCTTCCGGGACTGAGGCCGCGTACGGCCCGGGCCGCCCGCTGCTCTGCCTGGTGCACATCACCGATCTGCAGCTCGCTGACGTCCAGTCGCCGACACGGTTCGAGTTCCTCAACGCCCACTTCGCGGACCGCAGGTACGCCGGCCTCATTCCCGTGCAGCGCCCTCAGGAGGCGCTCACGGTGCACGCCGTCGACGCCACCATCCGCACCCTCGGCGCGGTACGCGGCCCGGCGACCGGACAGCCGATGCAGCTGGCGGTCACGACGGGCGACGCGCTCGACAACGCGCAGTGGAACGAACTGCAGGCGTTCCTGGCCCTGTTCGACGGCGGGCTGGTGTCCCCCGATTCTGGTGGTACGGACTATGAGGGAGTGCAGGCGCAGGATTGGCCGGGTGACATCTTCTGGCGGCCGGACGGACCTGGCGCCGAGGGGCCGGACTTCTTCCGGCGCGAGTTCGGCTTCCCGCACCACCCGGGCCTGCTGCAGCGTGCGCTGCGCGAGTTCTCCGCCACTGGCCTGAGCATCCCCTGGCTGTCGTGCTTCGGCAACCACGAGGCGCTCAACCAGGGCGTGGGCACCCAGACCCCGGGGCTGGCCGCCGCGCTGACCGGCGGCAAGAAACCGACCGGCCTGCCCGAGGACTTCCACCACGACCGGGCGCTCGAGGAGTTCACCGAGCGTCCCGAGGCGTTCATGGCCGGCCCGTACCGCCCCGTCACGCCGGATCCGTTCCGTCGCCCGATCAGCAGGCGGGACTTCGTCGATGCTCACCTGCGGGCCGGCTCCCGGCCGTTCGGGCACGGATTTACCGAACGGAACCGGCTGGACGGGACCGCGTACTACGTCCACGACACGCCCGCGGCGCGGTTCATCGCGCTCGACACTAACTGCCTGGCCGGCGGCGCATCCGGGTGCCTGGACCGCAAGCAGGCGCGATGGCTGGAAGCCAGGCTGGCCGAGGTCCATTCGGCTTACCGGGGACCGGACGGCGGCGATGTCCGGACCGGCCACGACGACCGGCTGGTGGTCGTGTTCTCGCACCACGGCACCGACACCCTGGACAACAGCCGCGGCGGCCACGCGGGACCAGACGGCGAGCCGATGCTCGGCGCCGGCCTGGTCGCCTTGCTGCACCGGTTCCCCAACGTGGTCTTGTGGCTGAACGGCCATACGCACACCAACACGATCCGCCCGCGTCCTGACCCCGCTGACCCGAAACGCGGGTTCTGGGAGGTGACGACCTGCGCGGTGGTCGACTGGCCCTGCCAGACCCGGGTGGTCGAACTGCTCGACCACGGCGAGTACCTGTCCATCGTGACCACGATGGTGGATCACGACACGCCGGAGGCGCCGTCCCTTTCCCCGGAAACCTCGGATGACCTCGCCGCGCTGCACCGTGAGCTCGCGGCCAACGTGCCCTGGGACGTCACCGTCATGGCCGGCACCGCTGCCGACCGGAATGTAGAGCTGCGCGTCGTCCCGCCCTTCCCGCTCAAGCGCCTGCCCGGAGTTTGACGCGCAGCACGTTCAGGTCGTCGACGCTGAAGCCGTGATCGGTCAGCCATGACGCGGCGCCGCCGTAACGCGCGTCCATCTGCTCGAGGAACGCCGTCATCGTCTCGGGCCGCGGCCGGTGCAGATCAGCGGGCTTGCTGTCGATGTCGCGGGCATACAGGCGCGATCTGCGCAGCCGGGCCATGATGGCCTCGGTGCGCTCCCCGGTAGCCGCGTAGTCGGCGACGACAGCCTGCGCGGGAACGCCAGCCACGGTGAGAGCGAGCGCCACCACCACCCCGGTCCTGTCCTTGCCGGCCGCGCAGTGGACCAGCGCGGCGCCTTGGGCGTGCGCGATGCTGCGCAGCGCCCCCACCACCTGATCGGGGCGGTCTTCCAGGTAGCCCAGGTAGTGCCCGCAGACGGGATCGTGTGGGTACCTGGACTTGTCCAGCCGGTCCCTGGCCAGCAATGCGTCGGCGATCACGTCGGTGCTGACGCCAACTTCGGGCAGGACCGGATGATGAGCGTGCCGCACGCCCGCGACAGCGTCCAGCGGCGCCGGACCCTCAGCGGCCAGCTCGTTGGAGCTGCGCAAGTCGACCACGGTGGTCAGGCCGATATCGCGCACGAGCTTCGTGACGTCGGCCGCCGACAGTTCCTGCAGGTTGTCCGCGCGCAGCAACCTGGCCCTGGCGGTCTTCTGCCCATCCTCGGTGGGCAGGTCGCCTAGGTCACGCACGTTAACCGCACCTTCAAGCTCAATCCACGCCATGACAACACCTTCGCAGACCCGCTCCGCCGACGCGGACCCGGCCGTGGCTGAACCGCGCGCAACGCGATCCGGGTAGACCACGAGGCCGTCCGCGAAAACTGACAGGTGGATGCGCCGCTAGCCCCAGATGTCGTGGGCGGTGTCGACGATGAGGCGGAGCTTGGCGACCTGCTGGTCGTAGGTCAGCGCGTTGCCCTCCACGGTGGAGGAGAAGCCGCACTGGCCGGACAGGCAGATCTGGTCCAGGGGGACGTACTTGGCCGCTTCGTCGATGCGGCGCTTGAGGTCATCCTTGGACTCCAGCTCCGGGCGCTTGGTGGTGACCAGGCCCAGGACCACCATCTTGCCCGCCGGCACGAACCGCAGCGGCTCGAAGCCGCCGGAGCGCTCGTCGTCGTACTCCAGGAAGAACCCGTCCACGTCCAGCTGCGAGAACAGCGCCTCNGCCACGAAGTCATACCCGCCCGAGGCCACCCAGGAGGACCGGAAGTTCCCCCGGCACATGTGCGTGGTGATGGCCATCCCGGCCGGCTTGCCCGCCACGGCGGCGTTGATCTGNNNGATGTAGCGCAGGTGCATGTGCTCGGCGTCCTCGCCNCGCCCGGCGATCTCCGCGCGCTGCGCCGGGTCGTTCAGGTACGCCAGCGACGTGTCATCAAACTGCAAGTACGTGCAGCCCAGCTCCCCCAGTCGCTGGACCTCATCGGCGTACGCCGCAGCCAGATCAGCCCAGAACTCCTCCATATCCGGATAGATATCGGGGTCGAGCATGGCGGGGCCGCCGCGGTAGTGGACCATGTTCGGCGACGGGATCGTCAGCTTGGGCACGGCCGTCGTCACCTGGGACTTCAGGAATGCGAAGTCCTCGCCGAAAATGGTGCCGTCCAGTCTGACCCTGCTGCCGACGTGCAGCGCGGCCGGGGTCCACTCGATGGTTCCCGACGGGTTGACGAACTTCACCGCCAGGTTCCCGGGCGCCTTGGATATCCCGCCGAGCTGATAGATGAAATCCATGTGCCAGGTCGTCCGGCGGAACTCGCCGTCGGTGGCCGACTGCAGGCCCACCTCCTCCTGCATCCGCACCGCCCCGGGGATCTCCTGGTCCTCGACTGACCGCAGATCAGCCGCTGAGATCCGGCCAGCCGCGAAATCATCCCGGGCGTCAAGTAGCCGTCCCGGGCGCAGCAGGCTGCCCACATGGTCGGCGCGGAACGGTGGGCTGGTTCTCCGTGACATAGCTGACCTCTCTTCCTCGGATCCCGTGCGGGTGCGCCGGATCCCTTACCGGAAACGGCGATAACGGGCAGGCATCGGACGGCCCGGGAGTCCAGGACGGTCGATTGGCTCCGCCTCGGCCGGTTCCCCGCCGGCCGGGCCGACGCCGAGGAGCGAACGGGTAAGGGCGTGGTGTTCCCCGCTCATCTCGGCCAGCACCTCGGCGAAATGAGCGTCGCGCAGCACCGGCGGACGCTCGCCGGCCCGCAGTGACACCAGCACGGTACGCCTGATCATCTCCTTAACGAAGGACGCGGTGACGCCTTCGGTGCCTGCCACCACCGGGTCCAGGTCCGCGTCCAGGGTCAGGTCCCGCACGTAGACGCGGAGCAGGCGCTCGCGGCAGCCGGCGTCAGGCCGGGGAATCTCGACCGCCAGGTCGACCCGGCCGGGGCGGTCCGCCAGGGCCGTCTCGAGAATGTCAGCCCGGTTGGTCGTCAGCACGAAAGTGACGTCCGCGTCCGAGCCAACCCCGTCCATGGCGTCGAGCAGGGAGAACAGCAGCGGGTTTCCGTCCGGCGTGTAATCCCGGTCCGTGGCGACGAGATCCACGTCTTCCAGGACCACCATGGACGGCTGCAGGCGCCGGGCCAGGGCGGCGGCCTGGTCGATGAACCGGATGGACCGGCCAGTGAGCAGGATGACCGTGCTGTCGGCCAGGCGTCCGGTCAGGTAGCGCACGGTATGGGTCTTGCCCGTCCCCGGCGGGCCGTGCAGGAGCAGGCCCCGCTTGAGATGCTGGCCGGCGCTGAGCAGTTCCTGCGACCAGTCGGCGATGCCGATGATGTGCTGTTCGATGGTCTCGAGTACGCCATCGGGCAGGACCACATCCCGGGCCGTGATGGCCGGCCGAGGCAGGAACGAGACCAGTGAGTTGCCGTGATGCTCGCTCTCGGTGAAGCTGAGCACCTGCCTGCGGAACGCGTCGTGGGCGCGCATCAGCCGCTCGATCTCGGCGCGCGTCGCGGCGGCCGCCGACCGTTCCGCCGCGAGTATCTCGAGGCTGCACAACGGCGGCCCGAACTGGCTTTCGTCCCGGACCCCGATCACAACCGGAGAGCCATCCGGTGCCGTGGCCGTCACCAGGCCAAGGGTGACGACCTCGGTGTTCTCCTCCGGCCCGATGGCGACGGTACCGTAGCTAGCCGCTCCTATCCCGGCGTCACCAGTGCCGCTGGCGACGCCGGTAACCCCGATTCGGCGCCGGCCCATGAGCCGGACGCCGCCGAAGTGGTCGGGCGTGCTGATCAGCGACAGCATGTTCTCGTGCGGACGTTGCCCGGCTCCCGGCGCGGCGAACCATTCCGCGTCGTTGTGCTGGGCCGCGAGGTACGCGTCGATCCCCCGCTGGATATTCACGTGTTCCCAGATCGGGAACCGCTCGGCCACCGACACCACGGTGCTCAGCTCGCAGCCGAGGTGGCCGGTGACCCGGAGCGCGAGCTCGGAGGGCCCGGAGTCCTCGGACAGCGTCCTGACCCCGATCTCGAGCAGCAGCCGGAGGCTGCGCGCCAGCCCCCGGAGGTCCTCGGTGTCCGGCGGCGGAAGGCTGGGGGTACTCACCCGGTCAACAATGCCCGAGTACGGTGAGGGTGCCAAGGGGGTTATCACGCCGTGGGACGCGCCGTTCGGCCCGGCGATAGTGCTGTCACCAAAGTGATGTCTGAATTCCTTGCGCCACGCAACTATCAGTGGCAATGTTCGAGGAATGATCTCATTCTTCACTAGGAAAAGAGCGCCTGTCGTCGCTCTGCTCGCCATAGCGTGCACCGGGCTGGCCGCGTGCAGCAGCAGTTCGTCGAGTTCGGCCGCGACCTCGACCTCGAGCTCGGCGACCGCCAGTTCGTCGAGTACGCCCGCAGTGTCCGGCACTGCCAACGTCGCCTATGCGTCCTCGCTGACGTTCCTCAATGAGAAGGTCGTCGCCCCGGCTTTCAAGGCGGCCACCGGGTACAGCTACTCGGGCTACGCTAATGCCTCCGGCACCCTGGAGGCTGACATCGCCGCCGGCGAGATCCACCCGAACGTCTTCCAGAGCGTGGGCAGTGACAACATCACCCCGCTCGAGCCCAAGTTCACGAACTGGTACATCCAGTACGCCGGCACCTCGATGGTCGTGGCGTACAACCCCAAGAGCAAGTACGCCAGCCAGTTCAAGGCCATTGCCGACGGCAGCGAGCCACTGAAGAACCTGTTCACCCTGCTCCAGACGCCTGGCCTGAAGCTCGGCCGCACCGACCCCAACGTCGACCCGCAGGGCCGGGACTTCATCTACATGCTGGAGCTCGCCCAGGCCTACTACCACCTGCCGTCGGACACGGTCGCCAAGATCCTGGGCACCACGGACTTCGGCACGGCCTCGTCGTCGCAGATCTACGCCGAGTCCTCGCTGGACTCGACGCTGGAGTCGGGGCAGCTTGACGCCTCGAGCGCGTTCGTCACCCAGGCGGTCGAGCTGCACCTGGCCTACGTCCCGCTGGTGCCGCAGATCAACCTCTGCTGCGCGCAGTACGCGAGCCTGTATAAGACGGCGACGGTTAAGCTGGCCAATGGCAAGACCAAATCCGGCTCGCCGCAGGTCATCGACATCACCATCATTGGCAAGCCCACCGATGCCGGGGTCGCGTTCGTCAAGTACACGCTGTCGCAGGCGGGCCTGGCCCTGTACAAGGCAGGCGGATTCACCGTGCTCACCCCGACGATAACCGGGTCGACAAGCTCAGTCCCCTCCGCGATTTCGAGTGAGCTGGGCGGCTAGCCCCGCTGCAGCCGCTGGCGGCGCGGTCCAGGGGGAAGAAATCCCGGGACCGCCCCGCCCGGCGGGACGGGGGCGGTTCGCGGGGGGCCAGTTGCGGCTCCGTTCGGCGTCCACCGTCGTCTCGGTGGTCGGCGCGGGCATTGTGTGGCTGGCCTTGCTCGGCCCCGTGATCGCCTTGCTGACACACCTGTCGTGGAGCGCCATCGTCAGCTCCCTGACGGCCCCGGGGGCGCTGGTTCCGCTCGTGGTCTCGGTGGAATCCGGGCTGGTGACCCTGGGCGTGCTCCTGGTCGTCTGCACCCCGCTGGCCTGGATGCTGGCCCGGGGGAAACTGCCGTTCCCGCGCGTATGGGAGACCGGCGTGCTGTGCAGCCTGCTGCTGCCGCCACTGGTCATCGGCCTGCTGCTGGTTTTCATGGTCGGCCCGTACACGCCGATCGGCGAGCTGCTCGGACATTTCAACCTGTCCGCGACCAACACCTTCCTCGCCCTGGTCATCGCGGAGGTCTACGAGTCGGCGCCGTACTACGTGCTCGGCGCGCAGGCGGCCTTCGCCAGCGTCGAGCCGCGGCTGGAGCAGCAGGCCGGCCTGCTTGGCGACCGGCCGCGGCGAGTGTTCCGGCGGGTCACGCTGCCGCTGGCCGTACCGGGGCTGGCCATGGCCTTGTCGATCGCCTGGGCCAGGGCGATGGGCGCGTTCGGCGCGGTGATCATCATCGCCTACCACCCGATGGGGATACCGTTGCAGATATACACAACGCTGCAGGAAACCGGACTGCCCTCCGCGCTGCCGTACGCCCTGGTCCTGCTGGTGGTCGCGCTGCCGCTGCCGCTGGCCGCCTACATCTGGAGCGCCCGTGCTGGACGCCGACGTCGAGGTTGACCGCCGGGAGTTCACCGTGCGCGCGGCCCTGCAGGTGGCTCCCGGTGAGCGGCTCGCCCTGTTCGGCCCGTCCGGCGCCGGGAAGACCACGCTGCTCGAGGTCATCGCAGGCCTGGTCCTGCCACGCCGGGGCCTAATCTCCCTGGGCGACCGGGTGCTGACGTCGACCGCACCGCCGGTGACCGCCCTGCCGCCCTGGCAGCGCCGGGTCGGGCTGCTGCGTCAGGACCCCGGGCTGTTCCCGCACCTATCCGTCCGGGACAACCTGTGCTACGCACGAACCGCGTCGCCTTCGGGATCCGAACTGTCCGGACTAGCTTCGGTGCTCGGGATCGAGAGCCTGCTGTCTGCCATGCCCGCCCGGCTCTCCGGCGGCCAGGCACACCGGGTGGCGCTCGGCCGCCTGCTCCTCGCCCACTGCGACACGCTGCTCCTCGACGAGCCCTACACGGGCCTGGACACGAGCCTGCGCCGCACGCTCACCGAGCTGGTCGGCTCCCTGGTCGTGGACCGGTCCATCCCCGCCATCCTCGTCACCCACGACCTCGCCGACGCCCAGGCCTTCGCCGACCGCCTGGCCGTGATCGACCGCGGCGAACTCCTCCAGGTCGGCGAGCCCAATGAGGTCGTCCTGCGCCCCGCCTCCCGGCGAGTCGCGGAGCTCATCGGCTACCTCGGCTTCGTACCCAGCGGNGACAAGGTNGCGGGNATTCATCCCGAACGGGTGNNGGCTGGAGGCTTTCCCGACCGAGGACTCGTGCTGACCGGCGTAATCGCGGCCTGCCGCCCCGCCGGCGCAGGCTGGGAGGCCGACCTGCAGGTCGCCGAGGCCACGATCACCTGTCGCCTGGCGGACAGGCCACCCGTCGCCGACGGCGAGTTCACCGTCACGGCCCTTGACCCGCCGTACTTCGACCAAAATGGAGGCGCTGTCCGGGCCGATGGCGGCGTGACGAGGCCAGAGCAGGTTCATCGCTGATAAAAGGCCTCTGACCTGGCAGGTCAGAGGCCATCGAAATCCCCGTCTTTTACCCCGGCGACGAACACCCGCCACTGGGCGCGACTCAATGTGACACGCATGCCGTCCGGATCCGCTGAACTACGGATCAGGATGGACTCACCCAAGGTGCCGATCTCCACGCAGGCGCCACTGTCGCACCGCCCAGCAATGCGCCAGGTAGGTTCGCCTGCAGATTTGCCATCCATTACTTCCCCAATGCAGCTGTCCGGCGGTAAGACCTACCTTCGAGGCAAACACGAGATTTCAGGCCTTGTCAATCTGCTGCACGGCGATTGTTGTCTGTGCGCAATCAGTGGCTGATGTTAACAATGTAAAGGTAAGGGCCGACTGCGGTAGCCGACCCTTACCGGCGGATCACTTTCGAGACCTTTCAGGCTATTCCGTCAAAATCGCCTAGCTTGGCGCCAGCAAGAAACTGACGCCATTCGTCCGTCGTAAATTCACTGGTCAGCCCTTCGGGCTTCTTCGTATTGCCGATCAAGACAGAATCTCCTCGACGCGCCACCCTAACGCACGCACCACCGTCACAAAGGCGTGCTACCCGCCAGTCGAGGTCCCCTTCCGGGGCATAAGACGACATAATACTCCTTTCTTTCGACTAATAGGAGCTCCTGAAGCGGCTACGCGCTGACGTAGCCTTCCCGGAGCTCTTGCAGAAGCGACAAAGAATCCCGCAGGCTTAGCGCGGAATCGCGCAAGGACTCGATAGCCTCGCGGTAGCGAGCTATGTCAGCCTTTCGTTCGATGTACTGATTGGCCGTCAGGCCTTCGATAAAGACGACGGGCGATAGATTCGACTCTTCATCGAAGTCCAGCAGTACAAAGTATGCGTCTACAGCGGCATACTCCCCGACATCGAAGGGAATAACCTGGACAGCCGCCTTGCCTTGGCGGGCGGCATCTAGGACTTTATCGAACTGAGCGGCCATCACCGCCGGACCTCCCACACGCCGCCGCAGTGCCGCCTCGTCCAACAGTACTCGATATCGAGGCCGGTTAGCAGTATCGAGCAGTCCCTGACGACGCATCCGGACCTCGACGCGCTGCTGGTGAATAGCTGGGTCTATTTTGGGCGCAATTGCTTTAATGATAGTTCGGGCGTAGTCTTCGGTTTGCAGCAGCGCTGGCATGTAATACATCGAGTAGCAGGTTATAGCTACGGCATCCTGCTCTAGCCCGATGTACGGGTCCAGCTTGAGATCCTCATACTGGGTCCACCAGCCTTGCTCTCGCGCACCTCGAGCGAGGCTCATGAGTTCGGTTGAGGTTGCCTCGTCGACGCCATAGAGCACGCACAAGTCCCGGACATCGCGGAGACTTGGACGACGTACGCCCGTCTCCAGCCGACTGACCTTGGTGGCCGAGCATAGTAGCTTCTCTGCGACGTCTTCGACCGTCAGATCGTGCTGGCCCCGCAGTTCGCGCAACCGTTTGCCGAGTTCGCGTTGACGTACCGTGGGGCTCGTTCCGGTCACGGCTGCTCCTCGAAGGCTGAGCCCGCGCCGACGATCCTAGGTATGGTTCCCAAGGGTGGCGGCGAGGTTTGCGAAGGCCAGAGGTGCTGGCCATTGGCATGTGCCAACCTTAGGGGGGCCATGTCGAGCTTGCAAGATGCGCCTGTGTGGCGAGTCTCACAGACCACAATGTAACTCCGATACAAGCCGAAGAGCTTGGATCACATACCAAATGGCCGTGGAACAGGTTCGATGACGAAGAATGAGTGATCATCTAGCCGAAGAAGCGGCAGGGCGGCATGGTGGTGGGGTGATCACTCCACCTGGCCTGCCCGCGGGCTGCCCGCCGTGGTTCGAGCATCCCGCCGCCCGGAACTGGACGTGCGCGCCCGCCACGGCCGAGGCAAAGGCCTTCCACGCNGGGCTGCCCGGTTACGCGCCCACTCCCCTGACGGAAGTACCGGCCCTCGCGGCCGAACTCGGCGTCGGGCGGGTGCTGGTCAAGGACGAGTCGGCCCGGATGGGCCTGGCCGC
>JGI12270J11330_10002141_pt1 | contig 14567 bp, 14 predicted proteins | sample PeaSoiMetSII2010_FD_11330 | JGI IMG/M metagenome (IMG submission 11330)
GATCTCGTCCGGGTCTGGATCGTTCCAGTCGACGTGCCACCAGATACCGCGGCCAGGTGCCGGGACGTGCTCGACGACAGCGAGCTGAAAGCGCGGCCCCCGGCACTCACCTGGACCCCCGGCCGGTACGGCAAGCCCGAGCTCGTACCACCGTGGACCGGGCTGCACACCAGCCTCTCGCAGCCCCTTCCGGCGGGAGGTCTCTTCGGTTTAACGATCTTGTAGCAAGCCGTGTAGCCAAAGATGCCGCCAAACACCCTGGTTGCGCATCGTTGAGGCTGACATGCCGGGCCTGGCGGTGGCTTGTGAGACGTAGCGAGACGCGGGGACGACCCGATTGGCGATCTCTGGGCACGGCGGTGTCATATTCGGGATGCGCGGTGTCGACGGCACGCGGTATTGCCATTCTGTCTACGGACCGGTCGCTGACCAGCTGCGCGGAATGTGTTTCTTTGCGAAGGTTTGCGCTGAGGAGGGGAAAGCCGTTGAAGGTTGCGGGTGTAGCGGTGCCACTGGTCCCGCATCGCCGCACAGGTCAGGGCCAATGCGGCCGTCGCGATGGCGTACCAGGCGCTGGTCACGCCGTGCGGGGTGGCGGGCGGTTCGACCAGGAATCTCGCGCTGACGGGCGCGTACCAGGTGAGGGCGATGGCCGCGAAGCTGGCAGGGGCGGCGATGGCCCCGCCGAGGTCGGTGTAACGGGAGCGGTCGACGCACGCGACGGCGGCCACGGTGACCGCACACCACCCGGTGAGCTGGGCAATCATCGGGTAGCTGGCGGGCGGGTAGCCGAGGGTGTGCGCAGGGATGGTGTGGGCCACGATGCGCAGTTGCGCCCAGCAGGTCGCTGCCAGGACGGGAGCGGCCAGCACGATGTGGCCGGCCGGAGTCACCCAGGCCGGGACCGGGTGGTCTGGGTCACAGGCCGGAACGGGGCGCGGAGAACGAACGCCAGCGCCGCGACAGCGGGAAGGAAGGCAAGGCGCACGGTGCCCTGACCGAGCGGTGAATGGGACGTATCGGCGACGCGGTCATACAGAGCGGCGAGCGCCTCTTCATCACCAGTACCTCCGGTGAGGTTTCCTCTCGTCGATGGGTCTCGAGGCCGGGCTGGCGCATCGTAGACCAGCGATCGCTGGCTGGTCCGGCTGGCCTGATAGTGGCCGAGGCAGTGTGATTCAGCGCCTGCGACCGGCCCGGGCGCAGGCATCAGGCGCCCGTCGGCTCCCGGCCGGCGGCTGCGCCAGAGGTCACGTGCGCAGCCGCTGGCCGTTGCTGTCACCGGTGCCTATCCGCCGCTGCTCAAGTCCTCGACCTTTACGCCGCCGAGCTGGACGTCGAAGATGAAATGCGGGGCCGGTTCGTCGGCGCAGTAGGCGAGCGTCTGGGCCATGGTGCCAATTCCGACGAATGTCGTGCGGTCCGGGATGACCGGGTGGCGTCCGGCGCCATTGTCTGCAACCTGCCACCAGGCACCCATTCCTACCTGCGTCGGGTCGCTGGACTCGGTGATGGGGCCGCCGATCCAGGCGCGGTTGCCGCTGACGGACAGGCAGGTCACTGGGCCGCTGAAGGTGGTCTCCTGGCCGGCCTCCCAATAATCGTATCGCCAGTGACCGCGGACGGTGCCGTCGGCGAGCTTGGCCGCCGCATAGGCCAGCGGGTCCTGCTGCACGGTGACGCCGAACACGCTCGGGCCGAGTAGCACGTAAGTGTCGCCTGCTACCCGGCCGATGACATCGCTGTGGTCGTCGTGGCGCGCGTTTCCGGTCGCGGCTGAAGCCGCGCCGGCGGTTGCCATGATCGTGGCGGCGGTAAGAACCGCGACCATCCATCTCAGTTTCGACATTCCGGCACTCCCTTCGTTTCGACATCTGCTGCCTGCGGCTATCACAATGAGCATCTGGCCGGCGGCTGTCTTGCACGGATCGTGGAGGTTAGGACAAACGCAACCTCGGCCCATTCCTGGAGGTGGGATGTCAGCCGCAGCTGTCCCCGTCACCTTGGGCAGCAGCTCGTCCCGCTGCGTTGACGTCGACGGTTTCCGGATCACCCGAGTGCGTTTCCCGCCGCTGCTCAGGCTGCCGCTGCACACGCATGAGCGCGCCACGGTCGCGGTCATCCTGAGCGGGTCATTTGACGGGCTGATGCGCAGCACCAGCCATCCGTGCCCGCAGGCGAGCGTCCTGACGGAGCCGCCCGGAGAACCGCATGGAAACCTGTTCGAGCGAGCAGGCGCCGACGTCCTGACGGTCCAGCCCGACCCGGCCAGGCTCGAGCTACTCGAGCCCCTCGCCGGCGTCCTCGGCGAGGTCAACCACATGCGCGATCCCGTTGTGACAGCGCTCGCCAGGCGGGTCGCGGCCGAGATGCGGGAGCCCGACGACGTGACTCCCTTCGCGGTCGAGGGGATGACCCTGGAATTGCTTGCGCTGATGGCCAGGCTGCGCACCAGGCCAGATCTCCGCGCCAGTCACCAGCCGCCTCGCTGGCTCGGCGAGGCCAGGGATCTGCTGCATGATCGTTACGACGAGCGCCTGCGGGTTGCAGATGTGGCCGGCGCGGTCGGGGTTCATCCGGTGCATCTCGCCCGGGTGTTCCGGCTCCATTACGGCATACCGGTCGGTGCTTACCTGCGGAGCCTGCGCCTGACCTGGGCGGCCGGAATGCTCACCGACTCGCAGGAGGGCATCGCGCAGATCGCGCTGCAGGCCGGGTTCTTCGATCAGAGCCACTTCACGCGTGTGTTCAAGCGTCAGTTCGGGCTTACTCCGCTGGCCTACCGGCAGGCGGCAAGGCAATGACTGCGGACCGGGTTCACCTTCAGTCCCGGCCAGCCGCAGATCACCATCATCGCCCTGGTGGGGAAGGTAAAAGAGATCGCCGCTGACCTTCACCTGGTATGAGGTAACCTCCGGCCGCAGCAAGAGGTTGTTCAGCCGCACCCCGCCGCGCAGCAGTCCACCGTGCTGTGCGTCGGCGCCCTTGACACCGGGTGCGGTACCGACCCCGGGACATCCGTGGTGAGCGACGGCGACCGGGTCGACGTGGTGATGATGGGCGTGGGCCACCATACCGACACGTTCCATATCGTGGTAGCCGCCCCGGGCGGTCCGGTGCAGATCGCGGGCTTCAGCGCGAACGGGGGAGTCATCGAGCTCCCGACGTTCGCGCCGTGCTCCCTCGCGGGGGGCAGTGACCTGCCTGGCACGCGGTTCACCGTGACCGCAAGCGTGGCTCACGCAGGGCACGTCATCTCATCCAGGCAGGCAACGATCGTGCTGGGAGATGACATCGAGGTGCCCGGCGTGAACGTAGTCCTGGACCCAGACGTTCACCACCACGTACCCGGTGCCCAGCCACCCGCAGCCGATCATCAGGCTCTGCGCGATAGCCGAGGATTTCGCCGGCAACCAGAACATCGCACAGGCTCAATNGCAGGTCATCGCGAAGGTCACCACCGGGACGTGGACGATTCAGTACCGCGTCGATCTCACCTGCGCCGACTGCCGCGCCGCTGGTTAGTCAGCGGGCTGAGCACCCGGACGCCTGGCGAGCCGAGTCACGTCGGTCACATGTTTGGTGACACCGGTAGCCGGATGCCGGTGTCGCAGCTGATGTCGGCGCGGATGGTTGTCCCTGATCCGATGGAGACCGGTATGTGCGGGCACCTGGGAAAGACGTGCGTGGTAACCACGACAAGCACGTAGCTGCCTGGCATCACTCGAAGAACGTAATGACCGTTTTTCTCGGTCCAGGCGCTGGCCAGCACCGCTGCGCTTGGCGACCGGGCCTGGACTTCGAAATCGCCGAGTGGGTGGGGGCGACATGCGTGGTAGACCGGATCGACCGGGCACGTTGGGCCAGCCAGGANGACGCCGAAGATNACCGAAGTGGCGTTGGCCGACNGGGTGGNCGTGGCGCTGGGAGTGGCGGTGGCGGTCGGCGCAGCGGATGTGGCGGTCGGGCCAGGTGCGGTTGATCCGGCCGGCACGGTCGTGCCGGTCACGCGAGCTCCGCAGGACACGGTCGCCAGGACGACGACCGCGGGTAGCAGCCGCCGGAGGTATAGACCTGTCGAGCGCATCATCGCCATCTTCGCTTAGACGGCCGACCCGAGTATCCCGTTCCGTTAGGCCCGTGCCTCCTGCACGATCTCCAGGCCATTGCCGTCCTGATCACGGAAACCGAACATCGGGGGGACGTCTTCCCAGCGCAGCATCTCTCCGGCGTCGACGCCGTGAGCCCGCATCTCGGCGTGGAGGGCGTCGGCATGCTCGGTCGTGAACCTGATGCCTGTCTCGACGCCGGCCGGAACGCCCTCGCTGGCGACCACCAGGGCGATCGTAGTGGCCGCGCCGGCGGGTGCCACCTCGATCCAGCGCTTGCCGTCGCCCAGCGGCCAGTCGACGCGCTTCTCCAATCCCAGCGTGCCGACGTAGAACCTCAGCGCCCGATCCTGATCAGCGACCGGGACGCCCACCGTGCGCACGCCGGTAATTGCGGCACCTGCTGCCTTGTTCATCGATCTTCTCCTTGCTCGGTTGCTGCTTGCCTTGCGGACTGTTCGGGATTTCCGCAGCCACGTCATTCCGGGCGACTGTGGTGCGATGCTCAGCCGTACATCAGAGAGCCGGGCGTGGTGAGCAGCTGGCCTGTCTCCAGCCAGGTCTTCAGGCCGGACAGGATCATCGGCCAGCCGCCGTAGAGCTGGTCATTGGCTCCCTCGCGGAGCTGGTCGTGAATCACCGTCAGGCGGCACGAGTCGCCGACGGGTTCGATCTCCCAGGTGACCCTGGACGCGCCCTCGCTTTTGACGTCGTCGCCCCACAGCGCTGTCATGGTGTGGGCCAGGCGACGCGGCGGGTCGGCCTCGAGTACCTGCCCCTCGCCGAGCAGCCCTGCCTTCTGAGCCCTCATCTCCAGCCGTGATCCCGGCGTCCAGTCCGAGTGCACGGCCGCGCCGAAGTTGTACTTGGCCCTGATCTCGGGGTCAGTGATCGCCTCCCACAGGCGCTCTGGCGTGGTGCGGATGTAGATCTCAAAGACTTTCTCCATCGGACTCTCCAGTCGGTGCTTGAGGTCGCTGAGCGCCGCCGCCAGGGCTTGCGCACTTGCTCATCCATCGGTCCTGGATCAGCCAAGGGCTTCGAATACCAGGTCCACGCCTTGATAATAGGTGACCATATGGTCACCTGTCAACGCTGACGGACCAGGCCTGTCGGCGGCCGAGATCAGGCAGGAGCCGCAACGGACAGTCAGGCCCGCACGACCTGGACGCCGACAGATCGCAGTCGAGATCGCGGAGGTGTCAGGTGACTGATAGCACCGCCGGTACTGCCCGGCCAGCCCGCTCGCGCGCCAGCATGACCGCGCCAAGCGCCAGCACGAGCAGCCAAGCTCCCCAGCTCAGGTACAGCCACGGCGTCGCGCGGACGTTCGTGTCAAAGTCGCTCACGCCGCCGGCGCTATTCGCGTCAGCGATTGAGACGCTGACGGCGATCAGCCAGGACGGACTGGACAGGAGCCAGCCGGCCCACACGCCGGTACGGGCTCCTGAGTCAGCTACGAACCGCACGGCCAGGAGGATCGGCGCGGGCAAGAGCACCAGGTAAGCGGCCCCGGTGGCAGATTCCCAGCCATGCACTCCGGATCCGAACAGCGAGTAGAACGGCAGCCAGTCAGCACCGTTGAACCAGTCCAGGTGAGCTGGGATATTCACCAAGGCGAAGCAGATCCCGGCCAGGCACACGGCAGCCCCGAGCTGACTGATCCGCTGTCGGGAGCGCCCTAGGCCGCGCGCGGCGGATGCAGCCGATACGGCGGCCGCAAAGGTGGCCGCTAGCAGCACAAGCGCCGATGCCCTCTGGCTGCCGTGACTCGCCCAGCCGAAAGTCCACACGATCGCATCGAGTTCAGCGAGCGACGCGGCCGCCGCGGTCGCCGCACCGAGAAGGGCGCCTAGCCCGAACCGCCTGGACGCCGGGCGGATGGCCAGTGCTGCCGCTATCGTCACAGCTACTCCGGTGAGTGCCAGCATGAACGACCACGGCGCACCAAGCGAATACGGCGCCGCGAGCACATAAACGGGCAGCAGCAGCGCGGCCAGCAGCGAAGCCCCAGCCGACACGAGCGCTAGCCGTCGGCCGGTGTCGTGCCCAGCCGCGTCGGCTCGCGGCTGCTGCCTGCTCGCCCCTGGCCGCCCGTCAGCTTGACCGCCAGCCGGACCGATCGTCGCCGCATCGACCGGCAACGACGCTAGTTTGGCTCCCTGCGCGCCGCGTGGCTGTGTCTCGTCGGAGCTCGTCGCAGCGCGGCCACCATTGGCGGCTGCATCGGCCCGCATGCCGAGCGCCATCCCGATTGCCGTGGCAGCCCACCGGCAGGCCTCTGGCGCCAGACCGGTGCGATCCTCGAGCACCGCGGCCGCTTGTTGCACGGCCGTGGCTAGTGGCACGCCCTGATCCGCACGGTCCTTCAGCACCCTGGCCAGATCCGCGTCCGCAGCGGCCACCAGGACGCTCGCCTCCCTGGGCGCCTCCGGTACCAGATCCTTCAGCATGCTGGCCATCAGCTGGGAGTTGGACAGTCCAGCCGTGCCGTAATCCGCCTGCACGGTCCGCAGTGCAGCTGCAGCCGCCCCATCCGCGTCCCATGTCCGTCCTGCCATCGCTGTTACCGCCTCTCCAAATGCTGTTCTCCGATAGGTGATTGCGCTGCTCAGGTTCCGCCGGGCTCGATCAGAGTCGACGCAGGGTCAAGAAGCATCGAATCGCCGCGGAACATCGGCGTTTTGCGCACCTGGCGCTCGATCGACGCCGCCGACATGGTGTAGCCCAGGAACAGCAGGAGCGAGATGGCCTGCACGCCGATCCAGACCCACTGGTTCTGGAACGTTGTTATGGACCAGTCGTTCAGGCCGTGCAGCACTGCGGGCAGTGTCACTCCGAAAAGGATGAGCGGGATGCGCCTACGGCGGTAGTTCACGCCCATGCCGATGAAGAAACCGGAGATGCCGGCCCAGACGGCGTGCCCGAAACCGTCGACGAATACCCGCTCGGCGAAGCCCCAGACCAAGTTCAGCGGACCGATCTGATTATGCGAAAGGCTGTACAGGTAACCGCTGGTGTACCCGACGGCCTCGTTAACACCGAAGGCCAGGCCAGCGATCGTGCCGAGGAACATCCACGCGCGCACATTGAGCTTGACGTGGAACCCCATGAGCAGGATGAGCGCGGCGGCCAGGACGGGCAGCGCCTTGGTTACCTCCTCGGGATAGCCCACCCCGTATATCCAGGGAATCAGATTATGGGTGGTCGTGACATTGGCTGCGGTCTCCCACCAGATGGTGAGTGTGGGCATCAGGATCTGTACCGCGGCGATAATCCCGACTGCCACCCAGATGATCGGTGCGGTCAGCTTCCCCGGCCGGATGAGGTGCCAGAAGGCGATGGCCCACAACGGCGCGATGTACAGGCTGTAAGCCCAGCCGGGAGTCGACAACTTCGTGGCGTTGGCGAACAGGACCAGGTAGGCGGCGGGCAGTATCCCGTACACGATCACCAGCAGACGCGACCACTGGCGCCAGCCCGGGTCGCTCAGCCAGCTCTTCAGCGGGACCAGGATGTGGATCGCCGCGCCCAGACCCGACACCGGTGCCATCGCCCCGGCAGGCTGAAGCGGCTGCCGCTGCCCCGGCACCGCAGGTCTCGGGTCGGCCGGCCCGGCCGGCCTGGCCGGATCCTGAGCGGCAGCGCCAACCTGCGGTGGCGGCTGCGGCACGTGCGCAAGCCTGGCCTCATGCTCCTGCACCCGCTGGAGGTCAGGCACGCGGACCGGCTGTGGCGCAGGAGCGGCGACCGCCTGGATTAGCAGCGCCGGGCCGTCTGGCGCGGCAAGCCGGAACTCCATCGACTCGCCCACGGCTCTCCGCCTGATCGGCTGCCCGCCGATGAACGTCCGGTCCTTGCCGATGTCCTCAAAGATCCAGCCGTCAGCTGTGACGACCAGGAACGCGTGCTCACGGGACACAGTCGGGTCGCTGACGACCACGTTATTTTCTGGGCTCCGGCCTATTCGGACGATCTGCCCAGGCTGAAAGGTATAAGTCTTACCGTCAGACGTTATCCGCAGCTCGGTCATCCCGGCCACCTCCGCTCTCCCATTCCTGGCTCATTTACTTGCTCTTTTCTTGAGCCGCCGTCATTCCGGCCCGCTACCTGCGCGGTTGGCCGATCCTGCGAACGGCGATTACCGCGCCGATCAGGAACATTGCCGTCAGCGCCATGAGCAGCGCCATATCCGCGCCCCAGGCGGCTGCGGTGTGCGCGCTGAAGCTGTTGCATGCGATATGCGGGCCGCCTGCCGGGGCGCCGTTGCATCCGTCAAAAGTGAGACTGTCCAAATTCACCGTCGATGCGGCCGCGGAATAACCCCAATGCGCGGAGGACAGGTAGCTCAGCTGCCGCATTCCTGGCTGGGTCACAGCGAAAAGCCCGCCGGTGAGCAGGAACTCGGCGAACAGCACCACGGGCAGGATCGTTAGCGCCTTGTCGGCATTGGATACGAAGGCGGAGATCAGCAGTCCTAGCGCCATGGCGGCAAGCCCGGTGGCTGACGCGACGACGAACAGTTCGAACGTCCCGCTGCCTGCCACCGAGCCGGCCCCGGGTCCGTCCTGGCGGGACACGCCCACCGCCACCAGCACCGCCGCCTGTACCACGGTGATCATGCCAAGCAGGAGCGCCTTGGACAGTACGTAGGCGAGCGGCGACAGGCCGACAGCGCGCTCCCTGGTCAGGATGGCCCGCTCCTTGACGATCTCCCTGATCGAGTTGGACGCGCCCAGGTAGGTGGCACCCAGCACGAGCGCGGTGATCACCTGTGCGGCGCCGCGGGATCGGGTTTGCCCGGCAGCCAGGCTGGCAGTCGGCAAGATGGCGGCCATCAGAATGCCCAGGATCGGTGCCTGCAGCAGCAGCATCGCGGCGTTGCGCCGGTCGGCGGCCACCACCCTGGACAACCTGCCGACCAGCGTTGCCAGCTGGCTCGCCCAGCCTGGGCTTGCGGTCGACCCAGCGGGCAGGCTGGCTCCAGCCCGCCGCTGATGACCATCTCGCACCGCAGTGAGCGGTGCCTGGACGTACTTGGCGTCCTGGACCGAGCCGGCGAACCTGGCCGCTAGCTGGCCCGCCGGCGCGTGATTGAGCTGGTTGAAGATCTCCTTGTGCTGCCGCGCGCCGAAGTAAGGCAGGCTCTCGGCTGGCGGCCCGAAGTAAGCGGTCTGCCCGCCCGGCGCCAGGAACAGGATCCGGTTGCACAGGTCCAGGCTCTCGATCGTGTGGGTCACGGCAACTACGGTCCGGCCGCCGTCGGCCAGGCCGCGGAGCAGTTCCATGACGGTCCACTCGTACCAGGGGTCCAGGCCGGACGTGGGTTCGTCCAGGATCAGCAGCGACGGCTTGGTCAGCAGCTCAAGTGCGATGCTGGTGCGCTTGCGCTGGCCGCCAGAAACCTTCGCCAGGTGCAGCTCCGCGCATCCGTCCAGGCCAAGTTCCCCGATAACCTCCTCGACCCGCTCATGGCGCTGCTTCAGCGTGACATCAGGCGGGAACCTGAGTTTTGATGCATAACGAAGCGCACTTCGGACCGTCAGCTGCGGATGCAGAACGTCGTCTTGCGGTACGTAACCGATCCGGTTACGCAGCTCCTGGTAATTGGCGTAAATGTCTCGCCCGTTGTACAGGACCGAGCCGCTGTCGGCAGGCCGGTACCCGCTCAGAGCCTTGATCAGCGTGGACTTCCCGGCGCCGGTCGGGCCGAGCACGGTGATGAAGTCACCGCCGTCAGCGGCGAAGCTCAGGTCCTTCAGCAGGTACTTCCCGCCGATCCGTACCGAGAGATCAAGCGCGGCGAAATTGGCCGAACCGGAGTCGATGAACTCCTCAAGGCGCCCGCCGGACATGACGAACGCGTGGTGCCCGACCGTGATGACCGCGCCATCCGATGCCTCCGCGCGACCGGTCAGCCGTTTTCCGTCCAGGTACGTCCCGTTGTGGCTGCCGAGATCGGCGATCTGACTGCGGCCGTCCGGTCTCCTCCGCACCTCGGCGTGATAACGCGATACCAGCAGGTCAGGGATGACGACATCGTTGTCAGCTGCTCGGCCGATCCTGATCCGGGTCGCCGCTATCTCATAGGCCCGGCTGAACTGGCCGAACCCGGGCCGGGATCTCTGCAGGCCGCCAAGCTGGCCAAGGTGCGGCCTGGCTGGCTCCGGCCCGGCGACGGCCGCCGGACTCGGATCGGCCGTTCGCCCACCGCCAGCCTGTCCGCCTCCGGTCTGGCGAGCCGGAGCCACGGCAAGGCGCACCTGGGTGCCGCCGGCCGCGTCTCCGATCCGCACGACGAGCGGCGCGGAGATAACATGCCGCCCCACTCGCCGCCCGTCGACGAACGTGCCGTTGGTGCTGCAGTCCATGAGCACCCAGCCGGTGCCTGGCTCGGTCGCGGCGACCGCATGATGGCGCGAGGCGCCGCTGCCGTCGACCCGGAGGTCGGCGCCGGCGTCGCGGCCGATGGTCACCGGGCGGCCGGCCCGGAAGCGCCGCTCGACACCGCCAGGCAGCACCTGGGCAATCAGGTCTGGTTCCGCGTCGTTCATGGCGTGGCCTCCGCTCCGGCCAGCCGGATGGTGGCGGCCCGCCCGGCCGGCTCGAAGGTCAGCGGCCGCGCAAGCAACCGCTGACCTGGCTTCACCTGCTTGGGCTCCTCGCCCGGCGGGCTGACTGTCCACGTCTCGTCGGATTTGTTCCTGAGCAGCACGGCACCGGGGTAGCGCTGATCGGTCTCAGCGACGGCCACTACCTCGTCTGCCCGGGCTGCCAGCCTGAGATGACGCCCGGTCAGCACTGCGCCAGGGCTGAGCACGATGGCGTGCCCGAACACGGTCAGGAGCAGCGGCGGTGCAGGGATCGCGCCGCAGTTCCAGCAGGGGCTGGCCGGATCGGCCGCCGGGTCGAAGAGCAAAGCAGCGCGGCAGCCTGCACACTCCCTGATGCAGTCAGCCAGCCGGTAAAGCCCGTTGCGCAGGACACCCTCGGTCAGCCGCCCATGCAGCGTCGGATCGGTGAGTCCGGTGGTGAACGAGCGGGTGAACATCTCCCTGAAGAAGCCAGGGTAGAGCCACCACCAGTTATTCACTGGGCTGCCCTTAACCGGCCGGTTCGAGTCATCGTCAGGATCGAAGACAAAGACCGGCGACTGGCCGTAGTGCTTGAACAGCAGCTCTTCCTCAGATAGCCGCCGCCCATCGTCCCAGCTGTAGGAGGCCTCCACGGCTTCGCCGTCCAGCGGATGGCCGAAGAAGAACAGGTAGAACAGGAACAAGGCGAGCGAGTAGAGGTCAGATTCCGTCGATGGCAGCGCCTCGCGCCGCGCGACCTCCGGCGCCATGCAGCCCGGGGTACCCATGACGGTGGACGGACCGCCGTTGATCCCGACGTTGTCATTGTCGATGATGGTGACGTCGCCGGTGAGCGGGTCAACCCAGAGATTGCCGAAACTGATATCCCGGTAGCACAGCCCCGAGGTGTGCAGTGAGGCGAAAGCGTCAACCAGGTTAATGCCGATCTTGATGAGCATGCGGAAGTCCGGCGGTTCCGGTTCTTGCAGCATCTGGGCGAATGACATGAACCGCCGGTCCATCAGCGGCATGACATAGCCGAACTCGCTGTGTCCATCGCTCCGCACCAGGTCGATGGGCCAGGCGAATGCGCTGCTTGGCGGCTGCCCGGCCGCCACCAGCTTGGCCAGGCTGGTGTAAAGCAGCTGCTCGGACCGCGGGTCCTGCGAAGGGCGGTACCACTTCACCGCGAACGAGTGCCCGTTCAGCTCGGCCCGGTACACGAAGCCCTGGCCGCCTTCGCCCAGCTGCTCGCAGATCACCAGACGCTCGTCCGAGGACTGCATTCGGACGACGTCACCGGCACGCAATTCGGCCATCTCAGGGCCCCACTCGCTTGTTCGGCGCCGGCGCCGGCGACGGCCGCGCAGTGGCTGTACTCTTCGGGCTGGCCGGGCCCGCTGACGTCCCGCGGGTCGGGCCCGTACTCGGTCCGTGCACTGGGGTCCTGCCGTGATGGTGTACCGGACCAGGCCGATGCGGCAGGAAGGCGAAGACGAGGACGACGATGACCACCAGCACGATTCCGGCGGCCATCATCCACCAGTAACGCAGCTCTCGGCCAGCTTTCGTGCGGCGGAACCCGCGGCCCGGCGGTTGTGCTGCGGCTGGCTTGCCATCAACATGGGCGGCGGGGACCGTAACTCCCCGCTCAGGCAGCCCGAGCGTGCGCTTGACCAAGGTCTTGGCAGCAGACCAGTCCTGATCAGGACGAACGTCAGGCCTGCCTAGTTTCGCGGCGGAGTTGACCGCGAGGGCCACCGTGCAGTCATCGGCGCTGCCCTCGGACGACGCGCACTGCTCAGCCCAGCTTGGTACGGCGCCGCCGAGCCAGTCGAGCCCGTGCTCCAGGCCTAATCCGACCAGGTCCGCGGCCACCCGCGGCTGCCAGCGCTCGGCCGCCTGCGAGTTGCCGAATCCATCGGTCGCGACAAGTACGGCGAACAGCGGGCAGCTGACCAGGTCGACCACACCCACTCTGAATGATGCGGCGGCACCGGGCTGGCACAGGCTGGTGGTTCGTCGTCCGTCCAGGTTGCTGTCCTCGGGCACCGGTCTCAGGCACCTGCCGTCTGGCCGCACCGCCAGAATGTCCCCGTCGCCTATCTGCACGAGCACTGCGCAGCCCGCGCTGATGATGCTCAAGAGCAAGGTCGTGCCGTACGCGATCGACGACGGTGGCGAGGCGCCCGCGGAATGCTCGGTCTCGGTCTCGGTCAGCGGATGAGCAGCGATGTCAGCCGCGACCGCGGCGTCCCACCGCGCGACGATGTCCGGCACGAGCGCGCTGGCCGCGTCCGCCTTGGCGGCCGCTGGGCCGGGCGGCATCGCCGCGAGCCAGTCTGCAGCGGCGGCAAGGCCCTCGGATACGGCTAGCTGCGCCCCGCGATCGCTGCGATAGTGCGGTGCGCCTCCGTGGCCGTCGGCTACCGCGGTGACGAGCACCGGTCCGTTATGCGGCATCCCCGTGATCTTGCTGCCCACGGCATCCTGATTGGGCATACCGCTCCTGACGTGCGCGAGGCCGATGGCACTCGCGACGTAGGACCGCCACGGAAGCGACCGCGGGTCGGCGGTCGACGGTGCCCCTTCTGCCTGGGCCGCGGACATCAGCTACACCACCACGTCGCTGTCATCCGCGGGCTCGCCCTCGTCGGCTCCGGTCACGAAGCCAGGCCGGGTGACCATCAGGGTCGCGAGCTTGAGCTGATCGGCGATGTCCCCCTTGTTGCTCGCGAGCAGGATCGGAACCTGCGGATCGGCGATGAATCTGGTCAGCGCCTCCGACCTGGCATCCCGTCCGATCGCCACGGCCAGGCGCATCGCGTCACGGCCGGCCCGCAGTGACATCAGCGACTCGAGCCCGCGCTCGAATTCGGCCGGGTCGTCGGTCGGCATGCCGTCGGTAATGAGCAGCAGCACTGGGTTGAATGCCCGGCGCTCGAGCCGGTCGCTGCTCAGCACCGAGGCTGCCATCCGGAAGGCGGGCGCCATGTTCGTCCGCCCCCCCGTCACCACGGTCAGCGGGGTCCAGCGCGCGTGCGCGACGGGCAACGGCTCTGGCAGGTGCCAGCGCGGCTCCGTCGCGAACGCGATTGCCCTGACCAGCACCTGGCAGGTCGCCTGGCCGTGCTCCCAGGCGGCGAGCTGCTGCATCATCTCGGGAATGGCGAAGTTCAGCGCCTGGATCTTCCCGTCAACCTTCATCGACCCTGAGCAGTCAGCCAGGATGATCACGTGCAGCGGACGACGTGCTATGCCGCCGCCTGGCATGATCGTCTTCTGCATCGCGTTAATCGTCGTGGCGTCCACCAATGATCAGCCCTTTCCCTGCGGTCAGTGCAGCTGCCCGGCCTCGACGCTACGAGCGCGGCCGGTCCACGTGAACGTGGAAACCCACAGCCTTTGAAAGGGTTTGGGATCTGGCCCGCATGCGGACGGCGCCGTCCCTGGGCGTGAAGGTTCGCCTGGGGCTGGTCAAGGGGAGGCGAGCGCCTCAACGACCCGGTCGAACTCGAGCCCGGCCAGAACCCCGGCAGCCGTGACTTCCTCGGCTGAACCTGCCAGGTAGAGGACGAAGCAGCTCTCATCCCTCGGCACGAAGATGGCGCGGACGAAGCAGGCCTTGGCGCCCGCGCGCGCCGCCTCCGCTGCCCCGGCTCGGGCCCGACGGACGACGGCGGCCAGGGATGCGCCTCCCGGAAGGTAGAACTCCGCAAGGTAGAGCATGATGTGCAGGCTAGGCGCGGAGATGGCCGCCGGGAAACGCGGAGATCCACACTGAATGAGACCGCGTTAGGCCGACGCGGTGCGGGTGGCGGGGCCGGCCTCAGCCGTCGTGGTGCGGGCGGCGGGGCCGGCTTCAGCCGTCGTGGTGCGGGGG
>JGI12270J11330_10002149_pt1 | contig 14544 bp, 6 predicted proteins | sample PeaSoiMetSII2010_FD_11330 | JGI IMG/M metagenome (IMG submission 11330)
AGCACTTCGGACAGGCGATAGGTGGGGGCGCTATTTTCCCAGGGGCCGGTGCCGGTGATGAGGTGGATGTCACAGGAGTTGTACTGGTCGAAATACCAGCCGTCGGAGAGGTTGGCGAGGTAATCGACGGGATTGTTGAAGTAGAAGTTGTTGTCATACATCCCGTCCATGAAATTCCTGAGATCGTAGACACCGGACATGGCAAAGCAACGCTTAAAGACGTCAGGATGCTTGAAGAGCGTGTTGGCGGCGTGATACGCGCCGAAGGAAGCCCCCATCGTGGAAATGGCGATGCGCGATTGGCAGTGATCCCAGATGAAGGGAACGACCTCTTCGCGGAGGTAAGAATCGAAAACGGACTGGACGTAGCTGCGGTGAAACGGGTGAGCACCTTTGTTATAAAAGCTGAGGCCATTGATGGAGTTGAGGGAATAAAACTTGATGCGGCCGGCATCGATGAACTCGGCGAGGGCACCAACCATGCCCTGGCCCTCGAGTTCCCACTCGTCGCCAGCACTGGTGGGAAAACCGAGGAGCGGGGGGCCCCAATGGCCGTAGGCGACGACGCCGAGATCCAGGCCGAGGCGCGGAGAGTACCAGCGGTGGTATTCACGTTTCATCAAAAAGGCCTTTCTTTGTGCGGGAAAGAAGTATGGCAGCGGAAGGAAAGATGAGCAAGGCGAGGTGGCGAGGGAATTGGGGGCGTTAGGGTTGCAAGGGGCCGAAATGCGGGTAGGATAGATGGCGGTCGTCGACGGATTTTCCGTGATTTTCGTCGAGAATAGACCGGGTGAGGACATGATTCAAATCGAAAACGTCAGCCGTCGCGGATTCCTGAAGGGGATGTTGGGAACAGGCGCTCTGGTTTTGAGCGTGCAAATTCTGCCAGAACGCTTGCTGGGTGCAACCGTGAGCGCAGGCGAAGACCCGATGGCGAACGCGGCGCTGCGGCCGAACGTGTACCTGGCGATTGCGACGGACGGAACCGTATATATCGTGGCACACCGGGCGGAGATGGGCAGCGGAAACCGCACGGGGCTTCCACGAATCGTCGCCGATGAACTCGATGCCGACTGGACGAAAGTGAAAGTGGAGCCGGCCACGGGGGACGAAAAGTATGGCGACCAGGATACGGACGGATCGCACTCCGTGAGGAGCTTCTTCGGAACGCTGCGGCAGGCAGGCGCAAGTGCACGGCTGATGCTGGTGCGCGCAGCGGCACAGGCTTGGGGCGTGCCGGAAACGGAATGTGTGACGGAACTGAACACGGTGGTGCACAAACCGAGCGGGAAGAAACTTGGCTACGGCGAGTTGGCGTCCACGGCGGCGAAGCTACCCGTGCCGAAGAAAGAGGAGCTGCAACTGAAGCCGCGTAGCGAATGGCGTTATATCGGCAAGGGCGCGTCGGGGTATGACTTGAAGGACATGGCCACGGGCAAAGCGGTGTACGGCCAGGACGTGCAGATGCAGGGCATGCTGTATGCGTCGGTGGCGCATCCACCCATTTACGGGAGTGCGGTGAAGAGCGTGGATGATTCCGGAACGCTGAAGGTTGCGGGAGTAAAGCAAACGGCGACGATCGACGCGTTCAAGCCACCGGTGATGATGCAGGCGCTGGGCGGCGTGGCGGTGATCGCAGACAATACCTGGGCGGCGTTTCAGGGCAAGGAGAAATTAAAGATCGAATGGGGCCAGAGCGAACACAGCGTGTGGAATTCCGACGCGTACCGCAAGGAACTGGAAGCTACAGCGCGAAAGCCCGGCAAAGTGGTGCGGGAAAACGGGAATGTGGACGGGGTGTTCGCGAAGGGCGGAAGGATTGTGGAAGCGGAATACTACGCGCCCATGCTGGCGCACGCATCCATGGAGCCGCCGGCGGCGCTGGCGGTGTACCGCCCCGGAAAAGTGGAAGCGTGGGCGCCCACGCAGAATCCGCAGGGTGCGCAGGAGGCAGTGGCGGCAGCACTGGGATTGAAGAAGGAAGATGTGACGGTGCACATGACGCTGCTGGGGGGCGCGTTTGGAAGGAAGTCTTTCCCGGATTTCATCGTGGAAGCGGCGGTGCTTTCAAAAAGGACGGGAAAACCGGTAAAGGTGGTATGGAGCCGGGAGGATGACATCAAGTTCGACGCGTTTCATTCCGTGGCGGCGATGTATTTCAAGGCGTCGCTAGGAGCGGATGGAAGGCCGACGGCGTGGCTGCAACGAAGCGTGTTCCCGCCGATTGCGTCGACGTTTGATCCGAAGGGGCTGTATGCGGATGCCGGAGAAATTGGATTAGGGTTCAGCGACATTCCGTTCGCGATCCCGAACCACCGGGCGGAAAACGGGCCGGCGAAGGCGCACACGCGGATTGGATGGCTGCGGTCGGTGGCGAATATTTATCACGCCTTCGGGGTGCACTCGTTCGTGGGAGAGTTGGCGCACACAGCCGGGAAGGATCAACTTGAGTACGTGTTGGCGCTGCTGGGGCCGGATCGCATCGTGCCGAAAGAGGAACTTCCGAAGGATTATACGAATTACGACGGGGATTACGCGGATTACCCGATCGATATCGCAAGATTCCGGCGGGTGGTGCAACTTGCGGCGGAAAAGTCCGGCTGGGGCAAACAAAAGCTCGGAAATGGATTCGGCATGGGATTGGCGGTGCACCGCAGCTTCTTGACGTATGTGGCGACGGTGGTGCAGGCGGAAGTGAAGGACGGGCAGGTGAATATCCGCAGGGTGGACACGGCGCTGGACGCGGGAACGATCGTGAATCCGACGACGGTAAAGCAGCAGTTTGAAGGTGCTGCGGTGATGGGCACGAGCATCGCGTTTTATGGGGAAATTACAGCGACAAATGGCGCGATCGACCAGTCCAACTTCGACGGCTTCCGAATTGCCAGGATGAACGTGGCGCCGCGCGAAACGTATGTGCACATCGTGGAGAGCGATGCGCCGCCGGCAGGGGTTGGCGAGCCGGGATTGCCGCCCGTGGCGCCGGCGATTTATAACGCGGTGTTCACGGCCACGGGGAAACGCATCAGGGAGATGCCACTGGCGAAGGCGGGGCTGGCATGAAACAGTTATAAGTCTTCAGTTCTAAGTTATAAGTAAAGAAGGAATTTCAATCGAGGTAAGAGGGGCGCAGCAATGCTGCGCCCCTGCTCGTTTTGGCATAGTATGCGGATGTGCGGAGATTGAGTTGAAACGAATATTGGGATTTGTTTGTTTGCTTTTGATGGGAATGGCGATTCCGGCGAGCGCGCAGCGGCGGCCGGTGCTGCCGCAGATCGATGAGCCACATCCTTATTATTACCGCGAACTGTATTTGCCGCAGTTGACGAGCGGGCCGAGCAGCCTGACTTGGGGGCCGGACTCGCAGGAATTGATTTATTCGATGGCGGGATCGCTGTGGCGGCAGAAGCTGAGATCGAAAGAGGCGGCGCAATTGACGGATGGGCCGGGATACGACTACCAGCCGGACTGGTCGCCGGATGGGAAGAGCGTGGTGTATGTGTCCTATCAGAAAGACGCGATGGAATTGTGGCTACTGGATTTGACGACTGGGAAAACGAAGCGATTGACCGCCGGCGGGGCTGTAAATGTGGAGCCGCGATGGTCGCCGGATGGAAAGAAGATTGTTTGGGTTTCGACGCAGTACAACAAGCGATTCCATGTGTTCATGGCGGATGTTGTGGACGGCGCGTTGAGCAATGTGGCGCGGCTGACGGGGGAAACAAAGAGTTCCCTGCCGCGGTATTACTACAGCGCGTACGACATGGAAATCAATCCGGTGTGGGCGCGGGATGGCAAGGAAATACTGTTCGTGTCGAATCGCGGGCACATTTATGGGACCGGGGGATTCTGGCGGATGAAGGCGGAGCCGGGAGCGGAGGCGCGGGAGATTCATTACGAGGAAACGAGTTGGAAGGCGCGGCCAGAGTTTTCGCCGGATGGCTCGCGCATGGTGTACAGCTCGTACTTGGGAAGACAGTGGCACAACCTGTGGGTGATGCCTGCAAACGGCGGAGACGCATTTCCACTGACGTATGACAACTGGGATGAAACGAATGTGCGATGGTCGCCGGATGGAGGAATCCTCGCTTTCATAGCAAACAAAACGGGGTCCACGGCGATTCACTGGCAAGAGCTTGAGGGCGGCAATGGAGCGGAACTGGCGCCGGAAACACGGAATTATCTGCATGCCCATGGCATTCTCGCGATCAATGCCGAAGGTGCGAGCGTCTCATCCAATGTTCGAATTGCCATCACCGATGAAGCTGGCCGCTCGTTTGCTCCCAAGGATGCGTGGATGCAAGCTGACGACGGCTATGACCGGAATGAGCGAGCGCTGGAAAGNCATTATTTCCACACGGGAGAGGAGGTGGACGCGCAGGTTGAAGTTCCAGCAGGAAGATTCACTTTGGAAGTATCGCAAGGAATTGAGGCTAGAGCATTTCGAAAAATTGTAGAGGTGAAAGCCGGGAAAGTTGCCGAGGTCGACGCCACATTAGCGCCTCTGGACTTCAATGGCGGACGAGAGGACCACTGGGTCGCGTCGGACCTTCATGTGCATATGAACTATGGCGGAACATACCGGAACAACCGAGAGCGCCTGATGGAACAGGGGGAAAGCGAAGGGCTCGAAGTAATTCATGAGCTGACCGTGAATAAGGAGCAAAGATTTCCCGACGTTCAATTCCTGCATTTTCCACCCAAAAATGGTTTGGAGGAAAAGAGTTTGCACGATCCCGATGTGCTACTGGTGCAGGGGCAGGAATTTCATACCAGTTACTGGGGGCACCGGGGAGTTTTGAGGCTAAAGGATCATTTGCTGTTGCCGGGGTACGCCGGGTATCCGAATACGGCAGCGGCGAGTTTGTATCCGATGAATGCGGACGTATACGACATGGCGCACGCGCAGGGGGCGCTGGTGGGAGCGGTGCATCCGTTTGACGAGGTGCCGGACCCGTTTGCGAAACCGGCGCAGAACATTACGGATGAATTGCCGGTGGATGTAGCGCTGGGCAAGCTGGACTACATGGAGATCGTTGGATTCAGCGATCACAAGTCCACGGCGGCGGTGTGGTACAAACTGCTGAACCTGGGATTCAAGCTGCCGGCGGGAGGGGGAACGGATGCGACGGCGGATTACGCTGCGCCGATTCGCGGGCAGGTGGGATTTGACCGCGTGTATGTGTGGACGCCAGGTTGGCCGGCCAACATTGAAACGTGGATGGATGGATTGAAGCAGGGACGGACGTTTGCGACGAATGGGCCGCTGATCGAGTTTAAATTGGGCGGGGAGATGGTGGGCAGCGAGCTGAAGTTTGCCGCAGCGCAGGCGGGGGTTCCCTTCACGGCGAAATTGCGGTCCATTGTGCCGGTGGACCATTTGGAGGTGGTGTGCAATGGAAAGGTGGCGAGAGAGCTAAAGCTGGAGGGGGCGCGGGACACGGCTGATTTTACGGGCACGATCCCGCTGAGTGAGAGCGGATGGTGCGTGTTGCGAGCGTGGAGCGACAAGGCCGAATACCCTGTGATGGACAATTATGCCTATGCGACGACAAGCCCCGTGTATGTGACGATCGGCGGGAAACGAGCGTATTCGCAGGGGGACGCGGAATATTTCAAGGCTTGGATTGACCGGACCACCGAGGTGACGGAGAAATATCCAGATTGGAATTCGGCGGCGGAAAAAGACTTGGTGATGAAAAGATTGCGGGAAGCGCGCGCGGTCTATGAAGGGATGAAGTAGACTCGGAATGACAATGTGCTGAGGTAATCCTTGACCGAAGGTGGGAGACTGAATTGAGATTGAAGGAAATGCGGAGAAGGAAGGAGGGTACATGATCGTCGGTGTGCCCCGAGAAGGTTATCCAGGAGAGCGGCGCGTGGCGCTGGTGCCCGCGGTGCTCCCAAATCTGAAGAAGGCTGGGCTGGAGGTGTTGATTCAGGCTGGCGCAGGCCAAGCAGCCGGATACCTGGACGCGGATTACGTGGAAAAGGGCGCGAAGCTGGCGGCTAGCCGTGAAGAGGTTTTCGCCACCGCGGACATACTGGTGCAATTCCTGTGTCACGGAGCGAATGACAAGACGGGAAGCGCGGACCTGCCGCTGTTGCGCAAGGGCCAGGCACTGGTGGGATTTTTGCGACCGCTGGGAACGGCGAAGACGGTGCAGGAGATTGCGGATCGCGGGGTGACATCGTTTTCCGTGGAGCTGATGCCGCGCATTACACGCGCGCAGAGCATGGACGCGCTGTCGTCGATGGCAACGATCTGCGGGTACAAAGCGGTGTTGCTGGCCGCGGACACGTTGCCAAGAATGTGCCCGATGTTGACGACGGCGGCGGGAACGATAACACCGGCACGCGTGCTGATCATCGGCGCGGGCGTGGCGGGGCTGCAGGCGATTGCGACGGCGCGGCGGTTGGGAGCGGTGGCCTCCGCCTATGACATGCGCCCGGCGGCAAAAGAACAGGTACAGAGCCTGGGCGGGCGATTCGTGGAACTCGCCATTGAAGCAAAGGACGCGCAAGACGCGAGCGGGTATGGGAAGGCGCAAGACGAGAGTTTCTACCAAAAGCAACGGGAACTGCTCGGCAAAGTGGTGGCGGAGAGCGACGTGGTGATCACGGCGGCAGTGATCCCGGGGAAAAAGTCGCCAGTGTTGGTAACGAAGGAAATGGTCGAGCGGATGGCGCCGGGATCGGTGATCGTGGACCTGGCTGCGGAGCGCGGCGGCAATTGCGAGCTGACCAGGCCGGATGAGACGGCGGTCATTCACGGGGTGACGATTATCGGCGAGTACAACCTGGCGGCGAGGGTGCCGTATCACGCGAGCCAGCTGTACGCGCGCAATCTGACGTCGTTTCTGCTGCACCTGACAAAAGAGGGGAAGCTGCAACTGAATTTACAGGATGAAATCACGCGGGAAACGCTGCTGACGCATGAGGGAGAAATCGTGAACGCGCGGGTACGGGAGTTTTTCGCGCTGCCGGCCTTGCAGACGACTCCGGGGGGAGGAGAAAGCCGATGAAACTGGATTTGATAACCAGCTTGTACGTCTTCATGCTGGCGGCGTTTATCGGATTTGAAGTGATCCGGCGAGTGTCACCGCTGTTGCACACGCCGCTGATGTCGCTGACAAACGCCCTGGACGCGATCGCCGTGGTGGGGGCGATCATCCTGGTGGGCGAAGGAAAAAGCAGACTGGCGATGATCCTGGGAACGATCGCCATCGTCGCAGCGACGAGCAACATCGTGGGTGGCTTTATGATCACGGACCGCATGCTGAAGATGTTCAAGGCCAGCGGGCCAAGGAAGCCGTGACGCTCATGATCGCGAGAGAAAACATTCTGGAAATCACGTATTTGATCGCGACGGCGCTGTTCGTGCTTTCGTTGAAATGGCTGAGTTCCCCCGTGACGGCCCGGCGCGGGGTGTGGGCCGGCGAAGCGGGAATGCTTCTGGCCATCGTGGGAACGCTGCTGCATGGCGGCATTGTCGATTACAAGTTGATTGCAATTGGGCTGGTGCTGGGAACAATTATCGGCGTGCCGCTGGGACGCGTGGCGATGACCGCGGTGCCGCAGCGAACGGCGTTGAGCCATGCGTTTGGTGCGTTGTGCGTGACGCTGGTGGGAACTTCGGAGTTTTACCTGCGGGCGCCGAATGTGCCGGGATTCATGATGGGCGTGCTGTCCCTGGAAGTCATCCTGGGGGCGCTGACGTTCACGGGCAGCCTGATGGCGGCGGGGAAGCTGCAGGAAGTGCTCCCGCAACGGCCGATAACCTACAAAGGTCAGAATTTCGTGAACCTGGGACTGCTGGCGATCGCCATCAGCATTGCGGTGATGCTAGTGCTGCATCCGGAGAAAATGTACCTGTTTCCGTTCATGATCGGGATACCACTGGTGTTCGGCGTAATGATGATCATTCCGATTGGCGGAGCAGACATGCCGACGGTGATTTCGCTTTTGAATTCGTATGCCGGATTGTCGGCCGCTGCAATGGGATTCGTGCTGCAGAGCAAACTGCTGATTATTGCGGGGGCGCTGGACGGGGCATCCGGCTTCATCCTTTCGGTGAACATGTCGAAGGCGATGAACCGGTCGTTCACGAACGTGCTGTTTGGCGCGTTTGGACAGGAACAAGTGACGGTGGCCGGGGCGAAGGAAGCGCGGCCGGTGCGCAGCGCGTCGCCGGAGGAAGCCGCAGGGATCTTAACGGCGGCGAGCAAAGTGGTGATTGTGCCGGGGTACGGAATGGCCGTAGCGCAAGCGCAGCACAAGGTGCGCGAACTGTACGATGCGCTGACCAAGCGCGGCGTGGACGTAAAATTTGGCATCCATCCGGTGGCAGGACGCATGCCTGGCCATATGAACGTGCTCCTGGCGGAGGCGGACATTCCGTACGACAAGTTGCTGGAGATGGATGAAATCAATGGAGATTTCCCGCAAACGGACGTGGCGCTGGTCATCGGGGCCAATGACGTGACCAATCCAGCGGCGAGAGAAGATACCAGCAGCCCAATTTACGGAATGCCGATTCTGGACGTGGACAAGGCGCACACCGTGATGGTGATCAAGCGAAGCATGGGCGCGGGATTCGCGGGAATTGCAAATCCGTTGTATTACCTGGATAAGACGCTGATGCTATTCGGCGATGCGAAGAATTTTGTGGGTGCGATTGTCCGGGAGATTTCCGGCGGACACAATTGATGGCGGGATAGGCAAGAACACCGGCATGAACAGCGCGCCTTGGGTGGCAAATCTCTTTTCCCTTAATAGGATTGCAAAAAAAACGCCGAAAAGAGTTTCTTCAGGGGCTAAAGCCCGCTCGTTTTCAGCGCGTTACGCCGGGGTTGAAGCCCCGGCCTCCTAAAGAAAAACACTTTTCAGCAGCCGCGTTAAGACCTGCAATGCGGTGCCCAAAAAAAAATCCAAGAATGACGAACGGGACCGCAAACTCGTTCGGGGCACGTTCTTTTGCGCCCCAAGGGCTGACGGACAGAGAAGTGCCGGGGAACTTGTGGCTACGGACGATTGGGGCTTTCGAGAGCCCTGTCGACGCCCCACACGGTGGCTATTCCGACGACGCCGGCGGCGAGATAGATGAAATGGCTCTGGCCCCCAAAGACGGGAGGCTTCCCTTTTACCATCTCGACGGGCGCGCAAGGACGATGCTCGTGGTAGTCGTGGTAATCGCTGGCATCGGGAGAAAGATACTTACGATAGCTTAGCTCGTTGATCGCACGGACACGGTAGGCCTTGGTTTCTTCGATCAGGTGAGACTCCGAACCAACCTGCACATTAACCTGGCCGCGCTGGCTGTAGACCGTGATTTCACAAGGGTTGTCCATCGAAACGCGGCCCAGGTCGGCAAGGGCGAGCACAGGCGTAACCCGCACGTCGGAAGCAACGATGACGATGTTTTCCTGGGTACCCGGCGTGGTGTAGACCACGGTGCCATGATTCAGCTCAACGACCGCGCCATAGGGAGCGCGATAGATGTGCACGGCCGAAGAGGCCTGAAGTTCGAGGGAAAGAGCGCCGACGCGAACGAGCATGGAGCCAGCATCCTCCGTCGAGAGGAAGTCACCGGAATAGACGGTGGCGCCTTCAGGGGCAGCGGCATCGCCGATGTGACCGGAGACGGATTTGGCGACAAGCCCCAGTGAAGGATTCGCGGGTGGCGTTTGCGCCAGTACCGGCACAGGGGCGCAGGAAAAAACGAAAAATCCGGCAATGGAACAGAACCGAGCGATTCTCATTGGCGTTGTTTCTCCTTCGAACAGACAGATTTAGGAAGACAGGGGCGATTGGTTACGGGAAGAGTGACGGGTTGTGACTTTGGCGCAGTTGTTTTCCCAGGAATGGCTGCGGGCACGAACTGGAGTTTCATCGCGGGATCGCCAAAAAGGATCCAAGTTCGACGCACATCGTTGTCGGTGGTGCCGGCCTTCGCTTGAAGCACGAGGCGGCCGAGAGATTGATTTGGATTAGCGGAGAAGAGGTGCAGAAAAGCCTGATTCAACGTAGATTGCGGCGACTCTTGGGTGAAACCGGAAGAAGCCCAGACGGCAACCGCGCCGCCGTTGGGAGCGAGCAGAAGGGACTCGGCCAGGCTCTGGGCGTAAACGTCGTGGAAGAACCCGTTGAGACAATCCATCAAGAGATAGACGGGGAGACGTCCACCGTTGGACAGTGCGGCGGCGTCGGTGGAGTCGAAGAGATCGGCGAAAGACCACTGCTGCTCGGCGCCGTGACCGTTGAAATCCACCAGGAGGGCACCGTTATTGAGAGCGGCGAGAATTTGGGAGCGAGCGGTAGGGGTATCGAGCGAATCGGCGAGTATCTCTGAGACTTGCAGCGCAGGCGGAAGGGTGGCCGCGGCAGAAGTTGCAGCGGCAGTGAAATTGGAATCGCTATTCTGATCGGCGACCAACAAAGCTTGCGAGTTCCAGGGGCCCATAGAGCTGCCGCTTTCGTAGCCGATGATTTTGGAAATGACAAGATCCACGTCGGCAGGCGTGCGCACGGGCAACCGGCCGGTGGGAATGGTGGCGAAACCATTCTGTACAAAGTCTGTGAACCAGTCGTCGGACGCGGTCTTAAAGGCCGAGGTTTCGATGATCCGCGTGGGCACAAAATCGAAATCGCCGAGACCCAAATAATTGCGCGGATCGAAGGAGGCATCGCCAACCAACAGGATGGACTGTGGCTTGCGCTGCCAAAGGGAGGCGGCTTCCTGGAGGAAGCTGCGGATCGCGAAAGGGCTGCGCTCGCCGAAATTGTACTCGTCGAAGATCTGGTCGGTGGTGACGAGAGAGACGCGGTGGCCCTGGGATTCACGCAGGCGCACAAGCGGCGCAAGGCTGGCGACAAAATCGGGATGAGCGATGATGACAACGTCGGCGCCAGTACGGTGGTCGTCGAGGAACGTGGGAACATGCGGCACGAGAGAAACCGGCGCGGAAATGGCGCCGTTGGTGAAGGCGAGAATGGTGCGAACAGCGGGCGCGCTAGCGGAGAGTGCCAAAGCAGCGGTGTAAGTTCCCGATTCGCGTGAGATCCTGGCGGCGAGTTCGGAGATGTTGAGCGGATCGGTGATGTCAAACACGCGGATCTGCGGGTTAGTGAAGCCGGTGAGGCGGAGCTCCGAACCGGCATAGGCGGTGGCGCGGAGCCAGTCCGCGTCCGCGGCATACGTGTGCGCGTAATGGAGCGCGATGGATTGCACGAGGCTGACATCGTTGTCGCCGTTCAAAGCCGTGAGGGTGACGGTGTTGCTGCCGTTCCGGAGCAGCGAAGGCTCCACGGAAAAAGTTTGTTGGGCCAGCGCCATACCGGAGAAGTCCATTTCGCCGAGAGTGGCGCCATTGAACTGAACGGTGACGCCATGCAGCTGCGGATCGGTGACACCCTGGAGAGCGACGTCCAGGGAAATCGGCAGGGCTGACGAAGAGTCGATGTGGGTGGCGACGAGATCCTGATCGGCGGGTTCCGGGGTGATGATGGCACCAAAGAAATTGTCGCTGTTTTCGCCATTCAGCAGAGCGGCGAAGTATATGGTGCGGTCCTCGCGGAGAGCGGTGAAGGGGAAACTCACCGGGGCCGTGCCGCCAGAAAAAGGCGTGGCCATCGGAAGGATGCGCCTGGGCGATTGGTAATCGCTGATCAGCCAATAGACGCGATCGGCGGAGAAGGGCGTATCAATACCCGTGCCGTAGAATTCGATCGCGTCAGAAGGAGACGGGAGCCCGCTGCCGCGACCTGTCAGGAGAAGGGGTTGTTCGACCCCTTCGGCGTAGAGATGCAGCGTGCGTGAGTCGGTGTTGCGATCGAGACCCGCGGCAAAGAGCTGGTCAAAAGAAACGTGATACCAGCCTTCCTGAGCGACCGAGATTTTGACGGCCTGGTGATCGGCAACGCTGAGAGGTGGAAGGCTTGGCGGCAAAATAGGTGGCACGGGTTGCAGAATCCTCATAGCGGGGGAGGGATTGGCGGAAGAAGGCCAGACAGATGAGGCGCGCTGGCTGCTGAGCAGGTCAGAGGAACGCGCAGAGGCGAGCGTAGTGGCGACTTCGGAGGAAGGCGATTCGACGTATGCGGGGCCATGAGTACCGCGCGTGCCATTGATGTCCAGGTCTTCAATCCAGTACGCAGCACCGCGAGTGGGATGCGGGTCAATCCAGCGATAGATCTTGGCGGCATGCTGCGGCCGGCCACCGCGAAAAAGGAGAGCAGACCCTGCGATGAGTGAAGGATCAAGGCGCGTTCGGCCGGAAGCATCCTCGCGGTAGACGTGGAAGCCGAGGTTGCGGGCCTCCTCGTGGGTGCGCCATTCGAGGATGACGGAGCCATCGGATTGGGAGAAGGCCTGGAAGGAGGAGATATCCACGGCGGTGGAGGCCTGGATGGTGGAGACGAAACTGGCGGTAATGGGGAAATTAGGAGCGTTGGCAGCGGCAACGAAAGGGGAGTTGGTGACGGTGGCAGTGTTTGTGGAAAGGCTGGCGGCACTGAAGGTAGTGGCGGTGACATTGATGGTGATGACGGCAGTGCTGCCGACGGCCAAGTTGCCAAGGTTGCAAGTCACCGTGGTCGTGCCAGAGCAGGTGCCCATGGTTGTGGAATAAGAATTGAGGATAAAGGTGACCTCGGCCGGGAGCGGGTCCGTGAGGACGAGGTTCTGAGCAACGGCGGGGCCCGAGTTGGTGACAGTCAAGGTGTAGGTAAGGTTGGAGCCCTGATTAACAGGATCAGGCGCGGCAGTTTTGGTAACCGTGACACTGGACTGGCTGGGCGAGGCGACCACAACACTGGTGCTGGCCGAGTTGTTGGCGCAATTCGGATCTTGAGCGGCGGAGCACGGCACATTCACATTAGCCGTGTTGGTGATGGTAGAGCCCGCGGCCGTGCCGAGATTGACTTTGACGACGAGCGGGAAATTCGCCGATGCGCCAGACGCCATGGTCTGGCCGGCGTTCAAAGTGCAGGTGAAAGTTCCCGTACCACCGACAGCGATGGTGTTGCAAGTCCAGACGGCGGGTGGAGGAGGTGTGAAAGAGACAAGAGTGGTGTTTGCTGGAATGGTGTCGGTAAAAGTGACGCTGGTGACGGTGCCATTGGTAACGGTAGCAGGCCCGTTGTTCGTAACCGATTGGGTGTAGGTGATGTTGTTGCCCTGTGTGACCGGGTTGGGCGAGGCAGAAGACGTGACGGCGAGGTCGGCCTGACCGGCCGTGGCCACGGTGAAGGTGGTTGTGGCGGAATTGTTGGAGTAATTGGGATCGGGAGTGGCGGAAGTAACGTTATCGGTGGCGGTAAACACGGTGCCGGCCGTGGTGCCGCTGGGGACGTTGACGACGAGAGAGATCGTCGCGGGGGAATTGACCGCGAGTGGAGAATTGTCAACGCACTCGGCGGTGCCCGTGCCGCTGGAGACGAAGTACGAGCAACTCCAGCCCGCGGGACCGGACACGGATACAAAAGTAGTGTTAGCGGGAATGGCCTCGGTGAAGACGGGGCCAGCGGCAGCGGAGGGTCCTTGATTGGTGATGACACCCGTGAGCGTGACGTTTGCGCCCGCCACGACGATGGAGGGGGAAGCGGCGTTCGTGATGGCGAGATCCGCGGTACCCGCGATGCCAACGGTGACGATGGCGATGGCGGTGTTGTTGGTGAGATTGGGGTCGGTTGTGCCAGAGGTGATGCTGTCGACATCCACGATCTGCGTGCCGCTGGCAGTGCCGGCAGCAACTGTCAGGACGACGGTAAAGGTGCCGGAGGTGTTCACGGGGAAAATGCCCGTGGTCGCTGAACCGGTTCCCAGCACAGTTTCTGGGCCCGGGTTCGTTGCCTGAGCGACAGTGATCACGCCTGTCGCAGTGATAGCGGTCAGAATGGTTGCGTTCGTAAAATTGTAGCCGGCAGGCGTAAAACCCGTCGTTGTTAGCTGAGCATTGGGAACCACACTTGCGGGCAACGGTGCAGGGAATGTGAACGTTGCGATATTGCCAGCCCATGTCGCAGCAGTGGCCTTCCCCAAAGCTGTGGCTGGGTAGCAGGAGATGGTGCCTGCGGCGCCAACCGCAGGAGTGGTACAGGCCCACCCGGCCGGCGTGGTGATGGAGGAGAAGGTGGTGTTGGCCGGAGTGCTTTCGGTGAAGACAGCGTTGACGGCATCGAGGGGACCGTTATTCGTGACGGTTTGGGTGTAGGTGATGTTGCCACCGGGCAAGACGACGAGAGGAACGGCAGAATTGGTGACGGCGAGATCGGCGGAAGCACAATAGGCCCCGGATTGTGTGCCGGGAGTTTCGGTGATGACATGAGTAGTCTGGACAATGCCGGCCTGACCGGGAGTGGCGCCGTAGGAGTCTTGTACCGTGGTCGTGTAGCCGTTGATACCACCGGCGACACTGGAACTGGCTGGCGCTGCAGAGAGAAAGATGACGCCGCCACCGCCGCCACCACCGGGGCCATGGCGATCACCAGGAAAACCACCAGGGGCTTGGGTCTGCCAGGCGTTGCCTCCGTTGCCGCCGTTAG
>JGI12270J11330_10002160_pt1 | contig 14516 bp, 15 predicted proteins | sample PeaSoiMetSII2010_FD_11330 | JGI IMG/M metagenome (IMG submission 11330)
ATCACCGGTCCCGACATCGGCCGACTGCAACACCAGGGCCGCCTCGCTGCTGGCGACCGCACGGTGACGTTGGAGCAGGTGAGCGAACCCAGATCGGGCCAGCGTTTCGCGTTCATCATGGACACCAGGCTGTGTGACGCCGCGTTCGCACTCGCCGACCAGGCGGACCTGCTCGTCTGCGAAGCCACCTTCGCCGATGCGGACGCTGCGCTTGCGCACGAGTACGGGCACCTGACCGCCGGGCAGGCTGGCCGAATCGCGGCCGAGTCGCGGGCGCGGCTGCTCGTGCTCACCCACTTCTCCCAGCGGTACGACGCCGACGATGGCCAGCGGCTGGCCGGGGAAGCGGCGCTGGCCTTCGGCGGTGAGGTCGTACTAGCTCACGATCTCAACCGGGTCCCCGTTCCGCCCCGGCTCCCGTCGGCCAGCTAGCAGCTCTTCTTTCCGGCACCAGCGGCGTGCGTCTGGCTGTCTGATGTCGGCTCGTCCGAAAGGCTCGCCGTAAATCAACAGCCAGAGTTCGCGGCAGTCACCTTGAGCCGTCCGCTCCGCGGCGCGCAACGAAGACATATTCCCTGCTGTCGTCGTTGAACGGCTCTCCGGCGAAGCCGCCGTAGAGTGCCTCCAGCTCCAGGCCGGCCACATCGAGGAGCCCGAGCCACTCGTTCTTCGTGGCCCACCAGAGGGAGCTCGTCCCACCGTCGTCGAGCGTTATGTCAATCCGGCTGTCGCCGACGGCATACCGAATCGTGTGCGGAACGGGTTCGTCCTGGTGCTGCCCGTCGAGGCGAGCAGCGATCCGGTGATCGAATGCGAAGGCGTTCCACGCGAACCGGCCATTGCGCCGCAGCGACGCGGCGACGCGCTCGAAGGTGCGGCGGCGGTCGGCCCAGGTCGGCAGGTGCAGCAGCGCGCGGAACGGGCAGTAGATCAGCGCCGCGGGCTGGTCGATGGCAAGGTCGCGCATGTCGCCCTCGCGCAAGTCAAGCTGCACACCGGCCTGCAGCGCCCGGGAGCGCGCTTGCGCCAGCATCGCGGGTGACGAGTCGACGCCGATGACCGGCCGGCCGGTGGCCTGCGCAACCGGAACGGCCACCCGGCCGTTTCCGACCGCGAGCTCGACCAGCGGCCCCTCCGCCTTGCGAGCAAGCTCGACGTAGAAGGCGACGTCGGCCGTCATCTGAGCCGACCACTCGTCATAGCGGCGGGAGAACGCTTCGTCCCAGCTCATCGGCCCATGCTAACGGCCTGGTCGATCCTTGGGGTTTACCGCGCGTGAAGAATGGGACGGCCGGTACCATACGCGCCAAGAGGGCAGATATGGACCCACGGGGGTCGGCTGTCGCACTCGATCGAATCGCCCAAGGAGTCGTCGCTGTGGCCTTCATACCCTATGACCGGCCGGTGCGGTCCGCGTTCATCGGTCTCGGCCGGATCTACGACCTGAACGTTCGCGCCTACATTGACAACCCGGACGTCGAGGTCGTCGCGCTCGTCGATCCGAGCGACGAACGCCGTGCGCAGCGCCAGGCGGACTGGCCGGCCGCTCGCACCTTCGCCTCGGCCGCCGAGCTGGCGTCGAGCGGCATCGAGGTTGACGCGGTCGAGGTCCTGCTGCCGGTGGCGCTGCATGCCGACGGGGTGGTCGAACTGCTCGGCAACGGGTGGCACGTCAATCTGCAGAAGCCGATGTGCAGCGACCTGCTCGACGCCGAGCGGATGCTCGACGCGGCGAAGGCCAACGACCGGGTCCTGCGCGTGATGGAGAACTACCTGTTTTACGAACCGCTGCGCAAGCTCAAGGCCATCGCCGAGTCAGGCGAGATCGGCGAGGTCTCCAGTTACCACATCAAGATGGTCGGTAGCGGCCGGGGTGGCTGGGACGTGCCGTGGAGCAGTTTCGAGTTGCAGATGGAGCAGATGAAGCGCGGCCGCGGCATCTTCGTGTTCGACGACGGCTGGCACAAGCTCGCGACCGCCATCTGGCTCTTCGGCCCGATCAGGGAAGTCCGGGCCTGGATCGGAAATACCGCGGTCGGACCGGGCATCGACCTGGACGTGCCGACCACGATCATCTGGGAGCACGACAACGGTGTCCGCGGTGTGTGGGACTCCACCGTCGCGATGGACCTGTACCTGCGATCCGACTACTACACCAACGACGAGCGCTGGGAGATAACGGGCAGCAAGGGTTATGCGCGGGTCAACCGATGCACCGGCCGCGGCATCCAGCAACCCAGCGTCGAGGTCTATCTCGACGGCGAGATGCGCGGTTACCACGCGCTCGACGACGACTGGGGGAGCAGCTTCCGCGACTCGGGCCGGCACTGGCTGCGCTGGCTGCATACCGGCGACGGCCCGCTGCTCTGGAGCGGCGAAGAGGCGGTCGACGTGCTGAGGTTCGCGCTCGCTGCGTACGCGAGCAGCGCATCGGGAAGCGTCGGCGTGGACCCCAGGCTGGTCATCTAGCCAAACCGCCTCCCGCCGCGCGCCCTCACCGGCGAGCGCCCACGTCCGCGAACGCCCTTGTCAGCGCGCGCACCCATCCGCCGCCGCCCAGGTCCGCGAGCGCACTCGTCCGCGAGCCTGCGCGGGCTTGCCATACTGGCCCAATGCCTGTGAATACTCGCTGCGTGCTGGTGCTGGCCGGGACCGCGCTGCTGGGTATCGGCCTTGATCAGGCGACCAAGGCACTGGTAGTGGCGACCATCGAGGGCAAACCGCCGATTCGCCTGATCGGCCAGGTCCTGACCATCGACGTCTCCCGGAACTCCGGTGCCGCCTTCTCCTTCGCACCAGCCGCGACGGTGCTGTTCACCTGCCTGGCGGTGGCGATCGCCGTGCTGCTGGTCACCAAGGTGCCGCGGCTACGCTCAACCGGCTGGGCGGCAGCACTCGGTCTGCTGCTGGCCGGAGCCATCGGAAACCTGTGTGATCGGCTGATGCGAGCGCCCGGCATCGGCCGCGGCGCCGTCGTCGACTTTATCGACCTGCAGCACTTCGCGACATTCAACGTCGCCGACAGCTGCCTGACCTGCGGGGCCGTCCTCGCGATCTTGCTGTCAGTCCGCGGCGTCCCGATCACGGACCGATCACCGGACCACGGCTAGCGGGCGCGCGGCAGCTGGCAGGCCGGGTTCAGGTGGCCGAACGCACGGTTCGGAGCGGATCAACCTGCCGGTCGCCGGTCGCCTTTCCGACGATCTCCGCGCGCTCGGCCTTGGTGCGGAACGTCACGCACGTGCGATCCGCGCGGAACAGGTCATTCGAGAACTCGAACGGCACTCCGTCTGCCGTCATCGACTTCCTGGTGATGGCCAGCAGCGGTGCCCGCGCGGCGATCCCGAGCAGCACGGCCTCGTCCGGGCTGGCCTCGACCACCTCCAGATGCTCGACCACATCCTCGGGCTTGATCCCATAGTGGGTGTCCAGCAGGTCGTAGATCGATCCGCCGAGCGGCAGTTCGAGCAGGCCAGGAAAGATCTCGACCGGCAGCCTGGCGCGCTCAAGCGAGATCGGCACGCCGTCCGCTAGCCTGATCCGCACGATGTCGACGACCAGGCTTCCGGCGGGCAGGTCCAGGTGCACAGCCGTCAGGTCGTCGGCACCAGTCATCGTGGCCGACAGCACTTGGGTTCCGGCCACGAAACCCTGGCGGCGCAGGTACTCGGGCAGCCCCACGATGACCGAGAGGTCGCGGTCCACCTTAGAGTGCGCCACGAACGTGCCGCCTGCCCGGCCAGGAACGCGGCGCACCACGCCGGCCTGAGCAAGCACGGCAAGCACCTGCCGTAGCGTCGACCGGCTGACCGACAGGCTCGCGGCCAGTTCGCGCTCGGTACCGAGCTTGTCGCCTGGTCGCAGCGCACCCGCGGAGATCATGTCGAGTACTCGGTGCCTGGCCTCATCGACAGGCCGCTGGCTTGACCCGCCCGGCAGTCGCAGGTCAGCGAGCTGATGCTCCCCGCTGGCAGGGATCTGGTTCACCCCATGGCCTGCAGCGATTCGGGCACGGTCTGGCCGCCGTCAACCACCAGCGTTTGCGCGGTGATGTAGCCGGCTTCATCGGAGGCGAAGAACATGGCCGCATGGGCGATGTCAGCGATGCTGCCCAGTCTGCCGAGCGGAATGGACGCTTCCATCGCCGCCAGGTAGTCGGCCCCGAGCTCGTCCAGCCCCTCGGTGACGATGTTGCCTGGCATGACCGCGTTGATGGTGATGCCGGATCGCGCGAACTCGAGCGCAGCCGAGCGCATGAAGCCGAGCTGGCCGGCCTTGCTGGCGCCATAGTGTGACCAGCCGGCGAATCCCGTGATCGGTCCGGTGATCGATGACGTCAAGATGATCCGGCCGTGACCAGATTCCTTCAGCGCCGGCAGCGCCGCCTGCACCGTGAAGAAGGTGCCCTTCAGGTTCGTCGCCAGCACCTCGTCGAGTTCGGCCGGCGTCATCTCGGTCAGCGGCGCGGCCGGGAAGATTCCGGCGTTGCAGCACACCACGTCCAGGCCGCCGTGCAGCTCGACCGTGGCCGCGACCACCCCAGCGCAGCTAGCCGGGTCGCCGACGTCGCCGGGCAGGTAGCTGACTCGGCCGCCTGGCGGGGACTGCTCCGCCGCCTCGGCGGTCAGCACCTCCGCCGTCCGCTCGCCGTGGTCGCGGTGCCGGCCCGTGATCACCACCTGGGCGCCCGCGTTCGCGAAGCCAGCGGCGATCCCCTGCCCGATGCCCTTGGTACCGCCGGTCACCAGGACTGACCGGCCGCTGATCGATGTGAACATCCGCAACTCCCCTGACGAATAGATGCCTGTGACGATGGCTATGTCGTGCCGAGCAGGTAGCGCTCGGCGATCTCGCAGCAGCCCCTGGTGAAGTCGGCGCCGAGCTCGAGCGCCGAGTCGGCGAACCGGTGCGAGCCGACCCAGGCGACCAGCTGAAGCCGCCGCAACAACACGAAGGTCGGGATCTCCGCCTCATCGGCGGTCGGCAGCGGCCGGACCCGCCGGTACCCCTGCAGCCATGCGTCGCACAACGCGGGCACCCGCGGATCATGCTCGATGAAGCTGACCGCCGTGGCCAGGTCGAACATGAACCAGCCGAACCCTGAGTCGTCGAAGTCGATGACCTGGATGTCGTCGCCGCTGACGAGCAGGTTGGCCAGTCGGACATCGGCATGGATCAGCCCGAATCGGTCGGGGTCCGTTCCGTATCTGGCCAGCCGGACGGCCATCAGCTCCGCCGCCCTGGTCAGTATCTCGAGCTCTTCTTTGCCGACGCCGATGCCCTCCTGCCAGCGGCCCCAGCGCGGGGTCTGCCCGACGCAGCAGTCGAAGTCCCAGGAGAACCTGACGAACCCCGCCGGTCGCTGCCACCGGCGGGAGTGGTGGTGCATCCGCGCGCAGATCTGGCCGAGCAGCTCGAACTTCTCGGCCAGCTGATCCTCCGGCGGCTCGGTGCCTGGCAGCCACTCGAACAGCACTACCTGCCGGGTCAGCCCGTCGATCTCGATGTCGACGACCTCCCGTCCGTCGGTCGCCCGGTATACGGCCGGGGTCAGCAGCCCCTCGTCCGCGCGCAGCGCCTGCAGCCAGGCGAGTTCGGACTCGATCGCTCCCGGCGGGTGGTAGCCGGTCCGGTGCACCCGGAGCACGGCGGTGCGTTCGGCGGCCGGATCGTCGATCCGGTAAGTCGCGTTCTCCGACAGGCTGAGCAGCGAGATATGCGCGTCTGCCGGGAACCCGAACGGTTTGAGCGCGGCCTTGGCGAATGGGTCGTAGCCGCGCAGCACGGCCTGCTGCGAACTGTCCGTGCCGCTCACTGGTCCCGTCCTTCGATGCTGGCGAGCAGTCTTTCGATCTGGCCGGCGGCATGGGTCACCCCGGCGGTGCTGCCCGCGATGTAAAGCCGCCCGGAGGCGCCGATCATGGTCACGTCGACCAGGGTGTTCTCCGGCACCGCCCGTTCGGCCTCGTTGGCAGCGACGGCGGCGAAGAGCGCGGGCGTCATCTCGCACACCAGCAGCGACTGCCCGGGCAGCAGCATGGACGCCTGCCGGGACCGATTGATGATCACCGCCTGCTGGTCGGTGATGTCCTCGATGATGTCGCTGTACTGCAGTTCGGGCCGGAGCTGGTCGGCCGCGCTGCGCCCGATGCCTTCGAGGATCGCCTGGCCAGCCCGCTGCACCGCGGCCGCGCTGGCGGAGTGGACCTCGAGCACGCCGAACTGGCGCTCCACGAACAAGATCCCCGGCTCGACCGACGGCTCGGCTCGCAGTGCCAGGTCGGTCACCCGCTCGATGGCCAGGCCGGGAGCGACCTCGACGATCAGCGCGTGGTCCCCCTCTGCTGCCGGGTACCCGCGAGCCCGGGTCGGCGTTCCCAGGTAAGCGGCGAACTGCCGCTGCAGGCCCGCGATCGGCAGGTACACCCGCAGCTCGGTGCGTGTCCTGGTGGCCGCGCCAGCTGTCACTCCGAGACCACGAAGTGCTTGCCAAGCTCGCCGTGCGGGCGCGGGATCACGTGCACGGAGATGAGCTCGCCGACGCTGGACGCCGTCTCGGCCCCCGCCTCGGTGGCTGCCTTCACCGCGCCGACGTCGCCGTTGATGATGACGGCGACCAGGCCGTCCCCGACCTCCTGCCGGCCGACGATCACCACGTTCGCCGCCTTGACCATGGCGTCGGCGGCGGCGAGCGCGGCCACGTAACCCTTGGTCTCGATCATGCCCAGAGCGTTCTGTGCCATTGAGGGGTTCCTTTCGGATTGAGCTGACCCAATATTGCGGGCAGGACTTCAGATTTGCTTAACGGGAAGCACCGGGCGATCCCGGCTCCTCACTTGATCGGCCGCCAGGCGACCCCTTTCTAGCCTTGTTCCTGGCCGGTCCCTGGCCGGCTGACCCAGTACTGGCTGACCCAGTACTGGCTGACCCAGTACTGGCTGCCCCGGTGCTCGCCGCCCCAGCGGTCGCTGGCTCGGGGCCGGCCGTCGGCTCATCGATGGAGCCGATGATCAGCGCGTCCACCGGCGGGCGGTCCGGCAGCCACCCGGCGGCGACGGATCCCTGGGCGATGAGCACCCGCTCGCCGCGCCCGCTGCCGAGCACGTCGAAAGCGACCAGGCGCTCACCGGACCCGGTGACCTCTACCTCAAGGAAGGCGCCGCTCGGCAGGCCGTCGATCCGCTTGGTAGACCAGACGTTGCCAACCACGACTGCTTGCAACATCACCGCTCCTTCTCGATCGGGACTCCCAGCGCCCGCGCCTTGTCCCTGGCCAGCGGGGTCAGCACCGCGCGCGGCCCAAGCACCAGCCGGGCGCCGGCCTTGGCGGCTGCGTTCACCGCCCGCTCGGTGACCGCGCCCTTGTCCACCCGGTGCGCGGGGTTGGCCGCGGTGGCGTCGGGCTGCGCGGCCAGCCGGAACCTGGCCCGCCCGCTGATCAGATCGCCCCTGAGCTTCGGATTGTCGGCGAGCCGAAGTACCCGCAGCACGAAGGCGTGCAGGTCCTCGTCGGTGCTCAGCCGGACCGTCCACGACCCGGTCCCGGCGTCGCTAGCGCCGGCCGGCCCGCCTTCGGCCGGCGACCGGGCCGAGTTGGTTGCCCGCGAGTCGGCGGTCGGCGGGCTGGCCGATGCGGTGGCAGGGGACCCGGTCCGGCCGGGCGCTGCGGTGGCGGGGGACCCGGTCCGGCCGGTCGCTGCCTGGGCGGTGGCCACCGGTCTGACGAAAGCGGAACGCGATCCGGTCGGCGCTTTGGCCTGGCTATGCCGGTCAGTGCCGGGGGCGGGTGCGGCGTCGGCGGCGGGATCTGAGGTCGGCGGCACTGGCGGCACGGCAGTCGGTGCTGGCAGCTCGCTCAGTGCAGACTGCCCCGATGACCTGGCGGGCACCGGCCGGGCGTGAGCGGGCCGGGCGGGAGCCGGCCGGTCGGCCGGTCGGGCGATTCCGGGCAGCGCTTCGGCCAGCACCTCCCTGATCACCTGCCTCAGCAGGTCAGGATCGCTGTTCAGCGGGTTGGTACCCAAGCCGGACGTCGCTCGGTATGCGCCGTCGCCCGCGCCGTTGGACCGGTCCATGGCCGTCATTCCGGCTCGCCGAGAATCGCCGTGACAGCCTCGGATGCCTGCCGTACGTCGTCCTCGCGGCCAGACAGGTACACCCGGCCGGTCGCGCCGATCATCCGGTAGTCGACCAGCTTGATCTGCGCCGCCTTCTCGGCCTCGTTGGCCGCCAGGATCGCGTACGACGCGGGCTGAAGCTCGAGCACGAACAGCGACTCGCCGGGGAGCACCATCGAGCCCAGCTTGTTCCGGTTGACCAGGAAGGCATGCTGCCCGTCGACGCTGGTGATGATCCGCGAGGCGAGCACGCGTGGCTTGGTCGCCGAGGTAGCGCTGACCCCGAGCGCGTTCAGCACGGCGCTGCTCGCCGCGCGCACGGCCGCGGTCCCGCCATGCAGTTCGAGATAGCCGAACTGCCGCTCCACCACCAGGATCCCGGCCTGCACGTCGGCCTCCTTCAGCGCGACGTCGGTCAGCGGCTCGATGTCCAGTCCTGGCGCGATCTCGATGACTTGGGCGGCGACCCTGAGCCGCGGCAGTCGGCCGCGGACGAAGCTGCCCAGGTAGCACATCGTCTGCGGCTGCAGCTGGTCCAGGAAGATAAACGAGCGCAGTTCGGCCATCGGCTACTCCCCGACCAGCTGCCTGAGCTCGTCGATGATCAGCGCCCGCAGCAGGGCGCGCACGGAGTCGGAGAGGCCGCCGCCCCGGTCGTCCGGAACCCGATCCTGGTCAGCCCAGGGACCGCCAGCACCGGGTTCGCGCCGGGCCGCACCCGCCGTCCCGGCTCCAGGAGCGCCCGGCAGGTTGGACGCCACCGGATAGGCCGGCACCTGGCCAGTCGGTGCCTGCCAGGGCACCAGGCCGGCGAAGTTGCCGAACGGCACGCTCGAGTCGGAGTTGTAGGCGACCCTGGTCCAGTTGACCAGATGCCTCGGTTCAAGGTTCTCGCCGATCGAGCTGCGCCCGACGAATCCAGTCCCAAGCGTCATCGAGGGCGCCAGGTTCGTGTCCAGGCCAGCGCTGCCGGTGCTGTTCCCGGCATTGACCGCCACCCGAAGCACCGGGACTCTGGCGGCGTATCTCATGATCGTTTCTGCATTTTTTTTTTGCACCACCGATCCTGACCACCGCTCGTGCGGCCTCGATCCCGTGCCTGGCGTCCCGCGCCGTGGCCACGCCGAGTACCGGCGAGAGCTTCTCCTTGCAGAACGGTTCCTCGGGCACCACCAGGTCGAACGGGGCAAGCAGCAGCCTGGTGCGCGGCGGCACTCTGATCCCGGCCTGACTGGCGATCCAGGCGGCGTCTTTGCCGATGGCATCGCCGTTCAGCAGGCCGTCGGGGAACAGGTAGGCGCGCAGCCTGTCCCGGTCGGCCTCGTCGAGCAGCGCGGCGTGCTGGCGCTGCATCTCGCGCAGCAGTTGCTGCCGCGCGCCTGCCTCGACCACGAGCACCGACTCATTGGTGCAAAGCACCGAGTTGTCGAACGCCTTGCTGTCCACGATCCGCCTGGCCGCAGCGGCGAGATCGGCAGTCGCGTCCACTAGGACCGGCACGTTTCCAGGCCCGACGCCGAGCGCCGGGTTGCCCGATCGGTAGGCGGAACGGACCATGGCGGTCCCGCCGGTTGCCACGATCACGTCGGTCACCGGATCGGCCATCAGGGTCTCGACCAACTGCACGGTCGGATCTTCCACGACACTGATGACACCGTCCGGCGCGCCGGCCTCGGTAGCGACCTCGGCCAGCAGCAGCGCCGCATCGGTGCAGCAGCCCTTGGCCATCGGGTGCGGGCTCACGACGATGGCATTCCTGGTCAGCAGCGCCAGGATGACCTTGAAGAAGACACTGCAGACCGGATTGGTGGATGGAGTCAAGGCCAGGATCACCCCGGCCGGCCTGGGCAGCGAGACAATCTTGGCCGCCGAGTCCACTCTCGGGCTGACGTAGTCCTCGTCCCGGTACCGCTCGAACACCCCGAGCGAGCAGGCCTCGTTCTTAATGGTCTTGTGCTCGGCTACGCCGAAGCCGGTCTCCTTGACCGCCCACTCGGCGTAGCGCCTGGACTCGGCGTGCGCGGCGATCGCGACTGCCTCGGCAATGCGCAGCACGGTCTGCCGGTCATAGTCGGCGAAGGCGGCGGCCGCCCAGTGTGCCCTGGCCAGGATCTGCCGCGCCCGGTAGGCCGCGGCCACGCTTTCGCCGGGACGCGCCGCGCCGACCGCGGCCCNGCCGCCTCCGGCGGCCCCGCTGCTCCCGGTGGCCCGGCCGCCTCCGGCGGCCCCGCTGCTCCCGGTGGCCCGGCCGCCTCCGGCCGACCCGGTGGAGGTACTACCCGGACGCGGACGCCCCTGGAGCGAGTTGTTCGCGGCCGGCGTACCCCGCGATGATCGCGCGGTTTTCTCAGTCGCTGGGCCTGAGAAAACCGCGTGATCATGACTGACGCTGCCTCCGGAAGGGACAGTCCGTCGGGGCCGGCCGTTCATCGCCTGGACCTGACCGTGCCGCGAACTTCGGCGTAAGCCCGGGCGATCCCGGCCTCGGTGCGATCGAGCAGTTCCTCGCACAACTCCGGCGTCATCAGCAGGCCCGGCTTGTACTGCAGCACCCGTGGGTCCAGGGTCGAGAAGATCGCCCAGACGCCGGTTCGGTACAGGTGGCGCATCACGTACTTCGCCCCTTCCTCGTGGTCGAACTCCAGGCCCATGACCACGCCGTTCTGCCGGATCCCGGTGAACCAGTCCGGGTAGCTAGCCTGGATCTCCCGCAGGCCGGCGCCGATCAAGTCGGCGATGTAATGCACCATCGACCGGGTCTGCGGCCTGCCGCAGATCTCCAGGGTCTTCAGCGCCGCGACGCAGCCAAGCTCGGCTCCGCCGAAGCTGGAGATGTGCGCGAAGCCGTCCTCGGTTAGCCAGCCCGCGCATTTCTCGCTGACCAGAACGGCAGCGATCGGATACATGCCGCCGGACAGGCCCTTGCCGGTGACCAGGATGTCCGGCTCGATGCCGTGCTTAGTGACCGCCCACATTTCGCCGGTTCGCATCAGCCCGGTCTGTACCTCGTCGGCGATGTACAGCGTGCCGTGCCGTTCGCAGAGCGCCTTGACCGTCTCCAGGTAACCGGGCTCGGGGAGCGGGAAACCGTACGTCGCCGGGATGGTCTCCATGATCACCGCCGCGACATCGCCGTCCGCGAGAGCGGCTGCCATGGCGTCGAGATCGTTGAAGGTGACCTGGCTGAACTCCTCTGGGCGGTCCGATAGGAAGATCCGGGAGAACCGGTCGTCTCCGGTGGCGACGGCCAGGCCGGTATGGCCGTGGTACGCCTTGACGATGGAGACGATCTTGCGCCGCTGAGTGGCGTGCCTGGCCGTCTTCAGCGCGATGTCGATCGCCTCGCCGCCGCCGCTGCCGTAAACGACCTTGGTCAGGTTCGGCGGGGCAGTCCGGATCAGTGCCTCGGCGAGGGCCGCCCGTGCGCTCGAAGGGAAATGATGATTGCCGATGTCGAAGGACCGCATGCCGGTCGTGATGGCTTCGACCAGCTCAGGGTTGCGGTGGCCCAGGTTGAAGGTCCCGCCGTTCAGGTGCACGTCGATCAGTCGCTGGCCGGACATGTCCCAGATGAAGTAGCTCTCGCGCCGGTCGATGACCAGATCAACGCCGCTGTCGCTCCAGAAGTCGGTCTTGCCCGGGTTCCAGAACTGCCTGGACTTCTCCAGAACCTCGGCCTTGGACTCCACGCTGAACACGTCGTAGTCGTGCATCGCCCTGCCTTCGTCCCGGCAGCCGCCCGATCCGGGCACCGGCCGGCGCTCGCCTGCCGGACCATACCAGACCGAATCATCTATCGGTCCGACCTAATAGTCAAGACCGCGATCTTGCGGGTCAAGACCTATTGTCACGCCCGATTTGGCCATGTTACGGTCGGGGTCCGGCGGGGCGACACTAATGCGCCGATGGTGCCGCATTAGTGCACGACTGCGTCAGAACGCACCACCGCCCGGCCGGGGCGTGCCAGCAGCGCGGCATGTCTAGGAGGGAAGTGATGGTCGTCATGGTCCGACCAGAAGCGTCGCCCATCATGATCGGACCCGGTCGGTCCGGTCTGCCACTCCTGTGCGTGTCAGGACCGTCGTTTCATCTCGCCGATTCCCGGGCCGACGGCAGTCCGGTGACGGCACCTACCAACGCCCGCAGTGCCTGGCAACCGCAGTGCAGGCACCAGGCCAAGCCCTGACAGGAGGCTGGCTGTATGTCGGATACCCAAGTGCCGACCGGACCTGGCGGCGAGTCCACCGCCGGTCCAGTAATCGACCCAGTAATAAAGTCGACCGGTCTGTTCGAGAGCTTTGACATCTCCGAGCGGGAGGACGTTCCTAAGCTCAGAAAGCACGCCGTCGGGCTGTACGGCGTGCTCTTCCTGACCCTGACCGGCTCGGCGCCGATCTCGGCGATGCTGTTCAACACTCCCATCGTGGTCGGCTACGGCCAGGGGGTCGGCGCGCCGGCCGCGTTCCTCTTCGCCACCGTCGTGCTGGTGATCTTCTCGATCGGCTACGTCGCGATGGCCCGCGAGAAGACGACCGCCGGCGGCTTCTACTCCTACATCAGCCACGGCCTCGGCCGCGAGGTCGGCATCGGCGCCGGCTACGGATCGCTGGTCGCCTACTCGGTATTCGAGGCATCGCTGGCCGGTGGCTTCGCCTACTTCCTCAACCTCAAGCTGGGCGAGTTCGGGGTCAACATCGGATGGCCATGGCTAGCGCTCGGCATGGTGCTGCTGATTTCGGTCCTGGCCTATTTTGACGTCCGGCTGTCCAGCATGGTGCTCGGTGCAGGCCTGATCACCGAGATCGTGATTCTGGTGATCTTCGACGGGTATATGTACGCGCACGGCCACATTCCGGTCTCAGCGATCAACCCGGCGAACGCGTTCAAGGGCCTGGTCGGCGGCGGCTCAGGAGCGACCAAGATCGCCGCGGGTGCGATCGGCATCGGACTGTTCTTCGCCTTCTGGTCCTGGGTCGGGTTCGAGATGGCGCCGAACTACGGGGAGGAGTCCAAGAACCCCAAGAAGAACGTGCCTCGGGCGCTGTACATATCGGTGATCGGGCTCGGCATCTTCTACACGCTCACCTCCTGGGCCCCGTTCGCTGGTTACCCGACCGTGCGCGCGGCGGCGCTCCAGGCGCAGACCAGCGCGGCCAACTACTACATCTCCCCGGCGAACGCGATCGCCGGCCACTGGGTCGGCTCGGTGCTCAGTTACCTGATCATCACCGGCTCGTTCGCTTGCGGGATGGCGTTCCACAACACCACGGCCAGGTACGCCTACTCACTCGGCCGCGAGGGGCTGCTGCCCAGGCAGCTTGGCAAGACGCACCACCGCTACAAGAGCCCGCACGTGGCCTCGATCGCCCAGACGGTGATCGCGGCGCTGATCGTGCTCGGCTTCGCCCTGTTCACCGGAACCAACAACCCCAACAGCCAGGCCTACATCCAGCTCTACGGCCTGATGGCGGTGATGGGCGTGATCGTCATCCTTTCGGTGCAGGCCCTGGTCTCGCTCAGCATCTTCATCTACTTCGAGCGGCACCCGGAGCGGAGCGGGCACTGGTGGAAGACACGCCTCGCACCGGCCATCTCGTTCCTGTCCCAGGCGTACGTGGTGTACCTGCTGTTCGGGAACATCAAGTTCCTAGGAAGCGGATACGGCTACGCGAACTGGCTCGGGCCAATCGACGCGGCCGTAGTGATCGGCGGCATCATCTTCGCCTTCTACCTCAAGTCCCGTAACCGCGAGAAATATGAGTCAGCGGGACGGCTGATCAACGAAGGGTTGTGAGCACCGGGCGGGACAGCGAGCCGGCGGGCATGGCAGATCCGCGCATCGAGCCATGCCCGCCGGCCCCGGCCGGGACCGCACCGCAAGCCGAAGCCGGGCGGGTGTCGCGGGCCGGGCGGGTGTCGCGGGTCGGCCGGGCAGCACGGGACGCGCGGGTATCTCGGGTCGGCCGAGTGCCGCGGGCCGGCCGGGCAGCGCGGGTATCTCGGGCCGGCCAGGTGCCGCGGGCCGGGCGGGTGTCGCGGGTCGCGCTGTCGTCACGGACCGGGTGGACACCACGGGCCAGTCTGGCATCGGGCGCCAGCTTGGCGGGCGACCGGGCGGTGGCACTGATCCGCGCGGCGGCGAGCCTGCTCCGGCTGGCCGGGTCGCAGTGCTGTACCGGTCGCAGCCAGGCCGCGTGGGACCGGATCAGGGCGCGGGACGCCTCCATGGACCAGGCCGACTCCGCAGGCGGACCGGAGCAGGCGGGAGCCGGGACCGGCTAAACGGGAGGGCATCGGGGGATGGGTTACCTGATCGGCGCGGACATCGGCTCGCAGAGCGTCAAGGCGATCTTGCTTGACCCGGATGGCCGCGAGATCGGCTCGGCCGGGCAGGCCTGC
>JGI12270J11330_10002167_pt1 | contig 14487 bp, 14 predicted proteins | sample PeaSoiMetSII2010_FD_11330 | JGI IMG/M metagenome (IMG submission 11330)
ATGGCGCAGGCTGCGTGCATGGTCGACAGCGCCGTCAACCGTGATGAGCTTTGGGTTCAAAGTCGTTCAGGAGCGAGCGATTCAATTCGCAAAGGAAAACGCCGAAGCTGGCTTCGCGTTGGCAAGCGGGCTGGCCAAAGCTAAGGATCTGCAGGACGTCCTGAGGCTGCAGAGCGGTTTTGCCCAGAAACAAATGCAGTCTTACACGCGGCAGGCGCAGGAGCTTGGCCAGCTCATGGCGGAGGCCACGCGCAGCAGCAAGCCAAAAGGCTGAGCGCGCCGGTACGGGCCTGTCTGCCGGAATTCAGGACCAGCTTGCGCAAGGCGATGCTGGACAAGGACGCCCGACAGCAATGAAAGACTTGAGCGATATCTACCTGAACACGCTGGTGCCCATGGTGGTCGAGCTGACCAACCGCGGCGAGCGAGCTTATGACATTTATTCGCGCCTCTTGAAGGAGCGCATTGTCTTCGTCACGGGCCCAATCGAGGACCAGGTGGCCTCCCTGATCACGGCACAACTCCTGTTTCTGGAGGCGGAGAACCCGAAGAAAGAGATCTCCATGTACATCAACTCGCCGGGGGGCATCGTCACCTCCGGCATGGCGATCTACGACACGATGCAATTCATCCGACCGGCCGTGGCTACCCTATGCATCGGTCAGGCCGCGTCCATGGGCTCGCTTCTGCTCGCGGCCGGAGAGAAGGGCATGCGCTATGCGTTGCCCAACGCCCGTATCCTGTTGCATCAGCCTTCGGGCGGCTTCCAAGGCCAGGCGAGCGACATCGAGCGCCACGCCGAGGACATCATCAAGATGAAGCGGCGTCTGAACGATATCTATGTGCACCACACCGGGCAGAGCTACGAGACCATCGAGAAGACGCTCGACCGCGACTATTTTTTGTCGGCGGAGGATGCCCGCACCTTCGGCATCGTCGACGAGGTCATCACCAAGCGCCACCCCCTTGAAGAGAAGCTGGAGCGGTTGGCGCCGGTGTCCTAGCAGTTCGCGTGGTCACTTTGCTTCGGAGCGTTAGGCCTGGCCCCCGATTTGGGTTGGGCCGATCGTCGCGGCGGGTAAGGCATGATCCCAGCATGGCTGCCTGATCGGTCGGGTCGTCGGCCCGATGCCGGAGCGGGATTAATCAATCCTTGATCAGTGGCACCCTAGCATGCTGAGATTGCCTTTCCGACAGTTTTTCCCGGAGGATGGTGCTCATTTGCAACAACGTACGAAAAGCCGATCGTTGTGGCGGATTTGGCCCACATTATCGGCGATTGGGAACTGGATAGGCGCATGAGCAAGGTGAGCGGAAGCGATTCGAAAAATACTCTCTACTGCTCCTTCTGCGGCAAGAGCCAGCACGAGGTCCGCAAGCTCATTGCGGGGCCGACGGTGTTCATCTGCGATGAATGCGTCGAGCTTTGCATGGACATCATCCGTGAGGAGAACAAGTCGAGCCTCGTGAAGTCGCGCGACGGCGTGCCGACGCCGATGGAGATCTGCGCCGTCCTCGACGACTACGTGATTGGCCAGGATTATGCGAAGCGGGTGCTCTCGGTTGCTGTGCACAACCACTATAAGCGCCTCAACCACTCGAGCAAAAACTCCGACGTCGAGCTCGCCAAGTCCAACATCCTGCTGATCGGGCCGACGGGCTGCGGCAAGACGCTGCTCGCGCAGACGCTTGCCCGCATCCTCGACGTGCCCTTCACCATGGCCGACGCCACCACACTCACCGAAGCAGGCTATGTCGGCGAGGACGTCGAGAACATCATTCTGAAGCTCCTGCAAGCCGCCGATTATAATGTCGAGCGGGCGCAGCGGGGCATCGTCTATATCGACGAGGTCGACAAGATAAGTCGCAAATCCGACAACCCGTCGATCACGCGCGACGTGTCGGGTGAGGGCGTGCAGCAGGCTCTGCTCAAGATCATGGAAGGCACGGTTGCGTCCGTGCCTCCCCAGGGCGGCCGCAAGCACCCGCAGCAGGAGTTCCTGCAGGTCGATACAACCAACATTCTTTTCGTCTGCGGCGGCGCCTTTGCCGGGCTTGAGAAGATCATCAACGCCCGCGGTCGTTCGACTTCCATTGGTTTCGGCGCCAAAGTCGAAGCCGCCGATGAGCGGCGCACCGGCGATATCCTNAAAGGCGTGGAGCCCGAGGACTTGCTCAAATTCGGCCTGATCCCGGAGTTCATCGGCCGTGTCCCGGTGATCGCCACGCTTGACGACCTCGACGAGGAAGCCCTCATGCGCATCCTGACCGAACCCAAAAATGCCTTGGTCAGGCAGTATCAGCGGCTGTTCGAGATGGAGGACGTCCAGCTCAGCTTCGCCGAGGAGGCCATGCGCACCATCGCCAAGAAGGCGATCGACCGGAAAACCGGGGCGCGCGGCCTTCGCTCCATCATGGAGGGCATCCTGCTCGACACCATGTTCGAGCTGCCGAGCCTGCGGGGGGTAGAGGAAATCGTGATCAGCGCCGAGGTGGTCGAGGGCAAGGCCAGACCCTTGCGCATCTACTCCGACCGCCATGAGGAACTCGGCACGAGCGCCTGAGCGCGGGAGGCCGCTTTCCCGCTTGCCCGACCGACCGAATCCCACTCAAAATAGTGGGAATCTGGGCTGACTCTGTAAGGGGCAGCCATCTTGACGGCGGCCTTGGCGGTCGCCAACTAGCATCGGCGGGCTGCGATGTCGCAGGATCGCCGCTCTCATTTGCCGAAAAAGTCGGGGGAATGACCCGAGCGGAGGCGGGCTGGCATTCTGGCGAGGGAAAAAAAGAGGTGCAAGGGCAGCGCTTTGGCGCGCAACTTGCTTATAACAACGGGACTGTCATGACCGAATTCAAGCCACACAGCAGTGAAGGATTGGGCCCGGAGCACTATCCGGTCCTGCCGCTTCGCGACATCGTCGTCTTCCCCTACATGATCGTGCCGCTCTTCGTCGGCCGCGAGAAGTCGATCGCGGCGCTAGAAGAGGTGATGCGCACCGACAAGCAGATCCTGCTCGTCGCCCAGAAGAATGCGAGCGACGACGAGCCCTCGACCGACGGCATCTACACCATGGGCACGCTCGCCTCGGTGCTCCAGCTGCTCAAGTTGCCCGACGGCACGGTCAAGGTACTGGTCGAAGGGACCGTGCGCGCGGCCATCCAGCGCTATACCGAGAACGAGAACTATTTCGAGGCCGAGATCGGCCGCGTCGACGAGACGACCGGCGCCGAGGACGAGATCGAAGCGCTCGCCCGCTCGGTGGTCTCCCAGTTCGAGAGCTATGTGAAGCTCAACAAGAAGATCTCTCCCGAAGTGCTCGGCACGGCGGCGCAGATCGAGGACTACTCGAAGCTCGCCGACACCATCGCCTCGCACCTTGCCATCAAGATCGCCGAGAAGCAGCAGCTGCTTGAGGTCACCACGATCTCCGAAAGGCTTGAGCGCGTGTTCACGCTCATGGAGAGCGAGATCTCGGTGCTGCAGGTCGAGAAGAAGATCAGGAGCCGCGTCAAGCGTCAGATGGAGAAGACGCAGCGCGAGTACTACCTGAACGAGCAGATGAAGGCGATCCAGAAGGAGCTCGGCGACAACGAGGAGGGCCGGGACGATCTGGCCGAGATCGAGCAGAAGATCGACAAGACCAAGCTTTCCAAGGAGGCGCGCGAGAAGGCGCTCGGCGAGCTGAAGAAGCTCCGCCAGATGAGCCCGATGTCGGCCGAGGCCACGGTCGTGCGCAACTATTTGGACTGGCTGTTGTCGATCCCGTGGGGCGTCAAGGGCAAGATCAAGCGCGACCTCGACGAGGCGCAGATCATCCTCGACCAGGATCATTACGGGCTTGAGAAGGTCAAGGACCGCATCGTCGAGTATCTCGCGGTGCAGAACCGCACCAATATGCTGAAGGGCCCGATCCTCTGCCTAGTCGGCCCTCCCGGCGTCGGCAAAACCTCGCTCGGCAAGTCCATGGCACGCGCCACGGGCCGTGAGTTCGTGCGCATGAGCCTTGGCGGTGTGCGGGACGAGGCCGAGATCCGGGGCCACCGCCGCACCTATATCGGCTCCATGCCCGGCAAGGTCATTCAGTCGATGCGGAAGGCGAAGAAGATCAACCCGCTGTTCCTGCTCGACGAGATTGACAAGATGGGCGCCGATTTCCGCGGCGATCCGGCTTCGGCGTTGCTCGAGGTGCTGGACCCGGAGCAGAATCACACCTTCAATGACCATTATTTGGAGGTGGATTACGACCTCTCGAACGTGATGTTCGTCACCACGGCCAACACGCTCAATATCCCTCCGGCGTTGATGGACCGCATGGAGATCATCCGAATTGCGGGCTACACCGAGGATGAGAAGATCGAGATCGCGCGCCGCCACCTGATCCCAGCCCAGACCAAGGCCCACGGTCTTGAGGCGGAGGAATGGGGCCTCGACGACGACGCGCTGAAGGAGGTCATCCGCCGCTATACGCGCGAAGCGGGCGTCCGCAATCTCGAGCGCGAGATCGCCAAGATGGCGCGGAAGTCGGTGAAGGAGCTGCTCACCACCAAGAAGAAGTCGATCAACGTCACCCTCAAGAACCTCGAGGACTATCTCGGCGTGCCGAAATACCGCTATGGCGAGGCCGAGCTTGAGGACCAGGTCGGCGTCGTCACCGGCCTTGCCTGGACCGAGGTTGGCGGCGAGCTTCTGACCGTCGAGGGCGTGATGATGCCGGGCAAGGGCAAGATGACCGTGACCGGGAATTTGCGCGACGTGATGCGGGAGTCGATCCAGGCGGCCAACGCCTATGTCCGCTCGCGTGCCGTCGAGTTCGGCATCAAGCCTCCCTTGTTCGAGAAGCGCGATATCCACGTGCATGTGCCGGAAGGCGCAACTCCCAAGGACGGTCCGTCGGCTGGCGTCGCCATGGTGACGGCCATCGTCTCGATGATGACCGGAATTCCGGTGAAGCGCGATGTCGCCATGACCGGCGAGATTACGCTCAGGGGCCGGATTTTGCCCATTGGCGGACTGAAGGAGAAGCTGCTCGCGGCGCTTCGGGCTGGCATCAAGACGGTGATTATTCCCGAGGAGAATGCCAAGGATCTTACGGAGATTCCGGACGCGCTCAAGAACAGCCTCGACATCCGTACGGTCTCGCGCATGGACGAAGTGGTGAAAATCGCCTTTGTGCGCCCCCCGCAGCCGATCTCCTGGGAAGAAGACAGCGAGGAGGCAGGCAAGCTGGTGCCGCCCAAGGAAGAGGCTCCAGCCGGCGTGACCGCGCATTAAACGGCAGCTCTGCCGTTGATTTGCCTCAATTAAATGGTCCGGCTCAAATTAACGAGTCGGACCATTTTTGTTGATTTTCCGCGTTTTCTCAGTCACTCATACACCACTTGTTTGTGAATCGGAGCGTACCCAAGCGGCCGTGGGGGATTAGGACCTCCGCAAGTTAGGGCCGAGCGAAAGGATGAACACCCGTGAACAAAGCTGAGCTTGTCGCCCAAGTGGCGAAAGAATCCGATCTGTCGAAGGATGCGGCCGAGAAGGCCGTGGACGCGACATTCAAGAATATCGAGAAGGCTTTGCAGGGCGGAGATACCGTCCGGATCGTGGGCTTTGGGAATTTCCAGGTCGCACAACGCAAAGCTTCGACCGGCCGAAATCCGCGCACCGGCGCCGAGGTAAAGATTCCCGCCTCGCGCGTGCCGAAATTCCGCGCCGGCAAGGCCCTCAAAGAGGCCTGCAACAGCTAGACTTGGAAGCTGCTGACCTTTTGGGGCGGAGTCTCGCTTTTCGCGGACTCCGCCTAATTGTTTTTGCTAGGCAGGCACCTCCTGCCTGCTCTATCTCGCTCTGTTGGCAGGGGCGGTTAGCTCAGCTGGAAGAGCGCCTGGTTTACACCCAGGAGGTCGGCAGTTCGAGACTGTCACCGCCCACCAATAAATCAAGTAGTTAGCGGCGTGATGGGCAATGGACGACCTCGCAAGGTAACAAATAAGGTAACGGGCGAGGCCACGCCAGGCGCCCACAGTGAGCCCGTGGCGGCCGGGCCTGGAGGAGTTAAGGGCCGTCATCAGGCTCACGCAGTGTGTCCGGCTCTTTAGGGATTCGTTCTTAGCGGGATTCGACCGCCATTGGCACTGGGATAAGTGCTTCGGACAATGCCGAATTTGCAGAAGCCAATTCGCGAGACACCGTCGCAACCCTCTGCGTTGTAGCGGCGATTTCATCTGCCGCTGCGTTCGCGGTGATCTGATTGTTGAGAAGTTTAACCGTGGCCTCCAGCTCGTTGCGTTTTTGTGAAACGACCGCTTCCCTGTGGTGCGCCAAGGAAAGCCTGGCTTCGCAGGTGCCGCTCTCGGTCTTTAATCTGTCTATCTGCCGACGATAGACCGAGCTAACGAAAGCCCAAACGGCCAGAGCGATTACGATTGCACCGCCAATTGCTAGATGTGGCGCACCGCTGATCAATGGCCACTCCCGACTCCAGAACGTGAGGTCCATGGTAAGTCCCGTCACTGAGAGGCAACCATTCTACCCGATCCGGATCGGCGCTGGCATACAAAGCCTTAGCGGGGCCGTCAGCGGTCAACGTCGCGGCTGATGCCTCTCAGAGCCTCGATGTCTTCCTGGGGGATTTTGCGCCGGGCGCCGGCGGTAGTGATCCAGACGTTGCACGACATGCAGCCCTCAAGCCGCTCACGGTAGAAGTCGATCTCGGTCAGTGGCTCGCACCTGGCGAAGCGGCTCGTGCACCGCGTGCGTCAGAGCTGGGGGAGTTGGAATATTCACGTCCCATATTGAGCGACCATCGGTCATCGGGAAACGCCAATTCTCACGATGACAGTCGACGTCGCCATCGGGCGTCGACGTGAACTTATAGCGGCGCCCGCGCGTGCTGATGATCGCAAAGGCGGTGACGTCGAAGGGGGGACTATAATGATGAGGTCAAACGGCTTCGGGGGGCGCGGCGCGGGGCGCCTCGCCGCTGAAGCGAAAGAGAAGCTCCCTCCGCCTGAGGAAGGAAGGGGGGAGTTCTCTCGTCGGAAGAGCTAGTAGTCTGTTTACCGGGCAGGTTGGGCCGGAACTGGAGTACCGCCGCATTTCCTCTCGGGTCTGCAGCTGACTCGGACTGGACGGCATACAGGACGACAAACAGGAGTAGGTGCCTTTAAACCGCCAGAGACGGCCTGCAGCTCAATGCTGTTTAGCTCGCGCATGCGTTTCTCCCTAGGGATGCGTGCCCACCATCTAGCAACCATGGCGTACTACGCAAATTTTGAGCCCAACACAATTATGAAGGGGATTGGCTAATTAATACGTTACATAATCGCTCTGGAAGTCAGCGTATTTGAGTGGATTTGTAACAATAAGCGGCGTGACGCCACAGCGCCACGACTGAACCGGACTGATAAGATGTTCGCTCGGCGGCAAGGATGCCACCGGTTAGTTCACGCACAACTAAGCCCGGTGCCGCTCCCCGCGCCGGGGCTTCTTCTTTTCCGGAACCCTCGCACGGGCTTCGTTGGGTCGGCGCAGGATTCTCCCTTGTCCCGTGTTCCGAGCCGTAGGGGGACTGCTCGTCATGGCAAGACGACCTATCGGCGCTAAGGCAATGACGGGGGCCGAGCGACAGCGCCGTTTCAAGGAGCGGCGACGGCGCGAGCGCGAGGAAGCAGCCAGGAAGGCCGGCAAGCCGCTGGACCCATCGCCTAAGGAAGAGCCCTCTGAGGAAGCCCGCCTGACGATGCAGCTTGTTCCCGCCCTGTTTTGCTGTGCGTGGAGCGGATGAGGCGTCGGTACTGAGCGGCTTAGAGGGCGGCATGGCCTGGTAACTTGCCGCCCTCGCTTTTATCGGTCCCGGTTCTCGACCCAATCTGTGTTCCTGGCGTCCGTAAATAGGAACTATCTGCGCAGAGTTCGGTTCACCTATTACGGGCCAACCAAAGGAGTAAACACATGATGATGAAGTCAATTTTGGCCGCGACCGCTCTATCGTTGAGCATGTCGACGGCTTGGGCTGGGCCAATCCCGGCTTCGGAGCCAAATCAAGCAGCGTCCACAAAGCTCGTTCAAGCTGACGAGCATAAGGATAAGGATAGGTCCGAGGGCAAGAAGTACCATTATGGCGATCGCGATTGGGGGCACCGCTATAGTTCTCGGCCGGACGATTGGGAGACCCAAGGCTGTGTGGGTGCGGGTCCGGTCTGGTACTGCCCATAACTCTAAGACAATTCAACCAAGGGCGTCGGCTTCGGCTGGCGCCCTTTTTGCTGCATCGTTCTAGTAACGTCAGCGACTGATCCCGCGCCCGAGCCTCAGTCCGATGGCGCGCAATGTCCTCAGGTTCCTCATAGTCAATTTTCGTAAGTGCATTGTTTGCTCGACCATGCGCGTGCAGTAACTCGTCGAGCTTCGCCTGCATCGCTTGCGTATCGCGATATTCTGCGCGCTGTATGAGCAGGGTCATGAGCCAGACAGCTAACGTGGCAAAGGCATTCCAATCGAGCGTATCCCGGTCAAAGATGAACCAGAGCATGGCGTAAACGATGATAACGCCAAAGGAACCAGGGTGAGCGGACAGTTCGCCAAACCGTGTAAGCCAATGTCGGATCGCGTGCATTCTGTCGGCCATTTAATCCTCCCTACATGCGGTCCACCGATTGCTGTTGAAATAACGCGACCATGGTTTTTGAGGGTTCTTGTCGAAAGCTGAGGCGGTGCGTCGGCTTCGGCCGGGGCCCTGCTATCTGCGTTTATCGTGTTTTCGCTTTGGTGGTGATGCGGTCTTAACCTCACTTATGTCCACCACGATTTCATGATCGGGCGGGAAAAGCAGGTGAATGTCTTTCTGCGCCACAGCGAACCGATGGCGGTGCCCGCCAGCGAATGGATACTTTTCCTTCACATCAAAATGGTAGGCAATGATGCCTAGGCGCCGGATACCCATAGAAGCGAGAGAGCACCAATTCTCTTTTCCCTCTTTCTTGAGTGGGAACCTGTAGTGCGCGAAGCTCATCCGGCGACTTTGATGCCCTTGTCCTTCAGCTGCCGGACAGCTGCAAACACCGCGTTTCGAGGCAACGACAAGGCTTTACCAATCTCAGAGACAGTGATGCTGGTGCGCCCGAGAGTGCGTACTGCTCTGACATAAGCGTACACAGCAGCCTCAAACTCCTTAGAGGCGTGCGCCTGTCTTGTGGTCGGCTTCACCAGGCGAGGAGATAAACCAACATTGCTGGCCGAGCTCGTTGTAGAGCCAAAGCCTTCAGTGCTCGTGGTCGCAGTTTTCTTTCCAAGATACGCAATATCACTCATCTTTTGGTCCTCCGGCACCGGGCTGCAAGAGCGGGCCGACGTTCTTCTCATACGTGTCCTTTTGGATGTTGAGCACTCTTAAACAGGTCTAGCATGAGGCTTGGCGGAATGATGATCCGCGCTAATGCCTCAGTTTCAAGCCTGCCGCTCGCTTTCAGTTCCAGCATCTTTTCTTCGGATAGTTTTGCTGGCAACCGCGCAAAAATCATCTCGAATTCGTGGGGGCTATGGCCGATCTCAACGTGGTTGGCGTAATAGGCGGGACTTTCGTCGATGCCGGTGATGACGATATGGGTCTTCGGCCGCGATGCTGCTGCCGCAGACCTGCAACTACGTCCTTGTTTGCCGGGTCCGTGTAGACCGCCGCGAATGACTGCTCGGGCGAAAGCTCGGGGCTGGCCTTCGAGCGGGCAGCCGCAAGCTGCATGAGCTTGTCCATTGCTGGCGATGCCTTCCGCACCGGCGACGGCACGGGCCGTTCGAACTGATGATCAGGCCCGCCTGCGAGCTTGTGCGCCTGCATTAGCACCTTGCCGACATCGGTGTCGGCGAACCTGGCGAACGCCTGCGCAACGCTCTCCCCAGGCTTCTTCTCGGCCTCTGCTCGCTTACTCAGCTCATCGAAGAACTGTGCCTTCGTCACCGTCGTCGGCGCACCCGCCGCAACGGCCTTCGCAATCAAGATCATGTCTGCCATGTGTGTGGTCTCCATCTCCTGCTTTAAGGGTCTGTCGTTGTGCGGCCGCGCGTTGCTCTGCTTCCGCTTTATCCTTCCGCCGACGGCGGGCCTTGTCTTCGGCGTGATCGGCCCTGGCCTTCGCGACGCTGGCCTCGTGATATTCGTGCACCGCCTCGGCGAGGGCTTCCTGGTCGAAGACGCCGCCGTCGCGGATGATCTTCTCCATCCGCTCCGGAAGGTCGAGCGCCTCATCGGAGACGTCGAGCGGCTCCACATCGTCACGCTTCATCAACAAGACGTCGACGCCAACGCCCGCGCCTCTATCGACCGAGCTGACCTCGCGGATTTTGAGATCGGTGAGCCGCCTGGCTCGTCTAAGTCCGTCCATCGGATTCATGCCGCCTTCTCCGTCATGTCGAGCGGTCGATGAAGCTGGAGACGTCGGAGCGGAACTCGCCGCCGTATTCTGCCCGAGCAGCCTCAGGATCGTCGAGGTAGGCATCCGCGATCACCTGGGCGTCCAAAGTTGGGTTCATCGTGGCTGAAGCGACCTGCCACACCAGGACCCGGCTTTCATCGTCGCCGAAGTGCTTGGCGTGGTCTCGTAGTGCTGGCCTTCCTTCGCCCATGGCGTCGAGATCGACAGCATCAGCGGTTGCGAGACGCTGGCCATGCCTGGCGCCAAGGCCCGAAAGATTTCCTTCGCGGGGTTGGTGCTGGTCTCGCTGTCACGCCACATACTTGTTTCGTCAGCCAGGATTAGCGGGCAACTGAAACCGCGAACGCCTCTGCGAGGAACTCAGACAGTTTCATGAAGGCATACTTATCGTCCCTATCGGCAATGTGCTTTGCCAAAAGCTGAGGGGAGTTTGCCGGCTTGTAGTACGTGACGATGTAGCTCGTGCCCGGCAGCGTGACGATGATCTCGTCGTCGCGGAGTTCGATTTTTAGCGATGCTTCATTCATGGCTCAGGCGCCGGAAACGGGGCGCCTACGGTGGGCATCCCCATCATTGTACAGATTGACCAATGGACGTCACCAAGACGGCATTTCTCCCTCACGAGTAGCCCAATCGTCATGGCGACAAGGAGGACTATTGAAATGCCCACCACCGCATTTCGCGCCATGCTGCAATCCTATTGACGCTAGGGCCTCGGCTCACACCTTCGTCATGATCAAGCGGCGGCTACGCCGCTTGTTTCCACATCAAAGGCCGCTTGCCGTCCCAGCGCGACGGGCCCTTGTTGTCGGTGGCCGGCAGCTGAAAGGCGACTTTATCCTCTGCCGCATGAGACGGCGACTGGTCATGCATGCGAGGCCTGTCGTTGGGCTTCGGTCCATCGAGGACACTCCCCAAGGCGGCCACCATCGCTCAAACTGGCTTTGCGGGATGCAGGAATGGTCCTCGCCTTGACTTGGTGAATCCCAGCCCGTACATGCCTCTAAGATTGCCCCTGGCCTCTGCAGCGGCCGGCGAGGGGGTGTAGCTCAGTTGGTTAGAGCGTCGGCCTGTCACGCCGAAGGTCGCGGGTTCGAGCCCCGTCACTCCCGCCATTTTTTCAATAGCTTAGCGGAACCGCGTAAGGCTGTTCCGACTTTACGGCCCGGCCTGTTCCGACTTTTGAGCGTCATCCGTTCCCCCTGAGCTTTGCGCGCCCCCGGCGGCGAGCTTCCATCACGCTCCTAATAGTCGTGAGGTTCACCGGGCAGTAGGTCGCGAATAGCGTATTAGAGGCGCTGAGTGTATTTCCCATGGCGTGTGCCAACGCGGCAGGCGTGGCCTCACCTGCAATGGCCTCGTGGGCTCCACTCCGGCGAAAGTCTGCCAAGGTGCGCTTGTCCCGCTCGCCAAAGACAGCAATGCGAACCGCCCGAAAATCGTCGCCCAAGGTATCACTGGAGTAGGGCGCTCCGCTGCGATTGTGGAAGATGTAGGCCTCGCCGTGCAGCTCGATGCCGAGCTTTTCGACATAGGCTTGCATGGCAACCAGCGCGCGGCCATTTAGCGATCCGCCGACTGGCTTCCCGGTCTTGCCACGCTCGGCAAAGAACGCCGCGCCACTCGCATCCTTGGCAAGCTGTGAAGCCCGTAGCGCCCGCACGTCGCCCGGTGAGAGTTGCGTTGACCACGCAACGGCGATCAGCGCAGCGAGCCCGTGGTAGCCGTCGCGCCATGCGCGCTTATAGAGCCTTACGGCCTCGCCCTCGGTCCACGTCTCCGAGCGCCCTCGCGCGGCAGAGTTGCGAACACCAAGCGATGGGTCAGCATCACGGACGCAATACCCGAGCGCCGCTGAGACCTTCCATAGGGCTCGCCAAATCTTGAGCGCCCGATGAGCTTCGCGGAGCGACACAGTATCTTCAATCGCGCTCCGCCATGCGCTGATGTCCTCCAAGTTGACGGTGCGGGGATCGGTGTCACCGAAAATAGGCTTGATGCGCTTCCAGGCTCGCCACCAGTCCTCGCGCGTGCGCGGAGCCTTCGTCTTGGTCCACTCATTCGTGCGACGATAGCGGCGGAATGCCTCGCCTAGCGAGTGGGGTGGATAGACTGCCAATTCCTCGGCCCGCTCGGGCGAGAGGTTGTCAGCAGCGACCATTGCCGGGGAGGGCGCTTCGCCCCGCCGTGTCGCCTGCCAGCGGCCCTCCCATGCTTCCGCAATGGCCCACGCCTCCGGCCCATCAGGACCGCATGGCATGGAGACAAATCCATGGGCTCGCATTGCCCTCGTCGGCTCCCAGAAGGCTCGACCGCCTCGCTTGACCCGATAATGCTTGAGCTTGATGGTCGTCATGCAGCCGCCCTCCGCATGGCCTCAATTCTGTCCTTTGCAACGGTACTGGCATCGCGCGCCTGCATCGAGGCGTTGCCGAATAGATAAGCGTGCCGCGCATCGCACCATTTGTCGATTGCCACGAGATCGAAGTTGCCGGTATCGGGGTCCGGCTTCGGGAAGCCCCGCGCAATGAGATTGGGCAACACAGCATCGAACTCCGCCTCGCTCTTGCCGAGACGGCGAGCGGCCATCTCGATAGGAACGTCGCGAGGCTCAACCCTGAAATGCATCGCTACCTCTCGCCTTCCCAAAAGCGACCCCGCTGCTCCCGGCCTGATGCCACCACCGATCTGAGCGCCAAAGCGATTCAGGCCGAAGGGGAGGGCGGTCCCGCATTAATCTCCTCATTAATCTCCTGAAGTCGAAGATCATGAGGTGTTTCTATAGGGCCTGTCCTGACCTCGTGCGTCGAGTCCACAACGAATATCCAGGCGCGATCTCAGGCCGCCTTACCTCCGATAATGGTTCTTCTCGGAAGGAATTTGCCTCGCCATCAGGCTGCAGTCTTTAGAGCTGCGACTCAATAGGCTGCGGATTATGAAGACGCCCCGTCGTCACGCTGAAAGACGCGCGCGATTTTTTTTGAGCGGGCCCGCTTGCTATTTTTACCCTCTGTTTCACTCCAAAACCCCATTCCTATTGAGTAAGTCCCCGAGTCACTGCCCTTCGGTTCAGCCTTGAGCAAAGGGCATAGTCCGACCAGTCCCCGCTTCTCGTGAGATTGAGAGCAGGCGGTCTGACTAGCCCTCCGCGTTTTAGTCTCTGCCCTTTCGGACGAACCTGTCGCTTTGGGCGCTAACATCCCCTTGCCAACGGGCAAGGTCTTCGGTGTTCAGCTTGGCCGCTGCTTAGTGACGGAAGAAGGATTCCGCCAGCGATCCGGTCTCGGCCTTACGTCCTACCGTTGGTCTGTGATCGCGTCCCGTGGTAAACCAATCATCTGGCGTCGCCACCGTTTCTAGCCGACCGGCGCCAGGTCCTGAGGGCGCCTGGATGGCTGTAACCATCCGGGCGCTTTCATTTTCTCCTATTCTGCTGCGATTAGAACCTCATGCTTCGTGCCCGTTGGTAACGGGGCGTCGCCATTCTCCGTCACGCTGGCGTCACCATTTCCGTTACGCTTGTTACGGTAGCGCTTCTGCCGCTCAGCTCCGCTTGGGGGCTCGGGCTTGGGAGGCATCAAAGGCTCGCCATACGTCGTGGCTGTTTCGTAACCAGCGGCCTCTAACAGCGCCTGCACTACCTTGGGGACGTTGACCTTGGTGATGTAGACGAACTGGTCCTCGTCCAGACCGTAGTGGCCCTTCTGTCGGATCATCACGGCGTCGTTCGAGTTGAGGTAGACAGCTATTGCAGGCTGAGAGGGGACGACGATGCAGTCGTCGTCGCCACACCAGTCGAAGTCGTCGGTCATGCCACGGCCCTCCTATTGGGAAGGAGGCCGAGACCAGGCACTCTCACGCGCAGTATTGAGCTGAAAGCCAACAAAAAAGGCTGCTGGGAGTTGCGCTTAGCGGCGCGATACTGTATATGTTTCATCGTATGTTATTCTTTCGGCGCCGTTCCGATGCCACTCGGGGCGGCGCTTTTGCGTCAGCGCAGTTGGAGTTGGGATCAGGCCGTCATCAGGTTCCCCGACCTTGGCCGCCGGACACGGGTTTCAAGCC
>JGI12270J11330_10002169_pt1 | contig 14479 bp, 8 predicted proteins | sample PeaSoiMetSII2010_FD_11330 | JGI IMG/M metagenome (IMG submission 11330)
TGAGGTCGTCGCCCGGCGCCATGCTATCGCGCATCGATACAAGTTTCCTCTAGCCCCAAAGCTTGAGAGGTGCGCCCTCTTCGGAACTCAAAACGGAGGATTGGTCGCTAATGCCTGGGGTAAAGCATATGTGATCTTTGCAAAGGGGTTGTCAACACCTTTAGCCAGTTTTAGTCCAAGTTTTGTACAATGCCCTCCGCCAGCTTTTGCTACGATTCTATGTAGAAAACGAAAAGCCAATAATCCGTTCGGAGCCGCTCCAGGGATTAGTGGGTAGTGTCCTAATTTGCCTGGTGGCGCCGACCTTTAGAGCCTGCCCTGAGCGAAGCGAAGGGTCGGCAGATGCTGGCCTAAAGGCCAGCGCTACGCCGAAACTAGGACACTACCGACCAGTGTGAGCTGGCCGGAACCAACCCTCGGGCGAACTCGTAGATCGCTTTGAGGGAAAGGCGAATTGGAACGAGTCTGCCCAAGGGGGGAGAATGCGTCAGCCGGTTTTATCCCTGACATTGACAACGCTGCTTGGGACCTCTATCGCTCTCGCACAGCAGCCTTCCGTGAAGCAGCCCGGCGGCAGCCGGATTGCCCCTTCCCGGATCGACGCTACGGCCACACAGTTGATGCGGGCTGCCCATGTAACCGGATGTGGGATTGCCATCTTCTACGGGGGCAAAATCGCGTACCTCAAAGCGTACGGGCTGCGCGATTCCGAAAAGGATTTGCCACTGACGACGGACTCCGTGATGACGTCGGCGTCCCTGAGCAAAGCGGCGTTTGCGACCGTGGTTCTGCGCTTAGTGCAAGCAGGAGTGCTCGACCTCGATAAGCCGATCTATCAATACCTCCCGAAACCGCTTCCCGAGTACCCGGGATATGCGGACCTGAGGGGAGACGATCGGTATAAGAAACTCACCCTGCGCATCCTGCTGAGCCACACGAGCGGCTTCCCCAACTGGCGCGCCTTTGAGGACGACCGGAAGCTCAAGATTCACTTCGAACCCGGCACGCGGTATGCGTACTCGGGAGAGGGGATCGACCTTGCGCAATTAGTCGTTGAAACGATGACCGCGAAATCACTCGAGGTGTTGATGGAGGAGCAGCTCTTCCGGCCGGTGGGCATGACCCGCACCAGCATGGTGTGGGAACCGCGGTTCGAGAGCAATTTTGCTAATGGGTATGACGAGTACGGGCGCTCGCTGGGGCCGGAGAAGCGCTCCAGCCCGGTTGCCGCAGGATCCATGCAGACGACGCTTCGGGATTATGCCGTCTTCCTGAGTGCGCTGATGCGTGGAAAGATACTGAACACCCGAACTTTCGGGGAGATGCAGAGCGCGCAAATCAGCATCCACTCGACGCATCAGTTTCCGTCGCTGGCCAGTGAGACAACGAGCGCCAACGACGGCATCCGCCTCCGCTACGGCATAGGCTGGGGCCTTTACTCCTCTCCCTACGGGAAGGCATGGTTCAAAGAAGGTCATGACGAGGGATGGAGGCATATGGCGCTCTTTTTCCAGAACCGCAGCGGCATTCTGATCATGACCAACAGCTCCAACGGGGAAGGAATCTTCAAGCCGCTGATGGATGCTATCCTGGGCCCAACCTCGTTCCCCTTCGATTGGGCGAACTACACGCCTTATAACTTGCTTCCTCCACTGCCCAAGCTGAAGGAGCACAAGAAGGCCACGCTCACTCGAGCCCAACTGAACAGGGTTGTGGGCCGATACGCGCTGCCGCCGGACGTGGTTCTTTCGGTGACGGTTGAGAATGGCCGCTTGTTCGTCCAGGAGAACGACGAACCCAAACAAGAGCTTCTGGCTGAAAGCCCCAACGACTTCTACTCCGCCAGTTCCAGCGACGAGTGTACCTTCAAGCCCGCCGACGAAAGCCCCGCCCAAGTAATGGTCCTGCATCTCGAGGGCAAGGACGTGGAGCTCAAGCGCCTCCAGTGAATGCTCGCTACTCGTGCCGCAGAGCAGTGGTCGGCTGGACGTGTGCGGCCCGGAACGCTGGGACCACGGTGGCGAGCAGCGCCACCGCCAGCAAAACAGTGTGGACGGCGACGAAGGTCGGCAGGTCGGTGCCGCTAACGCCGTACAAAAGGCTCGCGGTGAATCGCCCCAAGCCGATGGCAATCCCGAGTCCAATCGCCAGCCCCAGGCCGGTCAAGGCGAGGCCCTGTGCCAGAACCATCTTCAGCACCGCGCCGGGCCGTGCTCCTAGTGCCATCCGGATGCCAATCTCGCGCGTTCGGCGGCGCACCGAGTAGCTCATCACACCATAGAGACCGATAGCCGCCAGTGTCAGGCCGACCGTACCGAAGATACCCAGCAACAGAGCGGAGATTCTCGGCAGAAGCAGTGCTCTACCCACATGCTCCTGCATGGTCTCAGTGTTGAAGACTGCCATCGTGGGATCGAGTGCGGCGATTTGGTCGCGCACCGGTCGAGCCGCCTGGGCCGGGTTCGCCCATGTCCTCACGATGATGGAAATGCCGAAGAAACTGAATACCTTTTCCGGAGCGGCTTCGAGAGAAAGATAGGCCGCATTGACGGGCGCTTCCCCTAAGGTTCGTGATTTGGAGTTTCGCGCCACGCCGATCACCGTGTACACCTTCTTATCCGCCCGTATGATGCCGCCGATCGGATCCTGCTTGGGGAACAGACGAGCGGCCATCGTCTCATTGATGATCACACTGTGTTCGTCGCCGTTCTGCCTCTCGAAATCCCGGCCGCGCAGCATCGGAATTCCCATTGTCTCGAAATACCCGCTGCCGACGCTGTAGACATTGGCATTGGCACTTTGCTGGGGCTGGCCGTTCGCTGCGTCGGCGTTGAAGTCGTACGACGAGCCGCCGATGCTCAGCGGAACCGTGTCCACATAACTCACCGAGCGCGCTCCCGGCAGCGCCGATACGCGCTCCCGAAGCTGCGACAGAAACTGCACGGTCCTTTCGCGAGAGTAATTGTGAAGTTTTGGGTCCACCGTCATCATCAGGATGTTCTCAGGCTTGAAACCGATGTCGATGGCGGAAGCATGGCCGAGGCTGCGCAGGAACAGGCCCGCAGTCGACAGCAACACCAGCGACAGCGCCACCTGCGTCACCACAAGGACATTGCGCAGTCTGAACCGCCCGCCGCGGCCGAAAACTACCGACTCTTCTTTGAGGGCGCCTACCAGGTCAGGCCGGGTAGCACGCAGCGCCGGCGCCAGCCCGGAAAGCAGAGCCGTTACCAGGGACAGAACCATGGTAAACGCGGCGACGCGCAGATCAACATTGAAATTGAACACTATAGGGAAAGGCAGCGGAAGCTGGAAATTCGAGATGGCGCGCGCTGCCGCGGCAGCGAGCAGGAAGCCGGGCACGGCGCCGGCCAGAGCAAGCAGAAGGCTTTCCGTGAGTAACTGGCGCACCAATTGCCGCCGTCCGGCGCCCAAGGCAAGCCGGATGGCGATTTCCTTCTGCCGCCCGGCCGCTCGAGCCAGCAGCAGGTTCGCCACGTTGGCGCAGGCAACAAGCAGGACAAGTGCCACAACAATCGTCAGTACGGCCATGAGGCCAACCGCTGGAGTCGCGGAACCCGCCTCCAACCCGCCCGCCGCTTGCAGGGTTATCGTTTGGTGGTGCTTCTCCTGTTTTCGGTAGGTATCGTCGATGCGTTTCTTAATGACGTTCAGTGCCGTGACAGCTTTCCCGCGACTGACTCCGGGTTTCAAACGCGCGTTCAGTATCAACCAACCATTGTCGCGGTTCGTCCGAACATTCAAGTCCACGGCCAGATCGGGCATGATCCGCTCCGCCATAGCCAGTGGGACCCAGAACTCCGAGATCATTCCGAGGTCGATGCCATGGAACGCGGCGGGCGCGACTCCGACCACCGTAAACCGCTGGCCGTTTAGCACCACTCCGCGCCCGATGATCGCGCGGTCAGCGCCGAACCGACGGCGCCAGAGATCGTGGCTGAGCACCACTACCTGGTCGCGGCCCAGCACCTGATCTTCTTCCGCGAGGATGGGCCGGCCCAGTGACATTTGCACGCCCAGTATCGAGAAATAGTTCCCGCTGACCGCCTGTCCCCAAACGCGCTCGGGCTCGCCCGTACCGCCTAGGCTGGCGGGAATCAATGGAAAGTGCGCGATAACCCCGCCTTCAAAGATATCGCCGCTTTGGTTGCTGAAGTCCAAGTAGTCCGGATAGGAGAACGACTCGCTCTCCGAAAACACCACCGTGCGCCCGGGATCCCTCACTGGCAGAACGCTCCAGAGCAATCCGTTGGCGACACTGAAGACTGTGGCGTTGGCAGCGATACCCAGGCTGATCGAGACGGTGATCACCAGGGTTAAGGCAGGAGCCTTCAAAAGAGAGCGAGCAGCAAAGCGGAGATCTTTCAGCATTGTCTCCATGTCAGGCCTCTCCTTAATCATTCATAGTGCAGCACTGCGGCAGGCGCGACGTGCGCGGCGCGGTAGGCGGGGAAGACGCTTGCGGCAAATGCCGCCAGGAACAGTACCACAGAAACGGCGATCAGCGTGGCATGGTCCGTGCCGCTTAGTCCGTAAAGCAGACTGGTTGCGAAACGGCCCAGGGCCAGAGCCAGGGCCAATCCGATCGCCAGCCCCACGGCGGTCACGATCAGGCTTTGGCGAAGCACCAAGGCCAGCACGCTAGCGGGCTTGGCGCCCAACGCCACACGGATGCCGATCTCGCGCCGGCGGCGGCGAACGGAGTAGCTCATGACTCCGTAAAGCCCCACGCTGGCAAGAGTCAGGCCGACAACGCCGAAAACCGCCAACAGCGCGGCGCAGACGCGTGGCACGAGCAGGGACGTGTCAACGTGCTCCTGCATCGTCTCGGCATTGAAAACCGCCATCGTAGGATCGAGGTCGGCCACCTGCTGTCGAACCGGGCGAAGCAGTGAGCGCGGGCTGACGGAAGTCTTGATGGCCATCGAGATTCCGTAGAAACTCATCACCTTCTGCGGCGCCCCCTCCAGAAAGAGGTAAGCGCAGTTCGTCGGCTCCTCGTCCAGCTTGCGGGACTTCGAGTCTCGAGCGATGCCGATGACGGTGAACTGGACGTCGGCTTGTACGATCTGGCGGCCCAAGGGGTCCTCGTCTCCGAACATATGCCGCGCCATGGTTTGGTTGATGATGGCCACATGCTCGTCGTCGGTCTGGCGATTGAAATCGCGGCCGCGCAGGAGCGGTATTCCCAGGCTCTCGAAAAACCCCGAGCCTACGCGGTAGACATTGGCATTGACCTCGTCGCCATCCTTGGTTTTCTTGCCGGGGTCATGAAAGCCATCATTGGTTCCCCCGATGCTGAGCGGCAGGCTATCCACGAAGCTGACGGAGCGGACTCCCGGCAGTGCCGACACACGAAGGCGTAGCTGGGAGAGAAACTGCCGGGTCTTCTCAGGCGAGTAGTTGTGGAGTTTGGGATCGACGGCCAGCAGCAAAATGTTGCTAGGCTTCATGCCGATGTCGATGGAGCTCGCATTCTGAAGGCTGCGGAGAAACAAGCCCGCGCCCGCCAGAAGCACCAGCGAGAGCGCCACCTGTACCGTCACTAGGACGTTCCGCATCCCGAGTCCGCGCACTCGGCCGAACACCGGCGAGTCGTTCGTGAGGGCCACCACCAGGTCCGGACGGGTGGCGCGCAAGGCGGGCGCCAACCCAAAGAGGATGCCGGTGAAGATGGAAAGCAACGCCGTGCAGGCCAGAACGCGCAGGTCCACGCCGAAGCGAAAAACTATGGGAACCGGCAACGGAACCTCAATCCGGGAAATCGCGCGCACCGCGATGGCCGCCAGCCCCACGCCCACGGCGGCGCCGGATAGCGCCAGGAGAATGCTCTCCGTCAGCATCTGACGGACCAGCCGCCAGCGTCCCGCTCCTACGGCCTGGCGGATGGCGATCTCGCGCTGGCGGCCCGTGGCGCGGGCCAGCAGCAAGTTGGCGACGTTGGCACAGGCCACCAGCAACACAAACCCTACCACCACCATTAGCACCGCGACTAAGCCACCCGCCTGGGTCTCGGACCCGCCAATCAGCCCGCCCGCGCGGGCGACAGTTACCGGGCGCTCGTAGTACTGCCCGGTCCTGTGATACGTCGCGTTAATTCGTTTCTTGACCACATTCATGGCGGTCGCAGCCTGAGCGACCGTAACCCCGGGCTTAAGCCGGGCGATCATCGACAGCCACGAATCGTTGCGTTGGGTGCGGGGATGGTCCTGGGTAATGTCAGGCACGAGTTGTTCGGCCATGGCCAGCGGCGCCCAGAACTCCGCCACGATGCCGTTGTCCGTGCCTTTGAAGCCGCGCGGCGCTACGCCCACCACCGTGTAGTGCTGCCCGTTGAGTAAGACGGCGCGGCTGATGATGCCGGGGTCTGCCCCAAAACGGCGCCGCCAGAGACTGTCGCTGATCACCACAACCGGGTCGCGGCCAACCACGGCGTCTTCATCGGGCAGAATGCCGCGGCCCAGCGCGGGCGTGACACCGACGACGGAGAAGTACTTCCCGCTGACAAGCTGTCCCCAGACCCGCTCAGGTTCACCCGTTCCACCGATGCTGGCGGGAACCAAAGCGAGGTACGCACACACCCCTCCCTCAAAAACCTCCGCTGTCTGGTCACGGTAGTCGACGTAATCCGGATACGAAAAGGTCTCTGCGCCCTCGGGGAAAGATACCAAACGCCCTGAGTTGCGGACCGGCAGCGCGCCAAAGAGCAGGCCCTCCGCGATGCTGAACACCGTGGTGTTGGCGGCAATCCCCAGAGCAATGGAAATGATGATGGCCAGTGTGAAGCCGGGGGTCTTGATCAAGGTGCGTACGGCGTAGCGTGCGTCTTGTGATAGCCTCGTCATCGCAAATCTCCGTGTAGGAAAGCTGTCCTTCTGCTCTTTCTATACGGAGATTTCACGGAGAAAGTTCAAAAGCCTGTTGAAGCATTGATGGAAGGGGTAGACGCGCTGCGTCGCCCACCGCCCCAAGACATGAGGCGGTGGGCGACAGAACTCCACATACACACCTGCACCACACCAGGGCCTATTCGTGACGCAGGGCGATCAAGGGATCGACGCGCGCCGCGCGGCGGGCGGGCAAATATCCGGCCAACGCTGCGACCGCCAGCAGGAACAGGGACACACCTGCAAAGACGGCCGGATCCGTAGGGCTCACTCCAAACAGCATCGAGCGCAGGAGGCGCGTAAGCGCCAGGCCTCCCGCCACCCCGATTGCCACGCCGGCGCCGGCCAGCAGCAGCGCGCGCTTGAGTACCATGGCCAGAATTGCGCTGCGGCCGGCGCCCAGCGCCATGCGCACCCCGATCTCGCGCGTGCGGCCGGCCACGGTATACGAAACCAGCCCGTAAATGCCGACCGCCGCAAGCGCCAGGGCGAGCGCGGCGAACCCCGCCACCAGCGCCGCCGTGAAGCGCCGCTCGCGCGTCGAATGCGCGATGCTGCCGGCCAGCGTGCCGATCTCGGAAACCGGCAACTCCTTGTCTAACTCGTGCACGGCGCTGCGCAGGCTGGGAGCGAGACGGAGCGGATCCATGCTGGTACGAATCACCACTGCCATGGCTGCGTCCGGGATTTCGGCGTGCGGAAAATACGCTTCCATGTCAGGCTTGTCATCGAGCGAAGTTTCGTGCAGGTCAGCAATCACGCCGACCACGGTAATCCAAGTTTTCCCGTCAGTGCCGAATCGTTTGCCGACAGGGTCTTCGCCGGGCCAGCACCGCCGCGCCATGGAGTCGTTAATGATCGCGACCGGCGAGCCGGCGGGATCGCGCTCGTCGAAGAAGCGGCCTTTGAGCAAGGGAACCTGAAGTGTCTGGAAGTATTTCGGGTCGCTTCGCCTGAACATCACGATCGGCTTATGGCCGTCAGCGGGCGGCGGGGCTCCCTCAACCATAATGGAGTCACCGCTCTTCGAGTTGCTGAATGGCAGGTCAGTAGCCATGCCCGCAGACTTGATGCCGGGCATGGCATTGAGCCGCGTAAGCAACGATTTGTAGAAGTTGATGATCTGGCCGGGTTTGGCATAGGCCGCTTCCGGCAGGGTCAGGGAAGCCGTCAGCACTCCGTCGGGATTGAACCCCGGATTCACGGCTTGGAGGCGAATCAGGCTGCGCACGGTAAGCGTCGCACCGATGGCGAGGATCAAGGCCAGGGCCACTTCCAGGACCACCAATGAGGAGCGGAGGGCGCCGCGACGCGTTCCATCGCCGCTGCGCCCGCCTTCCTGCAAGGTCTCCGTCATGTTGATCCGCACGGCCGCGGTGGCAGGAGCCATTCCAAACAGCAGGGTCGTCAAGAAGGCCATGCCCAGCGTGAAACACAGCACGCGCGCATCCAGAGACACGGTTTCCTGAAAGGGCAGGTAACCCGGGATGGCCACCAGCGCGCGCACCACGCCCCAGGCGGCAAACAACCCCAACCCGGCGCCCCCAAAGGCCAGCAAGGCGTACTCACCCAGCAGTTGCCGAAGAATGCGCGCCGGGCTTGCACCCAAGGCGCTGCGAATGGCGATCTCGCGTTGCCGGTGGGAGGAACGCGCCAGCAGCAGGTTCGCCACATTCGCGCAGGCGATCAGCAGCACCAGGCCGACACAAGCGGCTAAAACCAGGAGGCTGGTACGCACTTCCCTTACCGCATGGTCGTGCAGCGTCCATACCCTTCCCCCCCAATCGCTGGGGTAGTGCGTGTTCTGAACCCAGCGGCGGCACAATCCGTCGATCTCCGCCTGCGCGGCGGCGAGCGAGACGCCCGGCTTAAGACGCGCGTGGACGCCCACCGAGGGCATTCCACGCACGCGCGCCGCGCTGGCCGCGATGGGTGTATAGACGTCCATCTCCGGGCCGTAGAAGTCAAAACCTGCCGGGACCACGCCCACGACCGTGTAGGTGTTCTGGTCCATGACGATGGGCCTGCCCAGAACTGCCCGGTCTCCGCCGAAGCTGCGCACCCAGAGCCTGTGGCTCAGCATCGCGACTCGCGTCGCGCCCGGCTGGTCCTCATCCGGCGAAAATTCACGCCCGTACTCCGGCTTTGACCCGATCATCTTGAGGAAGCCGGCGTTCACCCGGCACAGAAACAGACGCTCCGGCTCCCGTGTGGAGGTCAGGTTCACGTTCGCCGGCGTGTACGACCACATGGATTCGAAGGACTTGGCCTGGGAGCGCCAGTACTCCACGAACGTGTTGTATTCAACGAAGGCCCCGTAAATATTCATGCTGGGAATCTGCGCCCACAAGGATACCAGACGGCCAGAATCCTTATAGGGCAGCGGCCGAAGCAGCACCGCATTCAGCACGCTGAACATGGCCGTGTTCGCGCCAATACCGAGCGCCAGAGTGACCACCGCCGTTGCCACAACCCCCGGAGTCCGCATCAGGCTTCGCAGCGCGTGCAAGATTTTCTTGAACATGATCTACCTCGGGTACGCGTATTCACAACCTATCGACACCACCCCCCCCGTGAAAGTTCCGAAATCGAGAAGGGTGATGGAATTTCGATCATGAAGACGTGGACGTGGTGGCGCGAAGTCGGACAGGCAGCAGAATACGGGGCAGCAGCTTCACTCCGCGCGCAGAGCTTCTACGGGGTCCACTGCGGCCGCGCGCCGGGAGGGCAAGTAGCTCGCGAGCGCCGCCGTGGCGATAAGTCCGAGCGCCGCTCCGGCGTAGGTGATCGGGTCAACCGCGCTCACCTTGAACAGGAACGACGACATCAGGCGCATCAAGCCGAAGGCTGCGCCCAGTCCGCACACGACGCCCACGCCCGTCAGCAACAATCCGTGGCTTACGAACATGGCGGTGAGCTGTGGCTGCTGCGCACCCAGCGCCGAGCGAATCCCGATCTCCCGCGTCCGCTGCGAAACTGAATAAGCGATTACTCCGTAGAGGCCCACGATGCCGAGCATGAGCGCCATCGCTCCGGCGACCGCCAACATCACCAGCGTGAACGAGGTCCGCGCCATCGATTTCTCATAGAAGTGCTCAAGCGTCCGGATATCCGCCAGCGGAAGGTTAGGATTCACTGACCACACTGCTTGCCGTAGTTCTTTTGCGAAGCTTTCCGAGCCGACGCGCGGGCTGCGGATGGCGAAAGCCAGGTCGCGGTGCAGCATGGGCGATTGACCAAAGAAATGCTTCATCAAAATAGGCCAATGTACCGAGGCCGGCGCTTCCTGATTCAGCCCGTCCTCGTGGACGTCGCCCACCACACCGACGATCTCAAACCAGTCATCTTTGGGGCCCGTCCGGATGCGCTTGCCGAGCGCGTTGGCCGGGCTGCCCCAGTAATCACGCGCCATGTTTTCGGAAACCAGGACCACCGGTCTCATACTGTAGATATCCGCCCAGGTAAGATCGTGGCCGGCAATGAACGGAACACTGATGGTCGAGAAGTAGCCGGGGGAAACGTACCGGAAGTGCCTCAAGGGCGCCAGCTTGTCTTCAGAGTAAGTGCTGCCCTCCTCGTAAACCGGATTGTAACTGTCATCCCCATCCATCGGAATGCCGGTGCCGAGGCCCACGGATGCAACGCCGGGAATCGCCGCGATCTTCCTGGCGATCTCCTCTTGCATGCGGACGACTTGCTCCGGAGCGGGAACCTCCGCTTCGGGAATGGAGAGCCAGAACGTTTGGACTTCGTTAGGGTGATGGAATCCGGGCTGAACGTGAGTCAAAGCGCGAAAAGTGCGAATCATCAGGCCGGAAGAGATCAGCAAAACCAGCGCCAGTGCTACCTGCACAACCACCAGCGTACTGCGGGCGCGATGCCGCTCGCGGCTCTCGCTCAGCGTTCGTCCGCCCTCCCGCAGGCCCGTTCCCAGGCCAACGCCCGCGTATTTGAACACCGGAACTGAACCAAACAAGAGGCTTGCGACCACCGCGACGCCCAGAGTGAACAACAGCACACGGATATCAATGCCGATCTCCGCCAGACGCGGCAGGCCGGACGGCGCCATCGCGATGAGCACCCGCAATGCACCGTAGGCAAGACCCAACCCCAGCGCGCTTCCAGCCAGGCTCAGCGTGAAACTCTCGAACAGCAACTCGGCGGCGATGCGGCCCCGAGTGGCGCCCAGCGCAGTGCGGATGGCCAATTCCTGTTGGCGCCCTTCGGCCCTGACCAGGAGAAGGTTGGCCACATTGGCGCACGCGATGAGCAGTACCAGCCCAATGCTTCCCATCAGGACCCACAGAAGCTTATCCGCATCCCCGACAACATCACGCTTCAAGGGCCGCACGTTCGGCCCGATTCGCGCTTCCTCAAGCACTTTGGGGCTGAAGCCTGGCGGCGGCGGAAAGGTGCTGTTCACGATCGGGAGCATGCGCGCCACATCGGCATTGGCCTGCTCAAAGGTTGCACCGGCTCTTAATCTCGCCACCGCCCGATAGCTGAAATTGCCCAGGAATGCCTTGCTGCGGTCGATTTTAAGAGGCATGAATAGGGCGGGCTCTCCGCTGTCCAAAAAGCGGTAGCCCTCCGGCATCACGCCAACCACCTCGCGAGCCTTCCCGTCCACCCTGATGCTGCGCCCCACCATCGAGCGGTCGCCGCCGAACTTCCGTTGCCAGTATCCATACGACAACATCACTGTCTCAGGACTGCCCATCAAGTCGTCCGATTCATTGAACGACCGCCCCAGCGCCGGCGGCACGCCCAACGCGGGAAGCACGCCATACGTGACCAGCAGCGAGTCCACCTTCTCCGGATCGCCTTTGCCGGTGACGGTCGAGGAATCGCCGGTGTACGCGCCGAAGGTCTGCAAGGTCCGGTTTTGCTCGCGAAAGATAAAGTAGTAGGCGGGACCGAGGGGCACGTCTTTGAAATTGAGGCCGGGGGCAGTGAGCCAGACCCCGGCCAGATCCCCGGGGTGAGGATAGGGCAGAGGCTTCAGGAGAACGCTCTCGAGGACGCTGAACACCGCGGTGTTGGCTCCTACGCCCACAGCGATTGTGGCGAGCGTGATCAGAGTGAACATCGGGGTACGCCGCAGCCTGCGCAGTACCTGTTTGAAGTGAATGACTGTAGAACTCATGAGACTACCTCCCTGCGGGGCCGCAAGCTCGAACACCGCCGGCTAATGTGACCACTTATTGGTCCATACGTTAGTGCGCCACTAGAAGTTCCTGGTGTAGGCTCCTTCTCGATCGCCGGGACACGGCTATGATGCAGCAGCAGGTAGATTTACCACTCTCAGACGGGCAGGTTTGATTCCAAACCGACAATGGTGCTGCCCCTGTGAAACCCGGTGCGATGGTTATATGGGAGCTTTCCGAGCCGTCAAAGATTTTGGACAGACCCGACGCTCGTTGTCCGAGGTTTTGGACGCTCCGCCCATAATTCAATGAGGACACCCGACGTAACTCGTTGTCAGGAAATCAGCCATGGCGATCCCTGAGATTGGAACCTCCCCTGCATTTAAGCGCCGATGAACGGCGGAGTCCGCGAGGTGGGTTCCGGTGCACAAAGAGGCTAGGGGATTTCGTTATGTTCCATCTTTTCCCAACCTGGAACGGATTACACCCTGTTGTGGTGCACTTCCCGATCATCCTTTTGTTGATCGCCCCGCTTCTGGTAATTCTGGGTACCGTCCTGCCTGAAGCCCAAAGGGGGCCATTTCTCGCCTCGGCGCTAATACTCATGGTGCTGGGGACGAGCATGAGCTACTTGGCTGCGGCGACAGGAGAGTCAGCGACGAAAGTCATTGCCTCTACGACTGCTGTCGCCGCTCTCCTGGAGGAACACCGGTGTTTGGCCGAAACGACCCGAGACTTGTTCTCAGTGCTCACGCTGATATTCGCAGTTCTGCTGTTTGCCCGTAGGCTGCTAAGGTGCGGACTCGATTCCTGGGTCAGGACATCTCTGTTCGGGGCTTTCCTTCTTTTCTATGGAAGCGGAGCCGTCTTATTGGTGGACACCGCCGTCAAAGGGACCCGTCTCGTGCATGTGCTTGGCGCGACGACGGCGGTAACTTGTAATCTGCCAAGCAAGGGAGGACGCTAAATGAAAACTGCAACCGTGCTATTGGTCCTTGAAGAGCATCGAGATTTTGAAACCTAAGGTTCTGCACTTCGCAGTTTGGGGTACAGAATTCTGATGTGCCGCTCCGTCGCGGAAGGAATCGAAGCCCTCGAGTCCGAGGACGTCTCTTGCGTGATAGTTAGTCAAGGTACTCCTGCGTTCGAAGGCCGGCAGGTGCTGGAGAGGTCGCTTCAACTCCACCCCGACGTGCCGGTATTGGTCATTGCTAGGGTGCTGGACATACACTGCTACCTCGATGCCATGGACCTCGGGGCGAGCGATTACCTTGAACAGCCTGACCCGCAGGATATGCTGTGGGTCCTTGATACGGAAATGCGCCGGGCCGAAGCTGCTTGATTTACCGGGGGGTTGCGAATCCCGTTCTTCGCAATCTTGTTGTACGTACCGCTGCGCGAAATCCGCAATCGAAGGACGGAGAGTTACGGCGTCTGCGTTGGAGGTCAACCCAGAGCTGCCCACCCAAATGCTTGCGCACTTTGAAGATCTGGCGTGTCGCTGCGACGCCAACGCAGATGGGTGCGTCGGAGGAGAATTCTTATGTTTATCTTCTTAGAGTGCGCCGCTTGCCTGATCTTGGTCGCGTTTGTTGTGACGCCGCTGTTTGCGGTTTGCGCACTCATCATCGTCCTCAAAGAGGGAACCAGTATCGGCGGAAGGTTAGCACGCGGGATCGCCCGTACGCCCGCATTCTTGTGGCGCGACAGACGGAGCTTATTCGAAACGGACTCTCTGCCGTAGGGTTCGGTCTCAACCTGAATGAGCATGAGGAAGTGAGCGGCTCAGTTCTTGCCCAAATCGGTTCTCTGTTAGGTCGGCTCGGGGAGGGGCAATGGAAAACTTAGTCTGCATCGTGCTGCTCACAGCATTCTTTCTGGCGATGCTAGTCCTGGATTTAGAGGTCTTTCACCGTCGCCCCCACGAAATCTCCATCCGAGAAGCCGCAGTCTGGAGCGGGGTCTGGGTTGCGCTTTCCTTCGCATTCGGTGTGGGCTTGTATTTCTGGAAAGGAGCGGAAAGCGGAGTCCAGTTCTTCACCGGCTATATCCTAGAAAAGTCGCTCTCCCTAGACAATTTGTTTCTGATTGCGGCGATTTTTGGCTCGCTTGCGATACCCCCGAAATTCCAGCACAGGACGCTGATCTACGGTGTGTTGGGCGCTATTACTTTGCGAGCTGCCTTCATTGCAGCGGGTACGGCCCTTCTGGCGCACTTCAGATGGGTTCTTTCCGTTTTTGGGGTGTTCCTGCTGGTCGCCGGCGTCAGATTACTGCGTCGCCAGAGGCCAGCCCCTGATCCGAAGACCAATCTCGTGGTCCGATGGGCACGGTGTGTTATCCCCATGGTCCAGGAGTTCGGAGGATCATTCTTTGTCCGTCGCAACAGGCGGTGGTTCGCCACACCGCTACTCTTGGCATTGG
>JGI12270J11330_10002175_pt1 | contig 14451 bp, 15 predicted proteins | sample PeaSoiMetSII2010_FD_11330 | JGI IMG/M metagenome (IMG submission 11330)
CGCGAAGAGGGGAAAATCCAGCGCCACTTTGGTGCTGCTGCGAAGGCTATCGAGGCCGAACGCTCCAAGGCCCAGCCCGCGCCAACGACGGGGGCTCCTGTAGCGGGCGCCGCGGAAGCGCAGGCGTTTCGCGTGGTGTGCTCGGAGCCGGAGAAGGAAACCGAGAAGGTCGAGCAGCTCTACACGGCCTTTCTGCAGGCCAAGCAAAATGCCGGCGAAGCAACCGCGAATCTCAGCAAAGCCGGGTTCAAGGAATTCGTGCGCAAGAAGACCAAGGACCTCCAGGAAAAAAAGAACTGCCGCGACGTGGAATACGTCGTGGAGGTGGTGGACGGCCAGGTCAAGCTGAAAGCCCTAGTGAAGTCGTAGCCCCCGGCGGCAATTCCGGCGGGCGATAATTTTTCCCACAGGCGGCACCTTTCCGAAACTCAGCCCCTCCGCGTACACTACTTGTGGTGTCTCCCGAGAACATCGTGCAAAAGTCCAGAGTCTTCAGGGGCTAAAGCCCAATTCATGCTTCGGGCTTTGTGCCGGGGCTGAAGCCCCGGCCTCCTAAAGAAGAATGCAAGGAACTTCCGGGACGGCACACTAGGTTCTTTTTCTGTGCGGAGGATGACATGGGCGTGGAGCGCGCGCTGCTCAGCGTGTATGACAAAACCGGCATCGTGGGCCTTGCCAGTAGACTTGCGGCGATGAGGATCGAGCTGCTCTCGACGGGGGGCACGGCCAAGCTGTTGCGCGAAGAAGGCATTCCCGTCAAGGACGTTGCCGAGTTCACTGGCTGGCCCGAAATGCTGGGCGGGCGCGTGAAAACGCTGCATCCCAAGGTGCACGGCGGGTTGCTCTACCGCCGGCATCATGCGGAGGATCAGAAGCAGGCGAAGGAACACGGCATCGCGCCGATCGATCTCGTGGTGGTGAATCTCTATCCGTTTGAGGCCACCGCGGCGCGCGGGTACACCACCGCCGAGGAACTCATCGAGAACATCGATATCGGCGGGCCGACGATGCTGCGCTCGGCGGCGAAAAATTTTGAAAGCGTGACCGTGGTGACGGATCCCGGGGACTACGATCGCGTGGCCGGCGAGATCGAGAGCTCGGGCGAGACGACGCTGGCGACGCGGATCGAATTGGCGCGGAAGGTGTTTGCCACAACGTCGCGTTACGATGGCTTGATCACCACGGAACTCGAGCGGCTCACAGACCTCAGCGGCAAATTGGAAGTAGCGCCCCGGGCCAAGCTGCCCGAGCGCGTGCACCTGGCGCTGCGGCGCAAGCAGGAACTGCGCTACGGCGAAAACCCGCACCAGGCGGCGGCTTTGTATGTGCCCGCCGGGCGGCCAGCGGAAGGATTGGCCGCGGCGAAGCAACTCCAGGGGAAAGAGCTTTCCTACAACAACTACGTGGACCTGGAAGCGGCGCGCAGCCTGGTGGCGGAATTCGAGGGGCCCGCGGCGGTGATCATCAAGCACAACAATCCCTGCGGCGCGGCCGAACAGAAATCGCTGCTGGACGCTTACGTGAGTGCGTACGCGTGCGACCCGGTGTCGTCTTTTGGCGGGGTGCTGGCGTTCAATCACATCGTGGACGTGGTGACAGCGGAACAAGTGGCCAAGTTGTTCGTGGAATGCATTGTTGCGCCGGGGTTCGCGGAGGGCGCGCAGGAAATTTTCGCCGGCAAAAAGAATCTCCGCTTGCTGGTTCTGCCGCAAGGCGGGTTGGAGCCCGACAAGGAGCTCCAGTTAAAGCGCATTCTGGGCGGCGTGTTGGCGCAGCAGCCGGACCTGGGCAGTTTGCAGGGCGGGGAATTGAAAGTGGCCACCAAGCGCGCTCCGACCGAAAAAGAGCTGGCGGACCTGCGTTTCGCCTGGAAGGTGTGCAAGCACGTGAAGTCCAACGCGATTGTGTTTGCGAAAGAAGGCGCCACGCTGGGAGTGGGCGCCGGCCAGATGAGCCGCGTGGACTCCGTGAAAATCGCCGTGGCCAAGGCGCAAAGATCGCTGCAGGGCAGCGTGGTGGCTTCCGATGCGTTCTTCCCGTTTCCGGACGGCGTGGAAGAGGCGGCCAAGGCAGGCGCCACCGCGGTGATTCAGCCGGGCGGTTCGATCAAGGATGCGGATGTGATCGCCGCGGCGGACCGACTGGGATTGGCGATGGTGTTCACGAGCATGAGGCATTTCCTGCACTAAGAGATGGGAGCTTGCGCGCTGCAGGATTTCAAGGGCAGATCCAGCGACGTACAACCCAATTGGATTCCGCAATATCCTTGCGAGAAGGGTAATCTTGCGGTGTGGCCTACGGCGCAAAAGCGGCGGCAAGCCGCCGCACTCCAAAGGTCACAAACAGGCGACGAGGACGTGGTGNGCGGAGATCGATCTGCGATCCGTTACTCNAGGCCGATGCGNGTGACTTNCTTTTTTAGGGCGAGGGCGGTGAGGCTGGNGAGCGGCAGGCTCAGGAACAAGGCGATGCGGCGGTCCAGGGTTACAAAAGCATCGCGAAAGGCACGCTCCATCTGTTCAAAGGTGCCCACGACCGCAGCGGGGTCGGGGACACCCCAGTGCGCGGTAACGGGCTGGCCCGGCCAAAGAGGACAAACCTCCGCCGCGGCGCTGTCGCAGACCGTGAAAACAAAATTCATCTGCGGGGCGCCGGGCTCGGCAAACTCGTCCCAACTCTTGCTGCGAAGGCCTGCTACAGGTAAACCGGCCACTTCGAGTTGCTTCAGCGCGAGCGGATTGATCCGCCCTGTTGGATGGCTGCCTGCACTGAAGGCGTGGAAATTGGGCCTGCCACGGTGGTTCAGGATCGCTTCGGCCAGGATGGAACGGGCGGAATTTCCCGTACAGAGAAAAAGCACGTTGTAAGGCGGGCGCATGGCGGCCATCTCAGTTGCAACAGGGGAGGTCGACGCACCCTGGAGGACAGTCGCATGAAGCTTGCGCGGATTTGCTGGCGCGGATGAAAGCGCTTATGAACTTATCCTCGATCTTCGGTCCGACAACCGCAGGATCCAGGCCCGCGGCCACCAAAAACTCGCAGGCTTCATCCGCCCGGTAAACGCGCGTGGGTTCGACACTAATGGACTGAAACCCCGCGGCGGAGAGCTTCTCGCGGTACTCCGTTTCCTGCAGCGCCCCGGCCATGCAGCCCACCCACAATTCCATGCTCTTGCGAATTTCGGGAGGCACCTCGCCGCGAATGACCACATCGGAAACGGCGAGCCGCCCGCCGGGTTTCAGGACGCGGAAGGCTTCGCGCAGGACGCGGTCCTTGTCTCCGGAAAGATTGATCACGCAGTTGGAGATAATGACGTCCACGGAATTGTCCGGCAGAGGAATGTTTTCGATAGCGCCCTTCAGGAATTCGACGTTCTCGACCCCCGCCTTCTTCTGATTGGCGCGCGCCAGAGCAAGCATGTCGTCGGTCATGTCCAGGCCATAGGCTTTGCCGGTGGGCCCCACGCGTTTGGCCGAGAGCAGCACGTCAATGCCGCCGCCGGAGCCCAGATCCAACACCGTTTCTCCCCGCTGCAATTGCGCCAGGGCCGTGGGATTGCCGCATCCTAGCGAAGCCGCGACGGCGTCCGCGGGCAGCCCGGCTTTTTCCGCGGCGTCGTACAAATTGCGTGTGATGGGATCGCAGCCGCTCAGCTCCGCGCCGCCGCCGCAGCACGCCGTTTTGCCCGCAGCCACTTGCCGCGCCGCCGCGCCGTATTTTTCCTTCACCGCATCCTGAATATTGCTCATGACCGCACCTTCCTTTTATCGTGAAATCTGCACAATCGATTCCGCGGGGACGGCGCGATTGCGCGTGCAGCATTCCTCGTACAAAAATCCCAGAACTTCGCGGAGCGCATCCGTGTTCGCCGTGTACCACAGGAAAGTGCCCGCGCGGCGCACGGAAACCAAGCCGACTTGTCGCAGCTTTTCCAAATGATGCGACAGGGTGGAAGCGGGAATCCCCAACTCCTCCTGCACCTCGCCGGCGACCATCCCTGTAGGGTGCGCGGAGAGAAGCGAACGCACGATCTGCAAGCGCGGCTCGGCGCCGAGAGCGGCAAAGCGGTCGGCGCACCGGGTGACGAGCAGGGGATCAGGCTTCTTCATATTTCGATTATTGCGGAAATACAGTAGGATGTCAATACCCCTTCAACCCTTTCTGGCCGCCCCGCATCTCACTTCTGGGTCCTGCTGCCGGCCACCGAAACGCCCGCCTTTTCGCTTTTGACCGCGTTTCCCGCGCATGGGATACTGACTTCTCCGGGATTTCTATGAAGCTCAACCGCATGGCCTTTACCCTGATTGTCGCCGCATTCGGCGGCATGGCGGCGCTGGCGCAGTCACCCTCCCAATCGGCTCCAACCGCCCAGGAGAAACCCTCTCCGCGCGCAGAGGCTTACTACAATTTGGCGCTCGGGCATATTTACGAGCAGCAGTATGAACTGACCAGCCAGAACGATTTGGCCAGCAAAGCCATCGAGGCCTACAAGAAGGCCTACGCCATTGACCCACAATCCCCGATCATCGGCGAGCGCCTGGCGGAAATGTATTGGAAGGCCCAGCGCGTGCACGACGCCATGGTGGAAGCCAATGAAATCCTGAAGCGCGATCCCAACGATCTGGCCACGCACCGCCTGCTGGCGCGCATTTACCTGCGCAGCCTCGGCGATATCAACGGCACCGGCGTGCAGACGGAAATGGTAAGCAAAGCCATCGCGGAGTACAGCGAGGTGCATCGCCTGGACCCGACGGATCAGGAAGCCGCCTTGTGGCTGGCGCGTCTCTACCGCCTGCACAACGAACCGGACAAAGCCGAAAAGGTGCTGCTCGGCATGTTGAAGGACGATCCGGAGAACGAAGCGGCGGTCGAGCAACTGACGCAACTCTATTTGGACGAGAACAAATCCGAAGAGGCGATTTCGCTGCTGGAGGGTATGATTGCCCGCTCGCCTTCCGCAACGCTCAACGATCTTCTCGGCGATGCGTACACGCAAACGCACGATTACGGCAAGGCCGAAAAGGCCTACCGCAACGCCGTAGATCTCGATCCTTCCGAGCTTGGGCATCTGCGTGGCCTGGGCCAGACGCTTCTTTCCGAGGAGAAATACCCCGATGCCCTCTCGGTGTATCAGAAGCTGGCCGATCTGATGCCCGATGACGCGGACGTGTACCTGCGAATGGCGCAGATTTACCGCGAGCTGCATCAGTTGGACAAGGCGGAAGAAAGCATCGTCAAGGCGCGGCAATACGCTCCCGGCACGGTCGAGGTGATGTACAACGAGGCGATGATCTACGAAGCGCAGGGCCGCTTTGAGGACGCCGTCCGCGTGCTTTCCGATGCCGTAACCGGAGTTAAAACGCAGTCGACAGTGCTGCCTTCGCGCCGCCGCGAACTGGCCATACTCTACCAGCAACTTGGCGGGCTCTACCGCGACATGAATAACTATCAAGCGGCCGTCTACACCTTCCAGGAACTGGGCCACCTGGGCGAAGAGGAAGACCGCCGCGCGCGCATGCTGATCATGGAAACCTACCGGCAGGCGAAGGAATTGCCGAAGGCGCTGCTGACCGGAAAAGAAGCGCTGGCGAAATATCCGAGTGACCCAGCCGTGCGGGCCACCTATGCCTTGCTGCTCGGCGAAAACCAACAGGCCGACGAGGGCGCGAAACTCCTGCAGGCGAGCTTGAAGGGCACGGCCGCCGATCGCGAACTGTATCTGAACCTTTCGCAGATCTACGAACGCAGCCACCGTTACCAGGAAGCGGAGGAGATGGCGCGCAAGGCCGAGGCGCTTCCGGGTGAGCCGCGCGAGAATGAGATGACGTGGTTCCTGCTGGGCGCGATTTTCGAGCGCCAGAAGCAGTACGACAAGGCCGAAGAGCAGTTCAAGAAAGTGCTGGCGTTGAATCCCAAGAATGCGGAGGCGCTCAACTATTATGGTTACATGCTGGCCGACCGCGGTGTGCGCCTCGACGATGCCCGCGACATGATCCAGCGCGCCCTGGATCAGGAACCGTTTAACGGCGCGTATCTTGACAGCCTGGGGTGGACTTACTTCAAGCAGAACAAGATTGAGGATGCCGAGGTGGCGCTGCGCAAGGCCGCGGAGCGCGAGCCCCACGACCCCACGATCCGCACGCATCTGGGCGACGTTTACGCCAAGCAGGGGCGCATGGATCTGGCGGCAGCGGAATGGGAGAAGTCGCTGGGCGAATGGCGGCGCTCGCTCCCCGCCGATATGGAGAGCGACAAAGTGGCGGAACTCGAAAAGAAACTGGGCCAGGTGAAGCACCGCGTGGCGCAAAAGTCGCCCCCGGCCGATTCGAAACCCTGAGACCATCGCATGCGCGAAGTCCGTATCCCGGCGTACGCCAAAATCAATCTGCGTCTTGAAATCCTCGGCAAACGCGCCGATGGCTACCACGAACTCCGCACCGTTTTTCAGACGGTTTCCCTCCACGACACGCTGCGTTTCCGGCCCGCCCGCCGAACGGGGATTTCGCTGTTGATTCGCGGGAATGAGGCGCTTTCCCGGGAGGCCGTGGAGAAGAATCTGGTGTACCGCGCGGCGGAGGCCCTGCGGCGGGAACTGAAGATCCGCACGGGAGTGGAAATTACTCTGCACAAGAAAATCCCCGCAGGCCGCGGGCTGGGCGGCGGATCAAGCGACGCCGCGGCGGCGCTTCTGGGGTACCTGCAATTCACACGCAAGCGCATCGAGCCGGTGCGGCTGCTGAAGATCGCCGCTGAGCTTGGCGCCGATGTGCCCTTCTTTTTGTTCGGCGGGCGCGCGCTGGGCGTGAGCAAGGGCGACGAAATCTATCCTCTGCCGGACCTCAAGAAGCGCACGCTGCTGATTGTTTCGCCGAAAGAGATCCACGTGCCGACGCCGGATGCCTACCGCTGGCTGCATGCGCCGGAACTGGCTTCGTTGACAAAAGCGGCGGCGAACCATAAACTGTTTAGGTTCTGTGCTCTGTGTTGGAGCGCGCAGGAAGAGAGCCTCGAGAACGATTTCGAGGCGGTGGTCTTCCGGCGTCATCCCCGGCTTGCGCAAATCAAGCGCGGGTTGCTCCGTGGAGGGGCGTCAGAAGCCTTGCTGGCGGGTAGCGGTTCGGCGGTGTTTGGAGTTTTCCCGAGCCCAGCAAAGGCGCGCCGAGCCGTTGTCGGGTTTCCGCATGACCAGGCCTTCGTCTGCGAGACACTCTCGCGGGCCAGGTATCAGCGCTTGACGAAAAGCGCCTGGGCCGGTTGATCCGCAGCGTTGCTCCGCTTTCTGACTTCCCATTCCTTATTGCACTTTGCCCAGTCCGGGCCATTTTCCGTGAGACGCGTCACCGCAGAGCGGTGACCGGAGTGAGCGCGGCGTGAACGACGAGCGATTCAAGATTTTTGCGGGAACTGCCAATCCGGCGCTGGCGGACGCGATCTGCAAGCATCTGAATGTGCCGCTGGGCCAGGCGCTGCTTGGGCGCTTCAGCGACGGGGAGATCTATTTTCAGGTGCTTGAGAATGTGCGGGGCGCCGACGTGTTTGTGGTGCAGCCGTGTTGTTACCCGGTGGACAACCACCTGCTCGAGTTGCTGCTGATGATTGATGCGTTTAAACGCGCTTCGGCGTGGCGCATCACCGCGGTGCTGCCGTATTACTGCTATGCGCGCCAGGACCGCAAGGACAAGCCGCGCGTTCCGATATCCGCGAAGTTGGTGGCCGACCTGCTGGAAACGGCGGGGGCAAGCCGCGCACTCACCCTGGACCTGCACGCCCCGCAGATCCAAGGCTATTTCGACGTGCCGGTGGATCACTTGTACGGCTCGCCGGTGCTGGTCGAGTATTTCCGGAACAAGAAGCTGCCCAATTTAACGGTGGTGTCGCCGGATGCGGGCGGGGTGGAACGCGCGCGGGCGTTTGCGAAAAAACTGGGTGCGCCGCTGGCCATCGTGGACAAGCGCCGCGTGGACCTGGATGTCACCGAAGTGATGAACCTGATCGGCGACGTAAAAGGGCGCAGCACACTGATCGTGGATGACATCATCGATACCGCCGGGACGCTGGTAAAGACCGCCGAGGCGCTGCTGCGCGAAGGCGCAACGCAGGTTTTTGCGGCATGCACCCATGCGGTGTTTTCCGGCCCGGCCGTCGAACGCATCGAGAATTCCCGAATCACCGAAGTGGTGGCGACCGATTCCGTGCCGCTTTCAGAGGGTGCCAAGAGGCTGAAGAACGTGAAGATTCTGAGTGTCGCGGATCTGCTCGCGCGCGGCATTCGTTCGATTCACGAAGAAACATCCATCAGCGAGCTGTTTATTTAGGTTTTCCCGGCGGGGATTGCCGCCGGAGGAGATTCCAGGAAGGGAAAGAATCCATGGCTCAGATTATCGTTGAAGGGGCGCCCCGCACCGAACGGGGCAAAAACGAAGCGCGCCGCTTGCGCGTAACCGGGCAAGTGCCCGCAACTCTTTACGGCGGAAAGGGAGGCCCGCTCTCGCTGGCCGTGAACACCAAGCAATTGACGGCTATCCTGAGGTCGGAGTCGGGGCACAACACAATATTCGAGGTGGACTTTGCCGGGAAGCAAGAAACCGCCATCGTGAAGGATTGGCAGGTGGATCCCGTCAGCGGAAAACTGCTGCACGTGGACCTGCTGCGCGTGGCGATGGACGTGCGCATGAAGGTGAAGGTGCCGGTGCACACGTTTGGGGAGCCTTCGGGCGTGAAGGTGCAGGGCGGCGTGTACGAAGTGGTGACGCGCGAAGTGGAAGTGGAATGCCTGCCCGCGGACATCCCGACGGAGTTCCGGATGGACGTCAGCGGACTGATGCTGAATCAGAGCCTGCGCGCCAACGAACTGCCGATCGACAAGAGCAAGCTCAAGCTGCTAACCGATGGCAACAGCGTGCTGGCGCACGTGGTAGCGCTGCGCGTCGAGGAAGAGAAGCCCGTGGAAGCGGCGGCGGTTGTTGCGGCCGCCCCGGCGGAGCCAGAAGTCATCAAGAAGGGCAAGAAGGAAGTGGAAGGCGAGGAAGGCGCGGAAACCGCCAAGCCCGCCGAAAAACAGGAAAAGAAGAAGTAACACTGTTTGGAGGGCTTCGCGCGAAAGATCATGCGGCTCATTGTTGGCCTTGGCAATCCTGGCCCGGAATATCAGTGGACGCCGCATAACCTGGGTTTTCTGGCGGTGGACGAAGTTGCGAATCGCGCGTCCATCCGCGTGGAGCGGCCGGAAGGCAAAGCGCTTGTAGGGCGCGGCAAAGTGGCCGGAGAGGAAGTGATCCTGGCCAAGCCGCAAACGTACATGAACCTCAGCGGCATTTCGGTTTGCGAGCTGCTGGGCAAGTACGAACTGGAGCCCGCGGACTTGTTGGTGCTGTTCGACGAGCGCGATCTGCCGTGGGGCATGATCCGCATTGGAGAACGTGGCAGCCCGGGAACGCACAACGGCGCGAAGAGCGTGACCAGCGCCCTGGGCACGCCCGAATTTGCCAGGCTGCGGCTGGGCTGCGGGCCCGATCATCCGGTCAGCGATCTGGCGGCGTATGTTTTGCGGCCGATGAAAAAAGCGGATCTGGAAGTGGCCGCGGAGATGGTGGCGGAGGCGGGCGATGCGGTGGAGTTGCTGTTGACGCAAGGCATCGCGGCGGCCATGAACAAGTTCAACCGGCGGGTGCCGCCGGCGGAAGAGAAGTGACCGGTCCTTCGACCGGGTGAGTTAGAGAAGAGGAAAACGAGGTCATCATGGAAGAGCGTTTGTACGATCTGATCTTCATCATCCGCCCGGCCACGCCGGAAGAGGAAATCAAGAAGGTGCTCACGACGATTGAGCACACTTGCGCCGAAAAGGGCGGGAAGATCGAAAAGACGGAGAACTGGGGCACGCGCAAGCTGGCCTACAAGGTAATGAAGCATCGCGAAGGAATTTACGTGTACCAGCAGATACGCACGAATCACGGCGAACTGGTGCACGAACTGGAGCGCCGGCTGGGCGTGCAGGACGCCGTCATCAAGTATCAGACCGTGCGGCTGGACGAGGATATCAAGCGCCAGAAGAAGCTCGCGCAGAAACGCGAACAGCGCGTCGCGCGGCGTCCCCGCCGTTCGACGTCAGCAGCGCCGGCTGAGCAGGCTGCTTCCAACAAGTGAGCGCCAGCTGAGGGTATTCACGCCTGCGAGCGTTGTGATACGCCGCCGGCAACGTTTGAGTATGGTTTGGAGCTCCGCTGCCTAGGCCCGGAGCCACTTCGGAAAGGTAGGAAGGTATGCCAGAGGAACAGAAACAACCGCAAGCCGCGCCACCTGCGCCAGCCGCAGCACCCGTGGTACCCGCTGCGCCCAGTGCGCCAGCCGCGCCGGCTGCTCCGTCTGCCCCGCGCGAAGCTCGCGAAGGCGGGCACGGCGGAGGTGGTGGTGGACGCCGCGAAGGTGGTCCCGGTGGTGGGCGCCGTGAAGGAGGGCCGGGTGGTCCAGGCGGGCCGGGTGGAGGACCCGGAGGTCCACGCCGCGGCAAGCGCCAGTATTTCCGGAAGAAGAAAGTCTGCAAGTTCTGTGTTGAGAAGATGGACTTCATCGATTACAAGCGCGCGGACATACTTTCGCAGTTCGTGCAGGAGCGCGGGAAGATTTTGCCCCGGCGCATGACTGGGGTGTGCTCGCGCCACCAGCGGTGGCTGGGCGAAGCCATCAAGCGCGCGCGCAATATCGCGCTGCTGCCGTTTGCCGGGAGCGCGGCAGGCACACAAGCGCCGCGTCCGGTCGAGGCGCCCCCCAAGGTCTGACCGGGAGGGGCCGCACGTTGGTACGGCGCCAGACTTCCGAATTGTCATTCCGAACGGAGTCTGCGAAGTGAGGAATCTCTCTTTCGTCCAAGAGAATCGATAAAAGAATCAGGAGATCGTTATGCAGATTATTCTTCAGGAAGATGTGGATAAGCTGGGCAACCGCGGCGACGTGGTGACCGTGAAGCCGGGTTACGCGCGCAATTTTCTTTTGCCGCAGAAGAGGGCCATTGAAGCCACGCCCGGCAACATGAAGGCGCTCGAACGCATTCGCGGCGCGCTGGCCAAGAAAACCGCGACGGAACTGGACTCCGCGAAGAAGCAGGCGGAGTTGCTCACGGGCGTATCGGTGAAGTTCAGGCGGAAGACCGGGGAGAACGACCAGATGTTCGGCTCGGTGACGACCGGCGATATCGCCGACGCACTGAAGGCGCAGGGCTTTGGCATCGACAAGCGCCAGGTGCAACTGAAAGACCCGATCAAGACGCTCGGCGAATTCCCGGTGACCATCAAGGTGTTCCGCGACGTCACCGCCGAGATCAAGGTGTTCGTCGAAAAAGAAGCATAGCCCGTTTCCTAACGTCGGTTATCTATTCGGGGCACGATTCTCCGTGCCCCTTTTCATTTCTGAGGGGCTAGACTCTTGGATTGAGGATTGACATTATGAGCCGCCGGAAAAAACTTCTGCCGCCGATTCATCCGGGTGAAATTCTACGGGAAGACTATCTCAAGCCGCTCGGTTTGAGCATGAACCGGCTGGCGCTGGATTTGCGGGTTCCGGTAACGCGCATCTCCGAGATCGTTCACGAGCGGCGAGGCATCACCACCGAAACGGCGCTGCGTCTTGCTCGCTACTTCAACACCAGTCCACGATTTTGGCTAAACCTTCAGGCCGCATTCGACCTTGAAGTCGCGGAAGACGAATCCTCCCAGCGGATCGAGCGGGAAGTTCTTCCTGCTGAACACGCCGGACTTTTTGCCGCGAAATAGTACGCGAAACAGAAACCGCAAGTACGATCGTGAATGCCGAGGTGGGGTCCAGCGTGCTGGACCCCTACGGGAACATCTCGCGCGAAAAAAGTTTTGCAACGATTTCCGAAGCGATGCACAGGCACATGGATTGACGCGCGGGGATGATGCGCGCAGAATCCGTTCACACACTCCAAGACGCGGGGTGGTCCGGAGAGGGATGACGGCCGCACTTGTCATGCACCCCGAAAAGTGCTATTTATTACAGAGGAATGGCGAAGTAAAAGCGAAGTATATACTAGTACTCTTTGTCCCCTATGCCTGCTGATTCCAATCTCGAACGGCCCATGCCCAACAATCTGGACGCGGAGCGCTCCATCCTGGGCGCCATTCTGCTGGACAATAACGCGCTGAATACCGCGATCGAAGCGCTGAAGCCCGACGATTTCTTCATTCCGCAGCATCGCAGCATCTTCATCGAAATGATGGCGCTGGGAGAGGCGCAGCACGCCATTGATCTTGTGACACTCACGGAGGAATTGCACCGGCGCGGAGAGTTGGAGTCCTCGGGCGGCGCGCCTTATCTGGCTTCGCTGGTGGACGGCGTGCCGCGCGTTTCCAACGTGGAGCACTACGCGCGCATCGTCAAGGAAAAGGCGATGCTGCGCAACCTGATCCACGCGACGCACAATATCCAGCAGCGCGCGTTCGATGGCGAGGATGGCGCGGACACGATACTGGACAACGCGGAATCGAGCATCTTCGCGCTGGCGGAAGACCGCGTCAAAGCCGGCCTGCTGCCGATCAAGGACATCGTCCGCGACAATTTCGAGCGCCTGGAGAAGATTTTCCGTGAGGGCAAGAGCGTTACCGGCATCCCCACCAGGTACACGGAGCTGGACAAGCTGCTGTCCGGCTTGCAGCCTTCGGAACTCATCATTCTTGCGGCGCGGCCTTCGCAGGGGAAAACCGCTTTGGCGCTGAATTTTGCTGAGAACATTGCCATACGGGGAGGGCTGCCGGTGGCCGTTTTCAGCCTGGAAATGTCCAAGGAAGCACTGCTGCAGCGCCTGTTGGCCTCCGTGGCGCAGGTGGACGCGCACAAATTCCGATCTGGGCGTCTGAACCGCGAGGATTGGCGGCGCATGACGGAAGGCCTGGGACAAATCTCCTCCGCGCCATTGTGGATTGATGACGCGGGCTCCATCAGCGTTCTGGAAATTGGCGCGAAGGCGCGGCGGTTGAAGCGGGACAAAGGGCTCTCGCTGCTTATCGTCGACTACCTCCAGCTCATCACCGCGCGCGGGCGCTTCAATTCCCGCCAGGAAGAAGTGGCCAGCATTTCCCGCGCGCTCAAAGGATTGGCGAAGGAGCTGCAGATTCCGGTCCTGGTTCTCAGCCAGTTGACGCGCGCGCCGGAACGCGAAGAGCGCGGCCCGCAGCTTTCCGACCTGCGCGAATCGGGCGCCATCGAACAGGACGCCGACGTGGTCATGTTCATTTACCGGCCCAATTTCTTCAAAAAGGATGCCACGCCTGAAGAGCGCGATATGGCAGAAATCAACATCGCCAAGCAGCGTAACGGCCCGACTGACAAAGTAAAATTCGTATTCCTCAGTTCTTTTACGCGCTTTGAGGAGGCCGCTCGCGACGCCTTCTCGCAGTTTGCGGGCGGCGACGAGACGTGAGGTGACACACAGCGCGTCACGCTCGCCACAGCGCCTTGGGTCTTTGCCTGCTTCGCGTTTTTTGAGTTGGGCAACTCCAATCTGCGCCCAAGTTGGTAACCCGTTTAGTTTCAATTGCCTTTGAAGCGCCGTGGGACTGGGGCAACCCCGTGGCCGCGGCATGGGTAGTGCTCCTGCGCATGGACCTGTGCGTGCTCTCCTCTCTGTTGTCATTCTCGCGCAGTGTGACGCAGTGTTTTTGACGCCGCGCGTGAATGCCGTAAACTAGAACCTCTAGGAAATTTCATGCCCCGCGTGAAAAAAAATCCCGCTGATTTTACCGGCCGCCCCGTCTGGGCGGAGATTTCACTTTCCGCCCTCGCCAGGAATTTTCAGGCCATTCGCGATTACATAAATCCCGCTTCCGAGAAGCGCAAGACGCCGCGCAAAGTGTTGAGCATCGTCAAAGGCAATGGCTACGGCCACGGCGGAGCACAAACGGCCAAAGCTTTGGAGCAGGACGGCTCCGACTGGTTTGGCGTGGCTTCTTCTGGCGAAGGCGTGGAGATTCGCGAAGCGGGCGTGCGCAAGCCGATTCTGGTGCTCGGCGGCTTCTGGCCCGGCGAAGAGAAAATTCTGCTGGAGCACAAGCTGACGCCGGCGATCCATCGTTGCGAGCAGTTGTTGAGTTTTGAAGCCGCAGCCGCCAGGCTGCGCAAGAAAAACGTCCCCATTCATTTGAAGATCGATACGGGCATGAACCGCCTGGGCATTTTGCCGGGCGAGATGGATTGTTTCGCGCGGCAGTTGGCAAAGTGCCCGCATCTTACGCTCGGCGGCGTGTTCACGCATTTCGCTTCCTCAGAGGTGCTGGTCGATCTGCGACCTGGCCCGCAGACGCGCCTGCAACTGGAACGCTTCTATGCGGCCATCGAGCGGCTGCAAGCGCTGCGTATCGACCCGGGCATCCTGCACCTGGCAAACAGCGCAGCCATCGCGGCATTGCCGGAAACCTGGGCCGACATGGTGCGGCCGGGCGC
>JGI12270J11330_10002184_pt1 | contig 14423 bp, 10 predicted proteins | sample PeaSoiMetSII2010_FD_11330 | JGI IMG/M metagenome (IMG submission 11330)
TGCCGCGAGAACGGGAGCATGTTGTCACGGGCCAGCGAGTAGCACAGCCGGGCCTGGGCCCCAGCCCCCACGACCAGGATCGCGAACATCGAGAAGATCACGAACGCGATGAACACCTTCACCAGCCAGGACGGCAGCCAGTAGTTGGCGACGACCAGCAGCGGGAATCCCGGTGCCTGGACCGCCTTGAGGTTCGGGATCGCCACGGTGAAGCCGATCAGGGCGATCATGCCGAGCACCGCCGAGCCCGCCACCGCCCAGATCACCCCGCGGGGCACGCTGCGGACCGGGTTGACCGCATCCTCGGACATGTCAGCGGCGAGCTCGAAGCCGACCAGCGTGAAAGCGCCGAGCAGCCCGGCCAGGGCGAACGCATACCAGGTCGGGTTATGGAAAACCGAGGTGGTGCTGGTCAGGATGCTGAAGCCGTACGGGCTCGGCTTGGACTTGACTCCCCAAAGCACGAACAGCAGCACCCCGAACACGACCGTGCCGAGGATCTCGGTGAACACCGCGATGTTGTTGACCCGCGCTGCGATCTGCATGCTGATGATGTTGATCACCACCGGCAGCAGCATCAGGATGATCGCGACCGACAGCACAAGCCGCGGGCTCGGCGTGAGNTCGTTGAACTCGCTGAGCAGCAGCGGGGCGGCGACGCCCAGCATGATCGCGCCACCGCCGACGGCCATGTAGAGCAGCCCGGCGAAGCCGACGAACCAGCCGTAGGTCGGGTTCACCAGCCGGGCACTCCACTGGTAGGCGTAGCCGGCCAGCGGGATGCGGGTGCCGAGCTCGGCGACCACGAACGCGATCATCAGGTTGCCGACGCCGACGATCGGCCAGGTCCAGATCGACGCCGGGCCCCAGTAATTCAGCCCGAAGCCGTAGTTCAGGAAGATGCCGGTGGTAATGGAGATGATCGAGAACGCGATCGCGAACATCGAGAAGAACTTCAGCGACCGCCGGAGCTCCGGCCGGTAACCGGCTCGCTCGACGATCACCAGCGCCTCAGCCACGTCGGCAGCGGCCGCGGACGTGGCTGTGCCAGGAACCGACCCGACCGGCTCGCCTATCGTGCTTGACATTGCTGCCCTCCCTGCTAGCTAGCCTGCGGTGCTCTTAGTTGCGGTGCGATGGTTCATGACCCGGGATTGCCGAGTTGCCTGCGTACAGCGGCGAACGCCTCGTCGGTCGCGGCCAGCACCTCGGCGATGTCCTCGCCGGTCATGGCCGCGGATACGAACCAGTTATGTCGTGGGTGGATGAAGGCTCCCCTGCGGATGGCTTCAGCGGCGAAGACCCTGGCCAGGGCGTAATCGCTGTCGCCAGCGAAGGTGAGGTAAGGCATCTGCACCGGGCCGGTGTAGTTAACCTCCATCCCCCAGGCGGCAGCCTGGCGCAGGATGCCATCCCGCAGCGCGGTCCCGGCCCGCTGCATCGTCTCGATCGCCGCTTCGGCGCCGAGCGCGCCGATCGTCGCGATCGCCGCAGCCATTGCGGTGGCCGAGAACCAGAACGACCCGGTGACGAACACGTCTGTCGCCCCGGCTCGGAACCTGTCGTTGCCAAGCACCGCGGCGAGCGGGTGCCCGTTAGCGATCGCCTTGCTCCAGGCCGAGAGGTCGGGCTCGACGCCGATCGGCTCCCAGCTTCCGCCCAGGTGCAGCCGGAATCCGCAGCGGACGTCATCCAGGATCAGCGCCGCACCGCTGGCATCGCAGAGCTCGCGCAGGCCGCGCGCGAACGCCGGGTCGACCAGTTCCTGGTCGAAACCGGCGTCGTGCTTGAACGGGGAGACCATGACGGCCGCGAGGTCATCGCCGGCGTCGGCGGCCGCGGACCGCGCGCTTGCCAGGTCATTGAACGTGTAATAGCCGAGGTTGGCCCGATCCTCCTGGGTCGTCCCGGCCAGCCTGGGCGTGCACCACGGCGCGGCACCGTGGTAGGCGCCACGCGCGACCAGAATCCGGCTGCGCCCGGTCTGCGCCCGCGCGATCGTGCAGCACATCGTGGTTGCGTCCGTGCCGTTCTTAGCGAACATCGCCCAGTCCGCATGCCTGACGGTGGCCACCAGCAGTTCGGCGAGATCGACCATGACCGGCCCAGGCCCGTTCTGGCAGTCAGCCAGCGCAGCCTGCGCCCGCGCGGCCTCCTCGACCTTCGGGTGCTGGTGCCCGAGGACCACCGGCCCGTAGCTGCACATCAGGTCGACATAGCAGTTGCCGTCGACATCCCAGACCCGCGCGCCCCGGCCGTCTCGCATGAACTGCGGGTATTCGGGGGGCAGCGGCCTAGCCGACTGATGGCCGTACATTCCGCCGGGAATGACGGCGGCTGCCCGTCGGCGCAGCGCCAGGTCCGCCGTTCGCTGGCGCGGATCGGCACCGACCGCAGTGTGTGCTCGATCAGCCATGCTGCCTCCGTTATGCCGATAGGTCTTTGGCTGCGGACGCCTGAATCGGCCTGAGCGCCTCGCTGAACCGGTCGGCCGGTCCCGGCGCCGCAGCGCGCAGGAAGCCGAGTGCCTGGGCCAGGTCGACGATCCCCGCGTCAGACCCGAGACCGGTGGCGACCAGCGCGCCGCAGGCCACTCCGAGCCAGGCCGCGTCGACCGGGCTGCCTCCAAGAAGCAGACCCGTGATCATCCCGGCGTTGAAGCCGTCGCCGCATCCCGTGGTGTCGACGACGTCGACAGCGATCGCGGGCAGCCGCACCGGCTCGCCGCCGCCCTGCCAGGCGACCAAGCAGCCCTGCGCGCCGAGGGTGACCGCGAGACCGCCGGTCCCCAGGGCCAGCACGTCATTTATTGCTTGAACAGGATCGTCGCGGCCGGTCAGCGCACAAAGCTGATCGGAGTTCGGCATGAACCAGTCGGCACTGGCCAGCAGCGGGCCGAGCCGATCAAAGTCGCGCGGGCTGCCCGGACGCAGCACATCGACCGCGATCAGCGCGCCGCCTGCCTTCGCGACCGAAACCACCTCGGCCAGACCGTCGCCGACCAGCTCACCCAGCGCGTCCGGGGCGCCGACCAGCAGCGCCCGAGCCTGACTGACCTGGGCCAGGTCGATGTCAGCGCGGTCCAGCCGGGAGGTCGCGCCGGGCACGTGCAGTGCGGGGCGCTCTCCGTTTGGCCGAATCGGCAGGATCGTGGCCGAGGTCTGAACCCCGGGCTTGCGGACTATCCCGCCGGTGTCGACCCCATGCCCCCGCATCGCCGCGATCAGCACGTCGGCGAGCAGGTCGTCGCCGACCGCGCCGATCGCGAGTACGTCGGCGCCAAGCTTGGCGAGGTCGACCCCGGTACCGGCGGCGGTGCCGGCCACGGTCGCCCGGATCTGGCTCAGTCGGGCGCTGCCCTGACCGGGCGGGATCGCTTCGACCGGCCAGCCGAGCACGTCCAGGATGTGCGCGCCGAGAACAGCCACCCGGCCGATCTGACCAGGATTCGCCGGCCCGCTGGCACTCATCGGCCCGCGCCATCGCTGCCGCCAGACCCGCTCCGGGCGGCCGGGCTGGCCCTGTCGGCCGGGCTGGCCGGGTCGGCCGGGCTGGAGCGCCGCGCACCGTAGCCACGGCGCCGGGCCTCCGCGGTTACCTCGTCGAGGTCGGCCGCGGACAGGACCGCCGACGGGCCGTAGGACTGCGCGAGGCGGTAGACCCGGGCCAGCCATTCGAGCAGCAATGCGTGCTCATATGCCTCGGACAGTGAGCGGCCGTAGCTGATGGCACCGTGATTCCGCAGGATCGCCGCCCGCCGCCCGTCGAGCGCCTGCGTCGCGGCAGTGGCGAGCCCGTCCGAGCCGAACCGCACATACGGCGCCACCCGCACCGGGCCGCCGAGCCTGGCGATCGCATAGTGAATGGCCGGCAGCTCGTCCCTGGCCGAAGACAGCGCGATCACCTCGGGCGAGTGGGTATGCACCACGGCGGCCGCCCTGGTCGCGGCGTACACCGCCAGGTGCATCGGCGTCTCGGACGATGGCACCTCCGGTGCCTCGACCTCGGCACCCGCCAGCGTGATAACCGCGATGTCCTGCGGGCGCAGCTCGTGGTAGCCGATGCCAGACGGCGTGATGGCGACCAGATCCCCGCAGCGCACGCTGAGATTGCCGGCGCTGCCGACGGCAAGCCCGTCGTCAAGCAGGCGTGCGCTGTAAGCGACGAGCTCCTCGCGTACCGCCTGGAGCTCGGGAGCGCCTGGTGTATACATTTGGTGAGGATGTTAGACGGACGTCCGACAAAAAACCAGACGTCTACACCGCTGTATTCGGATTGGTATCGCAGGCATGCCGAAGATCGTTGACTGGGACGCCAGGCGGGATGAGATCCTCTCAGCGACCTGGCGGGTTATCGCGCGCGATGGCATCGCCAAGGCAACGATCAGGGCGATCGCCCGCGAGGCGCACTGCTCGCCCGGCATCCTGGCGCACTACTTCGACGACAAGGCGGACATCCTCGGCTCGGCCTTGGTGCTGTCGCATCGGCGGGTAGCGGCCAGGATGGACGCGAGCGCCGCGGGCCACCGCGGGCTCGACGCGCTCCGGATCGTGATGCTGGAAGCGCTGCCGCTGGACGAGCCGCGTGACCTTGAGGCCCAGATCGAGATCAGCTTCTGGGGACGGGCGCTCGGCAACCCGGAGCTGCGCGAGCTGCAGCACTCCGAGTTCGACCGGCTCAGGAGGCGGCTGCGCGAGCACCTTGACGAGGCCGCGAGACTCGGCCAGATTCCCGAAACGGTCGACCTTGATTTCGCCGTGCACCAGCTTGTCGTGCTGATCGACGGGCTCAGCGCCGAGCGGGTGCTGTACCAGGACCGGGTGCCACCTGGGCGTCAGATCGACATGCTCGACCAGCTGCTCAACGGCATGCGAGCCGGGCCAGCCAGCGCGCCGCAGACAGCCGACCGCCAGGTCACCCGATGAGCACGGTCCCTGGTCAGCCGATCGTCACGTCATCGATCAGCAGGTAGCTGCCGTCCCGAGCCTTCCTGTCGTTGTCATCGTGACTGGTCAGCGTCAGCGTGTAGGACTGGCCGGCCGTCAGCGCTGAGCTGATCTTCTTCCAGCCCGAGTTTCTGACGCACGACCTGGCTAGCAGCGTCACGGCCCGGTGCGTGCTGTTGTCGGTCAGCGTGGCGGTGGCCCAGGACCGGGCGACGGTGTCCGGGCAGCTCTGGTCGTACCAGAACGACAGCCGGGTGCCGTTGGCGGTGAAGGTCTGGGCGATGCTTGAGCTGCCCGCCGTGGCAGTGCGGCGGCCGATCCTGGCCGCGTACTTGCCCGCGTGCACCCCGGTGGACACGATCGAGGTCGCGCCGTGCGTGGTCCAGCCCTGGAACGTGCCGGTCTCGAAACCGCCGTTGAAGATCCCGCGGTTGAGCACCGTCCGGTGGCTCATCTCGCAGCTGCCGGTGCCGCCATTGGCGTCATTGCTCCAGATCGGCTGCATGGCGAAGCTGCCGGTCCGCAGCTTCACGTCAGCCGCCGACGCGCCTGGCCCGGAATTCCAGGCGCACAGATCGCCTGCCTCGAGTCCTTGGAAGTTACTCCAGCCGCCAAACGGGAACTGGTCGGTCAGCGTCTCGGCGTACTCGTGGCCCTCCACGATCGACAGGCCGTCCAGCCGACCGGGGCTGCCTGGGTTGACGAAGCTCGCCCCGCAAATGACGGGGGCGTCGGTGAGATACGGCAGGTTGGTGAACGCGACCGGGCCGTAGGGCGATCGCGCCGCGCCGCCGGAGAGCGTCCCGTCACCGTTCCAGTCGTGCCAGGCGCAGAACGGACCGGACGGCGTGTTGAACCCGTCCGGGTGCGTGCCGGTCGGCGAAAGGATCACGTACTGGGCATCCCGGTTGGCGGTGCCGGTGGTGTTCCCGAAATGCCTGGCCGCCCTGATCGCCTCGACCGCGAGCCGGTTGGCGTTGCTGGTCTTTGGTGCCGCAGTCTTCTCATCCACCCAGACGCCAGCCAGCACGCCCTTGGCCGGATAGGGAACATGCAGCGAATCGGCCGGGCAGGACTGGGCGGAGAAGGGGACACCGTCGCAGTACTGGGTCATCACGCCGGACCAGGTCTCGCGGTCGGTGCCCAGTCCCTTCAGCAGCCGCTGCAGGTACATGGCCTCGCCGCTTCGATCACCGGTCAGAGTTACGTTGCCGTGCCGGTCGGTACCCTTCCTGCCCCACTGGGAGCCGAAGAACACCAGGTAGACCTTCGCCCGGCCGGTGGTGACGCCGACTCCGCTAATGCCGCCGCCGTAGACCAGGTTGCTGGCCGAGTCGGCCGGGACGACGGGGTGCTGCCGAACCCAGGTCCGCATCCTGGCCAGCTGGCTCAGGGTGGGCACCACGCCATGCCGGTACGGGTGGCGGTAGGCGGGCGAGTAAGGATTCACCGTCTCCGGCACTCCCCGGGCCGCAACCCGCGCACCTGCGGAACCGGCGGAACCCGCCGTACCGGCCGCGCCGGCGGCGACGGCCGGCCTGACCGAACCGGCCGCGCCAGCGGCTACGGCTGACCTAACCGAACCGGCCGCCGCCTGGCCGGCCGTGGCGGCGCCGGCCGGCAGGCCGATCGCGAGCAGCACCGCGCCGAACGTGGCGGCGGCACCGGTGGCGCGGACCGCGCGGCGGCGGGCTGGCGTGGACAAGCTCATGGCGCTCCTCACCGGTGTGACCCTGGGGCAGCCCGCCCTGGCCGGGCCTGGCCAAGGCGCGGGCGCAGACGGCACGCTCGCCGCGAACCTAACCGGGCGTACCCGGACTGGCAGCTGCCCGAACCGTCAGGCATGGGCGGATCAGTAGTTCGCCGCGTCGTCGAACAGCGTGTAGGTCCCGTCCCCCGCCTTGGTGTCGTTGTCGTCGTGGCTAGTCAGGGTCAGCGTGTAGGAGTGACCGCTGATCACCAGATAGCTGACCTGCCGCCAGCCGGAATGCGCCTGGCAGGTCTTCGCCAGCACCGTCGCCACGGTGTGCGCTGTGATGTCCGTCAGGGTGGCCGTGGCCCAGGACTGGGCGACGGTGTCCGGGCAGCTCACGTTGTACCAGAAGGACAGGTGGGTGCCGCGCGCGGTGAAAGTCTGGACGATGCTGGAGTTGCCGTTGCTGGCGGTAGGCCGGCCGGCTCGTGCGGCGAACTTGCCCGAGTGCGCTCCGGCCGACACGATCGAGGTCACGCCGCTGGTGGTCCAGTGCGCGAACGTCCCGGTCTCGAAGCCGCTGTTGAGTATCCAGTTGTTGCGGNCGGTCGGATGCGAGAACTCGCAGCCGCCGGCCCCGCCGCCCAGGTCGTTGCCGTAGATCGACTGCATGGCGAATGCTCCGCTCGGCAGCGNCAGGTCGTTCGTGCCGCCAGGACCCGGCGGGTTCCAGGCGCACAGGTCACCGACCTCGGCGCCCTGCACGTCGGTCCATCCGGCCGGCGGGTACTGGTCGGTGACCGTCTCAGCGTACTCGTGGCCCTCCACGATGGACACGCCGTCCACCAGGCCGGCGCTGCCGGGGTTAACGAAGTTCATCCCGCAGCCCAGGCCGGCGTCGGTCACGTAGGGCATGTTGGTGAACGCCACATCGAGCGGCGAGTTCACCGGGCCACCGGGGAGGTCCGGGTCGGAGCTGTCGTCATGCCAGGCGCAGAACTGGCCGTTCGGCGTATTGAACCCGTCAGGATTGGTACCGGTCGGCGACAGGATCACGTACTGAGCGTTCCGGTTGGACGCTGCGGTGGTGTTGCCGAAATGGGCAGTGGCTGCGATCGCCTCGGCGCCGAGCTGGTTGCCAGTCGCCTGGACCGGCGCCGCGGTCCGCTCATCCACCCAGACACCCGCCAGCGCGCCGCCGCTTGGGTAGCTGACATGCAGCGAGTTCGCCGGGCAGAACTCGGTGTTGTAGGCGACATCGCCGCAGTACTGGGTCATCACGCCGGACCACGCTTCGCCGCCGGTGCCCAGGCCCTTGAACAGCTGCTGCAGGTACGGGGCGGTACCTGACGGGTCCCCGGACAGCGCGACATCACCGTTCGACGCGGTGCTCTGCTGGCCCCACTGGGAGCCCCAGAACACCAGGTAAACCTTCTCGTGGCCGGTCGTCACGGCGGGCCCGTTGAAGCCGCCGCCATAGGTCACGTTCTCACTCGGCTGTGGCTGGGCACTAACTGGCTGCCTGGCCGCCCAGCTCCGCATCAGGCGCTGCCTGCCGATGGTCGGCAGGACGCCGTGCCGGTAGGGGTGACGGTACGCCGGAGAGTACGGATTGCTGTTTCCGGTGCCAACCGGAAACGACGAAGCGGCAACGGCGTAGCGGCTCGCCGGGGTCATCGTGGCCGGGCCGGCCTCCCGCGCCGCGGCGACACCGGCCAGGCCGACCGTCAGCAGCACCGCCGTGACCGCGGCGACCGCGGCCCGGACAATCCATCGGCTGGCACGGGTACGCGACATCATCGGCTTCCCCTCACTGCGTGACCGTGGCGCAGCCTGGCAGGGCGCGCGGATGGGCGCCACCTCGGAAGGTGGTCGCCCGGGCTGAATCTAACACAATTTGCCCGCACATCAGCCTGATAACCGTTAGGAAGGATGTAGTGGGAAAGTCGCCGCTTTGTGGTACCCGAGATCGGCTGGGCCGCCGGATCTGTGATATCTGTCCTTCCTGGGAATGCTGCCACGGGGAGGATCACGATGGAACGTACGTCACGCTGGGGAATCACGCTCCCGCTGCATGGTTACTCGCTGCCCGAGCAGCGCGGCATCGTCACCGAGCTTGCCGCACTCGGCTACACCGACGCCTGGTCCGCCGAGCTGAACGGCATCGACGCGTTCACTCCGCTGGTCCTCGCCTCTCAGTGGGCCGACCAGCTCAGGCTGGGCACCGCGATCGCGCCGATCTACACCCGAGGTCCAGCCACGCTGGCGATGACCGCGGCGACGCTGGCCGACCTCGCGCCTGGCCGTTTCGTCATGGGAATCGGAACATCGACTCCGGTCGTGGTGCAGCAATGGAACGCGATTCCGTTCCAGCAGCCGTACCAGCGCTCCCGCGACATGCTGCGCTTCCTGCGAGCCGCCCTGGCCGGGGAAAAGATCACCGAGAATTACCGGACGTTCGCCGTCAATGGGTTCCGGCTTGACCGCCCGCCGGCCGTGCCGCCAGAACTCGCCCTGGCCGCGCTGCGCCCGCAGATGCTCAAGCTCGCCGCGAGCGAGGCCGACGCGGCGATCACCAATTGGCTGTCGCCTGACGACGTGCCGCAGATTCGGGCCGTGACGGGGCCGGATTGTGAATTGGTCGCGCGGATCTTCGTCTGTCCCACCACTGACGCCGACACGGCGCGGGCGATCGGCCGCCGGGCACTGACCGGTTACCTGACCGTGCCGGCGTATGCCGCTTTTCACGAGTGGCTCGGCCGCGGCGACATGCTCCGGCCGATGCAGGACGCCTGGGCAGCGGGCGACCGCCGGGGCGCCGGCGCGGCGATTCCCGACCAGGTGGTCGACGACCTGGTGGTCCACGGCGACCTGGCATTCTGCCGGGAGCGAGTGGAGCAGTACCGGCAGCAGGGCTTGGACACGCCGGTGATCGCGGTCCTGCCGACGCCCGGCGTGGACAGCGCGGACGCGGTCCGCGGGCTCGCGCCGAGATAGACACGGCCAGGACGTCCGCAGGCAGCCAGGACGTCCGCATGACGTCCGCAGGACGTCCGCAGGCAGCCAGGACGTCCCGCAAGTGGCCCGGACGCTTGCGCATCATGACGTCCACGAGTTGGGGCGCGCTTGGGCCCGAGGGACAGTCGGCCTAGCATGCATTCCAGGGCCCGTGACCAGGGCCGTGCTAGCTAGGATCCCCTCGTCTGCTAGCTGGGAGGGTAGGGAGCAACCGGCTTTGGCTGACTACGTGCGGGACTGGCTCAAGCGGCGGGACGGGCCGGCGTCGGACCTCGACCTGGTCGTGCTCCTGGTCAATTCGCTCGATCTGCTTGCGGACCCCCCTGACCGGCTGACTGACGTCGCATGGTTCGGCGCGGTGCTGGTCGACGTCGGCCGTGAGATCTCGGCAGCGCGCTGGGAGCGCAGGACCTGGCCGGACTTCGACAGCTGCGCGAGTCGCTACAGGCGGTCTTTCAGGCAACCTCGCCCGGCGAAGCGGCGTCGATACTGAACCCGATGCTTCTTCGTGCCGCGGCCGTTCCGCAACTAGTGGTATCCGAGGCCGGAGTCCTGCTCCAGGTCGCTCCTGACGTCAGTGGCCTGGCAGCACTGACGGCACGTCTGCCCGCGGCTCTGGCCGAGCAGGTCGCGCACCGGGGCACTAGCCGACTGGGCACCTGTGCCGCGCTGCCATGTCAGTGCGCCTTCATCGATTACACCCGGGCACGGACGCGCAGATTCTGCTGTACCGCCTGCAATGACCGCGCCGCGGCTCGGCTCTACCGGCAGCGGAAGCGCCAAGGCTAGGCCGCCAGCGGCAGCCCGTACCTACCAGCACGGCAGCTTGTGCATCCAGCACGCAGCCGGTGCGCACCAGCACGGTGAGCCAAGCTTGCCCCAAACGTTACCGTCAGTTCCTCCAAAGGTTATGCCTCCCACGTTAGCGTCAGTTTCAAGCAGCATTATGCAAGTGACGAAAGTGGGGTAGAGAGTGCTCACACTGATCCGCAAGGCCGGCCTCGCGGTTGCGCTGGCCGGCGCCCTGGCGACCGTGGCGGTGGCGCCGTCGATGGCCGAGGGAACCGGCACATCGCCGTCGGCCACCCAGGTGATCATCTCCGATGTTCGCGTGCCTGTCCCCGGACAGCAGCCTGTGCAGGCCTATCTGGTCCGGTCCGCTGGCAACCTTCGGCCGCACAGCCACGCCGGAATACTCTTCCTGCACTGGCTCGGGCAGATCCACAGCGACCGGACCGAGTTTCTCGCCGAGGCAACTGAGCTGGCCCCTCGCGGCGCGGTATCGCTCCTGCCACAGGGAGTGTTTCCGTACAGCGCCAATCCCGTCGGGACGCGGCAAGATGTGACTGCCATCAAGAAGCAGCTCGCCGTCTTCCGGGCCGCACTCAACTGGCTGATAGCCAGACGGTATGTCGACCGGTCACGGATCGCCGTGGTCGGGCATGACTACGGCGCCATGTACGGCGCGCTGCTGGCCAACTCAGATTCGCGGGTGCATGCCGCCGTGCTCGCGACGCCGGACGCGACCTGGGGCCACTGGTTCGTCAAGTACTGGCTCGGCTTCACCGGCAAGCGCGCGGCGCGCTACGACGCCCTCTTCACCAGCCTGCAGCCGGTGCGCTATGTGTCCAGGCTCGGCAACCGGGAGCTGTTCCAGTGGGCTGGCCAGGACATCTTCGTCAGCGCCAGCGTGCGTAAGCAGTTCGCAAGGAGTGCGCCGCAGGCGCAAGTGGACCTGTATCCCACGTCTGATCACCAGCTGACCGATACCGCGCTAGCAGACCGCGACGCCTTCCTGGCCCGCGAACTCGGCCTATCCCGATGACCGCGGACAGCGCACCTGGTCCGGCGGCCGGACCAGGTGCGCTGATCCGGCCCAGCGTCACGGGTCGTCAGTCGTAGCTGATGACCTGGCGGATGACCTCGCCCTGGCCGAGCGCGTCCAGCGCGTCGTCCAGGTCGTCCAAGGTGACTCGGTGGGTGATCATGCCTTCCAGGTCCAGCCTGCCTGCCCGCCACAGGTCGAGCAGCCGGTGGTAGTCGCGGCGCACGTCGGCCGAGCCGTACAGCGATGCCATCATGTGCTTGCCGTCGAAGAGCAGCTCGAACGGGGTGAACTCGACCTGGTGGTCGGCCCGGCCGGCGCCGACGATCACCACCGTCCCGCCGCGGCGCGCCGCCGACCAGGCCGATCTGATCGTCTGCGGCAGCCCGACCACCTCGAAGGCGTAGTCGAAGCCCTCGCCTGAGGTCAGCGAAGCGGACAGCTCGGCCAGATTGTCCGGGTGCACCGCGTGCGTCGCCCCGAACCGGCGGGCCAGGTCGTGCTTGGTCTCGTTGGTGTCGACCGCGACGATCACCGCCGCGCCGGACAGCCTGGCGCCCTGGATCACCGAGATCCCGACGCCGCCGCAGCCGATCACGGCAACGGTCGAGCCGGGCCCGACCTGGGCGGTGTTGATCGCGGCGCCGACGCCGGTCATCACGCCGCAGCCAATCAGCGCGGCCACCTCGAACGGGATATCCGCGGCGATCTTCACGGCTCCGTCTCGCGGCACCACCATCTGCTCGGCGAACGCGCCGCACCCGGCCATCCCGAATGCCGGGGTGTCGCCCACCAGGAACCGCGGCTGGGTATATGCGGTCAGCACGTGCGTGAAGCACAGGTGCGGCTGGCCGCGCAGGCAGGACGCGCAAGCGCCGCAGGGCGGCAGCCAGCTGGCGATGACGTGATCGCCGGGTGCCAGGCCGGTGACGCCGTCACCGACAGCCAGCACCTCCCCGGCGGCTTCGTGGCCGAGGATCGCCGGCGTCGGCTGCGGCAGCCCGCCGTTGCGGGCCGACAGGTCTGAGTGGCAGACACCGGCCGCCCTCGTCCTGATCAGCACCTCGCGGGGACCAGGGCCGACAGTCTTAACGTCATCACGAATGTCGATCTTCGGATCGCCGACCGAATGGAGCACCGCGGCGCGCACGGCCCACCTCCGATAGCTGCCGTTTTATCCTGCGATTATCGAAAGTAGAACAGGTTGCATTGCCCGGCGCAAGGCATCGGGCGGCCGGGCCGGCGCGCCGGATCCGGCTCGCCAGGGGCCGCCGCTGACCGTCGCGATCGCCAGCAAGGCGCGCTGGCGCAGACCTCCCGGTCAGCCAGTGAACGGCTCGAGCAGGTGGCTGAAGTCCCAGGTGTTCTGCACGATTCCGGAGCAGGTGTTGCTGTCCCTGGTGCCCGGGCAGCCGCCGTTGTCGCGCTGGATCGCCCAGATTGACAGCAGGTTCATGCCGTTCGCCTGGGCGAAGCTCAGCATCGTCTGCGCGTCGGGCAGGTGGGTGACCTCGGTCTTCTTCGGGTAGTCGTCGATGCCGGGCAGCAGCGTCATCGCCTCCATGTTCCAGATCTGCGCCGAGGTCAGCGACGGGAAAATGGTCGCCAGCTGGGCATGCGTGTTGGTGGCCGCGTTGATCGCCGCCTGGCCCATGTTCACCACCCCCTCGCCAGCGATGTAGTAGTCGAACACCATGATGTTGACCGAGGTCACGGCGGCGTGATTGGTTACGGCGTTCTGCAGCACCGCCTCGCCATTCGGGTCGAGCCCGTACTGCTCCACCGGAATGGTGTACTGAATCTGCAACGGGATCCCCTGGCTCGCCGCCCAGGACTCGGTCATCGCGATCGCCTGATTGCGCCGGGTAATCCCGGCCGTGTTGTTCAGCGACTTGGCCTCGACGTCCATGTCCAGCCTGGTGACGCCGAGCGTCGTGATCACGGACTCGTAGTCGGCGGCGATCTGGCTGACGTTCTTGCACGAGTCGGCGATCTCGGTGCCGCCGTTGTCGGCGCTGAAGCCGCCGAACGACGGGATCACGTCGCCGCCCGCGGCGCGCAGCGCCGCGATGTCGGCCGCGTAGTAGTTCAGCGGCTGGGCCGAGTTGCCGTTCCAGGCCAGCGCGCACGAGCCCTTTCCGGTGGACTGGAGGAACGCCAGCGTGAAGTACTTGGCGCCGGACTGCTGGGCGGTGGCCGAGATGCTCGGGGTGTTGGGAGCGAGATAGGTCTCGTAGTACGGCGCATAGACGTGCGCGGGCAGAGCTGTGTAGGCAGCAAGGGCGGGCGTCGCGGCGGAGCCGCCCGCCAGCAGCGCAGCCGCCGCAACGGCGACAACCCAGAAGCGGTAACGAATTCTCACACCGACTCTCCTTTCAGCGATGGCCGGTCCGGCTCATGGCCGGACCGGCCGGAGCTTGCGTGGCCACACCCGCCCTGGCGCGGCCAGACCGGCCGGTTGCGATTGCGTAATGAATAATGATCATTTCGGGGTTCCGGCCGTGCCGCCATTAGGGCACCGGCGCTGCGACGTCGATCTTCGGGACGTTCCAGCCGTAGACGCTGATCACCGGGGTGTTACCTTGCAGGTCGGCCGTGGTGTAGCTGACGGTCAGCGTCTGGGACTCTCCCGGCCAGAGCGTGATGTCATTGCCGTTCCAGATCGAGGACTGCAGCTCGTTGTCGCCGGGCAGTTCCTGCCCGCTCGCGGTGCCGCGCCGGACGTCCGCTCGCAGGAAGAAGGCAGGCGTCGGGGTTACCGAGGTGTTGGTGACCGTCACGGTCGTCGTCAGGTCACCGCCGGGTCCGGCCTGATGGGTCGTGACTGCCGTCACCGAGACCGATGTCAGCGGCAGCGTCTGCAGCGACGTCAGGTCGGCGTACTGCGACAGGGTGCCCTGCGGGTTGCCGAGAGTGGACGACCAGTTCGTGATGTCCTGCT
>JGI12270J11330_10002196_pt1 | contig 14377 bp, 10 predicted proteins | sample PeaSoiMetSII2010_FD_11330 | JGI IMG/M metagenome (IMG submission 11330)
GCGTCACCGGGGCTCGTCCTCACTCTGCCGCACGTTCTTTCGTCCTTTTGCGGACCTCTCGTGGGACGATCCGGAACCGTGGCACGACAGTAATAATCTGTGGTTTGATAGTAGTTGTTGTACTCCTCGTCCGAGTGCCCTTAACGGGGCAGTCGATCAATTACTCAACTAATTTCGCGAAGCGCTAACCCCTCGATAGCTCTCTATGCACATACACCGTTTCCTAACGATCACGGCGATCGCCCTCGCGAGCGCACTCATCGCGGTTCCTCAAGGCACGCCTGCTCTCCCACAACGTTTGCCTCGCACGGCCGACGGCAAGCCAAACCTCGCCGGCATATGGCAGGCGTCCAGCACTGCGGCAGCAGATCTCCAGGATCACTCGGCCCGATACAACATGCTGGCCGGCCGGTCGGTTGTGGTCGACACCGAAATCCCGTATCAGCCATGGGCCGCTGCGAAAAAGGCCGAGAACTTTCAAAATCGGCAGAAGGCCGATCCGCTCGCGCAATGCTACATGCCGGGCGTCCCTCGGATCATGTATATGGATTTCCCGTTTCAGATCTTTCAAACTCCCCAGGCCATTGCCATCACCTTCGAGTGGTCGCTAGTCTTTCGCCTGATCTACACCGACGGCAGCCGGCATCCCGCCGACGTCGATTCCTGGATGGGCGATTCGCGTGGCCGATGGGACGGAGACACGCTGGTCGTGGACGTCAGCAACCACAACGACAAAACTTGGTTCGACATGGCAGGGGACTTTCACAGCGACGCGCTCCACGTGGTAGAGCGATACCGCATGACCGACTCCGACACGATTCAGTATGAAGCGACCGTCGAGGATTCGAAGGTTTTCACGAAGCCGTGGACCATCACAATCCCTTTGCGGCGGCGAACAGATCGAGATAGGCTTTTCGAGTACAACTGTCAGTCTGAAGCCGAAGAGGTAAGCGGGCTGTTCACGCGAGAGGAGCGAACGTGGTATCCGGGCAACGGGACCCAGCCTCCTACGATGACCATGCCCGCCGCTCCACTTGGCGCCGCCGCGCGCGCCCCCGCGGCTCCGTCGAGAGCCGTGCCGAATCTCCGCCGGACTGCGGACGGCAAGCCGGACCTAGAGGGCTTTTATGAAGCTGACACCGGAGCCGCGAACCAAGGGCTGGAAAAACGCGCGGGCGACAAGCTCACGCCGGCTGGGCGAGGCATCGTCGTTGACCCGCCTGACGGGAAACTTCCGCTGCAGCCGTGGGCCGTGCAGGAAAGGATCGACCGGAACCGGCCCGAACGCGGCTACGACGATCCGACAGCGCACTGCTTCCCCACCGGTGTTCCGCGGTCGATGTACGTTCCGGCGGCGCTTTACATCGTTCAAAAATCCGATTACATCGTTTTTCTACACGAGCGCATGTCGTGGCGTATCGTGCCGCTCGTGGAGAGATTGGATGGGCGCGCACACCTACCGGACACGATCCGTCTGTGGCAGGGCGATTCCGCGGGTCGATGGGAGGGCGACACGCTGGTTGTCGACACCACCAACTTCAACGGCAAGACTTGGCTGAACGAGGGCGGCGACATTGTTAGCTATGCCGAGCACGTGGTAGAACGATTCACTCCGGCGGGTCCCGATACGGTCAACTACGAGGCGACCGTCACTGATCCGGTCGTATATACGCGCCCGTGGACGATCGCATTTTCGCTCAAGCGCGGAAAAGGCGAGATGTTCGAGACCGCGTGTCACGAGGAAGATCGCGACCTCCCGCACCTGAAGGCCATCAAAGACGCGGCGGCTGGGAAGAAATAAGGTTCTGTTGCCAAAAACCGTCTGGACAACGATAGGGAAACCAGTAGTTGTCAGACCGCCCTTTTTTCCACACCGTCGCGATACACTGAGTGACAATCATGCAGCTGGCGTGTGGCGGGAGGGCATGTCCGGCCTTTCCGTGAACGCTTAGAAGGGAAACGATTATGTCAAGAAATAGGCTCCGTTGCATTGCAATGCTCTCCGTGGCCCTTGCCGGGTTTGTGCGGGCACAGCCGCCGGAGGCAAAGCCCGATTCGGCCGAAGTAAAGGCGCTGATCGAAAAGGCGAAACAAACCGCGGGCGCCATGTGGGCCGACGAGGCGCACTTTTTCTGCGAAGCGCCGCGCGCGAACAGCCCGAACGACCCGGTGATCCAGCCGGCGAAGATCTTCGATAACGTCTACGTGATCGGCAATGCCGGGACGGTTGTCTATGTGATTCAGACTTCGGATGGCCTCCTGATGATCGATTCGCTGGGCGCCAACCAGGTCGACACGCAACTTCTGCCCGGATTCCAGAAGCTCGGGCTTGATCCGGCCAAGGTTAAGATCATCATCATCAGTCACGGGCATGCCGACCACTTCGGCGGAGCGCCATACATGCAGGATCATTTCGGTTCCAAAGTATATATCTCGGCAGCGGACTGGAATCTTATGGAGAACCCTCCTGCGGGCCGGGGTGGCGACAAGAAGGGTCCACCGCCGATTCTCCCGAAACATGATCAGGTGGTCACCGAAGGGCAGGCGATCGGCCTCGGAGACACGAAGGTGATTCCAGTTTCGATCCCAGGACACACACCGGGGTCGATGGGCTATATCTTCCCGGTGAAAGACAATGGCAAGACGCATATGGATGCCATTTTTGGCGGAACTATCCTGACTCCGGGACCGATTTCCGACGAAGGCTTGCAGACATACCTGAAATCAGTCGCTCACTTCAAGGAAGAGACCAAGAAGGCGAAAGTGGATGTGGAGATCCAGAATCACCCTCTGATGGACCCGATCCAGACAAAACTAGATAAACTGCAATCACGAAAGAAGGGCGGGGCGAATCCATTCGTGGTCGGCCAAAAGAACTACCAGACGTTCCTGGACGTGATGTCCTTGTGCACGGAGGTCAACATTGCCCGCCGAAAATGAGGGCGAGCCGCCGTGGAACCGTTGCCGCTCAGCCTACGCAGAAAAACTGGCCCAAATGCGTGGCCGTCGCGCATTTAGCGGCGACTCCCCGTTCTTACGCGCCTGGCGGCACCGGCACCCGGCCCGAGACGATCTTCGCCGGATCGACACCCTTATCCACAACCACCCCAAAGAAGGGGTTCATCATCTCCTCCCAGGTCATTTCGCCGTAATAAACGGTCTTATTCGGATTTGGATTGAATTTGTTGTTGGGTGAGTTGTCAAAATGCGCGTCGACGTGCAGCTTCGTCCCCTTTGGCACCTTCACCGACGTGGTGTATCCCAATTGCCAGTTGAAGTCGTAGTGCGGTACGTTCAGCACGACTTCCTTTGTTCCGTCCGGGTACAGCAATGTGTAGGTCATGTCTTTGCCACGGAAGTGCATGTGGGGCATCATGTAAACCAACTCTACGTCCTCGGTGAACGTCACTTCGGCAGGCGGGCTTTGCCAGTTGCCGTCCTTCGGCGGGATGGCAAAAACTTTGGGGTCCGTGGAAGATGAGCTGAGCAAGGAAACGTATCGGCGCTGCGGAGGCTCTTGGGTCACCGTGAAGCCAATCTGGACATGATCGGTCACAGCCGTCCCATTAGGTGTGTAGTGCAGATTCAACGTGATGTCGCTTCCCGCCGGAACCAGTTTCGCCGCCTTGAAATCACGGTAATCGGCAACCGGATTCCCGGGCAAGTAGCAATCCTCCGCCATGCTTCTGAAACGGCCACCGGGCGAGGCGGGACCGAACGTTGGCCCCCTGCCAGGAATCGCGCTGCCGTCTTCATCGCGCGTCTTGTCCTGCCAGGTTGGCTCGAAGTACTTAATGTCCAGAGTATGGGGATTGAATCCCAAGCAAATATGATGCGTCACGGCTGGATGCTCGGGCTTAATCTGCACCGACGTGATCCAGGTATCCTGCTTGAAGCCTGAGGGAACCGTGACCGAGATCCATTCAATCACATCGTTTTTGGGATGCGCGGGGACATCGTAGACCGGTCCCTGTACGATTACATCCGGCTGAATCTGCCAACCTTCCGGCCAGTGGACGGCGGGCGGCGCATCCTTCGGATTCCCCTCCGCTGCACCGGTATCGGCCCATTTAGCGATCGTATCGATTTCGCTCGGCTTCAGCGAGTGATCGTTCAAGAAATGACCGTATTGCGGATCGGCAAACCACGGCGGCATCTTCCGCGACAGCGTTGCGGCCTTCATGGCCTTGGCCCAGGGCCGAGCTTCTTTGTAGGTCAGGAAGGACATGGGCGCGACCTGGCCCGGACGATGGCACGTCTGGCAATTCTTCTGCAGAATTGGGAGAACGTCCTTGTTGAAGCTGACGTCGCCCGCGTTGGGAGCCCCGGACGCCACGATCACGACCAAGACACCCATTGCGGATATACGAAACATTCCGATCCCTCCTCGACTGATCTGCCTGCTGGAAGTATATCGCAGGCTCGTGAGCAACAGCGGCCGGTGGTTTCTCACGTGGGATCTCGATGAGTGCGGGAGTCGTTCGCAACCTGCTGACGGACCTCCGCCGGAAGTGAGTCTGGTAACATCCTGTGTACAGGTATGAAGAAGCGTTACGACATCGCCGTTATTGCGGGTGACGGCATCGGCAAAGAGGTGATACCCGAAGGTATCCGTACCCTGGAGGCAGCCGGCCGCCGGCATGAAATCGAATTCCGCTGGGTGGAATTCGACTGGAGCTGCGAACATTTCCTTAAGACCGGCCGAATGATGCCCGAGGACGGGCTCGACCAACTGAGACGATTTGACGCGATCTATCTAGGCGCAGTGGGTCATCCTGCGGTGCCGGATCACGTCTCGCTGTGGGGGCTTCTCATCCCGATTCGGAGGGGCTTTCGGCAATACATCAACCTGCGGCCGGTGCGATTGCTGCGAGGCATGGAAAGTCCGCTCAAAGGCCGTGCCGCGGGTGAGATCGATTTCTACGTGGTGCGCGAGAATAACGAGGGCGAATACTCGTCGGTCGGCGGCCGCATGTACGAGGGCACCGATTTGGAGATGGCCGTGCAGCAAGCCATCTTCACGCGTCAAGGCTGCGACCGCGTGATGCGCTACGCCTTCGAGCTCAGCCGGCGGCGCGGTCGCCACGTCACCTCGGCTACCAAGTCCAATGGCATTATTCATTCCATGCCTTACTGGGATGAGCGTTTCGCCGCGATGGCCAAGCACTATCCGGACGTTCGCACCGACCAGTTCCACATCGACATCCTGACCGCGCATTTCGTGCGGCATCCCGACTGGTTCGATGTGGTCGTGGCCTCCAATCTCTTTGGCGACATCCTGTCGGATCTCGGCCCCGCCATTGTGGGATCGATCGGGATTGCACCGGGGGCGAATATCAATCCGGAGAAAGAATATCCGTCGATGTTTGAGCCGGTACACGGTTCGGCGCCGGATATCGCCGGCCGAGGAATCGCGAATCCGATCGGCCAGATCTGGTCCGGCGCGATGATGCTCGACCACCTGGGTGAACACGCGGCGGCGAAAGCAGTGGAGCGCGCGATCAAGACGGTGCTGGCCTCGGGTGAGCCACGCACGCCGGATCTCGGGGGCAAGGCCACGACGTCCGATTTGGGCCGCGCCGTCGAAGCCGCGCTTAGGTGAGTTAGTGTCCTGCCCGGCGGCTCTATTGCCGGTGCCTTCGCAACGGGTTGGTATATGATTGATATGCAGTTGGTTGTACGCCGATGGGTTCGTTTTGTAACTGGCCCAGCGCTATGTGATACGCTGTATTACATCAATTGCAGCGGGTGCGGCTGATGCCTGTCCGAAGGGCTGAAATAAGGAAGGGTGCCTTCGGGTGGAGCGCGCCATCGAGACGGTGCTGGCCACGGGTGAGTCGCGCACACCGGACCTCGGGGGCGAGGCCATGACGTCGGATCTGGGCCGCGCCATCGAAGCAGCGCTTACGTGACTTAGTGGACGCTTTCAGAAGTACGCTCGCCTATTTCCAACGACCTCGTGTCCATCGACGGCCAAACAGCGCCACTTGAACGGAACTCGGCCAAGTGGCAACAAGGAGCGGATGCGAACAACGAGGGCGCTATGTCGTCGGTTCGGTTTGGGCAGGCCTAACGGCCTTGGTAAGAATCGCCAGAACTTTCGGCAGAACAGTATCCTCTTTTGCTAACCCAAGTAGTCCATGGATGAAAACGAGCCATTCGAGGAGAGGCCGATCAATGAACCGAGGGTCGGATGGTGGCGGATCTATGAATCGCACCTGCCATCCCGATAGTTCCCGATACTGAAGGAAGCACCCTCCGTTGGGATGTGAATGCTCGCTCAAGAAACCATAGGCATCTTTGGCATCGCCCTCACCGTATTGGTGAACTTGGTATTTCTCATACGCAGCGACAAGAGTGCTTACAGGTAGCGGCTGGGGTGCCTCCCGCTGCATGGGCACCGCGTCGTATTTGTGTCCATGATTTCTTAGCCAACGGTTTCCTCCATCGAGTTGCAAGAACAACTGAAACGAGAGCTTCCAATTCCTGTCACTGACATATTGCATTAGGTTGTGTTCCACGTAACAGGCGCTGGCCGCCCACTCAAAAACATGTCGGCACACAACGTCCGCAGTCGGAGTGTTTCCGACGTCCGCCAGGACTACAAGCCCCGCCAGAATTTTTCGGAGGTGGGCAATCGAGGAGTATGCGTACATCGTCGCTCCCCAGCGCACTAATTCTTCGGTCGGGTCATCATTCGGGCCGAGGGCGGGCCGCGTCAGGGGCGGGAGGGTGATACCGCGCAATCCCTCCTCGATGATTTTCCATCGCGTCATTTCGTTTCCCATCGCCCTTGGCGTGCGTCTCCTCAACCGCTAAAGAACCAACAAGCCCTTTGCCTCCGGAAGCTCCACTCTGTACCGCGCTATGATGTACTCCCGTGTGTTTTCCTTGTGGCGCTCAAATTCCGCGCGCATACGACAAAGGACGTGATCGAGATTCAGACGGCTTGCGTAGTCTTCGAAGAACGTTCGCTCCATGGTGTAGCAAGTCAGGAGCATCGTGAAGAGGGACACGGCCCAATGGCGCTGCTCGGCGCCAGAATAACTTAAATGCCAAGTCCGGGTCGTCCCGTCCTCGGAAGTTGTGGTCTGGAATCTGTCGCTGATTGAATTGAGGTTGGCGTGGGAGCCAGTCTCTGACAATTGGCCCCATGTGCGGTGCAGTTCATCCAATCCTTTGAAGATCCCGTGTTTTTTGTGGCGCTCGTACGCATCCGAGAAGGCCTTTTGTTCGTCATGCTTTTTCAGCCAGACCCTCTGCAGTTCCGGATCGGCCGTCATGACGTGAGCGTGCGCGACGAATTCTATTGCATCCCGGAGAATCGAGCGGGCCTCAGCCAAGCATCCGGACAGAGCCAGTTCGATGCTGATGCGGATTTTGGCATGAGCGTTGATATACAGCATGAGGGGAAACAATTGAGCCCTGTTGCCGGGTGGTTTGAGGTCTGAAAACTCGTGCAGCCATATCTCATCGAGCATCGTGTAGTATTTCCACAGTTCAGGAAATCCCTGAATGCTGGAGAAGAAGTTATTCCGCTTGATCAGGTAGTACTCTTTGTAGCCCTTCGTGAGATTCTCGATCTCGAACGGAACAAGCAGATCGCTCTCTTTCGGCTCATTCGGTGATGCTGGTGCGCCCATAATGTTCCTGATACCGCGAGGAGCGCCGCCGCTCCCATTATCTCAATGTTAATTCTCCGCGCCGAACTTGGCGATACGTGATGACGCAACTCCCCCCGCGGACCGGCGGGTTGCATGTTAGTGGATGCCACATGGCGGAGAAACGCCCAACTCGAAGATCTGACCGTCATGGAGGTGTTGGCACCACCGCACATACGTGAGCGAACTTCTGAAGTGGAGTACTCAAAAAGACGCGCGCTGCGCGAGATCGGCTGCCGGTTCGAGTTCCGGTTCGCTCGATCGGGAAAGGGCCAGGCGCAACGATGGACCATCGACTTCATGTTCCCAGCGCGCCACTACCAGCGTGGCGACGCCGTTGCCGAGCATGTTAATCGTCGCGCGGAGCATGCTCATGAACCGGTCGATCCCTAAGATCAAAGCCATACCCGCGACCGGGATCGTAGGAATCACCATCATGGTGGCGACCAAGGCGATGAACGCCGCACCCTGCACCCCACTGGCCCCTTTCGAGGTGAGGATCGCGACCGAGAGAATCGTGAGCTGTTGCGCTAGCGTCAGATGGGTATTGGTGGCCTGGGCCACGAAAAGCGCCGCCAGGGTCATGTAGATGCTGGTGCCGTCGGTGTTGAAGGTGTAGCCCGTCGGCACCACCAGTCCCACCAGCGCCTTGGAGCAACCCAGCCGCTCCATTTTCTCCATCAATCTAGGCAGCGCCGGTTCGGACGAACTGACCGCCAGCACCAGCAAAATCTCTTCTTTGATATACAGGAGGAATTTGAAAATGTTGAATCCGGCGGCCCAGGCGATCGCGCCGAGTACAAGCACTACGAACACAGCTCCCGTCAGGTAGAACGTGGCGATCAGCTTAACCAGCGGTCCCAGTGAGGCGATCCCGAATCGTCCAATCGTGAAGGCCATCGCGCCGAAAGCGCCGATCGGCGCCAGACGCATCACGATGTTCACAATTCCAAACACCGCCTGCGTAAGCGTGCCGAACAAATCCACCAGCGGCTGGCAACGCGGACCAGCAGCCGATAGGGCGAAGCCGAATAGCAGGGCAATCAGCAGCACCTGGAGAATATCGCCCTTGGCAAACGCGTCCACCACTGTCGTCGGAATAATATGCATGACGAAGTCGGTCACGCTTTGCGCCTTGGCTTGGCCCGCATAGTCGGCCACCGCCTTCGCGTCGAGCGTCGCCGGGTTGATATTGAACCCGCTGCCCGGTTGCACCACATTGCCGACGAGCAGACCAATCACCAGAGCCAGCGTCGAGACCACTTCGAAGTACAGCAGCGCCTTACCGCCCACGCGGCCGACCTTCTTCATGTCCTGCATGCCCGCAATACCCGAGACCACCGTGCAGAAAATCACCAGCGTGATGATCATGGTGATCAAGCGGATGAAACCATCGCCGAGCGGCTTCATGGCAGTGGCTCTCGCCGGGCTGAGATAGCCAAAGGCAATGGCCAGCGCGATCGCAACCAATACTTGAAAGGAAAGATCCGCGTAGAGCGGCTTTCGTGGCGCGTTCCGGGGTGGATTACGGGGTGTCATGGAATTTTACCTCAGCCGAATTTGTGGCTCAGTCATAGTTCGCAAACTCATCGAATACGCCGGCATGGTATCTGCGACGCGATCATCAAGGGAAACCATTATGTCACGATGAGACGAACTGCACGGACATGGCGCCCAGTCCGTCGAAGGTTATGCGGAAAGGCGCGCCCACCGGCGCCTCCAGCACGCCACAGTAAGATCCGGTGGTTACGATCTGACCCGCGGTCAGACCTTCACCCCTGGAAGCCAGAAAGTTGGCCAGCCAGCAGAGCGGAGCGAGCGGATGGCCGGAGGGATGGCGACCGTTAACAGCAACCGGCGGTCTATCGCCTGTGTCGATCGTTATCGGGAGAGATTCGAGCTCGTGATCGAGACCGCCCGTAATGATCGGCCCAACGAACAGCCCCTGATTGGTCATCCCGTCGGCTAATTTTTCCGGAAAGCTCACGGACTCCTGGTCGGCATAGCGGCCTCGCAGCAACTCCAGCACCAACCGTGTTTCGGAGATCGCGGAGCGGATCTCGGTTTCTGTATACGCCACCGCACGGGGCCCCAGATCGCGGCCCAGGACGAAAGCAACTTCCGGCTCGATGCTCATCGTTGCGCCGCTGGTGAGCGCCGGGCAGGGTGAAGTGGTGTAAATCGTGGACGCATAGATGGGCGCTAGACTGATTTTTCCTGGCGCAGGCAGAGCTGCCTTCCATCCACCGATGTGTTCGCCGACAATCTCGCTTACACGCCGCTGAATGGAGAGCGCGTCTTCACAGTCGACGGGGCGGCAAAATTCCGGGAGTCGGTCGCCCGGCCGCCGCGCGCGCCGCGCGGCCATTAGATGTTGCGCGGCGGCTTCGCGGAGAGCGGGAGACACGTCACTAAACTACTCAAGTTTTCCCGCTGCGTCAATAACGCAGAGTCAGCGTCCAGCATTCTCGCCAGATGGGCGACGCCTGCCAGTGGGGCAGACGCCTTCCTGTATACTGTTCGCTTCGGGACTCCTAATCGGAAATCCCGTCGACACGATGATAGGGAGGGACACATGGGCGGGCGTCGATTCATTTCAAAACCACTAGTCAAAGCCTTTGGCTTTGCCCTCAGCTTGACGTTTTTCCTGGCACCCGGGCTCGCTACAGCCCAAAACGAATGGTTAACGTGGGGTCACGATCCGGAACGCACGGGCTCGAACCCGGACGAGAAGATCCTCAACAAGGACAATGTCTCTCAGCTCGAAGTGAAGTGGACAGCTCAGATCTCCACGGCTCCGAAGGAATACATTCTTTCAACGATGACGGCTCCGGTGGTCGCTACGTTGAATACACCGCAGGGGCCGGCCGCGCGCGTTTTTGTAGTCGGCAGCGACAATACTGTTTTCGCGATCGACGCGGCCACGGGCAAAATCGCCTGGCAAAAAGCGAACCCCAACACCCTGAAAGAGCCCAAGCAGGGCGATTACCGATGTCCCAACACGCAAAACGCTACGCCCGTGATCGACAAAGAGGCGGGGATCATTTATGTCTCGACGAGCGATGGTAAGCTCCGGGGCTTCAGTCTTATGGATGGCGAAGATCGCATTGCGCCAACCAGCTTCACGGACCCATTCGCGCGTAACTGGAGTCTGAATCTGATCGACGGAGTGATTTATTCTCCTACGGCCCGGGGCTGCTTAAATATGCAGTCCCACTTTACGGCGCTAAATTTGAAGGAACCGGCGCGGCACCCGTTGGAGTATTACACCAACACCGGAATCACATCGGGCGCGTGGGGGCGCGGTGGCCTCGTCCGGGGACCGAAGGGCGTTCTAGCCCAGACTGCCGATGGACCATACGATCCAGCTTCCGGCAAGTTCGGCAACAGCGTGGTGGCTCTGACTCCTGAAAACTTCCGATTGCAGGATAGCTTCACGCCGGCGAACTATGAGTATCTGAATAAAACAGATCTGGACCTTGGCTCAGGCAATCCCGTGGTCTTTCCATTCCAAAAGTGGACCTTGGCTGCGGTTGTAGGCAAGGAATCGGTAATTTATCTGCTGGACGCCAACGATCTGGGAGGCGCCGACCACCACACGCCGCTGTACACGTCACCGCGCTGGGGCAACGATGAGGCCAAGCTTCATGACCGCGGAATATGGGGGATCACGACTGGGCAAGACGCGCAGGGAAGACGTTGGCTGTATGCGCCCATGCTGGGCCCTCCCGCCAAAGACGCGCCGAAGTTCCAGCAGACCTACGGAGCAGCGGATCAGGGCAGCACCATGGCATTCGAAGTTCGCCTGGACGCGGCTACGGGTAAACCAACGCTGATACCGATGTGGATGTCCCGCGAGATGCACGCACCGGAGCCGCCCACGGTGGCTAACGGAGTGGTTTACGTGCTTCTGAGCGGCAAAACGTCGGATGAGTCCCGGGGGGCCATAAAAGCTCCCGCAGGACTCGACCCCAACGCGGTTCTCTATGCTCTCGATGCGGAAACTGGACGGGAATTGTATTCCAGCAACAAGCTAATCGCCAGCTTCACTCATTTCAACGAACCCGTGGTTGCCGGCGGCCAAGTGTACGTCTGCACCTGGGATGGGAAAGTCTATGCCTTCGGACTAAGAAAGTAGTGCAGCAGGTAGAACATCACAGGGGCGACAGACTACCATCTCACCTCAACCATGTGTTCCCGGCCATCGTCGATCAGTGGAATCGCCCCGTCTTGGCGCGTGGCGCCGTCTACCGTCACCGAAGCTCCGCCGCCTTTCGCCGGATTCTGAAAAACCGCGATGTGGTAAACCGTCTCACGATACCGATAGTGCACCTTGAATTCAGCCCAATGGGTGGGTATGCATGGTTCGATTCGAAGTTCGTTCCCTTTGAGCCGCAACCCAAGCAGCGATTCGAGAATGAGCCGATACATCCATCCGGCCGAGCCTGTGTACCAGGTCCAGCCTCCGCGACCGGCGTGCGGGGGCGCGGCATAAACGTCTGCGGCAACAACGTACGGCTCCACTTTGTAGGTGGCGACCTGATCGGGGGAACTGGAATGGCCGATCGGGTTGATCATCGCGAATAGTTCCCATGCGCGGCGGCTGTCGCCGAGTTTTGCGAACGCCATGGTTGTCCAGATCGCCGCATGCGTGTACTGCCCGCCGTTCTCGCGAACTCCCGGAACGTACCCTTTGATGTAGCCGGGATTGAGCGGAGATCGATCAAAAGGCGGATCCAGGAGCTGAATGAGAGCGTGATCCCGGCGAACCAGGTGCTTCTCCACGGCATCCATCGCCAGCCGCGAGCGCGCCGCATCGCCCGCACCGGAGAGCACCGACCAGCTCTGCGGTATCGAATCGATCTTGCACTCGGGATTGCTCTCCGATCCGAGCGGTGAACCATCGTCGAAGTACGCCCGGCGATACCATTCGCCGTCCCAACCACTCCGCTCGATGTTCTGTTTGAGAAGAACCACCTCTTCCAGGCAGCGCTTGTGGAAGGCTACGTCGCGGCGCAGGCGCGCCAGCGCGGCAAACTGCGTGAGCACGTCGCACAGGAAGAAAGCCAGCCACACACTTTCTCCCTTCCCGTCTTTGCCCACCAGGTTCATTCCGTCGTTCCAATCGCCGGACTGCATCAGCGGGAGTCCATGCTCACCCAGTCGCAGGCCCCTCAGAATCGCGCGGACACAATGTTCGTAGAGGGTCGCGGTCTCCTCCGCCTGAGCGGGTAAATCGTAATACGAATCCTCGTCCGCGTTCACCAACCGTGCATCCAAGAAAGGAAGAATTTCCTCCAGGATTCCAGCGTCACCGGTGCTGGTGACATAGCGGCAGGCCGCTAACACCAGCCAAAGAAAATCATCCGAACAATGCGTGCGGACGCCCCGGTTTAGCGGCGGATGCCACCAGTGTTGGACGTCGCCCTCCCGGAATTGGTGCGTGGCGCACAGCAGGAGATGCTGCCGTACAAGCTGCGGCTGCGCATGGACCAGCGCCATCACGTCCTGTAACTGGTCGCGGAATCCGAAGGCGCCGCCGGACTGGTAGAATCCGCTCCGTCCCCACAGCCGGGACGAAAGAGTCTGATAGAGGAGCCAGCCATTGGCAAGCACGTTGACGGACGGATCGGGCGTCTCGACATTCACAGCGCCGAGCGTGTGGTTCCAGAACTGCCACACCGCTGTGAGGGCCCCCCGCGCCGCTGCCGATCCGGAAAAGCGGTGAAGTATGTCCCTGGCGTCGGCAGCATCCCGGCCCGCGCCGAGCACAAACACGATTTCGCGCTCTTGGTCCGCGGCGAGTTCGAAGGCGACTTGAATCGCCGCACACGGGTCCAATGCCGCTCCTACGGTTCCGGAGAGCCCGGCCCGGGTCATCGCGGCCGGAGCGGAAAGGCTGCCGTTGCGTCCAATGAATTCGGTGCGGTCGCCGGTGATCGCAGGCGCCGGGTCGTTCACGCCGAAGAAGGCAATCCGTTCGCCAAACTCGGTGATATACGGGTTTCGCGCGAACACTGCGCCGGTCGAAGAGTCTACCTCAGTGATCACGTGCATCGCGGTTTTCGGCCGCAAATCTCCCAGTACCCATTCCGCGTAGCCAGTTACGGAGAGCCTCCGCCCCCTGCCCGAGTTGTTCCGCACCTTGAGAACCGAGAACTTGATCGATGCATCGATGGCCACATAGACCCAGAGTTCGGAACCAATGCCTCCCTCGGTATGTTCGAAGACGCTGTAACCAAATCCGTGCCGGCTGGTATAAGACCCTTTACCGCGACTCGGCTGCGGCGCGGGCGACCAAAAGTCCTCGTTCTCCTCATCGCGGAGATAAAAAGCCTCTCCGTCGGAGTCGCTAACCGGGTCATCCGCCCACGGCGTCAGGCGAAATTCGTGCGCGTTTTCGTTCCACGTATAGGCCAGTCCGCTCTCGGAAACGACGGTTCCGAAGTCAGGGTTCGCCAGTACATTGACCCACGGGGCGGGGGTCGCCTGCCCCGCGGAGGTTGTGATCACGTATTCCCGGCCGTCCACGGTAAACCCACCCAGTCCGTTCCAAAAAACCAGCTGGCGGTACGGCGATTCATCGGCGCGGGACGGCGCGGCCCGCGGCGTACGGCGGGACACCAGACGCGGCGACTTCGCTTGGTGAGCCCCTTCGCCTAGCCGGCTGTGGCTGACTTGATCCGCGAGCGTCCCGTGCCGATCCGTGACGATCA
>JGI12270J11330_10002215_pt1 | contig 14326 bp, 11 predicted proteins | sample PeaSoiMetSII2010_FD_11330 | JGI IMG/M metagenome (IMG submission 11330)
GAGCCGGTCTGGCGAATTCCCTACTTCATCGGCGGGCTCCTCAATTTCAAGCGGATTCTCTACATCCGCGCCCAGGAGGAAATGTTCCCGAGTTGGGGCATGAGTCCGCTGTCGCGCGCGATCCACTTCATCACCAAACCGCTCGTTTGGGCAAACTGGCGGGGACTCGAAAGTCTCCTCAAAGCGCAGTTCAAGCTGAAGAAGTGCGGAATGGTGCCGGCGCAGCGGATTGAAGACGGGCTCAATTGCTCGGTGCCGATCGCAACGCCGGAGTTCTTTCCGATGGTGGCCGACGGCCGGATCAAGGCCATACGCGGCACATTCGATCGTCATGACGGCAAGACGATCGTCATGACCGGGGGCGAGCGGGTTGCAGCCGATGTCGTAATACTCGCGATCGGATTCAAGCTTGGCGTTCCGTTTCTGCCGGAGGCCTATCGCAACAGGCTTGTCGAGCCCGACGGTCAATACCGGCTGCACCGCGTAATCGCCAATCCGGATCTCCCCGACATGGGTTTCGTGGGGTTCAATTCGAGCTTCTGCACGGTGCTTTGCGCGGAAATGGCGGCGCATTGGCTGGTGCGCTATTGCGATGGTCAACTGGCGAAGCAGCCGACCGCGGCCGAAATGCACAAAAACATGGAGATGATGCTTCACTTCAAACGTGTCGAGAGACCGGCTGCGGGCGTTTATGGCGGACTATGTGTTGCGCCCTATCATTTCAAACATTTCGACGAATTGCTGGACGACATGGGAGCGACGATACGCCGACGGAACCCGTTGGCCGAGAAGTTCACGCCGCCTGACGCCGATGCTTATGGTCGCTTCCTGGCCTCAGCTCCGGACTACAGGGTTGAGCCGGCGTAACCGAGGCAGATCGCTTGTTTAGGAACAACGCGCTCGTCAGCGCGGGGCGCTCTGGGTCACGGCGGCAAGGCTCGGAGGCGACCAGCGCCACTCCTCGGAGGCAAGCTTGCCGGCAACCAGGATCAGCGTTGCCGCCAAGAGCAGCCGCAACGCGGTTTCTGGGACGCGGGTCGCGAAATAGCTGCCGATGACAATGCCCGGCAGCGAGCCGATCAGCAGCACGCCCATCAATTGCCAGTCGATCGCGCCCATCGCCCAATGTCCGATCCCGGCAATCAACGTCAACGGCACCGCATGCGCGATGTCGGAACCGACAATGCGTGACATCGGGAGCTGCGGATAGAGCAATAGAAGCGCGGTCACGCCGACCGCGCCGGCCCCAACCGATGAAATCGAGACCAGCACGCCGAGCCCCGCGCCGACCAGCACGGTCGCCCGCGCGATCGTCGCGGCGTCGTAACGCTCCAGCCGCCAGCGCAAGGTCTCGACCACGGCCTTGCGGAAAATCAGCGACACGGCGGTCAACAGCAGCGCAAAGCAAAGCACGGAATTAACCAGGCTGCGCGCGGCTTCGGCGGCAAGATCGAGCTGCAATAGAACGAGCAGCGTGAGGATGCTCGCCGGAATGCTGCCGCTGGCCAACCGCAGGACCGCCGGCCAGTGAATGCTCCGCGCCCAGCCATGCACGATGCCGCCGCCGGCCTTGGTCGCGGCCGCATAGAGCAGGTCGGTGCCGACAGCGGTTGCCGGATGCACGCCAAACAGCAGGATCAATAGTGGCGTCATCAGCGAGCCGCCGCCGACGCCCGTCATGCCGACAAGCAGGCCGACGCTGAATCCGGAGATGACGTAAACAGGGTCGATCACGGACATTCAGCGGGCCCTGGCACCTACACGCGATCGCGCGATCACGACGTAGCAGCTGGCGGACATGGCAAAGGTTCCTCAACGGACGGGTACCGCCGGAACACATGCTCCGCAGCCCTCAACTCCAGTCAAGTAGGATCATATTTCCAACAGCGGCAATAGCGCAGCCAAAAAAAGAAGATCATTCCGCCGATGGGGGTCTGATGGAGATTTTCTACCAGCGGGCCGGGATAGCTGGAAAGCGGCACCCTCCACCTAATTACCGCCGAATGTTGCCTCGCCCGATTCGTGGTCGGTGGATACCGCAGTTTTTTTGCCGCGCGAGAGCCGCGCCAGTCCGCTTCCAGGTGGGAAGGACATCAGCGGAGACATCATCACGGTCGGACAAAAGATGAGGGATGCTCCGGCCAAGGTCTTTTGACCTTGATTCAACGGAGGGCAGTTCAAGGCTGTCGAGAAGCTTTAAGAGCTTGAGCGCTTCTAACGCTCGGCCGCAAAGACGCGCCATTCGCCGGGAACGCCCTTGAGGGAATGAACGCCACGGTCCCTAAAACGCAATCCGGAGCCTGCCACGAGATCCTTGACGGTACTTGACACCAAAACTTCGCCTGGACCGGCAAGCGCCGCGACCCGCGCGCCGATATGAACGGCGATTCCACCGACATCGTCGCCGATCATTTCGCACTCGCCGGTGTGTAGTCCGGCACGGACCTCGATACCGAGCGACCTGATCTCCTCGGCGATGGCGCAAGCACAACGAACGCCGCGTGCCGGCCCATCAAAGGTGGCGAGAAAGCCGTCACCGGTCATTTTGACCTCATGGCCGCGAAAGCGCACAAGATTTCGGCGAATCGTCGTATGATGTTTGTCGAGGAAATCTCGCCAGCGCTGGTCGCCAAGCGCGGCCGCCTTCTCGGTCGATCCGACGATATCGGTGAAAAGAACCGTGGCGAGGACGCGATCAACAGCTACCGGGGCACGCGCCCCGGTCAAAAATTCCTCGATCGCGTCAGAGATTTCGTGGCTGTTTTCGCCGACATAAAAAATGTGGTCGATGCCTTCAAGCTCGACCAGCCGGGCGCCGGGAATATGCGCCGCCATATTGCGTCCGCCCTCGATGTTGACGGTCTTGTCTCCAGTCCGGTGTATCACGAGGGTCGGCACCCGAACCGCCGGCAGAATGGCGCTGATGTCGATCTGGCTGTTCATGCGCATCAGCGCGGTCACGGCAGCGGGGCTGGCGCCGAGCCGCTCGTTGCGTCCCCACCAGCGCTGAAAGGTCACGTCACTGGCACGCGAGGGTGCGAATCTTTCCACACTGCCGCCAGTGCCCCACGCCTTTTCGACATAGCCGAAAAACGCCGCGAGGGCCTCGTCGGTCGGGAACCAATATGAGAAGCGCGAAAAGCTGCCATAGAGCACCATCGCGCGGCAACGATCCGGATAGGTCGCAGCAAACAGTACACAGAGTGGAGCGCCTTCGGAAATTCCAAGCAGCGCCGCCTGCTCCATGCCGGCGGCATCCATGACCGCGCGAAGGTCGTCCATCCGCTGATCCAGGCCGGGAAGCTCGGCGACCCGATCTGACATGCCCGTGCCGCGCTTGTCGAAGGTCACCACCCGGGCGTAGCTGGCCAGATGATTGAGAAAGCGAGCGAGGTCCGGCTCGTCCCAATAATTCTCTACGTTCGAAACAAAGCCGGGAACCATCACCAGATTGATGGGGCCATCGCCAAATGCCTGGTAGGCGATATGAACGTCGCCGCTCTTGGCATATTGGGTCACTGGCTGCATGAGAAGCTCCACTAGCCCGCAGGGAACTCGGCAAATCTGGCCCGGACCATAGCAACATTTCCGGCGATCGGAAAAGAAGTCCGATAGCGCCGGTTTCACACAGAGCAATAGCGTTCCTTGATCTCGTTGTCCGCCAGCAGATCCTTCGCCGCCGCCTGATAGACCACCGCGCCCTGATCGAGCACATAGGCGCGGTCGGCGAGGTCGAGCGCTAGCTCCACATTCTGTTCGACCAGCAGCACCGTCGTCCCCTGCGCCTTCATGGAACGAAACAGATCGAACATTTCATCGACGAGCACCGGCATGATCCCTTCCGACGGTTCATCGAGCATGATGAGATCGGGCTTTGCGATCATGGCGCGGGCGATCGCCAGCATCTGCTGCTCACCACCGGACATCGTGACGGCTTCCTGATCCAGGCGTTCGGCGAGCCGCGGGAAAATCCGCGCAATCTCCTCGATCAATTCGCCTTCCCGACTCTTCTTGGACGACGCGACCAGGCCGAGCCGAAGGTTTTCGCGCACCGAAAGTCCCTGCACAATACGCCGCTCTTCCGGAACGTAAGCCAGCCCTAGCGCAAAGCGTACATGTGCGGGTTCTTTCAAAAGCTCCCTGTCCTTGAAGCGCACCGAGCCGCGCGTCTTGTCCATCAGGCCCATGATGGATTTCAGCGTCGTGGTCTTGCCGGCGCCGTTGCGCCCGATCAGGCAGACGATCTCGCCTTTGGCCACCTCGATATTGATGTCCTGCAACACGTGGCTTGCACCGTACCAGGCGTTGAGATTGCTGGCCTGCAACATCAGCTCAGTGCTCCCGCTGACCGAGATAGACCCTCTTCACCGCCTCGTTCTGGCGAACCTCGGCGGGCGTTCCCTCCGCCAGCAGCTCGCCATGGTGAAGCACCAGGATACGGTTGCTGATCCCGAGCACGAGTTTCATCTTGTGCTCGACCAGGATGACGGTGCGCTCGCCGGCGAGCTTCACGATCAGGTCCATCATGATGCGGGTTTCTTCCGGACTCATGCCGGCGGTGGGCTCGTCCAGCAGCAACAGCCGCGGCCGGCTCGCCAGCGCCATGCCAATTTCGAGCGCCCGCTGTTCGCCGTGCGCCAACGTTTTCGCGGCTCGCTCGCGCGATTCCCATAATCCAACCAGCGCCAGCAATTCATCGGCCTGCTCGGTCAGTTCGCGAAGCCTGGCGCGGGGACGCCACATGTCATAGCGCGACACCAGCGCCTGCAATCCGACGCGGATATTTTCACGCGTCGTCAATTGCGGAAATACGTTGGTGATCTGAAACGACTTCGCGATGCCCATATGGGCAAAGCGGTGCTGGGGGAGCCCGGTCACGTCGCGGCCTTCGAACTCGACGCGGCCGCTCGAGGGTGACAAAGCCCCGGACAAGAGGTTGAAGTAGGTGCTCTTCCCGGCGCCGTTCGGGCCGATGATCGAGGTGATCGCGCCCTTGCTGAACTCGGCCGAGATGTTGTTCAGCGCGACGAATTTGCCGAACATCTTGCCCACGCCCTTGGTGCGCAGGATGACCCGTGGCGATGATGCGCCGGCATTCGTCATGGCTTGCCACGCGAAATCAGCGTTCCCCAGATGCCGGCCGGGAAGAACAGCACGCAAATCATGAAGATGGCGCCGACAATAAGCTGCCAATGCACGGTCCAGACCGAAACCAGATTCTCCAGCAGCAGAAACGCCGCCGCACCGATCATCGGGCCGAAGAATGTTCCCATCCCGCCGAGCAGCGCGATCATCACCACGATGCCGGAAGTGTCGTAATGCAGGATTTCGATCGGCACGATCGAAAGGTGCAGCGCTTGCAGCGCGCCGGCCAGCCCGCAAAATCCGCCCGAGAGCACGAAGGTGATCAGGCGCGTCGTGGTCACGTCATAGCCGGAGGCGCGGGCGCGGGTCTCGTTCTCCCGCACCGCCTCGATCACCGCGCCAAAGGGAGATGCGAGAATTCGCGACAGCACAAAAAAGGCCGCGATCACGAAGGCGGCGATGACGTAATAACGGGCGAGCGGATTGATGAAGTCGATCTTCAGCCCAAACAGATCGATCACGCGGACATTGATGCCGCGCAGGCCGTTCTCGCCACCGGTCCAGTCGACGGCCTGATAGAACAGGTAATAGACGCATTGCGACAGCGCCATCGTTACCATCGCGAAATAGATGCCGCGGGTGCGGATCGCCAACACACCGATCAACGCCGCCATCGCAAGCCCGCCGACAACGCCGAGCGCGATCGCCGCGAACCATGGCAGCCCGAAATGCACGATCGCGATGCCGCAGAAATAGGCGCCGGTTCCAAGCAACGCGGCGTGACCAAAGGACAACAGGCCGAGATAGCCGTAGACGAGGTTGAAGCCGAGCCCGTACAGGCCGTAGATCAGGATGTTCACGGCCAAAGCGGTGAATGGCATCACCAGCGGAAATACCAGCACCACGAGGCTTGCAAGGCTCGCGCGATGAGTGATGGCGAACTGAAACCAGCTCACAGGTGCCGCTTGCGCCCGCAGCATTGGCTGGGTGATCTCCTTCATGCCCCTCATTCACCTCAGCTCATCAATCCGGCGCGGCCGAAGAACCCTTGCGGCCGGACGATCAGAACCACCGCCATCAGCGCGAAGATCGACACCTTGGCCATCTCGGGTGCAAACAGCGAGGTCATGCTGACGACGACACCGACCAGGAGCCCCGCCAATACGGCGCCGCCGATCGAACCCATGCCGCCGACGACCGTGACCACAAAGGCTTCAGCAAGAATGGTGCCGCCCATCTCGGGGATAACCCCCTGAAGCGGCGCGGCCAATAGGCCTGCGAAGGCGGCGATCGCCGTTCCGATGCCGAAGACGATCAGCCAGACCCGCGACACGTCGACCCCCAGCACGCGCACGATTTGCGGATCGCGCGCGCCGGCCCGGATGATCAAGCCGAAGCTTGTCCTCTCGAGAAACAGCCAGAGCGCCAGCAGCACGGCCGCGGTCGCGCCGATCACAAACAGACGATACAGCGGGAAATAGCCGACCCCGATGTTGACGGCGCCTTGCAGGATCTCCGGCGTATCGAATGGGTATCCGGTCTTGCCGAAGGCGATCCGGACGAGTTCGACCATCACATAGCTCAAGCCGAACGTCAGCAGCAGCGGATAGTCGATGCCTCTGCCATAGAGAGGACGGATCAGGAAGCGTTCCACCAAGAGACCGAACAGGCCGACCGCCAGCGGCACGGCGATCAGGCAGATCCAGAAATTGCCGCCGAGCATCAGGATGTAGAGGCCCACATAGGCGCCGACCATGTAGAACGCGCCGTGGGCGAAATTGACCACGGTCAGCATGCCGAAGATCAATGAAAGACCGATGGCAAACAGCACATAAATGGCGCCGAGCGCCAACCCTGCAAACAATTGCAGTGCGATCAGTTCAAGGCTCAGACCAGCCATATGCTTTTCCAAAAACCGGCGTGTACCCGGACAGGAAACACGCCCCCGACCATATCAGGCCTTGTGACCGAGCGCCTCGCAACTGCGCAGGTTCGCCTCATTGGGTTCGTCGGTGCTGATGACTTCGAAGACGTCGGCCTCGTTCTTCATGTCCTTCGACTTCGATTGGATGACCAGCACCGATTGCACCGACTGGTGATCGCATTTGCGATAATATTGCGGACCCTTGTAGAAGTCATACTTAAGCGCTTCCATGGCGGCGATCACCTTGTCGGTGTCGACGCTGCCGGCATTCTTGACGCCGGCCAGCACCGTCCGCACGCCGCCATAACCAAGGGCTCCGTAATCGGTCGGCACCTTGCCGTCATACATCTTGCGGAAGGCGTCGTTGAACGCCTTGGTGGAAGCGAATTTATCCTCGATGCCCCAATAAAACGAGCAGCCGCCAACCACACCTTCGAAGGCTTGCGGCCCGGCCGCGACCCGGCTCGCATGCGAGAGCAACGGCGCGATGATCTGAATGGTCTTCTTGACGCCGAAATCGGTCGCCTGTCTCAGCGCGATCTGCTGATCGCGGCCGAAATTGATGATGCAGAGAATATCGGGCTTCAGCGCCTGGAGACGCGGCAGCAATGTCGAGAAGTCGGACGTGCCGATCGGGTGGCGGACGTCGCCAAGGTTTTCGATGTTGAATTTTTTGCCGACCTCGAGGAAGCCGCGCACCATCTCGTGGCCGTAGGCGTAGTCCGCGGTGAGGAACGCAACCTTCTTGCCGAACTTCGAAAACGCGTAGCGGCCCACGGCGCCGGAGGTCAAATGCGGGTTCATCGCCTCATGGAAGGTGTATTTGGAAAAATCGGCGGCTTCATTGATCGCATCGGACTGGCTGATCGAATTGAAGATGATGCCGCGCTCCTTGGTGACATTGTTGATCGCAAGCTGCACCGCCGCGGAAAGGCTGCCGACGACGAAATTCACCTTTTCCTTTTCGACCAGCTCCAGCGTCCGCGTCGCGGCTTCGCCGGGGTTGAGCTTGTCGTCGCGAACGACCAGTTCGGCCTTGCGCCCGTTGAGGCCGCCGGCGTCGTTGAACTGGGCGATGGCGAGCTGCGCGGCGCGCACTTGATCCTGGGCTTCGGTGCCATAGGGCCCGGTCAAGGGAACCGGAAAGCCGATTTTGATGGGCGCTTCCTGTGCCTGCAAGAGATTGATGCGAAATGGCCAGGCCGCGAGCGCGGCTCCAGCGCTGACCGTCGTCAGCAAGCGGCGACGGGAAATTCTTCCCGATTTGGTGACATTCCTGGTCATGGCTTTGCTCCCCTGAATCACATTGTATTTGGTCTTGCCGGCGCCGTCCTCACTCAAATTCGCTTCAGCGCGGTCAGGATAACCTGCGGCGTCAGCGGAATCTCGGTAATTGTCGCGCTGAACGGCTTCAGCGCATCATTCACCGCATTCGCAACCGCCGCCGCCGCGCCCGCCGTTCCGGCCTCGCCTGCGCCCTTGGCGCCGAGCTCGCTCTCCAAGGTCGGCGACACCACGTGACCGACATCGATATCGGGCATTTCGCCGGACATCGGAACTAGATAGTCGGCCATGTTGGCATTGGTCAATTGCCCGCGCTCGTCATAGATGCATTTCTCGAACAGCGCCGCGCCCAGCCCCTGCACCACGCCGCCGCGGATTTGCTCGTCCACCAGTTGCGGATTGATGAGGGTGCCGCAGTCCTCGACCACCCAATGCTTCAATAATTTGACGAAGCCCGTATCGGTATCGACCTCAAGCCACGAGGCCTGAACGCCATTGGTGAAGGCAAACGGGTATTCGCGGGGCACGAAGTGACGCGTCGCCATCAGTTCGGGCTGAACGCCGGGCGGCAAGGTGTCCGGGCGGAAATAGACGATTCTCGCAAGCTCGCGCAATTCAATGCGCGGCGCGCCATCCGTCGCGTTCACGACCGCGTTGTTGGCGATGTCGAGCTCGGAGGGCGAAGATTGCAGGATGGCGGCTGCGACATCGAGGATGTTCTTGCGCAGGATCTTGGCGGCCTGAAGCGCGGCCTCCCCACCGATGCCGGCGCCGCGCGAGGCCCAGGTGCCGCCGCCGTAAGGGGTTTGATCGGTATCGCCCAGAATTACCCGCACGCGGCCCATCGAGACGCCCAGCACACTGCCGACGATCTGCGCGGTGAGCGATTCCGAGCCCTGCCCCTGCTCGGTAATGCTGGTCTGGCAGATCACGGCGCCTTGAGCATCGAGCCGCACCGCAACGCCATCCTGCGACGAAATCTTGGCGCCGCCGACGCCGTAGAACGCCGCACTGGGATTGGTGACTTCGATGAAACTCGCGATGCCAATGCCCCGATGAATTTTCTTTTTGCGAAGCACGGCCTGCTCGGCGCGCAAGCCGTCGTAATTCATCATCGTCATCAGCTTGTTCATGGCGGCGTGATGCGACAACAGCTCAAAGCGCAAGCCGGAGGGCGACGCGCAAGGGTAAGCATCGTCCGCAATGAGGTTGCGGCGGCGGATTTCCACCGGGTCTAGCCCTATCTTCGCGGCCGCTAAATCGACAAGGCCTTCGGTCACCGAACACGCGATGGGATGCCCGACCGCGCGGTACTGGCACATGACGTTCTTGTTCTGGTACACCACGCGGGCACGGGCGCGGTAATTCTTCGTCGCGTAAGGCCCGCCGATGAGATTGACGACCTGGTTGGCTTCGATGGCGCTGGTGCGCGGATACATCGAATAGGGACCGATGCCGGTGAGATCGTCGATCTCGAACGCCATAATCGTTCCGTCGCGCTTGACGCCGATTCGCCCCTTGCAGCGGTGATCGCGGGCGTGAATGTCGGTGTTGAAGCTCTCGACCCTGTCGGCCACGAATTTGATTGGCCGACGCAAGAGCTTCGACAAGGCGTAGGTCGCCATTTCGTCGGCATAGATATGGACCTTGATGCCGAAGGAGCCGCCGACATCCTTGCAGACCACGCGAACCTGCGACTCCTCAAGTCCGAGATGAAGTGCCGCGAGGTTCTGCACCATGTGCGGCGCCTGCGTGCCCTGGTAAATCGTCAGCCGCGCTTCGGCCGCGTTCCAGTCCGCCACCACCGCGCGCGGCTCCAGCGTCACGCCGGTGTGCCGCCCGAACACGAAATCCGCTTCCACAATCTCGTCGGAACCGGCAAAGGCCGCATCGACCGCGCCGGCATCGAGGTTGCGCTCGAAGGCGAGGTTGTCGCCGAGCGAGGGATGGATGACCGGCGTCTGCGGATCAAGCGCGGTGCGCATATCCGTCACCGCCTCCAGCTCCTTATATTGCACCGCGACGGCTTCGGCGGCGTCTTCCGCCGCGGCGCGACTGCTGGCGACCACGGCCGCGACCGCCTCGCCCTGCCAGCAGACTCGATCGATCGCGATTGCGCTCTGAGGCGCAGATTTCAGGCCCTTCAGGTGCGAGAGCACGCCGATCCACGGCGTGATGACGGAGGCGAGTTCTTCTCCGGTCACGACTGCGGTCACACTGGGCATGCGCTTCGCCGCGCTTGCGTCGATCGAGATAATCTTCGCATGCGCGTGCGGCGAACGGACGAACACCACATGCGCCATCCGCGGCAGTTCCATGTCGCTGACGTAGAGCCCGCGCCCTTGCATCAGCCGTTCGAGGTTGGGGCGCGGCACCACCTTGCCGATATAGGAATTCGGCCGATCGAGTTCCGAAAGCGTTTGCTTGTTTGCGGGCGACGAACTCATGGCTTCTGCCCCCGACGCGCCTGCGCGGTTACCTCCACCGCATCGATGATGGCCTGGTAACCGGTGCAACGGCAGTAATTTCCAGCGAGATGCTCGCGGATGCGCTCGCGGTCCGGCTCCGCCTCCTGCTTCAGCAAATCCTGCGCGGCGATTAACATTCCCGGCGTGCAAAAGCCGCATTGCAGCGCATTGCGATCGCGAAAGGCGGCTTGCAGATCGGCGATCTCGCCGCTGTCGGAAAGTCCTTCAATCGTCTCGACGGAAGCGCCTTGCGTCTGGACCGCCAGCATCAGGCAGGAGCGAACGATCTCGCCGTCGACGCGCACCGTACAGGCGCCACACACCCCGTGCTCGCAGCCGACATGCGTGCCGGTGAGTTTGAGTTGCTCGCGCAGGAAATCCGCAAGATTAACGCGTGGCAAGACCTGCGCATCGACGCGCTCACCATTGACATGAAGCGAGATGGGAAGGGGTGCCGTCACATGGCTCCCCCGGTATCTAGATCGGGACGGCCAAGAAGCGCGGCCACGCAGCGCGCCAGCAACACTTTGGCCAGATGCCGCCGCATTGAGCTAGTTGCCTGCTGATCCTCGGGCGGATCGAGTTCCTCGCTCAACGCCTTTGAGACCTCCGACAGCAGCACGGGTGTGACGGCCTTCTTGACAAGCCCGGCGGCGGCTTTGGCGAGCTGCGGCCGATCGCCAACGGAAAAGAAGACCGGCCGAAAATCCGTCAACCTGTCATTCTCAACGATCGCCTGCGCGGCTAGGCCAATGATGGCGTAGTCGCCGTGACGCCGGGCGAATTCGCAGAAGAAATGCGCGGAATTTTTCGGCGCGGCCGGCAGCTCAACTGCAACCAGCAGTTCCTGCGGCGACAAGGCCGTCTCATAAATGCCGGTGAAAAAATCCGTTGCCGGAATTCGGCGTTCGCCAGCGGGTCCCTGGGCGACAATGGTGGCGTTCAGCGTCACCATGCAGGCGGGCAGTTCGGAAGCGGGATCGGCGTGCGCGAGACTGCCGCCGATCGTGCCCCGGTTGCGGATCGCGGGATGCGCAATTTGAGCGACGGCATCACGCAATAGCGGAGCTTGCGCGGCGATTTCGGAGGACTTGAGAAGATCGGCGTGGCGCGTCAACGCGCCGATTTTGACGAGGCCGCCGCTCACCGCGATACCACGCAACTCCCTGAGCGCGCCGATATCGACAATCAGTTCGGGAGCCACGAGGCGGAGATTCATCGCGGGCATCAGGCTCTGGCCGCCCGAGAGCACCTTCGCCCGCTCGCCATGGGCCACCAGCAACTCGATCGCGTTGAGAACGCTGGTTGCACGGGCGTAACTGAAAGCCGAGGCCTTCATGGATGTGACCTCCCCGGCCGTATTTGGCGTATTTTTGGCAGGATTAGACGGCGCTGCCCGGCAAAGGTCAAGTTTGTTTATCGACCGATTATTTCTGATGACTCGACTTTCGGATTAGTCATAATGGGATGAAGCGCGAAATCCTTTTTCGAGTGCAACAAGATCAGCTCCGGGGAGGAGCAGGCGATGAATCTGGGTTTCTTCACCATGCCGATCCATCCTCTCGAGAAAGATTGGCAGCTCTCGCTCCGGGAAGATCGCGAAGCCTTCCTGCTGGCCGACGAACTCGGCTTCACGGAAGGCTATGTCGGCGAGCACGTTACCGACAAGGCCGAGAACATCACCTCCTGCATCGCCTTCCTCGCCTGGATTGCGGCCGCAACCAAGCAGATGAAGCTCGGCACCGGCACCGTCAACATGCCGAACACCCATCCGGCCACGGTGGCGGCCAGCATGGCGATGCTCGATCATATGCTCAACGGAAGGCTGATTTTCGGCATCAGCCCCGGCGGGCTTTTGTCGGATGCCGAATTGTTCGGCAATCTCGACGCCAACCGCAACGAGATGTTTCTGGAATCGATCAATCAGGTGCTCGACATCTGGGCCAATGAACCGCCGTATAATTTTAGAGGGAAATACTGGAACATCTCGACGCAACGGACACTGATCCAGGATATCGGGCAAGGCTTTATCGCAAAACCGTTGCAGCGGCCGCATCCGCCGATTGTCGTCACCGCCGTGGCGCCGTTCTCAAAGGGCGTGACCGAAGCCGCCGCGCGCGGCTGGGACCCGATTTCGGCGAACTTCCTGATGCCCGCCTGGGTGAAAAGCCACTGGCCGAAATACGTCGAAGGCTGCGAACGCGGCGGCCGCCCTGTAGACCCCGCGAACTGGCGCGTCGCCAAAAGCGTGTTCGTCGCCAAGGATGCGGCAACGGCCAAGGCCTACGCCACTGATCCCAACGGCCCTTACGTCTATTACTATCGCTCGCTGTTCACCAAGCTGAAGAAGAACGGCCGCATCGAGCTGTTCAAGACTCGCCGCGATCAACCCGACGACGAAGTGACGCTGGAGATGATCTGCGACAAGCTGATCATCTATGGAACGCCCGACAGTGTCGCCGATCAGCTGCTCGCCTTCCAGGAAGAGGTTGGGACCTTCGGCACGCTGCTCTACGCCGGTAAGGACTGGAAGGACCGCGAACTCGGACGGCAGTCCATGATCCTGATGGCCGAAAAGGTCATCCCGCGGGTCAATGCGGCCGCCTCGAAACAATCCACCGCCGCCGAATAACGTTTGAGAAAATCGGGAGGACAATTCGTGGCGCTGAAGACCGCCGTCATCGGGCTGGGCTGGTGGGGACAAAATATCCTCAAGAGCCTGCTCAACAGTTCCGTCATCAAGCCGGTGCTCGGCGTCGATCCGCTTGAATCGGCGCGCGCAACGGCGGCGGCACTTGGAGTAGCGACCGCGCCACGCTTTGAGGATGCGCTCGCGGACCCCGACATCAACGCCGTCATTCTCTGCACGCCGCAGGAGAAGCACGCCGGCCAGATCGTCGCGGCGGCGCAGGCGGGACGCCACGTGTTCTGCGAGAAGCCGCTATGCACGACGGCGGCCGATGCGGAAACAGCCCTTGCCGCCGTCAAGAAGGCGGGCGTGCAACTGGGTATCGGCCACGAGCGCCGCTTTGAGCCCGCCGTGATCGAGATGCGAAAGCGTTTCGCCGCCGGTGAATTCGGCAATCCGCTGCTTCTCGAGGGAAATTTCAGCCAGGACCTGTTCCTGAAATTGCCCCACGACAATTGGCGATTGTCGAAGACGGTGAATCCGGCCGGGCCCCTTTCGGCCACCGGCATTCACATGGTCGATCTTGCGATCGCGTTCCTGGGACGGCCGACCAGCGTGTGGGCGCGGCTTTCGCAACTGGGCAGCCATTTCGAGAATGGCGACACGATGTCGATCACGATGGGGTTTGAAAGCGGTGCCTCCGCCATATTGGGCGCGGTGCTGGCGACACCGTTCATGGGCCGTCTTGCGTTGTTGGGATCGAAGGGCTGGATGGAAATTCGCGACCGCAGCCATCCGCAACATTCGACCGGATGGGACGTCATCAGCGTGCACCGGGACGAAGATCCCTCGAGCGCCTTCTACCCGCCGCACCCGGCGGTGCGCGATAACCTTGAGGCCTTTGGCCGCGCCGCGCTGGGGCAGGCGCCCTACCCG